>Ga0075428_100008290_pt1 | contig 11520 bp, 3 predicted proteins | sample RhiMetdeltSRZDD2_FD_75291 | JGI IMG/M metagenome (GOLD analysis project Ga0075428, IMG submission 75291) | Populus rhizosphere microbial communities from Tennessee, USA - Rhizosphere MetaG P. deltoides SRZDD2 | ecosystem: Host-associated > Plants > Roots > Rhizosphere > Soil | place: USA...
TCAGTTACGTCGATGAACGAGCTGTTCGAGTCCCTTCTCGACATGACCAAGCTCGACGCGGGGATAGTGGATCCCAGCCCCACCGAATTCCGTTGCAGCACTGCGCAACCGTGCAGCACCGATTCCCGCAAATCTCCCGCACAGAGTAGGTTCAAATCGGGGGCACGCAGCCACCTATACCGAACTGAGGTCCGCATCGACCACAGGGCGCACAAAGCGTGAGGGGTTCGATTCCCCTACAGGGCGCCAGAGATTTCAAGGCATTGATCTTGCGGAATTTTTCCGTCCCAGACCGGTTTGGGGGCTTAGGACGCCACCCTCGTTCCCGGACAGGCGGCTGCCCGCCGACATTCATCCGCGCCAAACCCGTCCATCCAAGGCACATCAGCCAATATGCCGGTCCGATTTGCGTGCGGGAACACACCCCCGAAGGCCTTCGCCGCTGCAGCAATTTCGTCGGAGCCAACGAGCATGCCTCTTCGTGACCCTGAGCTGTGAAAGTCAAAACGGTGTGTTGGATCAGTGCGCTGCAATGATCCGCCCGATACAAGCAATAGCCGCCTGAATGGCCGCCTTGCACCCCACTTTGGTCCTCGTTTGCGCGGCGAGAGCATTTCACCCTTCGTCCGATTAAGGATGACGGGCTTGCGGTCTGTCCGCTCCTGGTAGGTTGGCGCAAGATATTCTTTACGCAGCCCACCATCTTTGGCCCGCCACATTGCTATCAGGCGTACTGCGAGGACCAAAGCTGGGCAGTCGCGAGGGCAAAACATGGTGCTCGCATTCAGATTGTAAGGCGATTTTCAGTGGCCGCCTGGACCCGGCAAGGCGCCTGCCGAACCTCCTCCGCCCGACAAGTTAGAGCAGGGCGCCGTCCCGACCTCGGCATCGCCGATTCAAGCCTTCGCTTCCCCAAGATCGAAGCCGGCGCGAGCCGCGACCGCGGCAACCGCAGCGCGCTCATCTATCGCGCCACGGTCGAAAGCAACGACAACGCGCCAGCGGGCAGCGACCTGCAGACCATTGGCGGCGGCCTGCGCCTGCGGCTGCGCGACGAGCTCGGCGGACGGCTCGCGGACCGGACGCAGTTCGGCGCGGGTGAAACCTTCGACGACGAAGAAGAGCGCAAGATCGCGGGCTGGCTCCGGATCGGCCGCGCGCTCTCGGTCGACTGCGAGCTTGCCTGGGAGATTGCGTCGGCGGACATCTGGAGCCGCGACCGCGCGGCCGACTGGTCGCCGACCGTCACGGTCAGGCTGCATTGGCGCGAGCGCATCTCACCCGACAACGTGAGGGCGGCACCGGCGGAGCCGCAGCCGGCCGGCGGGTCGGCGCAAAACGACTTCAGAGCGGGCCTGCTGGCACAGGCCAACTTCAGCTTCGGCGCGGCGCGCGCCGCGCTCGAGCCGGGGGAAGCGGGCCGGCCGCATTCGTTCCTGCCCACGCTGTCGGCGGCAGCGGCCGAAGAGGTCCGCTTCACGCTGTACGGCTCGCCCTTGCCCGCGGGATTCGAGGGCAACCGCGTCATCACCTGGGGGCGTCCCGCGCCCATCAACGCCAACCCGTCACCGCCCTGGGCGCGGCCGCCGATGCGGCTCACCCTGGCGTCCACCGCGCACGTGATCAAGGAGATCGAGACGGTCAAGATCAACGAGATCGAGACGGTCAAACCGTTGACGCTCCGTGCCAACGAGGTAACATTCTTCCAGCAGGGTGGCGCGCTCGACCTGACGCTCGACCATGACGAGAGCTGGCCGCCGGTGAGCGCCGATACGATCGAGGACGGACAGCCGTTCTTCGCCTCCTTCGCGTTGACGGCGCTGCCCCGGGAAGGCTGGCGCGGCCGCCTCTCCTCGCTGCAATTCGAAGGCCACAGCCAACAGACGGTCGCCAACAGTCCGGAGCCGCCGCCCGGGCATCTGCGCACCGGCGGACGCGGCGCACGGCTCGGGCTCGGCCGTGGCGCCCCCATCCTCACCTATCCGGACGGCGCCATCGCAGCGCAGCTCCGCCTCCCCGTTGCGGCCGCGAAGGTCGAGCCGATCGGCGTCGACGTCGCGCGCGCCGATCGCAGCGGACGTCCGGCACCGCTGTTGATTCCGCTGGACGCGACGGGCGGCAGCACGGCAGCCGACAACCGGTTCTGGCTCATCGCGACCGAGACGTTGTCGCCGACCCACGACCGCCTGCTCGAAGCCACCGTGACGGAGAACTCGCAGGAGACCGGGGAACGCACCTATGTGGTGCTGTCGTCGGAGCCGTTTTCTATCTTCCGCTTTACCCACCAGCCGCTGCACGCGCGCGGCCAAGCCGACGCCGCCACGGTCGCGTTCTATACCGGCGACGACCGCATCTGGCAGTACCGGCGCGTCGCCGACTTCTATCACTATGTGTTGCCGCCGCAGTCGATCGGCGAGAGCGCCGACAAGCCGCGACGGCTCGAAATCCACGACCTCGAGCCTGAGGTCAGCCTCGACACGCCGCCGAAGCCGTTCGTTCCTGATCTCGACGAACACGGCAACGAGAGCGGACGCAAGCGGCGCGTGGTCGAGTACCGCCTGACGCCGTCGGCAGAGATCTGGATCCGGCCGAGCGACGTCGAGCGCGGCTATTTCATGCCGGAATCGACCAGCTACGAGATTTTCCGGCAGCCCGGTCAATACGGGCTCGGCGCCGCGCTCGGCTATCTGCGCGCCGAGTTCCTGTACGGACTGAGCGTGGGCATTGACGTCGGCAAGGAACGTTCGATCGCGCGCGGCGCGCGGGTCGCCGAGATCGAGGCGCTCACCGGCAGGCTGACCGGGCCGGCGCGCGAAACCGATGCGGAAGCCGCGCTCACGCACCGCTGGAACGCGGTGCGCAGCGCGGTCGCGCGCCGTCCGGAGCGGCTGGAGATCTGGGCACGCGACCTCGACTCGGCGGTCGACTTCACGCCGGCGCGATTCTCCGACGGCGTGCAGTTCGCGCTGCGCCACACGGCGCTGCACCGCGCGCCGCTCATCGATCGAAATCCGCAGAAGGACGAGGGGCTGACGGAGAGCGAGAAGGACTTCACCTCGCCGCCGCGGATCGCCGGCCTGCTCCCCTCGCAGGTGCCGGCCACGCACGAGGCCAATCCGCGCCACCACCCGCAGGGCCTGAGCGGCGGGGCCTCGTGGCCGGTCGAATCGCTCAACCTGTTCCGCACCCTGCTGCAGGCGCCGCAATCGCGCGGCGGCGCGATCGAGTCGATCCCGCTGTCGCCGCTCGGCGGTGACGCGGCGCAGAAGGCCGAGTTCCTCGGCGGCAAGGTCACGATCATAAGCGAGACCCGCAACGGTTACGTCGAGCGCCTGCAGGTCGAGGTGCTCGGCCGCATCTGCGCGCTGTGGCACCGCGCCAAGCACGTCGTCGTCTACGAGCGCACGGTCAACCCGTCGGCGCAGTTCGCGCCGAAGTACGACGACGACCAGAAACGCACGCGGTCGCGGCGGCCGATCCTGCGCAAGGTGCGCGAATACATCGACCTGCTGCAGCCGGAGCGCAGCTACCCGGATTTCTCGACCGCAGCGCCGCGCAGCGCCGGCTTTCTCGAGCGGGTGCGTTTCAACTCGAAGATCATCAACGTCGACAGCGCCTGGGCGAGCGAGGTCGACAGCGACGGCTGGCAGATCCCGTTGTGGAACCGGCTCAGCGCGCGCGAGCGCCCACAGGTCTACCCGATGCCGGATATCGCCTTCGTGTCGACGGCCGAGGGCGAGGGCGAAAAGCCGGTGGTGGCGCAGGAGTGCCTCGACCCGGACTACCTGTTCTTCTTCGCCGACGTCGGCATCGCTACGACGGCGGACACCGACACCTGGCGCTCCCGGGTCGGCCTCGACTTCCCCAACATGCCGGCGGCGCAGATCATCGCCCGCGAGGTCGACAAGCGATCGTCCGAACCGCCGCCAGTCGCCGAGCCCAGCGATTTCGAAAAGCGGCGGCGCGCGGTCGGCCGCATCCTGCCCGGGCTACGCCGCTTCACCTGGCGTCTCGCCCCGGCCGCGCAGAAGACCGCGCTCAACGCCGGGCGCGCCAACAAGCCGGTCTATGCCGGTCTCGACAGCGTGAGTTTCATGCGCGCGACCCACGCGGCGGATAGCCCCAAAGGGCTGCCGTCGCGGCTCACCGCTGCGCTGGAGGCGGCGCGCGAGAATCCGAAGTGGAAAGACGCAGAGCTGGAGGTTGGTGCGCTCGGCTACTGGAACGAAAAGGGCGAAGGCACCAGGTCGACGGCGCCGCCGACTTCAACGTTCGCCGGACGGCGCTGATCGAGTCCATCAACGAGCGCGACACCACCAAGCTCGGCAACGCGCTCACCGCGCTCGAAGGATTCATCAACCCCACCGCCGGCGACAAGTTCGCTGCCAAGATCGCCAAGATCTTGCCGGTGGCAAACCTCCACCTGGACGAGTTCAAGACCATCTCTTCCGCCATTGCGGACGGGCCGTCGTTCTGCGCGAAGCTCAAGATCGACGCGGTGGAGATGATCCAGCGCAAGGAGATGCTGGTCCGCGCCGCGCTGCAGGACTGGCTGGCGCAGGCCGACGACTTCCTCAAGGTCGCTATATTCTCGCCGCATCCCAAGCATCCCGATGTGTCCGGCCGACCGCCGCAAAGCGCCAAGCAGAACGCCATCAACCACCTGAAGGAGGCGGCGGTCGCCTACATCCGCCCGCTGTTCGCCGAGGCGAGCAAGGACATCGGCAAGCTCGAAGAGGGTGTGGAGAAGTCGCGCGCGGCGCTGATCGACCTCGAGGCGGAAATCGAGGCGGTGATCGAGCGGGCGCAACGGCGCGTCCGCGAGTTCGTCAACGGCTACGACCAGTCCAAGCCGTGGTCGGTGGAGCGCCGCCGGGCGTTTCGCGCCGGACTGACGGCCTGCGTCAGCCAGCTCGGCGACGACATCGCGGCGGCGATCGAGGAGACGCGCCAGCGGCTCGGCGTCGAGCTGAACGAAGCGAGCCAGGCGATCGGCGGTCACGTCGCCAAGGCGCTCAAGGCGATTGCCGTCGTGGAGGCCGATGCGCCCAAAGACATCACCTCGGTGGCGCTCGACGCCGACCGCCTGTTCGCCAGGATCGACACGACGCTCGCGCACCTTCTGGCCATCACGGGCGACAACACGCTCGATGACCTGATCGCAAAGGTCCAGGCCGCCGCCATCAGCCCGGGGCTGATGACGAATGCGGTTGATGCCCTGCAGGCGTTGAAAGCCGGCGGCGCAGGCGCGCAGGCCCGGATCGTCGAGGCGCGGGCCAAGGCGCGGGAGCTTGATGCCCTCACCCAGCAGGCGCTGGCCGAGGTCGGCGACACGGTCACGGCCCTGAAAGCCGCCTTTGAGTCGACCGTCGCGGCGCTCCAGCAGCCGGCGAACGCGCTCGTGGCTCTGGCGACCCGTCTGTCGAACGAGGGCGCGGACCAGCTTGCCGGCGCGTTCCGCGGCGTGTTCCCCGGGCTCAAGGGCGAGGTCGATGCGGTCGCCGAGCGCGGGGAGAAATGGGCCGTGGAGCTCGGGAGCCAGATCGACGCTGTCGTGGTGCCGGTCACCGACTTTCTCGACGCGGTGCTGAAGCAGGCGCGCGCCGAGCTGCGCCGGATTCCTGCCGCGCTCGTTCCGATCATCGACGACGTCAAGCAGGCGCTGCAGTACGCGCAGGATGTCCTGGCGCCCGATGCGCTGCTCGAGAGCGTGATCAAGGACCAGGTGATCGCGCGCGCATTGACCACGATCCTGGCCGCGCTGGAGGACGACGTCGCTGTGGCGAACCCGGACGCGGTCGACGCCGCGCTGCGCCGGATCAGGACGCAACTCGGCCTGCTGGTGGAAACGGTCGGCGATGGAATGCGCAACATCACCGGTAAGCCGCTCGAGGCGCTCGACCAGGTGACCAACGCCTGCAATGCGGTGTTCGAGGGCGCGGCCGAGGCGGAGGCCTATCTCAAGGCATTGGTCGCCGACGCCACAGCGTACGTCAAAAAGCAGGTCGAGGACGCCCACAAGGCGCTCACCGACAAGCTGAAGACGGCGCTGGGCACCTTCCCCAAGGACGTCGGCGACCTGCTGGCGGCGGTCAAGGCGTTCGACTACTCGGTCCGCAGCCTGCAGAACGACCTGTCGCGCACCTACGAGACCGCGCGCGCCTATGGCGACCGCGTGTTCGACCAGGTCAGCCCGCTCGGCAAAGGCGACATCATGGCGGCGCCGAGCAACATCCTGAAGCTCTACTCGGCAGTCACCTCGGCCCCGGAAATTGCCGCGCTGAAGGCCGACATCGATCGCTTACGTTTGGGCTTCGACGAGCTTACCGACATCATCGAAACGACCAAGGCGAACGCCCTGTTCAACCGCCTGGGCGATGAGCTGAAGGCGCTCGGGCTGTCGCTGCCGTTCGACAGGATCGGCGACCGGCTGCTGCCGGCGGACCTGGCGAATTTCGACATCGGCCAGGTGTTCCGCAATTTCGGCGGCAGCAAGCTCGACAACCTGCTCAAGGGCTACAAGCTTCCGGCCGGCGTGCGCGACGCGGTGCGCGTCACCCACGACTTCGACAAGAAGCAGGCGCGCGCCTGGGTGCAGGTCGACATCGACGCTCCGATGCCCGGGCGCCGCAGTCTGTTCTCGGTCGGCGCATTCAAGGCCGACTTCGTCGACATGCGACTGACCGGCCAAGTCCGGCTCGAAGCGTCGAAGGATACCGACAAGGTCACGGAAACCGGCCACGGCCGGATCGGCACGGTGATCGACCTCGTGGTCGGCGGCCAGTCGATGGTGCGGTTCGAGAAGTTCGCGTTGAACTTCGCGCGCGAAAAGGGCCTCGACGTCGAGTTCGATCCCAAGAATATCCGGCTCAATCCCTCCTTCCGCTACATCCAGGACTTCCTGTCGACGCTGTTTCCCGACGAGATCGGCGGCCTGCAGGTGATCAAGGAAAACGGCATTCCGGTCGGCGTGCAGCACGACTTCGCGATTCCGCCGCTAGCGCTCAACTTCGCCACCAGCGGCGTCTCCAACATCTCGATCTCGAACCACTTCAAGCTGCTGGCGTTCCCGGATTTCATGCTGGCCAACCGTTTCAACCTGTCGACGGTGGAGCGGCCGTTCATCTTCTCGATCTTCATTATCGGCGGCACCGGCTACATACAGATCGACGCCGAGTACCGGCCGTTCGATTCCGAGCTGATGGTGGCAGTCGAGGCGGCGGCCGGCGGCTCGGCCTCGCTCGCCTTCGCATTCGGCCCGTTTGTCGGCCAGGTCTTCATCACGCTGTCGGGCGCGCTGACCTACCGCAAGGAATTCCGCAAGCCGGGCGGTGGACTGTCGATCTCCGCCATCCTGGTGATCGCCGGGCACGTGAACGTCGCCGGCATCATCACCGTCGGCATCGTGCTGATGCTGCGCATGACCTACCGCGAGACCGGGCAGATCGACGCCGACGGCTCGCTCACGGTGACGATCCGCATTTCTAAGTTCTTTAAGATCACGGCGCGCGCGAACGTGAAATACAAGCTGCGTGGCGGCAAGTCGGAGACGGTAGTGACGACGAGCGCAAAGGGCGAAATCACCGATCCTGCGCTCAAGGACAAGGTCGGCAAGCTGAACGAGGCGGCCAGGAAGCTCGAACAGGCGAGGAACTGACCCATGCCGCTCGATCCCATCATCCACTGCGTCATCGACCGGGAGCCGACGACGTTCCACGCCAGCGACGCGGCCAAGCCGACCGTAGCGTACGCGGTGAACCTCAGCTTCGAGGTTGCGTCCGACGCCGCCGACGAAGCGGCATCAGAGGCGATGTTCGTTGCCTTCCTGAGCGCCGCCCAGGCCGTCCAGTTCCAGATCTACCTGATCGAGGACAGGCCACCGGGGAAATTGAAGCTGAAGCACGACTCGGCGGTCGAACGGGTGCCGGAGGCCCCTCCCCTGGGCAACCCCTCCGACCTGCGCGGCTGGCTCAAGCAGCAGGGCCTCGGCACGTCGACCTATTGGACGACCGTCAACGGGACCTGGAATCCCGACGTCGCGGTCGACGCCGACGCGGCCGCGGCCACGCACCGGCTACGCGCCGCGCAGGGATGGAATGCGCCGGTCGGCCACAAGTTCGCGCTCACCCACATCCTGCGCATTCCGGCCGCGATCGTCCTCGCCAACGACATCGTCGTTCTGCCCTACTTCGATGCCGGAGAGCCGGCCCGGGAGGTGAACGGCGAAGCGCTCGACGCTGCCGAAACCGTGTTCGACTTCAAGTACAGCATGCTCGGCACGATCGGCCCCGCCGGCTGCCGGACGACGGTCGTCGAAAAGATCATTGGCGATCTCGTTCCCCCCGACATCGACCCCGCGCTCACCGCCGACGGCTATCTCAAGGTCGACGCGGACGCCGCAAACGTCCATCGCCTGCTGACCTGGTTCGAGGCGCGCGCGGCCTCGCTGCTGGCGATCGATCCGGCGCTGAACGCGCGCCGCGCGGATGCCGAGAAGGACGAGCCATTCGAGCAACTGTTCGGCCTTCGCGTCACGCCGGGCGTCCCGCCCGCCGAGACCTTTCATTGGGGCTCGCTGGTCTGGTTCGTCGTCGCCCGGCTGGTCGCGACGCGGACCGGGCGCAGGACTATGCGGCAAGCATCAAGGGCAAGTCGGCCGCGACCGTGGCGCGGACCCTGCTCGACCTGGAGCAGCCGCTGCAGGACGAGGCCGGCGCCGAAGCCGCCATCCTCAAGGTGATCGCGAGCGCGCAGCGGGGGCGTTCGGTCGCGAACCGGATTGCGGACGCCTACCTCGACGAGGTCGGGCACGGCGACAAGGCTACCGTGCTCCCCGCCGTGGAGGCCGCGGTCGATCAGGCGCTCGCCGACTACCGCAGCCTGCTCGACAGTCCCTTCAACGGCGCCGAAGCGACGCGGCGCGCCTGCGGCAGCGCGTCCGTGCGCACCCTGCTCGATTTCGCAGTTCTGCCCGTCGCCGGCGAGGATTCGTCCGCGATGTTGACGAAGGCCGTCACCACCAGCGCGTTCTTTGCGCGACGTCTCGGCGTCGGCGACGCGACCGCGCCGGTAGCGTGCTTCGATCCGTTCGCCGCGGCGCTGGTGAAGCCCGATCGCGGCGTTCTCCTGCTCATTGCCGAGAAGGCGACCGACTCTCCTGCCGACTACGACAAGCGCGTCGACGACCAGGCGAAGAAAGCGCGAGAGCACCTAGATTTGGCGTTTGCCGAAGCGATTGAGCCGCTGGAGATGGTCAACGATCCGAACGCACGCTTCATTCCCGACAGCACGCCGCAGCCGCTGGCGATCCAGATCGCCGCCAACATCGACGGCAGCAAAATCGACAAGTTCACCAAGCACTTCAACGGCATCGCGGTCGCGATCCGGCGTCGCGACAAAGGCGACGCGACCGACCGTTGGGCGCATGCGCATCTCGCCGACCTCGACTGGCCGCCGTCCCTGCCCGTGGACGGGGGCCGCGCGGCGGCGGCGGCCCGCAGCGCCAAGGCTGCGCTCCACCCGATGCTGCCGGCGATCAGCGACGGCCGCGGCGCGATGTTCATCGAATACGAAGGATTTCCCTTCGCCGACGCCGCCTTCGACGCGCGCATCATCGACAATGACAAGGAGCCGCAGGACAAGCGGGAGCTGTTCTACCGTCACGCGCCGCACGAGCCGATCCGTCCGGCAACCATGCCGCCGGAGCCGCCGCTCTTTGCGCCGGTCCCGCGGCTTGCCTATGGGCGCAGGTTCGAGACGGTGAGCTTCGTCACCACCAATGCAGGCACGCTGCCCCTCGCCCTGCAGCGCCAGACCGACCCCTCGCCCTGGATGCCGCGGCCGGACCTGCCGGAGCCGGACGCCGCGTTGATCGGCAAGGCGGAGTACCAGCGCCGCTCCGCGATCGCCCAGATGGCGGTGGTCGAGGCAGTGACGGTCGCACAGCCCCTCCGGATCGGCGCGCCGGTCGCGGGGGTGATGCCGCTCGCCGCGGATTATCCACGCATCGGCTTCAAGGCGGAAAGCGGCGCGGACGCCGTGCACGACATCTTCCGCGAGGCGGACGGCAGCGGCAGGATGATCGTCGGCGAAATTCCGGAGGGCGCGCTAACCGCGCCGGCGACTACCGAATGGCGCATCAGCGAGATGCGCTTCACCGGGGTTCCCGAGAAGCTGCTCATCCGTTTTTTCGACCGCCATGCCGGGCCGGGCGACACCGGCAAGCAAATCCTGATCGATCAGACCACGGTCCCCGGCTTCACCAGCCTGCAGGAGATCATCGTCCGCATCGTCTTCGAGCCGATCATCCCACCGCCGTCGCCGCCGGCCCCGGCGCTTACGCGTTCGCTCCACGTCATCTGCGGCCGCAAGACGTTGAAGGAGCCGCTTCCCGGCGACGGCGACCTTGCCGGCTGGCTGCGCCTGCGGCTCAAAGCCGGCACGCAGCCGGCGACGCTCACATTCGCCGATCCTGGGCTGCAGAAGACCGACAACGTCGCCGCGCCCCTGCTGCTGCTCGCGCCGAAGCCGAGCGAGCCGCCGAAGAAAGACGAGCCGTGGAAGCGCGGCCTCGCCGACCGGGTCGATGCGGTCGTGTCGGCGCCGCGCGTCGGCTATCTGGATTTCGAGCGATGGTTTGCCAACGGCGACCTCTATACCGAAGCGTTCAATGCCGATCCGCAGGCGGAGAACACGCCGGCCGCACGCCTGATGCGCGCCCTGCTCGCCGCATACGTGATGCGCCATCTCGATCAGCGGCTGATGCGACTGATCAACCGGCTGCCGGATCCGGCGGTCGACGAGGTGCGGCTGGAATTGACGGCGCTCGACCGGCTGTCCGACCAGGAGCCTGCCCCGGCCGCCGCGGCTCCCCACAAGCTCGCCGGGAAGCTGCGCAGATTCGCCGAAAGTCTCAGCGCGCCGCCGGCTGGGGGCTGGACGCCGGTCGCCCTGCTGGCGAACGTCCTCGAACCGCTAGACAAGCTGTTTCAATTCAAGCTCCGCCTCGCGCCCGCCGCGGGGACGGGATTGAGCCTGACGGACCAGCCGGATGCACAGGAGCCCGGGCAACGGCGGTTCGAAGCCTCGGTTCCCCCCGGTGTCGTCGCCCGGCTGTCGCTCGATGCCATGGTGCCGGCGCGGCACTTCCAGCCGGTCGGCGGGCATCCGGCGGTGTTCCATGACGGACTGACCCAGTATGCGCTGCGCGAGGTGGCGGCGTCGCTGGCCTTCCCGGCCGCCGCCATCCGCGTCGAGACGATGTACGACGATCGCGCGGTATTTGCCCCGCCGAAAAACGAGCACGGGAAGGCGGACAAGGAGTTCAACGCGCTCGCAGTCGAGCTTGCCGGGCGCATGATCGCGGCCGAAGGCGTCGAGCGGGCGCGGCGTTTCGACCTGATGAGCGCCGGCGCGGTGGCGCCGGTCGAGGACGAGCCGGAGTCGCGGCGCGAACAGCTGGCGCGGCGGTGGCGCGTGCTCGGCGAAATCGACGCGACCAGCCAGCGGTTCCGGTCCGGA
>Ga0075428_100008291_pt1 | contig 11518 bp, 9 predicted proteins | sample RhiMetdeltSRZDD2_FD_75291 | JGI IMG/M metagenome (GOLD analysis project Ga0075428, IMG submission 75291) | Populus rhizosphere microbial communities from Tennessee, USA - Rhizosphere MetaG P. deltoides SRZDD2 | ecosystem: Host-associated > Plants > Roots > Rhizosphere > Soil | place: USA...
GATTGGCGACGTTCGCTTCACATCGAAGCTAATTGACGGAAGATTCCCGGAATATAGCCGCGTCATCCCGAGCGCCCCGCCGAAATCGGTAGTCGCCGATCGGGAGGTGCTCCGCTCGGCTCTACAGAGGACGTCGATCCTTGCGAACGAGAAGTACCGCGGGATCCGGCTTGCGCTCAAAAAGGACCAGATGACGCTCCAGGCCCACAACCCGGAGCAGGAAGAGGCCGAAGAGCAGGTCGAAGTCACGTACAAGGGCGATGAGCTCGAGGTCGGCTTCAACGTCGGTTATCTCCTCGATGCGCTCGCCGCGGTCGATGGCAGCGAGGTCGAGATTGGCGTCACCGACGGCAATTCGAGTTGCCTGGTCCGTGCGCCCGGTAAGACGAGCGCGCGCTACGTCGTGATGCCGATGCGCCTCTGATCGGCGCGCATGCCACTCGGCAGTTTTCGCGCCGAGCGGTTTCGCTGCCTGACGGGCGTTGAGCTGGAGCTGCATCCGGCCGCAAACCTGTTTGTCGGGCCAAATGCTTCGGGCAAGACCAGCTTGCTCGAGGCGGCTTTTTTCCTGAGCCGCGGCCGATCATTCCGTAGCCGCCGACGCGAAGCATTGATCGCCCACGGCCAGGAAGATTTCATCATTACCGGACAAGCCATGGGCGTCGCTGGCCCGACGCCGCTCGGGGTGCGTGCGACGCGCGCAGGAACGGAATGGCATGTGGCCGGTGGGGTCGCGGCCGGCATCGCGGATCTTGCGGAGCAATTTCCGGCGCAGGTCATCGACCCCGAGGTTCACAAGCTGCTGGAAGAAGGCCCGGGGCGACGCCGCCGCTTTCTCGACTGGGGTGTGTTCCACGTGGAACACACCTTTCTGCCGACATGGCGCCGGTATCACCTGGCGCTGCGCCAGCGAAATGCGGCGCTGAAACAGGATGCCGGCGACGATGATCTCGCCGCCTGGGAGCGCGAGCTCGCCGCAAGCGGCGAAGCCCTCGCCGCTCAACGAGAGGCATTCCTCAGTCGTATCGCTGCGCCACTCAACGCGATCGGTCTAGCCTTGCTAGACCAGCCCGTCACCTTGGTGCATCACGCCGGTTGGGACACGGACCGGCCTTTGCTGGATGCCTTGGTGTCAGATCGGCGCCGCGATCGCCGCTACCGGGCGACGCAGCTCGGGCCACATCGGGGCGACATCGTGGTTCAAGTTGGCGGCCGAGCAGCCAAGGATCACGTTTCGCGCGGCCAGCAAAAACTGGTGGCGGCCGGCCTGATGCTGGCTCAGCTCGAAATTCAGGAACAGGAAAAACCAGGCCGATCCGCGCTCTTGCTCGACGATCCAGCGGCGGAGTTGGACCGCGAAAATCTCGCGCGACTGATGCAAGTCGTACAGCGCGCGCGAGCGCAGTTGTGGGTCACATCGCTGCGGAGAGATCTCGAGGGACTGCCGGACCGCATCCGCGTGTTTCACGTGGAACATGGATCGGTGCGAGCAGTTGAGTAAGCATAGCTCCACGAGTTGATCGTTGGAGATCGAAGCGGATCAGCGCTTTTCAGCGCCTGATCCCAGATTTTAGTCGCTTTTGGCCGCCAATTCCTAGAACTTGTAGCCCAGCGAGCTCGTCAGCGTGTAGTCGGTCTTCTCGGCGCCCTCCGACTGCGGCTTGCTGTCGTAAGCGTGGCTCAAGGCGAGCTGCGCGTAGAGGTCGGTGAATATTTCATAGCGAAGCCGCAGCGTCGTCGCAGTGCGGATGCGACCGCTGACCGTCAGGCTCGGAAAAACCGCAAGTCCTGCGCTCAATGACCACTCCGGCGAGTGGAAACGAAACGAGTTGTACTGTGCGCCGAGGAAGCCTTCGAGACTTTCCTGGGTTTGTCCGTCGTCGAAATTTTCCTTCGTGCCGGCGAGGCCGATCATTCCGGCGAATTCGCGGCGGTTCGACTGGATCATGTATTTGCCGTAGCCCGCGCCGACGAGCGTGCGCAGGTCGAGACCCAGCGAATCGTTCTGCTCGAGCCGCCCGAATCCAGACCAGAACGTGCGATTGCCGAGGAAATTGCGGATTTCGGTGGTCAGCGAGGACGTTGCTGCGGCCTCGGTTTCCGGCGCGTCGCTCTCGACCAGCGAGAAATCGAGGCTCGAAAGGCGATGAAAGTCGCGGCGTGAAACCCCCGCCGCCATCGACAGCTGATTGACCGACGTCGCGTCGCTGTAGCTGAAACCGAAATCCACGTAGCCGTCGAGCAGGTTCTTGACCGAGCCGGCCGTGTCGAGCGGCGTGATGCGGATCGTCTCCGGCACGGGCAGGGAAGCCACCCGGCCTTCGGCATCGCGTACCGCGAGGCGGTCCGGTTCGGGCGCCGCCTGCAGGCTGCCGAAATGGCGCGCACCGGATTCGAGGTCCACCTCGTAAAGCGCGCGGCTCTCGACGCGAGCAATCTCCTCCCATTCGATCTGGACGGTGCCCATGGTGTCCGTACTGAACTCGAGAAGGCCGCGGCGCAGCGCGACGATCTCGCCAGTCAGGCGATCGCCGTTGTTGAGGATCACGACGTCGGTCTTTTCGGCGCTGGCGGCGGCCGAGGCGAGGAGGGCAAAAATAGCGAGAAAACCCGCAAAAACCCGCATCTTTACGTGCATGGCGGCACCCCCGGGATGGCCGATCCTAACGCAGCGCCGACGCCGGCAAGGATGGACCGAGGGGCAATGGCATGCGCTCGGCGGCAAGGGGTAGACTCCGGCAGCGGTCGTCGGCCGTGACTCCCCGGGAGCCAGGATGAATCGGATTCTTGTCGCGTTAGCGGTCGCGTTTCTATTCCTCGCAGGATGCGACCGCCCGGACAAGTCGGCGACGCCGGAGCTCGCGGGCACGCCGGAGAATGCGCCCGACTTCGGCGAGCGCTGGCAGTATCCGCGCGAGCGCAAGACGGCCGACGGCCGGCGCGTCATCGTCTATGCGCCGCAAATCCGCAGCTGGGACAAGTTCGAAAATTTCACCGCGCAGGTCGCGGTCGAGTTCCCGGACGAGACGACCGGCGCACGCTACGCGGTGATCGACCTGTCGGGTGAGACGGCAGTGGACACGAAGCTCCGGCTCGTCACTGTCGCCGAGCCGAAAGTCGACCGCGTGACATTCACCGGAACACCGGAAGCGGGGCAGGAAGACCGGATGCGTAAAGGCATCGAAAGCGAGCCTATCGTCGTGCCGGTCGACGTGTTCCTGTACTACCTCGCGCACGACGTGCTCGAGACGCCGCCGCCGGCCGGCTTCAACACGGATCCGCCGCCAATCTTCGTCGTGGAGACACCGACATTCCTCCTGTTCGTCAACGGCAAGCCGGTCACGGCGCCGATCGGGAAGACCGGGCTCGACGTCTTGTTGAATGCAAGCTTCCCGACGTTCCACGACACGGTCGGCAAGCGCTACTACCTGCTGACCGGCGACCGCCGTTACTCCGCGGAGAAGCTGGAAGGTCCCTGGGTCGCGAACGCGGAGCTGCCGGACGCGTTCTCGAAGATTCCCGCGAAAGGCGACAACGCGTCGTTCGCACGCATGGTCGCGACGCCGCCGGCCAAGGGCCTCGCGCCGCGCGTGATCACGACCTTCAAGCCTTCAGAGATCGTCGTGCTGGACGGCGCACCGAAGCCGGAGGAGATCGCGGGGACTGGCGGACTCGCGTGGATCACGAACACCGAGAGCCCGCTCTTCAAGCTCGGCGACACCTATTACTTCCTCGCATCGGGCCGCTGGTTCTCGACGCGCTTCCTGCTGACCGGCCCGTGGAAGTTCACGATGCCATTGCCCGAAGCTTTCTCGAAGATCCCGACGGACCACGCGATGGCCACGGTGCGGGCATCCGTGCCGGGGACGATCGAGGCGCGCCGCTCGGTGCTCGAGGCCATGCTGCCGACGAAGCGGACGCTGAAGGCGGGGGCTGCGCCGGGCATCGACGTCGAGTACGCCGGCGAGCCGCAGTTCGAGGCGATTCCGAGCACGACAGTCTCGCGCGCGGTGAACAGCCCCAACGACGTCATCGCGGCCGGCCAGAAGTACTACCTCGTGTACCAGGGCGCCTGGTACGTGTCGGACAGCCCGAACGGGCCGTGGGCGGCGACCGGCGAAGTGCCGCCGGAGGTCTACCAGATTCCGCCGAGCTCGCCGTCCTATCCGGTGACGCAAGTCATCGTGCAGACGACCGACGACGGCGACATCGAGTCGAGCTATGCCGCGGCCTACGCCACCAGCATGTTCATCGGGTTCGGGATCGGCTACTACGGCACGGGCTGGTACTACCCGCCGTATTACGGCTACGGGGGCTATTACCCGTACTACCCGTCGTACGGCCACGGCAGCTGGTACAACCCGAACACCGGCGGCTTCGGCTCGCGCTCGGTCTACTACGGCCCGTACGGCGGGTACACGTACAACCAGGGCTATAACCCGAAAACCGGCCGCTACTCCAACGTCGAGACCGCGTGGGACGGCAACGAATGGGCGAGCGCCGGCGAGACCTACAACCCGCGCACCGGCATCTCCACTGAGACCGATCGGCACTACGGCGAAGACTCCAACCAGATGAAGATGGACCGCACGATCGAAGGGCCGGGCGGCGGATCCATGGACGTGAAGAAGCGGACCGACTTCGATACCGGGACGCGCACGACGGAGCGCACGACCAGCCGCGGCGGAAGTTCCGACGTGACGCGCCAGCGCCAGCCGGGGGGTGGCGTCACGACGTCCGGCAAGTTCGAAACGGCGGGGGGCCGTACGGGAACGATCAGCGGCGAGCACGAGCGCGGCCAGGGCACGACGACGATCGCTGGCTCGGGCGGCAACAGCGCGACGATCGACCGCGAGCGCACGCAAGGCGGAAACGTCAAGCGGGAGGGCAGCTTCACCGGGCAGGGCGGGCAGACGGTCGACACTGAGACGATCCGCGACGGCCGCTCCAGCATCACGAAGGCGGAAGGCTCCGGCGGCGGCAGCGCGATCTCGGTGAAGGACGGCCCGGGCGATCGCACGACGATCGGCCAGAGCGGTAGCGGCGACATCTACGCGGGCCACGACGGAAACGTCTACAAGAAGACCGAGAACGGCTGGCAGCAGTATTCGGACGGCGGCTGGCAGGACATGCCCAATTCAGACCGCCCGGATCGGCCGGAAGGCGGACTCGGAGACCAGGGGAACCTCGGCGACCGCGCGGGCGGGGATTTCTCGCGCGAAGGTTTTGACGCCGCATCGCGCGATGCCGCACGCAGCGCCGGCGCCGGCCAGTACGGCAACCGCGTGCAGGATGTCGGCACCACCGGCGGTCAGTATCAGAACCTCGGCGCGGACCGGGGCGGAGCCGGGGGGTCGAGCATTTCCGGTTCCGCCAGCGTCAGCATGGGCGCGGGCGCCGGCGGAGCGCGGCCGACGCAGGATGTTGGCTCGCTCAATCGCGACTACCAGGACCGGCGCGGCGGCTATAACAGTTATCAGCAGCGCTCATCGACGCGGAGCTCCGGCATGAGCCGCGGCATGGGCGCGCGGCCGCGCCGGCGCTGAAGACAGTTTCCTTCGGAGGACGATCGATGAAGAGCATTCTTGTGGCGGGCCTCGCGGCCCTCGTATGGCTCGCAGCCCCGCACGCGAAGGCGCAGGACGAGCCGAAAGGAACCTGGGACGGCCTCGTCGAGGTCAAGCCGAAGCGAATCGACGCCGGCTTCCTGCTGCCGGGCGCGGACTTCCGGCCGTACAAGAAGATCATGATGGATCCGGTCGAGGTCGCGTTCAAAAAGGACTGGATGAAGGACTACAACCGCGACACCGCGACGCTGTCGCAGCGGCTGACCCAGGAAGACATTGACAATATCGCCAAGGCCGCGCGCGAGAACTTTGAGGAGGTTTTCACCGAGGCCTATCGCGAGGCGGGCCTCGAGATCGTGACGACGCCGGGGCCGGACGTGCTCCGCCTGCGGCCCGGCGTCATGGACCTTTACATCGTGGCGCCGGACAACATGACGGCCGGGCGCTCGCGCACCTACACCACCGAAGCTGGCGAGGCGCTGCTTTTCCTCGAGGTGCGCGATTCGACGACCGGCGCACTCCTCGGCCGCGCGCTCGACCGGCGCAACACGCGCTACACGGGCCAGGTACAGCTTTCGAACCGCGTCACGAACCTCTCGGACTTCCGCACGCTGTTCAAGCAGTGGGCGGATATCAGCGTGAAGGGTTTCGAGGACCTGCGCGCGCTGTCGCCGATTCCCGAAAACCTGGAACCCGGCAAGAAGCTGAAGCCCTGAAGAGGGCCGCACCATGAGCGATCGTTCCACGGCCTTGCGGCCGCTGGCCGCCGGCTGCGCGCTTGCGTTCCTGTTTTCGGCGGGGTTCGCCCGCGCCGACGACTACGACTGGTTCGCAGCCGCGTACCTTTGGGCTGCCGACATCTCGGTCGACAGCAAGGATGCGAGTGTCGGGCTCGACTTCAACGACATCCTCGACAAGCTCGAGATGGCCTTCCAGACCCATGTCGAGGTGCAGGGCGACGATCTTGGCGGCTTCATGGATTTCACCTTTCTCGGCCTCGGGGACAACAAGGCGGGACCGTTCGGAGATGCGCACGCCGACCTCGACATGACGCTGATGGACCTTGGAATGGTCTGGAGTCCGGGAGCGGAGCGGTACTCCGGGTTCGAGGCTTACGGCGGCCTGCGCTACCTCGACACGGACTTCCACCTGGTCATCGATCCGGCGGGCCCGCTGCCCACCTTCGATACCCGCGTGAACGACACGTTCACGGACCTGCTCGTCGGCGCGCGTTATCGGTACCCGCTCAACGATCACTGGCGCCTGACTTTCATGGGCGATGTGTCCGGCGGTGAAACCGAGGGCACCTGGAGCGCGGGTGTCCTCGCCGGCTACGTCACGGGATCGCATCACTTCATCATCGGCTACCGCCATTTGGAGGTCGAGGTGAAGGCGAACGGATCCACGGCGAACGAGACCCTGACGGGCCCGCTCATCGCCTATGGCGTGAGCTTCTGAGGGAGCCGCATTTCGGCTCAAAAAGAGGCCATTCACGGGGGTTGCCAGACAGTCGGCAAGCAACTGAAAAACAAGCAAAAAGCAGGATTTTTCTGCTAGAATTTCCGGCTTATGCAAGACGGTTCCGTGACGCCCCCGACCGACGCCTACGACTCCACCAAAATCAAGGTGTTGAAAGGCCTCGAGGCGGTCCGGAAACGCCCCGGCATGTACATCGGCGACACCGATGACGGCACCGGCCTTCACCACATGGTTTTCGAGGTCGTCGACAACTCGATCGACGAAGCCCTTGCGGGTTACTGCGACCGCATCGTCGTGACGATCCACGCGGACGAGTCGGTGACGGTCACCGACAACGGCCGCGGCATCCCGACGGACATCCACAAGGAAGAGAACCGCTCCGCGGCCGAGGTCATCATGACCGTGCTGCACGCAGGCGGGAAATTCGACGACAACTCGTACAAGGTCGCGGGAGGGCTGCACGGCGTCGGCGTCTCGGTCGTGAACGCGCTCTCCGGTGCGCTGACGCTCACGATCGCGCGCGACGGGAAGCTCCATCGCCAGCAGTACCGCATGGGCGAGCCGCTCGGTCCGCTCGCGGTGGTCGGCACGACGGCCGAGCGCGGCACGACCATTCGCTTCAAGCCCAGCAACACGATCTTCACGAACACGACCTTCTCGTATGACTGGCTGGCCAAACGCCTCCGGGAACTGTCGTTCCTGAACTCGGGCGTGCGCATCGAGCTCGTGGACGAGCGCGAGGACAAGAGCGACGTGTTCCAGCATGAGGGCGGCGTGTCCGCCTTCGTGCAGTACCTGAACCGCAGCCGCACCGCGATCCACCCGAATATCTTCTACTTCCAGAGCCAGGAAGGCCTGATCTCGGTCGAAGTTGCGGCGCAGTGGAACGACTCCTACCAGGAGTCCATGTACTGCTACACGAACAACATCCCGCAGAAGGACGGTGGCACGCACCTTGCGGGCTTCCGGGCCGCGCTCACGCGCAAGATCAACGAGTTCATCGACAAAGAGGGCCTCGCGAAGCGCGAGAACGTCTCCCTGACGGGCGACGACGCACGCGAGGGCATGACCGCCATCCTCTCGATCAAGATGCCGGACCCCAAGTTCTCCTCGCAGACCAAGGACAAGCTGGTCTCGTCGGAGGTGAAGGGCGCCGTGGAATCGGCGGTTGCGCAGAAGCTGGGGGAGTTCCTGCTCGAGCGGCCGGCGGACGCCAAGTCCATCTGCCTCAAGATCATCGACGCCGCCCGCGCCCGCGAAGCCGCGCGCAAGGCGCGCGAGATGACGCGCCGCAAGGGGGCGCTCGATTCCTCGGGCCTGCCCGGCAAGCTCGCCGACTGCCAGGAAAAGGACCCCGGCAAATCGGAGATCTTCCTGGTCGAGGGCGAATCGGCCGGCGGATCCGCCAAGCAGGGCCGCGACCGGCGCACGCAGGCCGTGCTGCCGCTCAAGGGCAAGATCCTGAACGTCGAGAAAGCGCGCTTCGACAAGATGCTCTCGTCCCAGGAGGTCGTGACGCTCATCAGCGCGCTCGGGACAGGGATCGGCCGCGATGACTTCGACGTCGCGAACCTGCGCTACCACCGCGTCATCATCATGACGGACGCGGACGTCGACGGCAGCCACATCCGAACCCTGCTCCTCACCTTCTTCTACCGGCAGATGCCGGAGTTGATCGAGCGCGGTCACGTGTACATCGCGCAGCCGCCGCTCTTCAAGATCAAGCGCGGCAAGCAGGAGACCTACGTGAAGGACGAGGCGGAGCTCGACCAGCTCCTGCTCTCCGCCGCGCTCGACGACGCGGCGCTGCACGTGAATGCGGAGGCGCCGCCGCTTTCGGGCTCGGCGCTCGAGATGCTCGCCCGCCAGTACATGGAGGTGAAGGCGATCATCGGCCGCTGGTCGCGCCGCTACGACCGCCGCCTGCTCGAGCAGCTCCTCGCGATGCGGCCGGTGGGTGAGCAGCAATTCGCGGACGTCGCCTGGCTCGAGGGCTGGGTTACGGAGCTCGAGGCGCGGCTCAATGCGGGGGGCAGCCTCGTGCACAGCTACAAGCTCGCCGTGCGCCGCAACGAGGCGGGTGAGCCGGAGCGCGTCGACGTTGCCCGCACTGAGCACGGCGTCACGACGGAGAAGCACCTGCAGCCGGAGTTCTTCGAGTCCGCCGAATACGGGCGGATCGCCGAGCTCGGCACGACGCTCACCGATTTCATCGGCGCGGGCGGCTACGTCACCCGCGGCAACGCGCGCCAGGACATCGCGGGCTTCCCGGAGGCCATCACCTGGCTCCTCGAGGAGGCGCGAAAGGGACAGGCGATCCAGCGCTACAAGGGGCTCGGCGAGATGAACCCGGGGCAACTCTGGGAGACCACGATCAACCCCGACGTGCGCCGCCTGCTCCAGGTGCGCATCGAGGACGCGGTCGCCGCCGACGATATTTTCACGACGCTGATGGGCGATGCGGTCGAGCCCCGGCGCGAGTTCATCGAAAAGAATGCGTTGTACGTCGCCAACCTCGACGTCTAGTCCTTTGCCAAGTTGGCGTTGACTCACAGTCGGGCCCCGCTATGGTGGGGACGGCAGGGAAGCATCCACTGGAATGCAGGAAGGATTCGTCATGGACTTCAACAAGTTGCGATCGGGCGCGCTGCTCATATGCCTCGCCTTCGGCGCAGTCGCGACCGCAGAGGCCGCGGAGCCCGGCTGGTATTTCGTCGCCTTCGGGGGCGAGACGAGCGCCTCAGGGCTCAGCGAAAGCCAGTCGGAAGAGAACCTCGTCCGGCTTTTCCAGTCGGGCGGGCTAGACGTCGTCGACGCCACCTCGAATATCGACGATTCGGACACGGCCTATGGCCTGACGGGCGGCTACCAGTTCAACGATCACATCGCCTTCGAGTTCGCCTATGTCGACCTCGGCTCGTTCAACAACCAGGCGACCGTCACGGTGACCGACGGCACGAACCAGGCCGACGCCGATGTCACGCTCGAGACCTCGGCCATCGGACCGGTCGTGTCGATGCTCGGCGTCCTCCCGCTTGGAGAGCGATTCTCGCTGTACGGACGTGCGGGCCTTTCTTTCCTGAACGCCGACGGGACGGCGCGGATCACGATCGCCGACCAGACCCAGCGGGCCAGCCAGACGTCGCAGAAGACCGATCCGATGTTCGGCGTCGGAGCGGAATTCAACTTCAGCAAGTACTGGGCGATTCGCCTGGCCTGGGATCGCTACATCGACGTGGGCACCCAGGACGTCTCGGGAGACATCGACGCCGACGTCATCACCCTCGGCATCCGGATGGGCGGGGGCTGGTTCCGCTAGGCAGTGCCGGCGCGTAGCCGCGCCATCGTTCCCTCGATCCAGGACTGCACCTCGGCATTCAGCTCCCGTGGGTCGCGACCAGCCGACTCGATCGGCGGTCCGATCACGACCCGCACCACCCCGGGCTTCTTCACGAGCCCGCGCCGCGGCCAGTAGTCACCGGCGTCGTGCGCGACGGGCACGAGCTTGACGCCCGCCTGCGACGCGAGGAGGGCGCCCGACATTCCGTACTTGCGCGTCTCGCCCGGCGCCATGCGCGTGCCTTCCGGAAAGATGAGTACCCAGATGCCGGCGGAGAGGCGCTCGCGCCCGAGGTCGAGCACCTGGTTCACGGCGCGGTGCCCGGCACCGCGGTCGATGGCGATGCACTTCAGGAGCCAGGTGGCCCAGCCGACCAGCGGGATCCAGAGGATCTGCCGCTTCAGCACCCAGGCCTGCGGCGGGAACACGATCATCTGCGCGAGCGTTTCCCAGGTGGAGGTGTGTTTCCACATCGTGACGTGCGCGCCTTCGCGCGGGATCCGTTCCGCTCCGTCGATCATCCAGTCGAGGCCACAGAGGATCTTGAGCAGCCAGAAATTCGCACGCGCCCAGCCGCGTGCGAAGCCGTAGAGCTGCCTGAACGGCAGCCACCCGCACAGCACGATCGCCAGGCCCCAGGCGAGGGAATCCACGAAGAACAGGCCCGTGAAGAAGACCGAGCAGATCCATTGCAGCGCCGTGATTCTGCGCCACTTCGGGATGCTTGCAGACATCCGCGAGATCGCGTTTCAGCCCGGCAGACGGGACAGGTTGGCCATGTGCAGGAACAGGCGCGAGAGCGCCGCGAGGAGCGCGAGTCGATTGGCCCGCACGCGCACGTCGTCCGCCATCACGAGCACGTGATCGAAGAACGCATCGACGGAGCCCCGCAGCGAAGCGAGGCGCGTCAGCGCATCCGCATATCGCCGCGCAGTGACGAGACGCTCGACGTCGAGCCGGAGCGCCTCGACTTCAGCCGCGAGCTGGCGCTCGTGCGGGTCGGTCAGGAGTCCGGGATCGACGCGCGGGCTCGGCTGCTCGCCGGCTTTCCTGAGGATGTTGGCGATGCGCTTGTTGGCTGCCGTCAGCCCGGTCGCATCGGGGAGTTGCAGGAAGCCTGCGAGCGCGCGCA
>Ga0075428_100008298_pt1 | contig 11513 bp, 5 predicted proteins | sample RhiMetdeltSRZDD2_FD_75291 | JGI IMG/M metagenome (GOLD analysis project Ga0075428, IMG submission 75291) | Populus rhizosphere microbial communities from Tennessee, USA - Rhizosphere MetaG P. deltoides SRZDD2 | ecosystem: Host-associated > Plants > Roots > Rhizosphere > Soil | place: USA...
ACCTTCTCCATCGACGGTTCGTCGCAGGAAAACTACGTGAAGTACCGCCAGCGCGGTAACTTCGACAAGGCGATCGCCAACATGCGCGCCTTGCTCGACGAGCGCGCCAGGAACAAAAGCGACACGCCGTTCGTCAACTGGCGCTACATCCTCTTCAAGTGGAACGATTCTGATGAAGAGATGAATCGCGCGCGGCAGCTCGCATCTGAATACGGCGTCGATCGACTGTGCTGGGAGATCACCGATCACCCTGAGGACTCGTACTCACGCCGCTTCGCGCCGAACGCTCCCGACTACGAGCTGATTCGCAACGAGATCTGGGACAACAGCGGTCTCGGCAACGCCATCCCGGGCGCGACGCCACGCGCGGAGATCAACGTGCACACGGTGCTCCCCGATCTGCCGTTCATCACGCGCGCGGCAACCACGATCCCGCTGACGGCGAAAGTCAAGAACCTGTCGGCCCGGCCGTTCCGTTCACAGTCCAAGGAGGACGGACGCCGCGTCGTCCGGCTCGGCGCACAGCTGACGGATGACAAGGGCGCGGTGATCGAGCGCGATTACGCGCGCGCGTGGCTGCCGGTCGATCTCGGCCCGGGTAGAACGGCTGAAGTGAGAATCGATATTCCCGCACCGGCCAAACCCGGGAAGTACGGCTTGAAGTTCGATCTTGTCTGCGAAGGCATCGACTGGTTCGAGGCCGCGGGATCGCCGACAACCATTCGCGGACTATGGGTGCAATGATGAAGAAACCACTTGCCGTTGCCGCTCTCGTCACCTTCAGCGTCGTCGTCGCTCTCGCGCAGCAACAACGCGCGCCCGACGGCGTGACGATCAACGACGAGGGCAACCCCGTCTACTCGACGTTTTCGCTGTGCGCGATCGATCCAATCACCGGTCAATCGGGCGCGAGCGTGACGACGCGTGTGCCGTTCGTCGGTCGGGCCGTGCCGCACGTGCGCGCCGGTGTCGGCGCCGTCTGCACGCAAGCATCGACGATGGTCGAATACGGACCGCGTGGACTCGACTTGATGGCGAAGGGCGTCGAGCCCTCGGTCGCGATTGCGCAGCTGCTCTCTGACGATCAGCAGCGTGAATCACGACAGCTCGGCATGATCGACATGAAGGGCCGCTCCGCCGCGCATACCGGCAAGAGCAACAACTATTGGGCGGGCAGCAAGCAGGGCAGGAACTACACCGTGCAGGCCAACATCATGGTCGGCCCTGAAGTGGTCGAGGCTGTTGCGGCAACGTTCGAAGCGAGCGAAGGCACCGGCATGCCGCTCGCCGAGCGCATGATTCTCGCGATGGAAGCGGGTCACGCCAAAGGCGGCGACAGCCGCTGGGGCAACCTGCAGTCGGCCGCCATCAAGGTTGCCGATCCGAACGATCCCGGCCGCGGCAACGATCACATCACGCTCGCGATCGAGGTCGGCGAGAATCCCGAGCCGGTCGCGGAAATGAAGCGCATCTACTACACGACCGGTCGACGACTCGGTTATCGCTCGTTCTCGCGGATTGAAGGCGCCGACGTGATCGAGCTCAAGCGCATGTTGCACGCGACCGGTTATTGGCGCCCGACGCTCGCGTCATTCCCCGATGCGCCGCCAAACGCGAACTCGCCGAAGATGCAGGAGCTGCGGAAGTCGAATCCGGCCGCCTACGAAAAGGCGCTGGCCGACGCCAAGCAGTCATCGCAAAGCTACACGCGCGAGTACGCGACGTTTGACGACGAAACGATCGCGGCGGTGGACAAGTTCCGCACCGACAAGAAGCTCAATTACCAGGGCAATCCACCGGGCCTCGTCGATGCGCGCTTCGTTGACGCGTTGAGAGCCGCATACTTCGCCAAACGCAAGAGTGGTCAATAGACGGGATGTGATGCTGGCGACGCTGGTCGCCATCGTCACACTCACCTTTTTCATCATCACGCTGCGGCCCGACGTCGGCGGCACCGAAGACTCTCCGAAATTCCAGTTCGTCGGCCGCGTCCTCGGCACGTCGCATTCGCCGGGCTATCCGTTCTATGCGATGGCGACGTGGGCGTTTGGATGGCTGCCGATCGGCAATCTCGCCTGGCGCATCAATCTATTCTCCGCAGTCTGTGGTGCGCTGTCGTGCGTCGTCGTATTCCTCACTGCTCGACGAATCGGCGTCACTCGCCTGCTCTCGGTCGCCGCTGCCTTTGGGGCGGCGACGGGTTATCCCGTGTGGAGCAACAGCGTCACCGCGGAGGTTTATACGCTGGCGGCCGTGTTGTCAGGCGGCGCGATCTACTTTCTGATCGCATTCGCGCAAACCACCGCCTACTGGAGGCTGTATCTCGCCTGCGCGCTGTGGGCGTGCGGCTTCGGCAATCACGTCACGATCTCCGGAATCCTCCCCGCAGCTGTGATCTACGGCGTGATGAAGGATCGCAGCGTGCTGAAGCCGCGCGTGGCGATCACGGCGGCACTGATCGGCATCGCCGGAGTGTTGCAGTACTGGTACATCGCGATTCGCACAATGCAGGGTGCGCCATATCTCGAAGCGCGCGCCGACACGATCAAGGGCGTCTTCGACGTCATCATCGCGCGCGATGTGTCCTGGGCGCGCTTCTACCAGGCGCAAAGTACCGTCGCGGCCATCGAAGTGCCGATGCTGCTCAACGGCCTTCGCGTTCACATGGGGTTGATTCCGTTCGTACTCGCGGCGGTCGCGATCGCGATCGGCATCAAGCGCCGCAACGCGGAAGTGTTGTTGATTTTCGGTGCGGCGGCCGGAACGCTTGGCTTCATCGCGAATCTCTGGGGCGATGTCGTCGGATTCATCACGCCGGTATGCGTTCAGCTGTGGCCGCTGGCCGCGCTCGGGTTGCAGTGGCTGATCGAATTGACGCCGGCTCGCACGCCGGCACTGGCAGCCGCCGGCGCGATTGCATTCGTCGTACCGGTCACGAACGTGATCACGTTGTGGCCGTCCATCAATGCGCTGCGTCAACCAGGTGAAGGGCCCGGTGTGCGCGCGTTGTATTCGCATTTGCCTTCGCGATCAGCCGTCGTCGCGGAGAACTACTGGCTCGCTCGATTGATCAATTACATGCATTTCTCCGAGGAAGTACAGCCCGATCCGAATCCTCGCGTGCTCGACAGCGACATCGATGACGTCCGGACCGCGCTGAACGACGGCTTGCAGGTCTACGCATTTGAAGGCGCCGCGAACTGGCTGCGCGCGCAGGGATACGCGTTCGCGCCGACGCCGATCGCACGCGTGCCGTTCGAGCAATGGATCGCGCAACAACCTAAAGGCACGTTGATCGCGATCGCCGCATCCGGCCGGCCGCTGCCTCTTGAATGGCTGCCGCCCGCCAGTCGCACGCAGGCCACGAGAGCGAACTTCGGCACGATCCTCTGGGCCATCGGCGATCCGAACGTCAGCGTCGAACAACGAGACAACCTGGTGATGGTCGAGCGCGCTGTCGGTGACCGCGGGTTGCAGGTGTCCTCAAGCGACGATGGCCCGCAGATGATCTGGGGGGATGATGTGCTCGAAGCGATCGATCGTGGGTTGATCGTGGCGGCATTCAAGCCGAATGGCGAGCTGATCGGACACTGGTCGTTCTCGCTCGACGAGGCTCCCGGCGCGCAGTTGCCGCCGATACCGTACGTGCTGCGCGGTGAATCCACATGCGCGGTGCTTCAGCCAAATCAAGCCGTCGATGTGACCAGTATTCTCGGCGATGGCGCCTGGTGGGCGACGGTTGACGGTACCGGCAAAGCTGTCATCACGCTCGATGCTGGATCGACCAGCGGCTGGCGCAACCGGCTGGCACAAGGACGAGGCGAAGCGTCGATCGAAGGGTCGCAGTTGATCCTGCAGCCCGCGCCCGGCACGCGCGCGATCTTCAGATTCTCGATGCCGCCCACACCGGAACGCGCCGCTGCAACGCTCGCACCCGCGGAAGGTGTGGGAGGGGTCCGAGTCTGTCCGTCAGACATTCCAATGCTGCCACCCAACGGCGCATTCGAAGTGATGGCCGATCGCGATGCATGGTTCGGCAGCGGCTGGCATCTCGCCGAGCGCGCCGGACTGCAGCGCTTCCGATGGTCCGAGCGTCAATCGACGCTGCAGTGGCGTGTTGAAAAGATTGCGCCGATCAGGTTCGTCTTCCGCATGCGGGCGGCGAACAAAGACGGAACGACCGTGCTGGTGACTACGAACGGCGGCGCACAGTCCGCGTGCACCTTACCGGCCAGCGCGTGGACCGAATGCCGCGTGCAGATACCAGAAGGCGCGATTCACGCCGGCATCAATCAGCTGACGCTCACCGCCAACACGGTGTCTCCGTCCGCCGATCGCCCCGGCGACCCGCGTGAACTCTCGTTTGTCATGCAGGCTGGGCGAGTACGAATGGGTCAATAACTAGAGCGCTTCTCGCCTCATCAGGCGAACGACGAGACCAAGCAAGACGACAACGGTCACGCCGAGTGCGGACCAGAAGACGATTGGCGATACGAGCTCCATGGTCGGATCGCCGGCCGGGCTGAGCGCGCGTTCCGCTCCGGTAGTCACTTCTTCCGCGGTGCGTCCGAGGAGTTGCGGCGCCAGCAATTGCAGATCGTATTGAGGCGCGCCGATCCGGTCGTTGCCGTAGACCATTCGCAGCGGCAAGCTCGGACGGCGGAACAGGCGGATCGCGTATGAGGGCATCAGCACCGTCGCCTTCTCGATCGGCAGCGGCTGGTTGTCTCCCTCTTCAACGACGAGAAACAACTCGCCACCGGGTCGCTCGGGCACGTCAAAGGTGAGCGACGGCGCCGCCGTGGCTTCGTCGGCGTGCAGCCATGGCTTCGTGCTGATCGGAATCATGCGCGCCGGCTGTCGATCAGCTGCCGGTATCGCGACGGCAAGCGTCGCCATGCGACTGAAGACGCGGGCACGCGTCGTCAGTACCAGGCGCGCATTCGGCAATTCCGCATGCGGCAGGTGCACGAGATAGCTCGTCGAGTTCTGCGATCTCGATTGCACGCCGTCCGGCAGCGCATGCTGTTCGATTTGCGCATCGACGATCAGCGGCTCATCCCGGCGCTCGAGCAGATACGGGATCTGCAATCCGGCCCGATCGATCACGCGGATCCCGCGCAGCGATCGTGGAGACACTCCTGAGTGCGCCATCACCGCGGCATCGAGCGGCACCGAGATGAGTCCGGCTGAGCCTTCCGGGATATCGCGCGCGAAACCAAAGCCCTCGGTTGCTAACGCGCTGCCGGTGTCAGGCATCGGCAGGCCTTCGGTCTCAACACTCAGGGCGACCGGCGGTAAGGGACGCCACGAGGCGCGCACCAGTGATGCTCTTCCGATCCCAATCGTCGGCCGTGCGGCCTCGAGATCGTAGCGAGGCGGCGCGAGCCGCAAATCACCGTAGCGCGCCACGATCGGCCCCGCAGAAGCGGCCTCGAAATAAATCCACGGCAGCTCCGCGAACACCGCAGTGACCGCCGTCAACTCCAGCGGCGGATTATCGCCATCATCGACAACGAGATCGAGCTGGGGTTCCGTCGGTGCGATGATCGGTATCACCAACGCGTCAGCCTCGACCGCGTCGCGGACGACGCGTCTCAGCCGCGCCTGACCCAGCAAACGCGGCAGCGCTTCCTGGCCGACCAGACCCGGCTCAAACACGCGCGCGTCGCGCAGCAGATTGCCACCATCGATCGTCAGCTCGAGCGCGACGATCGGCAGCCGCGGCCCGGGCAGCGTGAGCCGGAAGCGGCTGCGCCCGGGCTCGCTTTGTCGCCGCGCGACCGTGACCGGCACGCGCAGCATCGGGCCCGGCGACGACCGCGTCACCTTCCGCACTCGCACGCCGTTTGGCAATGAAACGCGCGCACTATTGGTGTCGTCCCAGACGACCCGCAAGTAGCGGTAGTCGCCCGCAGGAAACTCGATGTGAGTACGACGAATTCCGTCGTCAGGCAGGTTGAAGGCCGTGCCCTCGGCGATCAGTTGCGTCCATCGCATCCGATCGCCACTGCCCTCGAGGCGGAATCGCTTCAGGAATGGCGCCGGGATCGCGCCGAGGTCGAGCGCGTCGACAAGGTTTGTGACGACCACATCTGTCGTCAGGTCCCGCAGATCGACTTCGAAGCCACTGCTCTTGTTGTCTTTCGCATCTACCGCGCTGATGGGCAGGATGCGCCCACCCATGTAAACGGGTTCGTCGGCGCTCGGCGGAATCAACAGGTATGGCACCTCGACGTTGTTCGCAAACAGCCGGAGGTCGCCAAGGCCGTTCATCGCGACCGCGCGCTCACCGGACCTGATCACCGTAAACGGACGCGATCCGGTCAACAACTCCACATCAAGATCGAGCCGCTGGGGACCGCCGGTCCCGACATCAGCGGTCTTTTCGAATTGGAACCGAGCGTTATTACTTGTTTGAGCGCTCAGCGTGACGGCGCTGAGTGCCATGAGAATCGCCAATCGCGATCGCATCACGCCGCCTCCTTTTCGGGGGCGAGCACGTACTTCTGCAGCGCCAGCGACACGAGCGCGAGCGAAATAGCGAGGCCGACGAACGCCGCGACTCGATACAGTCCTTCGAGCGATCGCAGATCGTAGAGGAAGCACTTGAATGTCGTGACCGCGATCATCGCAACCGATGCGACGCGCGCAGGTTTCGCCTTCGCAATGATGCCGGCCGCAAGGACGATGATGCCGAAGATCAGCCACGCGATCGTATAGGTGAGATCCTGCTGGATGCTCGATCCAAAGGCGAACAGGATCTCAGGTCCGGTCGAGTAGTAATCCGCGATCTCAATGTTCAGCAACAGGAACAACAAGATCACTGCGCCGGTCGGCAGCATGTAACGCGGACGCGCCATCGATCCAATGCGGTCGTCGGTCTTCGCCAGCCACCACGCCCCGAGGAACATGGTCGCGGCGGCGATCAGGTATGTGTAGAGATACTGGTTGAAGATCCGCATGTCGCCGCGCGGTTCATAGCGGAAGACTTCCGGATTCAACGCCAACCGGACGAACACGGCGCCGAACAACCCCACTGCGGCCAACAGCAGGCCGCGATGCTTGATGCGCGTGAAGAGCCACGCCACCGCCGCGCCTTCGAGCGCCCAGCCCACGGTGATCCATTGATTGCGCAACTGCAGCGGAATCGCGACGGTCAGGAACGCGAGCGATGCGCCCGCGACAAGCGCAAGGCGTCCAAGATCGCGCTCGCCTTTCGGCTCGATGCGCAGCAACAGGCTCAGATGCAGTGCGCTGATCGCACCGAGGACAACAGGGACAACACCGACCATCCAGTTGAGACCGGCCAGCGACATGCCCCGGCGCGCGACGGCGAAGCACCACGCGCCGGCGATCAGGGCCGCAACGTATGGATCGCGATCGTCTTTCGCTTTCGCACCGAGGATCATGGGATAGGTTGCAAACACCGCATAGATCGCGGCGGTCTGAGCCAACACTTCGCGGCCACTGGGCGAGCCACTCAGCAGAATTGCGGCTGCCGCTCCGCCGGCGAGAATTGCAGACAAGGGCGCGATGCCCTTCCACGCGTACTGCGTGCACATCGCCAGCAACAGCACGAACCCGATGACGTGCGCGGCAGTCGTAATCGCGAACGTTGCGGGCAACGGATTCACGATCATCGCCATCAGGTTCAGTTCCGAAAACACGATCACGACGGCGGCGGTGATGGCGGCCATCGTCGCAAAGCGCGACATCACGCGAATCCAGCCGAGCGCAAATGCTGCCAGGACGCCAAAGGCGTAGACGGCGATGGCCGCGAGACCCAGCGGCTGCGACACGCCGCGCCAGACGATCAGAATGATCCCGACAAATGCTGTCGACGCCAGATGGATCGCCGGCTGCTTCGCCGCCAGCGAAGCCGTGCTGAACGCCAGCGCAATGACCGCCAGCGCTCCAAACAGCGGCCATGGCGGTACTGCCCACTGCACGTTGAAGGCGACTGCCAACAGGAAGAGGTGGCCGAGCAGCGCCAGCCACAGTCCGCGACCCGCGCGCGGTGTGCCGGCTTCCGCATCGACCGTTGTCGCAGGTGCGTAGCGCATGCCCCACAAATAGCCGCCGACCATCACGAGCGACAGGCCAACGACGACGAGCAGCGATGACAGCAATCCAACGGCGGCCGCGGCCTGCATCCACCATCTGAGCAGCACGAACCACGACACCAGGCTGCCGGCCAGCGCCAGCAGCGGCAACGATGCGCTCGCGCTCTCGATGAACAGCGCCGCGTTCAGGATCGCCAGCAGCAGCGCCATGCCCCACAATCCCGCTACCGCGACGCGCGCATCGGCGAAGTACATCAGCAGCATCAAGCCCGCAAGCAACACGATGCCTGGACCGGCGGCGGGCTCGAGCGGCGTTCCCCTGCGGCGAGCAATGTGCGGCACCCCGAGATACAACAGCGCGAATGCGAGATATGTGATCAGCGCCGACGGCAGTGTCTCAGTCGTCAGATACTTCGACGACCACGCGGCTTCGGTCGCCAGCGCAAAGAACGCCGCGATGAAATACAGGCGGCCCGTCCGTTCCGAGAAGGATCGCCACACGATCACTGCGACAATCGCGAACAGCGCCGGGAAGACGCGCCACGGCGCCGCGGCGAGACCGTCCAGCATGACGAGCGGCGGAAACGCCATCAGCGCCATCGGCGCCGCGAGCACGGCGTAGTGGCCGGGGCCTTCGAACTCGGCGTCAAACCGTCCGGCGATCGGCGGCGCAAACAAATACAGCAGCGCAAACAACGCGACAAAACCCGTCATCGGCACCAGCGCGCCCGGCTGGTATGAAAGGCCAATCCAGGCGATCAGGCTGACGAGCGTTCCAAGCGCACCGGCGGCGTGCAAGGTGTCGGCGCCGCGCGCGATCGAGATGGCCAGCAGACCGATGTCGATCAACAACAACCAGCCGAACACCAGCGCGTAGTTCGATCCGAATCGAGACGATGCGGCAAGGAAGACGGCAAAGAAGATCGGCAGGACCGATGCGGCGAGCATCGTCCACTCCGCGTGATCGCCCCTGGCGTGTTCATGCGCACCGGGGCGCGAGCGCGCGAGCATCAGCACGGCGTAGCCGACCAGCGGGAAGATCGTGAAGATGCCGATCGCCAGCGGCAATTGAGCGGCATCGAGATACGTCGCGACCCAGCCCCATTGATAGACCGTGGTGAAGATCAGCGTCAGCGTGCTGAGAATGATCCAGCCGTTGCGATACGCGACCCACGCCAGGCCGACGTTGAGCAACAGCAAGTACGCAAACAGCGGGATCGGCCGATTCTCATTCGTCGACAGCAGGATCGGGGTCGCGAATCCGCCGAGCAGCCCGAGGACCGCGATGAACAATGAGTCGCGGCGTATTGACAGCAGCACCGCCGTCAGCGTCACCAGCGCCAGCAATCCGAACGCGACGGGCGCGGAGATCAAATCCCACCGCGAGCGCGCCGCGTAGAACGTTGCAAACAGAATCGCGATGGCGGCCGCATCCATCGCGTTCGCGGTCACCAGGTACTTCCGTGCGGCCTTGAGCTCGCACACCACCAGCAGCGCGATCGCGACGATGATGCCGATGACGACGCGGACCGGCGGCTGCAGCCATCCCTGGTCGATCGAGTAGCGGAGGAAGAACACCGCGCCGAAGACGAGCGAGACGCCGGCAATGGCCGAGAACAACTTGACGCCGACGAGTCGCTCCCAATCGAACGAAAATGCCGGCGCCGGCGGTTCGGGTGGCTCCGGCGGCGGTGGCGGCGCGATCGGCGGACGTGTGATCGGTGGTGGCGCAATCGGAGGCGACGCGATTTGCGGAGGCCTCGGCGCATCCACGCGAGCAGCCACCGTCACTTTCGGCGGCGGTGGGAGCGGCGGCAAGACATCGGGCGGCGGCGGTGGCGGAATGACAACTTTGTGTTCGACCCGCGGTGCAGCGGGTGGCGGCGCCGGTGTCGGCGGCGGAGCTGGAACCGGTTTTGGCGCGACGGCCGGCGGTGCCGCCGCGGCCGGTTGCGAGGCCGCGCCGGTCTGTTTGAGTTTTGAAAGCTGGGTCGAAAGGGCGCTGATCCGCTCGTCCTGTTGAGCGATTCGCGCCTCGAGCTCGTCGACGCGCCGCCGCGCGGTCCGCGCCATCACCCACGAGATGATCGGCAGCACGAACGGAATGGACAGCAGCGTGAGAACTATCGCAACCGCGCCACCTTCCATAAGCTGTCCAAGTTTATCGACGCGCGGGCAGCTCGAGTGCAGGTGGGTTTACTTCACGGAATTACCTCAGGGTTCGCGCGACGACGTATACGCGGCGATGGCAATCATGTCGTCGATGGTGAGCTTTTCAACGGCCTGCTTCATCAGCGGCGACCACGTTCCCTTGCGCGATCCCTGCTGCAGGTCGAACAGTTGTCGCACCGTGTAGCTCGGCGATCGTCCCGCGAGCGGCGGCACGGGTCCAAGCCCTTTCAGATCGCTGCCATGACAGGTTCCGCACGCGATCGTCTTGCCGTTGCCGCCAGTCTTCACGAGCGACTCGCCTTTCGCGATGCTACCCACTGGAACGTACGCGACAAATCCTGACGCCGAATCTCTGAGCTCCGTGCGCTCCAGGTTTTCTGGCAGTTCGATAATTCTCTGCCCCAATGCCTCCGTGCCCTCCGTGGTCGGCACGTGCATCGATCCAGCAATGCGCGCCTTCGGCACGTCTTTCGATTCAACGACGCGAATCCATTTCTTGAACGGGAAGGAACTGAAGTACGCAGCAGCAGCTTTGATCTCTTCGTCCTTCGCGGCCTTGGCATCCTGGATCATCGCGTTCGGCGGACCCATCCGCGGCTCGCTGCTCTTGCGATCGCCATTCTTGAAGTCCGCCATCTGCTGAACGATGTAGGCCGCCGGCAGTCCTGCGAGTCCGGCGTTCTCGGGACGGCCCTGGCCGTTGACGAGATGACAGAAACCGCACGCCCGCATTTCCTTCGGCCGTCCGTGCGCCACAACGTCGGGCAGCGGCGGATGATCGCTCGGATGCCAGTCGGGCGGATTGTAGGCGTCGCGCGTTTGCGCCACGGTCAACGACACCGTGCTGCCCGGCACCTGCTTCGGATTTGGATCAGGCTGCGCGGGTGTTGCGCCGGGTGTCGGAGGAGGATTGACGGTGAAGGCCCATGGTGGCGGCGCCTGCTGAGCGCCGATCGCGATCGAGCCAAACCATACGAGAGTTGCGGTTATAAGTACACGTTTCATTCGATCACCTGTGCGCCGCACCGATCGCATCTTCCCGTCGTGATGGCGAGCGACGCGGACATTTTACTGAAGCGCTGATGACAAGAGGGGCACGCCGGCGTGACGCGGCGCTCCACCCGAAACATATGCACGAACATGACGAGGAAGATGACGATATAGACCAGGAAGACGCCGAGTTCGATGCCAAGACTGTTGCTCTTCCCGTACGTTGTGTCCAGCCAACGGTGCAACGCGAGCTGGCCGAGGCCACCCGGCACGGCAAAGAACGCC
>Ga0075428_100008301_pt1 | contig 11511 bp, 8 predicted proteins | sample RhiMetdeltSRZDD2_FD_75291 | JGI IMG/M metagenome (GOLD analysis project Ga0075428, IMG submission 75291) | Populus rhizosphere microbial communities from Tennessee, USA - Rhizosphere MetaG P. deltoides SRZDD2 | ecosystem: Host-associated > Plants > Roots > Rhizosphere > Soil | place: USA...
CCGCAGCGCCTCGGTCGGTTGAATACGCAGCGCCCGGCGCGCCGGTGCGGCGCACGCCAGCACGCCCACCGCCGCCATGATGACGGACGTGATCACCGACATGACAAGGAGATCCGCGGTCAGGCTGTCGGAGCGCCACGCGAGGAACAGGATGAGGCTGTTGCCGGCGATGATGCCGCCGCCGAGCTGACGACCCGCACGCGCGAACACGCTGCCGAGCACGCGCCGAGGAGTGGCGCCGAGTGCGATACGGATCCCAATCTCGCGAGTACGACGCGTCACGGCGACGGCCATGAGTGCGTAGAGACCGGCTGCCGAGAAGACCACCGCCCCTGCCAGAATGCTGCCGAAGACGACGCTGCCGAATGACTTTGATGCTTGCTCCTGTGCGACGACGTCATCGAGCGTGGCGATATCCTGGATCTGCAGGCCTGCATCGACTCGTCGCGCAAGGGCGGCGACGCGGGGCGCAAGTGGCGATGCGTCCCCCGCGACGCGCACAGTGACCACCGCGGGATCGAGCTCCGCCGCGGACGCTGCGCGATAGATGGACGTCGTCCCACCGCCACCGTCGCCAGCTGTGCTCAGATCGGCGACCACGCCGACGATCTCGTGCCAGGGTCCCGTTTCGCGCTCGCTGCCTCGCTGGACCGTGCGGACCCGTGCGCCCACTGGAGTCCTGCCGACTGCGCGCATGAACGCCTCGTTCACCACGACGGGCCGGTTTTGCGCCCCAGCATCAGCGGCCTGCAGGCCGCGGCCGGCCACGATCGCCGCGCCGAACGCCTCGTGATAGCCGGCGCCGACAGCCGTCATCGCGAATCCGCCCTCGTAATTGCCGTTGAGGCGAGCCGGTGGTGCGCCGTCCTGCTCCATTTCCAGCGCCACCCAATCCGGCTGGCCCCCGAGCTGGCGATCGGCGAGCGTCACGTGGGTGACACCAGGCTCCTCACGCAACAGGCCCGCGAGCTCTTCGTAGGCACGGGCGCGACGCATGCCGATCTGCCCAGCGTCCGGCACACCGCGCTCGCCGGCCAGCGCCTCGTTGTCCATCTTGAGGCGGAAGGTGAGGTAACGCTCCGTCGGAAACGCTGCCCACGTCGACTGGTCTTGACGGGAGTTGGCGTAGACACCCACCGCGGCTGGCACGAACAGCAGCGTGCAGGCCACCTGCGCGCCGACGATGAACGACCAGACGCCGCCGAACTTCATCGTTCCGCCAGTGCTGGTGATTCCCTGCAGTCCCCGCTGGACGGACGCGCTCGTGGCCTTCAGTGCGGGCAGCAGGCCGATCAGTGCTGCGGCGACGAGCGCGAGCAGCAGCGCATACGCAATGGTGACAGGCTCGAGTGTGAGATCCACCCAGAACGGCAGGCCGTCCCCAATGATCTGACTCGCCCGGGCCCAGGCATAGCTCACCGTCGTTTGGGCCACGACGAGACCGAGCACGGCAGCGGCCAGGGCCAGCACGAGCCCTTCGGTGACGATCTGCGCGATCACGCGGGCACGGCTCGCCCCGAGCGCGTGACGGACGACGATCTCCGACTCGCGCATCGCCGTGCGCGCGAAGATCAGCGTCGCGACGTTCGCCGATATCGCCGCCAGCAGCAGTAAGACGATGGCGTGGACCGCCAGAGCTTGCAGTTCCAGCGGATCACCCGGCGTGCGCCCGGCGAATGCGCGAACGCGCGTCCGCAGCTGCGCGTGGGTTGCCGGCTCGTCGGCGGCAAAGCGTGCCGAGACGACGTCGAGCTCCGAAGCGGCGTCCTGCCAGCTCGCTCCGTCGGCGAGACGGCCGAACACCTGCACGGCCGGCCCGACGCGCGGTGCCGCGTCTGCGACCGGCAATGGCACCCACAGCTGCTCATTGCGCGGGAAGCCGAAGCGCGGCGGCATCACGCCCACCACGGTGCGCGCCGTGCGGCCGACGGTTACGACGCGGCCGATGATCGCCGGGTCATGCAGGAACTGTCTGTGCCAGACGTCATAACCCAGGACCACGACGGGCTCCGCAGTTGGCATTTCGTCCGTCGCCTGGAGCGGCCGGCCGAGCAACGGCGGCACGCGGGTGAGCGGAAACGCAGACGCCGTGATTTCCGCCACGCGCAGCGATTCGACACGGCCTTCGCCCGTGAGCACGTTGCGCTCGCTCACGCGGGCGGCGCCGAGCTCCGCCACCGTCTTCAGCGACCGCCGCCAGATCGCGAAATCGTAGAGCACCCGCGGCTCTACGCGTGACGCTGCCGTGTCCTGCGTCTCGAGGCGCACGACGCGGCCGCCTTCATCGAACGGCAGCCGTTTGTACAGCAGTTCGTCGGCGAGTTCGATGCCGACCGCCCCAAACGCGATAGCACCCGCCAGCGAGAGGCCGCCGATGACGGTGAGCGCGGGATATCTCAGCAGCAGACGCGCGCCCAGCTTCCAGTCGAGCCACGAGACCGCGGTCAGGCCGGCGTTCATAGGCTCCGCTCCACTCCCCACATGTCGATGCATCATTGATCCCAGCGTTTAACTTTACATTGCAAAGTTATTTGCGTCAATGCTCGACTCGCCAGATTCCGTGGCAAAAGGTGGCTGGCACCTTTCCGGCAAAGGTGCCAGCCACCTTTTACGTTGCTCGTCGCTCATCGCTGCACGGCGCTGTTCGTAAGCGCGGAACGTGTACTTCCAGTTCGGACACAAAGCCGATCTGTTCCAGAACAGCGCCTTCAAGACGATGTTCCTCAACGCGATTCGCTGGGCCTCGGAGCGGTAGCCCTCGGCTCGGCTTCGTTCTTCCGAATGTAAACGAATCGCTCTCCTTGTGAGATGCCGCAAAAACGACTATAAGCCACGTGGAGCAAGCCATGATGTCCCTCCACAACTGCTCGCGCCGGCAGTTTCTCCGTGGCGTTGCGGCCGGGCCATGTGCGGCGGCGGCCGCGCCCATCATCGAACACCTCGCGGTTGCGCAGCTGAGACGTCCGAAGATCCGCGACCTTCACGCGATGATGCTCCAGGGTCCCGGGCGCACCTACACGCTGGTCAAAATCACAACGGACTCAGGGCACTACGGTGTCGCCGAGGCGTATGGGTCGCCAGGCGTCGGCGTGAAGGAGCAGGTGCTCTCGCTGAAGCCGTGGCTGGTGGGCAAGGATCCGCTCGAGATCGATGCGCTGTACACGCAGATGGGCGAAGGTACGCCCAGCTTGAGCGGCACGCGCACGGACGGCTCGGCGCACAATCTCATGCGCGCCGTGAGCGGCATCGAAATGGCGTTGTGGGACCTCGCGGGGAAGATCCTCTCGGTGCCGACGCACACGCTGCTTGGCGGCAGATTTCGTGACAAGGTCCGCGTCTACGACCATGCGGCGCCGAAGAACATGCTCGACAAGGCGGCGGTCGCCGACTGGGCAGCGAAAGCCAAGGCGCACCCGTGCGGCTTCACCTGCCACAAGTTCGGATTCCCTCATAGCGATCCGGCGACCGACCGGGCGCGCGATCCGTCCAATCGCGTTCTCACCACCAAAGAGCTGATTGCGGTGCAGAAGGGATTCGAAAACTGCCGCGAGGCGCTCGGTTGGGATCACGACCTGATGGTGCATTGCCACTGGGAATACGACCTCAGGACCGCGATTCAGATCGCGGACGCCGTGGAGTCGATCAGACCCGTGTGGCTCGAGGATCCGTTGCCGGTTGACTATTCCGAGTCATGGAAACGCCTGTGCGCAGTATCGAAGGTGCCGATCTGCATGGGGGAGAACCTGGCGCGGCGGGAGGGCTTCAAGGACTTCATTCTGAATCAAGGTTGCGACATCCTGCATCCCGACCTGCGAAATGCCGGCGGGTTTCTCGAGACGAAGCGGATCGCGGACATGGCGCACGTCTTCGGTCTGCCGATGGCCAATCACAACACCGGCAGCCAGGTCTGTACGTATGCGTCCGCCCAGTGGGCCGCATCGATCCGTGATTACATCGCGCTCGAGACGATTACCGGCGAGGGCGGCTGGATGGATCAGGTTCTGCTGCTCGACGGCCCATATATAAAGGATGGCTTCATCCAGGTCACTGACAAGCCCGGACTCGGCATCGAACTGAACCCGGACGTCGTCCGCGCGCACCTGGCGTCGGGCGAAACGTGGTGGGGCTAGTCTGGCGCTGCGCTCCGGGAGGAATTGGCGACGGCGGGCGCGCGCGTTCAGCCGGCCAACAACTTTCTGGCCAGCCATCGAGCGTCGCTCGCCCGCTGCGGGCCGTCCACCTCGGACCCCGCGACGGCGCCGTCGAACAATACGACAAGCGCGCGAGCCGTTGCTTTCGGGTCCTTCACGCCCGCCGCCTTCGTCCACTCGAGGAAGCGCTCTGCGAACCACTCTCGCTGACCGTGTGCAATGACGCGGGCCGGGTGCGCCGCATCGGTGAGCTCGCTCACCGTATGCTGCAACGGGCACCCGCGGAAGTCCTTCGACTCCGCCCACTGCACGACCCAGTCGAAAAACTTGAGCGCGCGTTGTGACGGCGGCGTGTCAGCGAGGTACGCCTCGATGCTCGCGCGAGCGTCGGAGGTTCGGCGGTCGAGGTACGACGCCACGAGCTGGTCCTTGCAGCCGAAGTGCTGATAGAGCGACGCCTTCGCCGCGTCGGCTTCCGCCAGGACGCGGTCGATGCCGACGGCGCGCACGCCCTCGCGGTAGAACAGCCGATCGGCGGCGTCGAGGAGGCGGTGACGGACGCCGATTTCAGAGGTTTTCGCCCGTTTCCTGGCGTTCTTTGCCACTCCTTGACAATACAGACAGATCGGTCTACTGTCAAAAGTCATGTATAGACAGAACGGTCTGTTCAAGCAAGGAGTCTCGACATGGGTTACCCAGTTTCAGGCAAGACCGCACTCGTCACCGGCGCCAACCGTGGCATCGGCGAAGCCATCGTCGACGCGCTCGTCGCGGCCGGCACAAGAAAGGTGTACGTCACCGCACGCAACATCTCGAGCCTCGACGGGCTCGTGGCCCGCCACGGCTCCCGGGTCACGCCGTTGCAACTCGACGTCACCAACGCCGCGCAGGTCGCCGCTGCGGCGGCCACTGCGACGGACGTGGATCTCCTGGTCAACAACGCCGGCATCGTCGGCTTTTTTGGTGGCGACTTCACCGATCCAAAGTGGATCGAGGGCGGGCGACAGGAGATGGAGGTGAACTTCCTCGGCACCTTCGCGGTCACGCAGGCCTTCGCGCCAATACTCGCGAAGAACGGCGGCGGCGCCATCGCCAACCTCAACTCGGTGGCGTCGTTCGTCAGCTTCCCGATTCTCGCGGCGTACAGCGCCTCGAAGGCGGCGACGCACTCACTCACTCAAGTCACGCGCGCGATGCTGCGGGGACAGAACACGCAGGTGTTTGGCGTGTATCCCGGCCCGATTGACACAAAGATGGCCGAGCCGCTGCCGCTTGAGAAGACCTCGACGGCGGACGCCGCACAGGCAATTGTCGCGGGCATCATCGCGGGCGATGAGGAAATCTTTCCCGACAAGATGAGCCAGGGCACGGGCCCGGCCTTCTTCGCGGATCCGAAAGGACTCGAGCGGCAGGTCGAAGGGGTCCCGACCGCCGCTTAAGCCTGCGCGCAGTCCTTGACCCGGCCTACGCCGATGCTTCCGAAAAGATCGTCAGCAGGAAACCACTGGGATCGATCACCTCGAACCCGCGAGTCTTCCACTCCGTGTCGTGCGGCTCCGACTTGAGTGTGATCCCGGCATTCTTCGCCCGCGTCGCAATCTCGTCGACGTTCCCCAGCGTCGTCGAGATCGACAAGCGCACGCCGATTCCCTTCTTGCGGTCGCGCCCCTTCTTCCAATCATCCTGGTTCAAGCCGATCTGGGTCCGGCCCGCTCGCAGCATCACCCCGAGCAGCGTCCCCTTGTCTTCCCACGTCTCGTCGATCGCGAAGCCGAGCGCCTCGTAAAAGGTGATGCTCTTCTGCAAATCGTCGACGGTTAACGTCGGAACGATAGCGCTGATCTGTACAGCCTCTTGCGTTGTTGCCACGATAGTCTCCTTTTTGTTTTCGTCTTGTTTCGTCTATCCGCAGGCTATCGGGCCACGCCCGGATCTTCAAGCGCTGCCGTGCGAAAAGAATTTGTAGCCACGGACGAGTATCAATTCAAGTAATAGGGCGCTCAGCCGTGCTAGGCCCTGGCGGTCATCCTGCATCACAGAATTGGTCATGCGGAAGATCATTGTCGGCGCCCAGGTTTCCATGGATGGGGTGATGCAGGCACCTGGTGGACGGTGGGAGGATCCCACCAACGGCTTCAAGTTCGGCGGCTGGGTGATGCCCTATGTCGATCACGTGTTCGGTGAAGAGATCGACCGCGTCTTCAAGGAGAAATTCGACCTCCTGCTCGGCCGCAAGACCTATGAGATTTTCGCAGCATACTGGCCCTACTACGAGGAAACCGCTCCTCATGGCCGCATCGCGAAGCTGTTCAAGGACATCAAGAAGTACGTGGTCTCGCGTGCGGGCGACGTCGATACAAGTTGGCAGGGTTCGGTGCTGCTGCGAGACATCGCCGACGTGAAGCGTTTGCGGAAAGAAGATGGCCCGAACCTCGTCACTCAGGGCAGCACTGAACTTGTACACGCGCTGCTCGCCAGCGACCTCGTTGACGCGATAAGCGTCTTCACGGTGCCGGTCGTGCTCGGCGGTGGCAAGAAGCTGTTCGCGGACGGCTCTGCGCCGCACAGTTATAAGCTAGCTAGCTCGCGTGTCTCGGACATGGGCCTCATGATCGCGCACTACGAGCGGGCCGGCGACATCAAGATCGGCGACGCGGCGCCCGATTCACCGAGCGACGCTGAACACGCCCGCCGGGAGCGAATGAAGCGCGAGGGGGATTAATTCCAAGCAGCCTCGCGACGTCCGCTCACGCGTCCGCCGAAGCTCGTCGACATAGAACTGCATGACGAACTTACTGTCGCAGCTGACCACGAGCGAGCGCACGCGGCTCCTCGAGGACCTGAACTACATGAACCTCGAGGAGATTCGCAGCTTCTGCGGCGAGCGCGGAATCCCGTACAGGATCGTGGCGGAGCACGCGGACGGCACGGTGAGGGCCACGAAGGACACCGATCGAAAGCCGATCGTGCTGGCGCGTGTTCGACGGTATCTCACGACCGGAAAGGTCGGTCGGCCCACTCGCATCGCGGCACACGTCGTCCGCGAGGAGGATCCGCCGGCGCGGCTCGGAACTCACGACCGCCTGTACTATCGTTGGTACGCCAAGGGTTTCGACGGTGTCATGCGGGTGCTTCGCGATCTGACCAACGGGCGGTTCCGGGACGGCGCTGTTGCCAGGGTGCTCGCGATGGAGTTCTGGACCCGCGGCGAAGCCCCGACCTTCGAGGAGTTCGCCCGGTCATGGATGAAGGCCGAGGCCGAGGAGCGGTTGATCACACCGGAGTACGCCTACTTGACAGATCTCAAGTACGGACGCGCCGACGGCGAATGGAAGGCGTTGCGAGCGGCAAAGGCGAAGTCCGTTCTGAAGACGCTTGCGAAAGTCGCTCCCGTCCGCCAGCCGAGCGGACACTTACGGACATCCTAAGCCTCCGGCATTTCGGAGGTTCTCCTGTGTTACGCGGGACGTGCTGCCCCTTGCCAGGATCAATCAGACAAAAACAGGCCAGATTCCTGACCATCAGCCTTGGCATACCGCCTGCGTTTCACGCCGAATCGCCCGATGAAAGGAAGCAGACCGACATGTCAAATAAGGAAGCCGGAAAATCTGCGCAAGATCCGTTAGCGGACACACACGAATTGATTGCACCGGAGATTCCGCGCGGTATAGATCGCCGGAGTTTCCTGATGCGAAGCGCTGTCGGTGGTGCGGCCGCCGTGATGACGGGCTGCAGCCAAACGCCAGAACAGAGAACCGCCGGCGCCGCCGCAACCGCAAAGCCTGAGGCCCCCGCCGCAGCTGCGCCGCCACTCGCTCCTGACTTGAATGTCGTGAAGAAGGGGGAAGGGCCGGTGTTAACGACCGTGGACGAGTTCTATAAGGTGGGCCCGGGCCCATCGAGCTCCCACACCATCGGTCCGATGCGGATTACCTACGACTTCTACCAGCGAGCCACCAAACTGCCTGCCGATCAGCTCGCCAAGGCGACCAAGCTTCAGGTGAACTTGTTCGGAAGCCTCAGCGCGACCGGCAAGGGACACGGCACGGAGCGGGCCGCGCTCGCCGGGCTGATTGGCAACGAACCTGCGACGGTCGATCCGAAATTCCTCGACGGCCTGCGCGATAAGCCTGACCAGGTGTTTCCAGTGAAGTTGGGCAGCAAGTCGATCGACGTGAGTCTCAAGGACGTCATCTACGACGCCACCAAGGGAGACTTCAAGCACCCGAATACGATGACCGTCAAGCTCCTCGCCGGCAACGACGTGCTGCTCGAGCAGGAGTACTACTCGGTGGGCGGCGGATTCATCGAGTGGAAAGGCTATACGCCGCCGAAGAAGAACCCTCCGAAGTACCCCTTCAGGACGATGAAAGAGCTGCGGACCCACGCCGACACCAACAAAACCACGATCGGCAAGATCATCCTGGCCAACGAGATGTCGATCACCGGCAAATCCGAAGCGGAAGTGTACGCCTGGGTCGACAAAGTCATCAACGCGATGGTCGCGACGGTGAAGTCGGGGCTTTCGATGCCTGAAGATGACGTGCTGCCAGGCCCGATCAAACTGCATAGCAAGGCAGCAACGGTCTACAAGCGCGCCATGGACGACAAGTTTCAGTCAGATCGCGGCATCGGCGTGCTCTCGGCGTTTGCGCTGGCGGCGTCGGAGGAAAACGGCCGCGGCCACCTGGTGATCACGGCGCCAACCGGTGGTTCGGCCGGTGTGATGCCGGCGTTGGTCTATGGGCTCCTCGAGGTCAGGAAGGTCGATCGCCAGAAGGTTCGTGAGGGCATGCTCGCGGCTGCGGCGGTCGGGTACCTCTGTAAGCACCACGCAACGCTCTCGGCGGCCGAAGGCGGCTGCCAGGCCGAAATCGGCGTCGCGTCTTCGATGGCCGCGGCGTTGACGGCGACGGTGTTCGACGCGGAGTCACACGTGGTCGAGAATGCGGCCGAATCGGCGCTGGAGCATCACCTCGGCATGACATGCGATCCGGTGGCGGGTTACGTGCAGGTGCCGTGCATCGAGCGATGTGCCTTCGGGGCCGTCAAGGCCTGGACCGCCTACGCGATTGCCAGCAACGAGATCGCTTCCCGACACCGTGTCGATTTCGATGCAACCGTGACGGCGCTGGCCGAGACAGCTAAAGACATGAACAGCAAGTACAAAGAAACGAGCGAAGCTGGCCTCGCCCAATCCGTCACTCTCTGTTGATCGCGTGAGCTCCTTGCTCGAATTCGACCGACAGAGAGTTCGGCAAGGAGCCCCGTCGCTCCGCGTACTCATCAAGGCTTCGATCGTGGTCGTGTTGATGTCAGTGACGTCGCTCACGACGCCTGCCTCCGCACAGCCTTCCGGCAGCGCGCCACAAGCAACCGCCGATCGCTACCGGGATGGAATTGTCATCTGGGAAACTCCCGCGGACGTCAACGTTCCTTTCCTCCTGAAGTTCAACATCAACACACAGCTCCGATATCTCAATACCCAGGATAGCGACGAGACGTTCACCGATCACCTGGGCGTCGAGCGCGAGGTGCATACCCGAAACGACATCACGGTCAATCGCGCCATGTTCATCCTGGGCGGCTACATTTTCGATCAGAGGTTGCGATACAGCTTCACCGTGTGGACGTCAGCCGGGGCCGCTTCGATTATCGTCGCCAGCAACATCGGCTGGCAGTTCAACAAGGCCCTCGCGATTATGGCTGGTTACACCGGTGTGCCGGGCAGCCGATCGCTCGTGAACACGTTTCCGTTTTTTACGGCGACGGATCGGAGCATGGCCGACAATTTCTTCCGCCCCGGGTTTACCCAGGGAGCCTGGGCGAACGGAGAACTCCTGAACGGCCTGAATTATCTGGCGTTCGTCGGCAACGGTCTGAACACCCTGAGTATCTCGGCAAACAAGATCGACACGCATCTCCTGTTTTCCGGCAGTACGTGGTGGGAACCGCTGGGGCCCTACGGCGAACCCGGCAAATCACGCAACATGTACGACGACTATTTCGCCGTGCAGAAAGTCCGCGTTCGACTCGGTACCGCGTTTACGCGATCCCGGGAAGACCGTTTTTCCAATCTCGATCAATCGAGCCCCGAGAACACGTCACTCTACAACTCTGACGGCGTGCTCTTCTTCTCGACCGGAGCGCTCGCGCCAGGTGTGACCGTCGATCAGGCGACGTACAGGATGTGGGCGGCCGACGCCGGCATCAAATGGAACGGCCTGGCGGTCAACGGCCAGTACTTCATGCGGTGGCTCGGTGACTTCGACGCGGACGGACCGCTGCCGCTCCAATCCACATTCGACCGTGGCGGCGAGCTCTCCGCGAGCTACTTTGTCGACCCAAAGAAGGTCGTGCTCTACGGCCGCGGATCGTGGGTGCGCGGGCAGTTCGGCGACTCGCATGAGTATGGTGGCGGGGTAAAGTGGTTCTTTCTTCCAACCGAGCGGCTCTGGTTCAACACAGAGCTGTTCCGGGTCAGCAAAGCGCCCTATACCGGGGCCTTTACCCCGTATACCGCAGGTATGAAGGGCTGGGTGCCAATGGTACAGACAGTCCTCGCTTTTTGACGATCCCGAACCGAGAACCATATCGAAACTACTCCGCGCGCAGCGCGGCGCTCGGGTCGATCCGTGTCGCGCGGCGCGCGGGCAGCCATGCCGCCATCAGTCCCACCGCCATCAGCAGCAGCGTGACGATCGTGAACGCGATCGGATCGGTCGGCGTCACCCCGAAGAGGAACGTCTGCAGCACGCGAGTCACGCCGGCGGCCCCGGCGAGGCCGACGATCAGGCCGGCGACGACGATGCGAAGCGCGCGCGCGAGCACGAGGCGGAGCACATCGCGGCGATCGGCGCCGAGCGCCATGCGCACGCCGATCTCGCGGCGGCGCTGCGTCACCGCGTAGGCCATCAAGCCGTAGAGGCCGCACGTCGCGATCAGCGTCGCGGTGATCGCGAACAGTCCCAGCAGCAACGTCCGGAAACGTGGCTGCGCCACCGACGCCGCCACGGCTTCGTCCATTGTTACGGTGCTTTGGATCGGCAAATCGGGCGCGGCGCGGCGAATTTCCGCGCGGATGCCTTCGACCACGCTGCCGGGTGTGGACGTGCGCGCGACGAACGCCACGAACCGCAGGAACCCGCTCTGGTCCTGCTGGAACGGCACGTAGATCATTGGCTGCACGTCCCGCTCCAGGCTCATCTGACGGATGTCCGCGACCACACCGACCACCGTCATCCAGTCGCCAGTATCGATCACGTTCACGCGCACACGCCGGCCGAGCGCCTCGCTTGGACCACCCGGAAAGTATTCGCGCACGATGCGCTCGCTGACGATCGCCACTTTCAGCGCGGCC
>Ga0075428_100008305_pt1 | contig 11504 bp, 9 predicted proteins | sample RhiMetdeltSRZDD2_FD_75291 | JGI IMG/M metagenome (GOLD analysis project Ga0075428, IMG submission 75291) | Populus rhizosphere microbial communities from Tennessee, USA - Rhizosphere MetaG P. deltoides SRZDD2 | ecosystem: Host-associated > Plants > Roots > Rhizosphere > Soil | place: USA...
CCAGGGTCTGGTCAAAGTCAATCCGCTAGCCGATTGGACGAGCACGCAGCTCGATGCCTACATCGCGGCCAACGATGTGCCCGTCAATCCACTGCACGCGCGCGGGTTTCCTTCGATCGGTTGCCAGCCCTGCACTCGCGCCATTTCTGCCGGTGAGGACATCCGCGCGGGGCGGTGGTGGTGGGAGAACCAGGACGGCAAGGAGTGCGGGCTGCACGTGCGCCGTCCTGCGCGCGCGGAGGTCTCGGCATGACCGCGCCGCCGACCCACCTCGACGTGCTGGAGGCCGAGAGCATCCATATCTTCCGCGAGGCTGCCGCGCAGTTCCGCAGGCCGGTTCTGCTTTACTCGATCGGCAAGGACTCCACGGTTCTGCTGCACCTGGCACGGAAGGCGTTCTACCCGGCCAAGCCGCCGTTTCCCCTGCTGCACGTCGACACAACCTGGAAATTCCGCGACATGATCGCCTTCCGCGACCGTACGGCGCGCGATCTTGGGCTCGATCTCATCGTCCACACCAACGAACATGGTCGTGCCCAGGGCATCAACCCGATCGACTTTTCACCCTCCGTCTACACCGACGTGATGAAGACGCAGGCCTTGCGCCAGGCGCTGGACAAGGGCGGCTTTAATGCCGCCTTCGGCGGTGCGCGACGCGATGAGGAGGCGTCGCGTGCCAAGGAGCGGGTCTTCTCGTTCCGCTCGCAAGGCCATCGCTGGGACCCGCGCCGGCAACGTCCAGAGATGTGGCAGTTGCTGAACGGTCGTCTCGGATCGGGCGAGACGGCGCGCGTGTTCCCGCTCTCCAACTGGACCGAGAAGGATGTGTGGCGCTACATCGTCCGCGAGGGCCTGGACGTCGTGCCCCTTTATTTCGCGGCCGAGCGGCTGACGCTCGCGCGCAACGGCACCCTGCTGGTACGCGATGATGAGCGCATGGCGCTGCGACCGGGCGAGAGCGTCGCGCCCAAGCGCGTGCGCTTCCGCACGCTCGGCTGCTGGCCGCTGACTGCCGCCATCGAATCCGACGCCGCCGACCTGGACAGTGTGGTGGCGGAGACGGTTGCCGCGCGTGTTTCCGAGCGCGAGGGGCGGCTCATCGATCATGACGAGGCCGGCGCCATGGAGCGCAAGAAGCAGGAGGGGTATTTCTAATGACGGCTCTCGCCCTCGCTCGAGATACCGAGGTCATCGATGCGCCAACCCTGCGGGCACGCGTCGAGGCGACCGCCCACCGACAGCGCGCGACGGCCAATCCGAGCGCTAGCCTGAACGTGCTGACCTGCGGTTCGGTCGACGATGGCAAGTCGACGCTGATCGGCCGTCTGCTGTGGGACACGGACGGCCTGCCCGCCGACCAGCGTGCCAGGCTCGAGCGCTCGCCCAAGACCGCCCTGGGTACGCCGGATTTCAGCCTACTGGTGGACGGGCTGGCTGCCGAGCGCGAGCAGGGCATCACCATCGACATCGCTTGGCGCTATCTCGATGCCGATCCGTGCCGCCTCGTCATCATCGACAGCCCGGGCCACGAGCAATATACACGCAACATGGCCACCGGCGCCTCGCACGCCGACGTGGCGATCCTGCTCGTCGATGCGCGCGGCGGCGTCAAGGAGCAGACGCGGCGGCACGCAGCGATCCTCCACCTGATGGGCGTGCGGAGGGTCGTGCTGGCCGTCAACAAGATGGACCTCGTTGGCTGGTCGCAGGCGCGCTTTGCCGAGATGCGCGCCGAGTTCGAGCAGCTCGCAGCCCGCTTCGGCTTCGAGGAGGCGCTGGCAATCCCCGTCTCGGCCGTGCTCGGGGACAACATCGCCCGACGCTCGCCGGTCACACCGTGGTACGGCGGCCCCTCGCTCCTGGGCTATCTCGGGGGCATCCCCGCCCGGAGTTTCGGAGCCGACGGCGATTTTCGTTTTCCCGTCCAGCTCGTCGTACGCGCGGGTCAGGACTTCCGCGGTCTTGCCGGCACCATTGCCTCCGGCAGCGTCGGTGTCGGTGAAGAGGTGGTGGAACCGATCTCGGGACGGCGCGCGCGCGTCAAGCGCATCGTCACCATGGGTCGCGATCTGACACGGGCCGGGCCAGGCCGCGCCATCGTCCTGGAACTCGACGTGGATCTCGACATCTCGCGCGGCGCCGTGCTTGCCACCAGCGGCCGGACGCCGATCGTCACCCGCAGCATCGATACGCGCCTCGTGTGGCTCGCTGATGAGCCCTTCGCCGCAGAGCGCGGCTATCTCCTGCGCACGGCCACGGATCTGGTTCCGATCGCCCGCATCGATGTGCGCGCTCATCTCGACCTCGCAAGCATCGAGGAGCGCCTTGCATCGACCTGCACCGCCAACGACATCGCGGTCGCACGCATCGAGCTCGGCCGCTCCGCGGTCGTCGACCGCTTCGCCGATCTGCCCGGCACTGGCAGCTTCATGCTGATCGATCCGATCAGCGGAGCCTCGGTCGCGGGCGGCGTGGTGACGGCCACTGAGGGACGCAAGGCAATGGAAAAGCGGGGCACATTCCGCCTCACGCGGGAGCTCCTCGCGCGCGGCCTCGGCTCCGACCTGGCCCAGGCCGACAGTGGTGCCGATCAGGAGCTGCGCCGGCGGGCCAACGAGGTTGCCATCCTGCTGCGCGAGGCGGGCGTGGCCGTGGAGCTGGAGGACGCGTGGAGCGAGGCCGGCATCGACGCGGCTGCCGTCTGGCTGTGGCTGATGGCGGTCCTGTCTTTCAGTTTCGTCGGTGCGGTGGTGTTGGGTCTCGTTTGACCAGCAAGGCAAGAAGTATGGAGCAGATGCCATGAACTTCCAGCAGTTGCGCATCGTGCGCGAGACCGTGCGGCGCAACTTCAACCTCACGGAGGTTGCCAATGCGCTGTTCACGTCACAGTCGGGAGTGAGCAAGCACATCAAGGACCTGGAGGACGAACTCGGCGTCGAGCTTTTCGTGCGCCGCGGCAAGCGCCTGCTTGGCCTTACGGATCCAGGCAAGGAATTGGTCGAGATCGTCACCCGCGTTCTGGCCGATACGGCCAGCATCAAGCGCCTGAGCGAGCAGTTCAGCAACCGCCAGGAAGGCCAGCTTGTGATTGCCACCACCCATACCCAGGCCCGCTACGTGCTGCCCCATGTGGTGGCCGGCTTCCGGACGGCCTACCCCAAAGTTCGCCTCACGCTTCACCAGGGCAGCCCGACGGAGATTGCCTCGATGATCAGTGCAGGCGACGCCGACATCGGCATCTGCACCGAAACGCTGCGCGAGGTCCCAGGCCTCACCACCTTTCCGTTCTACAGTTGGCATCACGGTGTGGTCGTGCCTCGGGGACATGCGCTCGAGAAAGTCGAGCGCCTTACGCTGCAGGCGATCGCCGAATGGCCCATCATCACCTATCACGAAGGCTTCACTGGCCGGCGCAACGTGGACCGCACATTCGCGGATGCCGGACTGGCGCCCGATATCGTCATGTCGGCGATGGATACCGACGTCCTAAAGGCTTACGTGGAACTCGGACTGGGCGTGGGTATCATCGCGGCAATGGCATTCGACCCCAAGCGTGACACGGCGCTGCGCTTGATCGACGGCTCACATCTATTCGAGGCCAACACGTCTCTCATCGCCGTGCGGCGGGGCAGCTACTTGCGCAACTATGCCTACCGCTTCATCGAGCTGTGCTCGCCGGCACTGCCCGAAAGGACGGTGAGAGCCGCTGTCATGGCGGATCAGGCAAAGACCGATCAGCCTCGCGAGACACCTTCGCGCGGTCTTACGGCGTCGACGGAAACACCCGCAATCGCGTAGAGGTCAGGCGCACGGCCTGACCTGGCTGCAGGGCCAGGTCGGCGAGCTGCTCGCGGGTCAGCTCCACCTCGAAGTGCTGCGGTTGAGCATAGCCGTTGCTGCCGACGATGCCGGTCAGCTCGACACGCGCCGTCGCCCCGCTCAGCAGCACGCGGTTGACCTTGGCGGACAGACCCTGGCGGGCATCGTTGTCGTCGACGACGATGTCGAGCTCGTGCGGGCGAGCGAAGGCCACCACCTCAGCGCCGGGCGCAGCGTCCGAGGCTGCCACCGGCACGGCATCCGCGCCGACGCGCAAGCTGGAGCCCTCGATGCGGCCGGAGAACCGGTTGACGGCGCCGAGGAAGCTGTAAGCGAAGGCTGTGGCCGGCGCCTCATAGACCTCCTGCGTGCTGCCGGTCTGCTCGACGCGTCCCTTGTTCATTAGCACGATGCGGTCGGCGACCTCGAGCGCTTCGTCCTGGTCGTGGGTGACGAAGATCGAGGTGATGTGCAGATCATCATGCAGGCGCCGCAACCACTGCCGCAGCTCCTTGCGCACCTTGGCGTCGAGCGCGCCGAACGGCTCATCCAGCAGCAGAACGCGCGGCTCGACCGCCAGCGCGCGGGCAAGCGCGATCCGCTGGCGCTGGCCGCCCGACAGCTGCGCCGGGTAGCGATCCTTGAGCCAGGCGAGCTGCACAAGCTCGAGCAGCTCACCGACGCGCTTGCGAATTGCGGACTCTGCAGGGCGCAGGTGGCGCGGCTTGACGCGCAGGCCGAAGGCGACGTTCTCGTACACCGACATGTGCCGGAACAGGGCGTAGTGCTGGAACACGAACCCCACGTGCCGCTCGCGTACGTCGCGGTCGGAGGCGTCCTGTCCATCGAGCAGCACGCGCCCCTGGTCGGCCCGCTCCAGGCCGGCAATGATACGCAACAGGGTTGTCTTGCCGCAACCAGACGGCCCCAGCAGCGCCGTCAGTTGGCCGATCGGGAAGTCGAGCGAAACACCGTCCACGGCGACGAAAGACCCAAAGGTCTTGCGTATGCCCTGCACCTGGATGCTCATGGCGTATCTCCGTGCTTTGGCAGCTCGGATGCCTTCCATTCCACATAGGTCTTGGCGAGCAGCGTTACCAGGGCCAGCATGGCGAGCAGCGACGCAACCGCGAAGGCTGCCGCGAACTGATACTCGTTGTAGAGGATCTCTACGTGCAGCGGCATGGTGTTGGTCTGGCCGCGTATATGACCGGACACCACCGAGACCGCGCCGAACTCGCCCATTGCCCGCGCATTGCACAGGATCACACCGTACAGCAACGCCCACTTGATGTTGGGCAGCGTGACCTTACGCAACATCTGCCAGCCGGAGGCGCCGAGCACGAGGGCCGCCTCCTCCTCATCACGTCCCTGCGCCTGCATCAACGGGATCAGCTCGCGCGCCACGAACGGGAAGGTCACGAACACAGTCGCCAGCACGATGCCGGGCACCGCGAAGATCACCTTGATGTCGTGCGCGGCCAGCCACGGCCCGAACCAGCCCTGGGCGCCGAACACCAGAACGTAGATCAATCCGGCAATCACCGGCGACACCGAGAACGGCAGATCGATGAAGGTGATCAGCAGCTGCTTGCCGCGAAAATCGAACTTGGTAATGACCCAGGCCGCGGCCACGCCGAACAACAGGTTGAGGGGAACAGCAATGGCTGCCGTCAGCAGCGTGAGGCGGATGGCGGAAACAGCGTCCGGCTCGACCAGCGCCGCCACATAGACGACCCAGCCCTTGCGCAGCGCCTCGACGAACACCGCGGCGAGCGGCAGCAGCAGGAAGATGGCGAAGAAGCCGAGCGCCAGCGTCAGCACCACCGCCTTGACCCAGACGGGATCGCGCGTTGCAGTGTTGGCCTCGAAGCGCTCCGCGCCGATGCGCAGCCCGATTGCGGTGGCGGTCGCCGCTGCGCTCACGACAGCCTCCCCGAGCGGCTCGCGGTCCACTCCTGCAGGCCGTTGATAATCAGCAGCAGCACGAACGAGGTCACCAGCATTACCGATGCAACCGCCGTTGCACCGGCGTAGTCATACTGCTCGAGCTTGGTGATGATGATGAGTGGGGTGATCTCCGACACCATCGGCAGGTTGCCGGCGATGAAGATCACCGAGCCGTACTCGCCCACCGAACGCGCGAACGCTAGCGCGAAACCGGTCAGCAGTGCCGGCGCTAGAGCCGGCAGCACCACGCGCCACAGGGTCTGCAGGCGTTTGGCGCCGAGACTTGCGGCAACCTCCTCGATCTCGGTGTCGAGATCCTCCAGCACCGGCTGCACGGTGCGCACGACGAACGGCAGGCCGATGAACACCAGCGCCACCAGCACGCCGAGCGGCGTGAAGGCCACCTTGATGCCGATCACCTCCAGGTACTGGCCAAGCCAGCCGTTCTTGGCATACAGCGCGGTGAGCGCAATGCCAGCCACCGCCGTTGGCAGGGCGAACGGGAGGTCAACGAGCGCGTCGACGATCCTCTTTCCAGGAAAGCTGTAGCGCACCAGCGACCACGCCAGCAGAAAGCCGAACACGATGTTGATGGCCGCCGCCAGCAGCGACGCGCCAAAGCTAAGCTTGTAGGAGGCGATCACGCGCGGCGAGGCCACCGCCTGCCAGAAGCCGTCCCAGGACATGGTCGCAGTCTTCAAGAAGACGGCCGACAGCGGCACGAGCACGATCAGGGACATGTACGCCAGGGTGAACCCCAGCGACAGCCCGAACCCGGGCAGACCTCTGAATGTGCTCGCACGAGCCACTAATGTCCCGATTGCGAAGTTCGCCGAACCTTTCTGCTAGCGTCCCAAGCGAACTTCGCAATCATAAGGGACACCAGAGTAACGGGTTGCTAGCGTGATTGAGGTCGAGAAATTGGCTCCGGACCAAGCTGCGAGCTGCGGGCCAATTGCTCGATCATCACGCTAGCGCTTGACCACGCTCTGATCGTAGATGGCGCCGTCGGCGAAATGGTCCTTCTGCACCTTGGCCCAGCCGCCGAGGGTGTGCTCTACACTGAATGTTTTTATGGCGGGAAAGCGGCTGGCATTCTTATGCAAGACCTCCTCGCTGCGCGGACGGAAGGTGTGCTTGGCGATGATCTCCTGGCCCTGCGCAGAGAACAGGAATTCGAGATACGCGCTGGCGAGCTTGCGCGTGCCCTTCTTGTCGACGACGGTGTCGACAAGCGCGATCGGGGCTGACGCCTCGATGCTGAGCGAGGGATACACGATATCAAACTTGTCGGTGCCGAGCTCGGCGCCGATGGCGATCGCCTCGTTCTCAAAGGTGACCAGCGCATCGCCGACATCGCGCTGCGTGAAGGTGGTAGTTGCACCGCGGCCGCCGCCGTCGAGCACCGGCACGTTGGCGAACAGCTTCGCCACGAAATCGCGCGCGGCGGCGTCCGTGCCGTATTTGTGCAGGGCATAGCCCCAGGCCGCGAGATAGGTGTAGCGACCGTTGCCGGAGGTCTTCGGATTGGGAACGATCACCTGCGCGCCGGGTTTGGCGAGATCATCCCAATCCTTGATGCCCGTCGAATTGCCCTTGCGGACAAGGAACACGGTGGTGGTCGTGTAGGGCGTCGCGTCATGCGGCAAGCGCCTCCGCCAGTCTGCAGCCACCAGCCCACCGCGCTCGACCAGGATATCGATGTCAGGAGCCTGATTCATCGTCACCACGTCGGCGTCCAGGCCGGCGGCGACTGACATGGCCTGCTTGCTCGACCCGCCATGCGACTGGTTGACGAGGATGGTCTCGCCCGTCTTGGCCTTCCAGTCGGCGACAAAGGCGGGGTTGATGTCTTTATAGAGCTCGCGCGACACGTCGTAGGAGACGTTGAGGATGGTGGTCTGCGCAAGCACCGTCACCGACAGCAGGAACAGGAAGGATGCAGTTAAGGCAGCCCACGCGAGCGGGCGTGCCAAATCGCGCGTGAAGGACATGATCAGCCTCCGGAACGTCGGTTCGCGCACAAGCTAGGGCCGAGCTGGTGCGGCCCCAACCAAGAACTTCTGCATTCCATATTCGCTGGGCTGCAAACCTCGCAACCGGCCAGGCCGTTCCTAGGCAACGTTCATTTTCCGTAGATTTGATCGAACGTGCCGCCGTCGTCGAAATGGGCCTTCTGGGCTTTGTTCCAGCCGCCAAACACCTCGTCGATGGTGAACAGCTTCACATCGACGAATTGCTTGGCGTACTTGGCGGCGGCGGCCGGGTCGCGCGGGCGGTAGAAGTTCTTGCCGGCGATGTCCTGGCCCTCGGGCGAGTACAGGTACTGCAGGTAGGCCTCGGCTACCTTGCGCGTGCCGCGCTTGTCGACGACCTTGTCGACCACCGTAACCGGCGGCTCGGCGAGGATCGACAGGCTCGGCACCACGATCTCGAGCTTCTCGGAGCCCAACTCTTTCAAGGCCAGGAAGGCCTCGTTCTCCCAGGACACGAACACGTCGCCGATGCCGCGCTCCACGAACGTGGTTGTCGATCCGCGAGCGCCGGAATCGAGCACCTTCACGTTCTTGTAGATCTTGCTCACCAGATCGCGAGCTGTCGCATCCGTACCACCGGGCTGCGCCAGGGCGTAGCCCCAGGCTGCCAGATAGTTCCAGCGCGCCCCGCCGGAGGTCTTGGGATTGGGCGTGATCACGTCCACGCCCGGCTTGGCGAGCTCGCTCCAGTCCTTGATCTGCTTGGGGTTGCCCTTGCGCACCAGGAACACGATGGTGGACGTGTAGGGCGCAGCGTTCTGCGGCAGCCGCTTCTGCCAGTGGGCCGGTATCAGGGCGCCATTCTTGTTGAGCGCATCAACATCGTAGGCCAGCGCCAGCGTCACCACGTCGGCCTCAAGCCCGTCGATGACGCCGCGCGCTTGCTTGCCCGAGCCGCCATGCGACTGCTTGATTGAGACGTCCTGTCCGTTTTGCGCCTTCCAATGCTTGATGAACGCGGCGTTGAACTCCTGGTACAGCTCGCGCGTCGGGTCGTACGAGACGTTCAGCAGCGACACCGACGATTGCGCTAAGGCAGCCGTGGATGTGGCCATGACGCCGGCAGCGACGCCATACGCCAGCACACGTCGTCGAGAAAAGTTGCGGCCCATGATCCATGCTCTCCTTCGGCTGATCCTGAAGCGAACGTAAGCGCGCGATGGCATGTTCCGAACGAAGAAGAATTCATGTGCAATGCAGCGGGGGCGGGGGAAACCTACATAAGACTCGTTGCACATTGCTCAAGAAGGAGGCCCGTCACCGGGGCACGGCCGAGTTTGAGACGTTCAGCAACACATGCAGCCAGGCGACCCGCCTTGGTCAGTGGCTGCTGCCGACCCCAAGGCGGAGGCACGTGCGCGTCGACCGGCCGTCGCCGTCACACTAGCTTTCGTACCGGGTATTGCCGCGCCGCGCCGTGTCGATGGGAAGCTCCATGAACACAGGTTGATGTGCGCGTTGCGAGCAGGCCTGCCGCGGGCAGACGTGGCAATTGATGCCGATCCGGCTGAACATGCGGTCGTCGTCGAGGTTGAACGAGGACGCATAACCAATGCGCCGCGCAAACTTGAGTTCACAGCCCAATCCGACGGAGAGCCGATGATCCTGCGTCTCCAGGTTGATGGACGGGCGGTCGGCGGTGCGGCAGATCGTGAAGAAGCGGTGGCCGTCAGGCAGCTCGACGAATTGTGGAATGATGACGCCGGACATCCGGAATGCCATGTGGATCTTCCACACCGGACAAGCGCCGCCGTACTCGGCCAGTTGGAACGACGTCGAGTTGAACCGCTTGGTGACGTTGCCGGCCTTGTCGACGCGAAGGAAGAAGAACGGCACGCCGGTCGCCCCAGGCCTTTGCAGCGTGGTTAGCCGATGGCAGCATTGCTCGAATGAGGCTCCGAACCGCGCCGCCAGACGGTCGATGTCGTAGGCCGTACCCTCGGCGGCGGACAAGAACGGCTCGTAGGGCATCAGCACCGCCGCAGCGAAGTAATTGGCGAGCTCGACCTGGCAGCGCGCCAGCCCTCTGCCGGTCATCGCTGAGCTTGCTGCGGTCCATCGGTCGAGAAGATGCTGGCACTCGACCAGGCACAGCACATGCGCAAGTTGAAATGTTTGGTTGCTGTGGTCGAGCGCTTCCGACAGGTAGACCACGCCGTCAGCCCGGCTGTAGACGCGCAGCGCCTGCGTCATGTCCTCCACAGCGCGGCGCTGCACCTTGATGTCGTGCTTGCGCGCCAGTCGCCGTTTGAGCGCCGTATAGAGGTCGTCCCGCTCGCAACGCTCCCCCGCAAGCAGCGCTTCGGCCGCACGCTCCAGATCATGAAAATAGTTGGAATGATCGCGGAAGAAGTCGTGGATGACGGCCTCCGCCGACAAGGACAGCAAGCGCTCCGGGGCGCCGGCCGAGCCTTGGCGCATGACACGCTCGAGCGCGCGGCGATGCAGGCCGTACAGGTGCAGGAATTGCCGCACCAGACGCGGCGAGTGATCGATTGCGGCTCGCAGCTCATCGAGCTCGGGGCCGTCGGCAGGAAACATCGGATCGCGGCTGGCCGAGCGCAGCTCGGCCAGCGTGCTCGACATCTCGTCGCGTACCAGATCGCGCCAGTCGACCTGATACGCGTCGGCAATCGCCATGAGCATGCGAACGGACAGGCTGCGCTGGTTGTTCTCGAGCAGGTTCACGTATCCGGCGCTGATGTTGAGCGCGCGCGCCATCTCAGCCTGGGTTTGCTTGCGGGCCCGCCGGAGCTGCCGCAGCTTGGGACCGATGAAGGCTTTGGCCATGCGATGCCCCTTGTTTACAATATTACAAATAGTACGCTGATGTTTGCAAACAACCAACACATAAACGCGATGTTGAATGCAAAGCGACCCGCCGCGCGCTAGACAGTTTGCAACGAAAAAAACGTCCCCGGCGGAGACAAACATGGGTCGCAAGATATTGATTTTAGGGGCTTCTTACGGCTCATTGCTTGGCACGAAGCTTGTGATGGCAGGCCATAGCGTTACCTTGGTTTGCCGCGCCTCCACCGCCGAATTGATCAATTCGGCCGGCACTGAGGTGCGCGTCCGCCTCAAGGGCGAGCCGCTGCACCGGTCGATCCACTCAAATACGCTCCCGGGCCGGCTTGATGCCCGCACGCCGGAATGCGTCGAGCCAAGGGGCTACGACCTGGTTGTGCTGGCAATGCAGGAGCCGCAGTACGTCAGCCACACGGTGCGCGCGCTTGTGATGGCCATAGCCGAAGCGCGCCTCCCGTGCCTGTCGCTTATGAACATGCCGCCGCTGCCGTACCTGAAACGGATTGCCGCCATCGACGTCACTTGCACCGAGCTGGCATTTACCGAGGCCCGCATATGGGACCGCTTCGATCCACAGCTCATGTCCCTGTGCTCGCCGGACCCGCAGGCGTTTCGGCCCCAAGGCGAGCCGGCCAATGTTCTCAATGTCGGCCTGCCAAGCAACTTCAAAGCCGCCGCGTTCGGCTTGCCCGCCCATACTGAGATGCTGACCGAGCTTGCGGACTCGATTGATGCGGTGCGGCTCGACGGCCTGGACGTGCCGGTCAAGCTGCGTGTGCACGATTCGCTATTCGTGCCGCTCTCCAAATGGCCGATGCTGCTGACCGGCAACTATCGCAGCGTGCACAGCGAACAGCCGATCTCGATACGCGATGCCGTACATGGCGATCT
>Ga0075428_100008306_pt1 | contig 11503 bp, 14 predicted proteins | sample RhiMetdeltSRZDD2_FD_75291 | JGI IMG/M metagenome (GOLD analysis project Ga0075428, IMG submission 75291) | Populus rhizosphere microbial communities from Tennessee, USA - Rhizosphere MetaG P. deltoides SRZDD2 | ecosystem: Host-associated > Plants > Roots > Rhizosphere > Soil | place: USA...
GCCCACCTCGGCTGGCTCTCAGCCGTCCCCGGCCATGCCATGGTCACCACCGACGGGTACTACCTGGCCCCTGCCAGCGAACGGTTCGTCGACGTCATCTCCTTCCTCACCACGGCCAACAACCACCTATCCACTCTCGGCAACGACGGCCATCTGGTCGCCCTCGCCGCCAACTAACAAAACATCCGCAACGGGAGACCCGGCCATCCGGTTCTCCCGTTCCGCATATCCGCATATCCGAGATCAGTGAGGTACTGGCCCGACCCCCTTTCACTGTCCAGATTGGACGCAAAGCATGGGAAAAGTCATCCGTGACATCGACCGTGGAACCCGCACCATCGACGACCTTCTGGTGACCGTCACCGAGCTGATCTGCGATGACGGTGGCCGGTCCTTCGATGCCCACCTGGCCGGCGACGGCACGCTGCTGACCGAACGGGAATCGTTTGACAGCGCACCCGACGACGCCCAACTTCTTGAACTGTTCGACGATTACCGCGGCCTGTGGCGCTGCCCCGGATGCCACGACACCGTCGCCACCACCGACCACGATCTGATCGCCGACCATGTGCGCGACTGCACCATCTCGGCGCCAGGCCGGGCATGAGTGGCCGCGTCCCTATCACAGGAAGTGATCGACGCCCTCCCCTGAACCGCTGACGAGCCGCCGAGGCACCAGGCTGGCGTGGCTGGACGAACTTTTGATCACAGACGAGTTCACACGCCGCCGCCCGTGTTTCGCCACCGCGTCGCCGATGTGTCGACAAAACCTGCCGACGCTCTAACCGCACCTTCCACCTGTTTCGGCCGATGCCCGGCCACGCATCACCCACCACGGGCGCGGCCGGGGGCTGTGCCCGCTCCCATCCCGAGAGGAGCCCAAAGGCATGGCAGAGAAGACCTTTGACGAGTACCTGGCCCGGTACGGCGGCGCCGGCGAGTACCCGGTCATCGACCTCGACAGCGCCGATATGCAGCGCCACACCCTGATCGTCACCTTCGCCGGTGGCAGCAAAAAGGTGGTCGTGCAGTTGTTCGGTTTGGCCGCAGGCGAGGACCACGAGCACCTGTGCCTGGATGTGCACGCCTTCCTCGACGATCAGGCCGCCCGCTGCAGCGTTTTCGGCCTGGAAAACGGCGCCCGCTACGAGGGCTTCGACGAGACCGCGCCCGGCCGTTCCCACGGTCGGCCCGCCGTGCGTGGCGTCACCGTGCTCATCGGCGCCCAAACCGACAACGCCCCGCAGTCCTGACCCCCTTCCCACCACTTGTGTGGGCAGGCCGCGCTGGACTGCGACGCGTCTGCCCACGCCTCCCCTCATTGCCGATTTTTCAAGGAGGCACAGCCTTATGACCGAACCGGTCACCTTGCACAACAGCTACTACCTGATCGACACCAAAGCGTGGCTGGACTTGCGCACCGGCGCCCACCACGCCGAACACAGCAGCCAGTTGCAGGATTTCGTCCGCTGCAACGTGTTCGACGACTACCGGCCGACGATGGACACCACTGCCCGGATGCAGCTGTGGTGCGCCGCGCACGGCTTCCCGGTCGGTGATGGCGCCACGATCGTGCACGACAACCCGTGTCTGACCAAGCCCATCACGATAGTCCTGACCACCATCGCCGCCTCAGCGGGTTTGCCCGGCCAAGTCTTGACCCTGGCCGTGGCACTGGTGAGTATCGACGGCGCCGCCCCCGAGGTGTATTCGGACATCACCACCGACGAGGGTTACTGGCTCGATGTCACCACCGTCGAGTTCACCTGCCCGGCGGGGCACCGCTGGAGCTGGGACGGCACAGGGCAGCCTCTGTGGTTTCTGGATCGCGTCGATGGTCCCGTCCCGGTTCCCACAACCCTTCACGCCATGTTCGGCGACCTGCCGCACGCACCCTTTGCGCGGTGCCGTGAATGCGCCGCCTTCGACGACGGCCGCACGCCAACGATGTGCCCGTGCTCGGGCACGGCCATCTATTGCCCCATCTGCCAACAGCGCAGCCAGGTTTCCCTTCCCGAAATCCCTACCCACGAGGAGGCGAACCGATGATCCGCCTGCTGTTCCCGTTGGCAGACATCCAGCGTCTGGCCGACCACGCCTTCGCCGCTACCGAGCACAGGCCGTCATTTCGCGACACCCTCGAGGACACAACCCCGGTACCGGCGTTGTGGTTCGTCGGCGACGAGGGCCTCTACCTGATGTCCAATGGGCTGCCACATCTGCCCAGTCCGGAAAACCCCGACTGGCCGCTGGTCATCTACGCCCAGGGCTACCGCACCTCCGCGGACAAACACGCGGTGGACCGCCTCATCGGCGGCGACGACTTCTGCGAGGTCCTGCCACTGCTGACGCCGCAGCCCGACGGCCGCATCCTGCACACCGAAATCGTCATCGGAATCACCTGCGGCGCAACACATTTCGCCATCGAACTGGACACCACAACATTTGCCCACTACGTCGTGGACTCGCCTGCACCCGAGGAGAACCGATGACCCTGCTGGACATGTCCGCCCCGGTCCGCCGCGCACTCACCGCCGACGAGCTGACCGCCATCATCGACCGCATCGACGCCACGTTTTCGACCGGCGACCTGCTCGCCGTAGCGATCGGCTCGGTGTACGACACGCTATTGGCCGACCTCGGTTTGTCGACGAGCACCCTGCCTGACGGCCAGCAGCTCGACCCGCGCCGGTTCCAGATCCCCAGCAACCAGTGGCAGGCCATCACCGGCGCGGTCACCGACCGGGCCGCCGCCTGGGGCACCGGCGCCGAACTAGCCCTGGAACTGATCAACGTGCTGCCCAGCACCTACGACGACCCCTCCGCCCCGGTACCGGACCGGCCGCGTACCGACCGGCGGCCCGACCTGCTCCAGCTGCACATCACACGGGACGCGGTCGACGTCATCGCCGCCGCCACCGCACATGTGCAGGCCATCAGCACCCACTACGGGCCGGCATCCGAGCAGCACCTGCAAGCCAGCGGCAGCTGGCTGGCCGGACTGACCCGGCTGCTGTCCATGGGATTCGGCGCCGACACCCAGGTACACCGCGACGGCAACCTCAGTCTCCTGGTCCACACCGGTAGCGGCTTCACCTACGCACTCATCTTCCACGGCGCCACCCGCCGCTGCACCGCCGGCGACGGCTGCACCGCCACCATCGCCGACGACGGCACCATCCACGCCCCATACGCCACCTCGTCGATCGCCGACCACGACCACCAGCCCAGCTTCCCGCTGGACGCACCACAACCCGGGTCCTGGAGCCTGCACTCCTGACCCGCCACCGACCCTGCCCAGGGACACAGTGGCCCTGACGGCAGCGACCCGCATAAGTTTCCACAGATAGGAGCCCAATAGTGGTGGACGACGACGACATGGAGGGCGTGGACAGCGTCGAAGACCTCCTGACGATCAGCAGATGGGTGCAAGACGACCCGCGCTATCAGCAGCTGCGCGCCGCCACGGTGCACGACATCCGGGCCTACGCCCGCACCTGATCAGCGACCCGTCGGTCACCGACGACGAATATCACGAGCGCACCACACGCTACGACCTGGAACAGTTCAAAGCGCTGGGCCGCCGGACACAGTTCCTGTACACCGAAGCCCGCGCAGCACTCACGGCCACGGGCCAGCTCGGCAAGCTGCCGGCCACACCGATCGGGCCGCGCACCAACACCTCAGCCGCGACACCGACCGGCGGCATCAGCAATGCCATCAACGGTTCCTGGTCGGACGAGTTCCATCAGCACGCCTGGTTTCTGGCTGCCCGCTCGGCGATGGCCGCCCGCATCCGCCGATACGACCTGTCGCTGATCAACGACCCGGACGTCAGCGATGAGGAATTCGATGCCCGCAGCACCGAGTTCGGCTACCAGCAAACCCGGCAGCTGCTCCTCGACACAATCAACACGCTGCGCACCGGAGTTCAGCCCGCCTGAGAGCCGTCCAGCGGCATCCACCTGACAGGACCACCCAGCGCGCTCCAGATGGGCGCGCTTTTGCGTTACACCACACCATCTTTCTGCGGCCGAGCCCGGCCCAATCTCGCACCACCTCCGGGCACGGCCGCGCAGCCGTGCCCGGACTCCCACGTTCCTCCCCCCAACATTTCCAGGAGTCCGCCATGACCATACCCACCAACATCCCGCTCACCAGTCGGCTCATCGCACCGCCGCTGCGTCCCGGCCAGCCCGTACACGTCAACGTCCGCGCCACCTGGCTGCCCGCCGTCATCACCTGGCTTGCCCCCGGCCGTGTGGGTGTCGACTACCAGACCAGCCAGCCACTGGGCCTTGGCCCGGTCACCAGCCCTGGACCGTGCGGCCCGCCCCCGGTTACCGGCTCGTGCAGGTCCGCAAACTCGTTGCCGGCGACCAGGTTGTGGCCGCCGACGGCAACGTGTTCACCGTCGCCGTGCCGCCGTGGCAGGGCCGATCCGGCGCCTGGCTCGTCGAATACACCAACGGATCCCGCGCTGTGCTCGCGGCGACGGCGGTCCTGCGGGTGGTCGACCCCACCCCGCAGATCAGCGTCAACGGCATCGCCCTGTGACTCCTCTGCCGCACACAGCCCGCGGCCCGCCCGGCCTGCAAAACGCTGCTCCGCCACGCATTGCGCAACCCAGAAACATTCCGGTCAGGCCGCCGACTGCGGCCCCAGTTCACCTGATCTGAAAGTGGAGGCCCACCTTGGGTGCTGACATGTTGCTGCGCACCGTCTACCTGCCCGCTGGAACCCGGTTCGATCTGTCCGCCGCCACCGCGATGGCCGCAACGCTAACCAGCCAGGCCGACAACGACCAGCTCGACTCACTCGCCAACCACTTCGACCTCGACCACGGTGAGGATGCCACCCTCGCGCAGCGGCGTGACAGCGCGCTGCGGCTGCTCACTCAACTGCTCACCGACTTCGCCACGTCCCTGCACCACAGGGACGTGGCCTACGGCCAGTTCGGCAACATTGGCAACCCGCTGGTCGACGAGTACGCCACCGGAGGCATCTCGACCGGCGACAGCCCGACCGACACCTACGACGAGTGGGACTTTCTGTTCGACACCGAACGACTGCCCGAGCCATGGAGCGCATACCTGGCCACCGCCGGCGGGCTGTTGCACCCCCACGGTGACGGGCCTGTCGTGGCCACCGTCGCCATGCGCGCCTGGGGATACCTGCCCGCATAAACACCGGCCATCGCCGTCTCCGTCCACAAAGCACCAGACCCGGGATGCCGCCAGGGCACCCGGGATTTCGTATTTTTCCGAAGGGAGCACCACCGTATGTCCAACACCGCACCAGTCACTGCACCGGTCGATGTCAACGCGGCGTTCGGCGCCGAACGCACCGACCAGATCCGGGCCGCTGCCGCACAGCGGGCCTCTTTCGACGCCCGTATCGCCGCCGGCACGCTGGTGCCGCTCGGTGACGGCCGGTTCCAGGTCAACGACCCCGGCAGCTGGGACAACGGCGAAATCCTGATCCTGCAGGATGGGCAGATCCTGCCGCAGCACGGCCTGGACACCAGCCGCGGCCAGGTCGCCCTCTATTCGAGCGTGCCCGCTTGGCACGAACTGGGCATCGTCGTACCCGGCGGCACCTCCGACGTGGAACAGGTCCTCAAACTCGGCGGCATCGACTTCGACGTGGTCCGCCGCCCGGTCGAGTTCCGTAACAGCCTCGAGGGGCCGAACCTGGTCCTGCCTGAGCACTTCGTGACCGTGCGCGACGACACCGGCGCCGGTCTGGGCTGTGTCGGCGGCAAGTACGAGGTGCTGCAAAACCGAGATGCCTTCGGGTTCCTGCAGGACCTCGTCGATCGCCACGACGTGGTGTGGGAGTCGGCCGGTGCGGTGCGTGAGGGGCGGCGGGTGTTCGTCGCGATGCGGCTGCCCAACACCGTCACCATCGACGCCGCTGGTGTCAACGATCAGATCATCCCGTTCATCGTGGCGCTCAACAGCCACGACGGGTCGTCGCTGTTCCATGTCGTGGTCACCCCGTGGCGGCCGGTGTGCGCCAACACCGAACGGTTCGCGCTACGCGATGCGCACGCCCGCTGGGGAGTGCGCCACACCCGCAACGCCCGCGACCGCATCGAAGAAGCCCGCCGCACCCTCGGTCTGACGGTCACCTACTTCGACGCCTTCGCCGCCGAGGAGGAAGCGCTGGCGCGCACCGAACTGGCGTTGGCCGATTTCCACCGGGTCATCGACGAGCTGTGGCAGCCGCCGGAGCAGGACGCCTCCGTGCGCGCCCGCAACAATCACAGCCGCCGCCGCGATGAGCTGACAGACCTGTACACCGCCAACGCCGCCGCGCTGGGCCGCACCGCCTACGCGGCAGAACGGGCCATCACCGAGTACGCCGACTGGCGCAAAACCGTGCGCCCCACCGGCAGCCTGCGAGGCAACAATCTCGCCGCCCGCGCCACCGCGGTACTGGAAGGCAGCGACGACGACCTCAAAAGCCGCGCCCACCGCCAGCTGCTGACCCTGACCCGCCGCTAACCGTGTTCGCCGGCACCCGGCCGGCCAACCACACAGGGCACCACACGGGATATCACGCGCCGCGCTCCCAGCCGCCGCGCATCCCGGACTTATAGATCCGTTTCACCATCCGCACCAACGGCCGCTGCTCGGCCACCTACGCGCGTCGCGCACCCGGGCACGGCCACACGGCCGTGCCCGGATCCCCCACAGCTGAAGGGATACCAGAGCACATGCCGACCACCGATCCAACCCCACGCATGCCCACGAGCGTGCCCGCTAGCCGGCCCCCACAGCGCACCACCACGCCGAACCCATCGCTGAACCGCTCGCCGCGCATCGCGATCGTCGGCGGGTCGCTGACCGGCCCCGCCACGGCGCTGATGCTGCTGGCCGCAGGCTTTGACGATCTGGTCCTGTATGAGGCCGTCCCCGCGACCGCGCCGCAGGGCGGCGGGCTGATCTCCTTGGAACACCCGGCATTGGAGATCCTCGACCGGCTCGGCATCGACCAGACCGAGTACCTGACCTGCCGGTCGGAGCACATCGAGCAGATCACCGTGGCCAACCGACGCCCGACCGGATCAGTGCGCCGCGTCTACCCAGGCCGGTTCACCACCTGGACCCTGCTACACGCGGCGCTCACGGCGCGGCTACCCGCCGACATCGTGCACCGCGGCGCCCGAGTCACCGGTCTGACCGAACGGCACCACCGGCCGGAGCTGACCCTCGCCGACGGTGGCACGACCACCAGCACTGCCACCGCCGACCTGATCGTGTTCGCCGACGGCCGCAGCTCTACCGGCCGCCGTCTACTCGATCCCGACCGCAGGTTGCGCTACACCGGCTACGTCGCCCACCGCGGCACCGCCCCGGCCATCTTCGACACACCAGAGGACTTCCTGCGCTTCGAACCCGGACCCGGCGCCCAATTCAACATCGCCCCGGTACCCTGCGGCGCCGACTGGACCTTCTACCTCGATGCCACCACAACCGAATACGCCACGATGTTCGGCGCCACACCGGCCCGGCGGGCCTTCGCCTTGCCGCACCACGTCAGCTCAGCCGCCCGGCAGCACGTCAACACCCAGGCCACCTGGCTGCTGCCGCCCGAACAAGCCGCCACCGTGCACATCACGGCCAGCCGTGCCGCCGTACCGGTGATGGACATCGACCCACCCACCCGCATGGTCTGGCCGGTCGGCGGCGGGCACGCCGTCCTGCTCGGCGACGCCCTGGCACCGGTACGCCCACACACCGCCCGCGGCGCCAACAACGGCATCGAACAAGCCGCCGGACTGGTCACCGCCCTGACCCAACACCAACGCCACCACGCCGACCTGCCCGGGGCACTGAACGGATGGCAACGCCGACACCTGCCTACGGTGACCAACACGCTGCGCCTGGGCGCAGTCATCGCCGCCCGCCTCAACCTCGGGAACGGGCAGCAGCACCGCGAGCCAACCGTCGCAGCAGTCGCCGCGGTCGGCGGCCAGCCATCGCTGAGCGGGCAGAAGCCGCAATGAACATCGCCGACGTGCTCAACGCGGTCGCCGACGATCTGCTGCAGGTGAAGCAGGCCGGTGAAGAAGGTTTGCGCGACGCGCTCAACCTGGCTGTCAACGCCGCCTCCCTGTACATGGAAAAGGGCTGGACCGAAGCCGACCCGTCAGCGGCCCGCGACCGCCTCGAACAGGTCGCTAGCAGCGCCTATGGCGAAGATCTGGACACGATCCTCAGCTGGATCGACGCCGGAATCCGCTGACACCTGCCGACGCCGCATGACCTGAATCCCGTTTGGGCATGGCGTCAAAGACAGGCCTCACACAACCGGCCTCCGCCTCCCCGATAGCTGTCGCGCATTGCGCCATGGCTTCGCTTCGTCTGCCACTGGAAGGAATTCTGTGGACACCACCGCACTGATGACCGTCGACATACAGGACGGACTCCGGGTCATCGCCACACATCGGTTCTGGTCGCCCAGCGCCCAACCGCTGTTCACCGTCCCGGCACTGGCCGACTACTACACCTGGGCCACTGGCAACAACCTTCCGCTGAGCGCCGCCACCTACTGCCGGTACGCCACCGGGCAGGCCAGCCTGCCCGCGATCCTGCTACCCGGCAACGAGCTAACCGCAACCACACGGGCCCCGCAGTTTCACTACCACCTGACCCTGGCCGCCCACGCTCAGGCGCTGCGCCTTTCCATCAGCGCCAGTGCCGGCCCCGGTGCCGACGCCAGCCCTGTACACACGCTCACCCACGCCAGCCTGTACGCGGCCGCAGCGCATTGCTGCGACCAGATCGCCGCACGGGCGCAACACTTCGCCGACACCCACAATGACATCGCGCTGCCCGGCGCCGACCCCAACGAGTGGGCGATACGGGCCGGCCAGTACCGGCTACGGCAGCGTTCCACCGCGATCACCGCCGCGGCGGCCAACCTGAACGCCTCGTTTCTACCGTCCACATTCGACGTCGCCTACCCGGCGGTACGCATCGCTGGCGTGCTGGTCTTCGGCTACATCGACCCGGACGGCACCCTGCACGTCAGCGTCGACCTCGACGAGGCCGAACCGTGGCTGGCATTGCAGCCTCGCGGCACCGTGCCGATACGGATCTCGGTGGGCGGCAACGACGTCTACACCGCGCCACGCTGACCACCACAGACCGCCACCGGCCGAGAACTCCTGTACCGGTAGGCACATTCCGCACTGGCACAGCCCAGCAAAGTGATCGGAGGAAATCTGTGGGCTGGCACTACCTTGAACCCGCACCACGCGCCTACCAAGGCCAAGCCTGGCAACACGTCGTCGAAGACAACCCGGCGGCCACCGCCGAGGAAACCCTGTCGCTGTATGCGCTAATCGATGTCCGGCCGCACAGCCCCGACGACCACACCATCCGGCCCATGATCGACCGGCAAGAGGTTGAGCGAGTCGCCGCCAAACTCGGCGGCAACCTGTACGGGATCAGCCGCCAGGCCCGAACCGCGCAGGTCGCCCGCCTCGACTGGGCTTCGGACAACACCAGCCTGATCATTACTCACCGGGCCGGCACCGACAACGAACGCGCCGAGATCGTGCATCCCGACGAACGCGGCCTCTACCAGGTCGTGTTCGATGCGTTCGCGTGGCGGCTGCCAGGCGGGCGGTTCCACGGCCGCCAAGCCCTCGAACGCACCTGGTACCGCCTCGATCTCGTGCACCGCCAACGCGGGCCGATCCTGTCCGAGCCCCTCCTGCGGCTCATCCGCGACGACGCCACTCTGGGCCTGGGCGAGGTGCTCGCCGAGTTCCTCTACCACACGATGCCCTACCCCGACGAGACGAACGCCACCGAAACCCTTGTACCGCAGATGCTCGCCCGCATCGTCGGGGCCGCTGCGCAACGCTTGGCGCGATGCGGCGGCAACGAGCTCGTCACTGCGATGGCCACCGATGAGGCCATGACGGCTCTGACCCGTGGCATCACCGAACAGTTAGGCCCGGTGGTATCCGCGATGGCCGAACGCGAAGCGGCCCAACACGCAGTCGCGCCCGACGGCACCATCACCTGCCTGATCTGCGACCGCACCCAGCCCTCGGCCACGGCCGCGCATGTGCGGCACGGCTGGATCTGCGCAATGTGCGGCGCCGCAGCGCACCACCCCGGCGCCTGACCCGGTCACACGGCGGCCACGCCCAAGGGCATGGCCCAGCCCGCCGCATCCACCACCACCATCACACCAATGGCCGAAGCCCGGCCACCATCGCGCATCGCGTACCGGGCACGGCCATACGGCCGTGCCCGGACCCATGAGAAAGGACACCACACGTGCCCGACCTGACCTTGACCTTCCACACCCAGCAGGAGCTGGCCAATGCCCGCTCAGCTTGCCGACGTATGCTCGCCGCACCGCTGCACCTGGCTGCATACCGGCGCGCCGCGCTCGCCGTCACCCAGACCAAACTGGAGGCCCTCGACGACACCGGACCGCACGAGGTTTCGCTGGACAGCGATCAGCAGTCGGCCCTGGCCACCGCCCTGGACCGGCTGCAGCGGGCCACCGTCCGGTCCCGCACCGCACCTAACGTCGCGGAGTCCGCGATCACTGCGGTGCTGGCCCGGCTGGCACATGCCGCCCTGTGGGCGCTGCCCGACGCGCAGGTGGTGCAGTTCGTCCGCCTCGGCTACGGCGATCACCACGGCCTGACACTTCGCAGCCTGCATTTCGGCATCGACATGCCGGACCGGGCGGCCTTCGAAACCTGCCTGGTCGAAGCCATCGTCGCGTGCAACCACTTCACGGGCACACAGGTTGCCGCGGCGTTCGGGCCGATGTGGGACGACCTGTCCACCGTGACCGTCGGCCGCGACTCCAGCCCATTCATCCAGCTGGCCATACCGTTCACCCGCCAGCAGCAAAACGGCGGCGACAACGCCCTGGCGGTGCCTGTGCCTGACAGCGAACGCGCCGCTCTGGTCGAGTCCATTTGCCAGGCTGCCGTGTCGTGCCGCGCCGATGCGATCCTGTTCGCCGGCACCGCCGACCCGGTGCGGCATGTCGCTTACCGGCTGGCGCCACCCGAGCGTGTCGCGTCCATCCGGCTGTGGTGGGACTAACCAGCGCACATCATCGCCAGCACCATCACGATGAAAGCGCTGCCCGCCAACACCTTCGCCGGGTCCCCTTGCCGCACACGCGAAAGCGTGTAGCAGAAGCACGGCCGCAGGCCAGCGGCCGTGACACAGCAGGGTGTCGCCGTAAGACGCGTCCTGACGCCGGTGCCACCACACCGGAAACCCGGCGCCAGAACCACTGACGCGGCCTGGCGCAGACTTCGTAACCGCGCCACAGATCTGTGTCGCTGCGCCGCATCCCGCTCACGCACGTCACACAGCCAGATCCCGCCACAGGCGGGACGCCTTAAGCCGCAAGGCTCATGCGTCCCCGCCGCACGGGACGCATGAGCTGCGCCCATCCCGCATCAGGGAGGACAGCCATGCACTTGCGCACTATCCGCGACGGCGCC
>Ga0075428_100008312_pt1 | contig 11501 bp, 9 predicted proteins | sample RhiMetdeltSRZDD2_FD_75291 | JGI IMG/M metagenome (GOLD analysis project Ga0075428, IMG submission 75291) | Populus rhizosphere microbial communities from Tennessee, USA - Rhizosphere MetaG P. deltoides SRZDD2 | ecosystem: Host-associated > Plants > Roots > Rhizosphere > Soil | place: USA...
ATCGCTCGAGGCCAGGATGTAGTTCTTGATATGCGGGCGCATGGCGCGCGGCCCCGGCCCCTCACCCGCGATGGTGCCGTCCATGACCGCGAAGATCCCGGGGTGGATCTCGCGCTGGATTCGCAGCAGGTCGACCAGGGTTTCGTGGATGACCGAGTGGGTCCAGTGGCGGTTGAGATTGAGCAGTCCGCCAAACGCGTTCTTCATCGCCCCGGTGGTGCCGGTGAACACGTGGGTCTTGACCGTGGGCATGTGGATCACGTTCTTGCCCAGCAGCAGCTTCGGGATCTGGATGCCCTGCTTCTCGAACACCTTGTCCAGCACCAGCATCTTCGACTTGGGCTGGTAGGTGATCCACTCGGTCTGGGGCTCGCTCAGGTACTGGATCGGAACCTGGTAGTGGTCGAGCACCGGCTGGAGATGGTTGTTGACCGCGCCCTCGCGGCAGCTCACCACCACGGTGTCGTTCTGGGCCGCGATCAGGTCGCGAGAGACGTCGTAGCCGTCGGACTGAAGCTTGCGGATCACCCCGTGCATCTGCCAGGGGGTGGTCGAGCAGGCCGGCATGTAGACGTGCCAGGAGATGTTGATGCGCAGGCAGGTCTGGGCCGTGAACGGCAGGGCGTCGCGGTAGCCGGCCAGATCCATGAGCCGGCCATAGTCTTCGACCACGGTGCTGGGCGAGGTGCGCAGGACGGCGACTTTGGACATTGAAATGTGAAGGCTCGAAATCGGGGTTGATCGGGCGACCGGAACGCGGAAGATTCTATCAGAACACCGACACCGACCTCCCCGGCCCGCCTCCCGAGACGGGCTCAACGATTTCAAGAGGAGCCGCCCATGAAGTGGGTCACCCGAGAGCGCCCCAAGGTGGATCGCATCGCCTGTCCCTGGCTGATTCGCCGTTTCATCGACCGTAGCGCCCTGTTTCTCTACGTTCCGCCCGATCAAGTTGCGGCGGTCGCTACCCGTGAGGGCGCCACACCATTCGACGTGCCCGACGTGGAGCTAGGACATCACGGCGCGAATTGCAGCTTCGACGCCATTCTCGACAAGTACCAGCTCGACGATCCGGCCTTGCGGCTGATGGCGCACATCGTGCGCGGCGCCGACACCGCGGCCAAGGATCTGACGCCGGAGTCGCCGGGGCTCGAGGCGATCGCGCGCGGGTTCTCGCTGGTCTACGACGACGACCATGTGCAGCTCGAGGCCGAGATGCCGGTGTACGACGCGCTCTATGCGTGGTGCCAACTGAAGGTGGGCGCGGTCACGGCGCACTGAGGTGGCGGGCGCTCGCGACGTGGGCGCGGAACGCCTCGACGAGAAGAAGTCGAGGGCGCTCCAGCCGTCCTACACTTTCACGCCGTCCCTCAGCAGACTGCGCGCGATCACCAGGCGCTGGATCTCGCTGGTGCCTTCGTAGATCTCCATGATGCGCGCGTCGCGATAGTACCGCTCGACCGCGTACTCCTTCACGTAGCCGTAGCCGCCGTGGATCTGGATCGCCTGATGCGTGACCCAGGTGGCGGCCTCCGTGGCGTAGAGCTTGGCCATCGCCGAGTAGCGGCCGAAGGCCTGCCCGGTGTCGCGCATCCAGGCGGCGTTCTGGATGAGCAGTCGCGACGACTGGATGCGCCGCTCCATCTCGGCGAGTTTGAACTGGATCGCCTGGATGTGAGCCAGCGGCCCACCGAAGGCGTGGCGTTGCTGCGCGTACTTGACCGCCTCGTCGCGGGCCGCACGCATCACGCCGAGCGCCTGGGCGGCGACGCCGATCCGCCCGGCGTCGAGGGCGCTCAGCGCCACTTTGAATCCTTCGCCCTCGGGGCCGAGCCGGTTCTCCACCGGGACCCTGAGGTTCTCGAGCGTGAGCGAAATGGTGTCCGATCCCCTCAGCCCCATCTTGTCTTCGGGCTTGCCCAGGATCAGGCCGGGTGTTCCTTTCTCGACCACGAAGGCCGAAATGCCACGGCTGCCGCCGCTCTTGTCGGTGCGCGCGAAGATCAGGTAGATGCCGGCGCGCAGCCCGTTGGTCACCCAGTTCTTGCTGCCATTGAGAACGTAGTGGTCACCGTCCCGCGCCGCCGAGGCTTCGAGCGCGCCGACGTCCGAGCCCGCGCCGGGCTCCGAGAGCGAGAAGGCGCTCATCTGCTTCGACACCAGGCGCGGCAGGAAGCGGCGCTTCTGCTCGTCGGTGGCGTAGCGATAGACCGGGATGAGGCCGACCGAGTTGTGCACCGCGATCATGATCGCCAGTGCGGCGGAGACGTACGCGATCTCCTCGATCACCAGCGCAATGGTGCGGGCGTCGTAGCCGACTCCGCCCCACTCCTCGGGAACCGCCATGCCGAGGAAGCCCTGATCGGCCAGCTGCTCCACCGCCGCGTGCGGGACCTCGCTCTCCCGTTCCCAGCGACCGGCGTGGGGCGCGAACTCGCGCGCGCACAGATCCCGCACGGTGTCGCGAATCAGGGTCTGCTCTTCGCTGAGGTCGAAGTTCATCGCCACCAACCCTCGGCTCAGGCCGGCACTTCGTCGGCCTTCTCGCGGAAGAACAGCAGGCAGGCCAGGCCGATCACCGCCATGACCATCCCGCCGCCGGGGTAGAGCAGTGTGAGCGCCGCCGCGCCGAGCGCCACCGGGTAGGCCTTGGAGTCCCCTGCCCACAACCCCAGCACACCCGCCACCCAAGCCAAGCCGAGCCCCCCCTTCAGCAGCGCGACCGTGAGCGGGTGCACGCCGAATCGACCCAGGAACGACGTCCAGGGTCCGAACTCTCCGACCAGGTTGAAGTACTCGCCGGCGACCAGCGGATAGAACCCCTGGAACAGCATCGTGACCCCGGGATACACCATGCAGGCCGTGAGGATGACGAGCGCCACGGGGCGCACTGGACGAGTCATGCGTTCCTCCCTGTAGGGTTCATGCGGTCGCCAACGGCCGCTCCTTCAGGACCTGTGCGGCGACCACCATCTTCTGGACTTCGGTCGTGCCCTCGTAGATCTCCGTGATGCGCGCGTCGCGCCAGTAGCGCTCGACGTGGAACTCGCTCAGGTAGCCATAGCCGCCGTGCACCTGGATCGCCCAGTTGGCGCAGCGCGTGGCTGCTTCTGAGGCGTGCCACTTGGCGAGCGATGCCTCCTTGATGTGAGGCCGCCCCTGATCGCGCAGCCAAGCGGCCTGGTAGACCAGCAGCCGCGAGGCCTCCACCTCGATCGCGGCGTTGGCCAGCATCTCGCGAATCGCGTCGAACTCGCCGATCTTGCGGTCGAACTGCACCCGCTCGCCGGCGTAGCGCACCATCGCTTCGAGCGACGCCTGCGCGATGCCGAGCGCCTGCGCGGCGATCCCGATGCGGCCGCCCCCGAGCGTGGCCATGGCCACCGAGTACCCCTTGTGCAGCTCGCCGAGCAGGTTGTCGACGGGGATGCGGGCGTTGGAGAACGCGATCTCGCGCGTGTCCGAGGCGTGAATGCCGAGCTTCAGCTCCTTCTTGCCCTTGGTGACGCCGGGCGTGGTGGTCTCGACGATGAACGCCGAGATGCCCTTGGAGCCCAGGGAGCGGTCGGTGGCGGCGTACACCACCAGCACGTCGGAAGGCCCGGCATTGGTGACGAACAGCTTGGTGCCGTTGAGCACCCAGTGATCGCCGTCGCGAACCGCGGTGGACTGCTGGTTGGCGGCGTTGCTGCCCGCGTTGGGCTCGGTCAGGCAGTAGGCGCCGATCCACTCACCCCGGGCGAGCGGGACCAGGTACTTCTGCTTCTGCGCCTCGCTTCCGTACGTCAGAATCGGATAGTTGACCAGCGAGTTGTGGGCCGAGGCGATCACCCCGTGGCTGGCGCACACGCGGGACAGTTCCTCGATGGCGATCACGTAGGAGATGTAGTCCATGCCCGCGCCGCCGTAGGCGTCGGGCACGAACATGCCCATCAGCCCGAGCTCGCCCATGGTGCGCGTCGTCTCGATCGGGAACTCGTGACTCTCGTCGATGGGACTGGCGATGGGGCGGATCTGCTCCTCGGCGAACGCGCGCACCATCTCGCGCACCGCGAGCTGGTCCTCGGAGAGGTCGAAGGTGGGTCCGCGGTCGGGGCCGGCGAGGGTGGTGGTCATGCGCCGCTCGGCGGGTACTCGTAGAACCCGCGGCCGCTCTTGCGTCCCAGGTGCCCGGCCTTGACCAGCTTGCGCAGCAGCGGGCAGGGGCGGTACTTGGTGTCGCCCAGCCCCTGATGCAACACCTCCATGATACTCAGGCAGGTGTCGAGCCCAATCAGATCAGCCAGGGCGAGCGGGCCCATGGGGTGATTCATGCCGAGTTTCATCACGGTGTCGATGGCTTCGCGGCTCGCCACGCCTTCCATGAGCACGAAGCACGCCTCGTTGATCATCGGCATCAGGATCCGATTGGCGACGAACCCAGGGTAATCGTTGACCTCGACCGGGGTCTTGCCCAGGCGCCGGCTGAGGTCCTCGGTCACGGCGTAGGTTTCGTCGCTGGTGGCAAGCCCGCGGATGATCTCGACCAGCGCCATCACCGGAACCGGATTCATGAAGTGCATCCCGATCACCCGGTCCGCACGCCCGGTGATGGCGGCGATCTCGGTGATCGAGATGCTGGAGGTGTTGGAGGCCAGGATCGCCCGCGGCGGTGCCAGCGTGTCGAGCGCCTCGAAGATCTGGCGCTTGAGGCCGAAGTCCTCGCTCACCGCCTCGACCACCACCGCGCACTCGCGCACCGGGTCCATGGACGTGCCGCCGTGAATACGCTCGAGGATCGCGGCTCCCTGATGGGCGGCCCAGTTCTGCTTTTTCGCCATGCGGTCGAGATTGCGGGAGATGGTCTGGAGTGCGCGCTCCACGAACTCGCGCTTCACGTCCACCAGCTCGACGTCGAAACCCGAGCTGGCAAAGCTCTGTGCGATGCCGTTGCCCATCGTGCCGCCGCCGATCACGGCGACCCGCTTCACCCCGGCCGAGGGCCCGTCGGTCACGGTCTCGGTCACCGTCATGGGAGGCGCTACACCCGCTCGACGGCCAGCGCCACCGCGTTGCCGCCGCCCAGGCACAGAGTCGCGAGCCCGGTTCTCTTGCCATAGTGCTCGAGCGCGTACAGCAGCGTCACCAGCACCCGAGCTCCCGAGGCCCCGATCGGGTGTCCGAGGGCCACCGCGCCGCCGTTCACGTTGACCCGGTTCCAGTCCCAGCCCAGCGCCCTGCCGTCGGCCACCGCCTGCGCGGCGAACGCCTCGTTGGCTTCGATCAGATCGAAATGGCCGATGCCGACGCCCATCTTCTTCATCAACTTCTCCACCGCCACGATCGGAGCGAAGAACAGATCCTTCGGCTCGCCCCCCCCCGTGGTGTAGGCCACGATTCGCGCCAGCGGTCGGGCGCCCGACTCTTTGACGCGGTCGCCGCTCATCAGCACCAGCGCGGCCCCGCCATCGTTGAGCCCCGGGGCATTGCCGGCAGTGATGATCCCGCCCTTCTCGCGCGTGACCGGGCCCAGCTTCGCCAGGGTCTCGGCCGTGGTGTCGGCGCGGATCGATTCGTCGCGCGAAATCAACACGGGATCACCCTTGCGCTGCGGAATGCTGACCGGCACGACTTCCTTCGAGAATCGGCACTCGGCCCACGCCGTGGCCGCTTTCTGGTGGCTGAGGACCGAGAACTCGTCGATCTCGACGCGGGTCAGGCCGGCCTTCTCGGCGGTGTACTGGGCCAGCTCGATCATGTGGCAGTCGTTGAACGAGCACCACAGTCCGTCCATCACGACGCCGTCTTTGAGCACGGTGTCGCCGAGCTTGGTGCCGGTGCGTCCGGTGAACAGGAAGTGCGGGGCCGTGCTCATGCTCTCCTGGCCGCCGGCCACAACGCACTCGGCGTCGCCGGCCTTGATCGACTGCGCGCCCATCATCACCGCCTTGAGGCCCGAGCCACACACCTTGTTGATCGTCACCGCTCCCACGGCGGGGTCGATCCCGGCCTTGATCTGCGCCTGGCGGGCCGGCGCCTGGCCCTGACCGCCCTGGACCACGTGCCCCATCAACACTTCGTCGACCTGGTGGCCGTCCACGCCGGCGCGCTGCAGGGCCTCGCGGATCGCGACCGCACCCAGGTCGGAGGCCTTGAGGGGCGCGAGCCCGCCCAGGAACTTGCCAATCGGGGTTCGCGCGGCCCCGACAATGAAGACATCCGGGTATTGAGTCATGGTCGTTCTCGTTCGAGGTTGGGAGATCGAGCCTGTGTGGACCGGCGGGAGGCGATACTACACCAGCGGCGGGGTCGGTGACAGCCTCCGGCCCCTCCTCTCGCCGAGAATCCCGGGGCTCTTGGGAGCGCGCACTTGGCCCGATGCGGGTGAGGGGGTCGACCATGTATTGTCGGCGCTCATGCTCGATGCCACCAGGGGAGGCGGGGTCGACGGTTCCCGCAAACACTCGACCGCCGGACGGGCAGCGCACCTTGCCGGGTTCGCCATGATTGCCGCCCTGGCCGGCCTTGGAGTGAGGCCGGGGCCGGGGAACGCCGAAGAGACGGTGCTGGTCTATCAGTGGTCGTCGCGCAGCCTGCAGCTGCGGGACGGGAGTCCGGTGGTGGTGGACACCACGCGCACCGACGTGACGTTGTGCCTGGGTGACACCTACTTCAAGTTCTTCGACCGCGACCACATCTGGGTGTACGACTTCAAGCGCGAGCGCGTGCAGCGGGTCGATCCTCGCGCACGCACGTACGGGGACTGGTCTCTCTACGGATTCGTGGCGTTCAACCACCTCGAGCTGGCCCGGCGCTCGGGCGATTCGGGGTCGAACCGCAAGGCGCCGCCGGGGGTCTCGATTCGTGAGCTGGAGGCCCTGTTCGGCATGACCTCGCGCCGCGTCAAGCCACACGCCAACGAGGCGCTGATCGATTCCTCGAACCGCCGGGAAGCATGGGTCGCGATCAACGGCCAACTATCGACCTCGGCGCTTCCCTCCCCCCATGTCCTGAGTCCCCCGCGGGCCCGGATGTTCGAGCTCTTCCTGCTGTACCGCGGCCATCTACACCCGAGCGCCCGAGCCGCGGTTGTCGCCCTCGGCCACGTTCCGAAGGTGCTCTACTCGCGCTGGCAGGATGAGGGTGAGACGCGAGTGCTGCTCGAGCTCAAGCAGGTCACATCGGCCCCCGAGAACACCGATCCGACCGCGGGGTGCCGGCACGAAGACCTGACTGACCCGGCGTTCGCCACTCTCCAGGAGCGGTTGCGCACCAGCCGCGATCGCTGTTCGGACAGCGCACAGGCGGCCGGGATCGCCGCCGCGCGGGACATCGAGACGCGCTCCCTCGAATCCGGCCACTATCTCGAAGCGCACCTGGCCCGGGTCGAACGTTCGTCGTGGGATTGTGACTCCACCGCTCCGAAGGCGTGGCCGGCGGATGTGCAACAGCGAGCCCGGACCGACACCCTGCTGCAGGCTTTTCTCGGTGCCGCGAACCGGTCGAGTGCCACGCCCGTCAGACGCATGGAGTTGCTGCGGGCGAGCGCGAACGACTCTCTCGAAATGGGGTACATGATCGAATTCGAGGGCGCCCGTTTGTACACATCCATGGGCGACTTCCAGCATGGCATCTCGCTCACACAGTCGGCTCTGCGCTACAGCGCTTGCGCCCTCGACGGCTGGATGGACCTCTACCGCGCCTACCTGGGAACCCATCAGACGGTGCTGGCCTGGCTGTGCCTGGACCTGGTCCGTGAGGTGGGAGGACCGGATTGCGCCGTCCTCGGCGACGGCCGGCGCTTCGAGAAGGAACTCCTGGCCCGTCACCCGGAGTTCTTCTAAAGCCGAGGTCAGCGGGGTCGCACGATCGCGATGCTCGCGGTGTTGCCGTGCACGTAGTTGGTGTTCCCCACTGGCCCCAGCTCCCCGGCGCAATGGCAGCCGGCGGCAGGAATCCCCCCGCCGAGCGCCGCTTGCAGGATGCCGATATCGCGATGCGGCTCGCCGAAGAACGCACGTCCGCGGCCGTTGCAGGAGAACAACAGTGCCGCGCCGGCGCGCGAATCCACCACCTGGGGCGTGAGAAGCAGCTCGAGGTCCTCGGCCGCGCTCCGTGCGTCGCGCACGTGGAGACGCACGCGCTCACGATCGCGCACGCGATCGCCCACGGCCAGCACGCCGCGATCACGGTCGGCCCCCAGCAGATTGCGAATCAAATAGTCGCCCGGCCCCGACGCGTCGGCGCGCGCCGGGCGACCGACGTACAGTCCCTGCTTCAGGTAAGCCCGCTCCGCGTCCGGCAATCCGCGCAGCACTTGTTCGGCGCGCTCCAGGGCCGGCTGGCCGTCGAGCTCGAAGATCAGGTTCTGCTCGGACCGCGTCACCTCGAGCGGCGGGCCGATCGGGCGGCAGCCCTGTGACACGACGACGTCGGCCCGCAGCGCGCCGCGCAGCGCCACGGCCACGCCTCCTTCGTGGGCGATCCAGTCGTTGAGCACCAGGGTGTTGGCCTGCGGGCGCATGCCGGCGCTCGCCATCCCTCCCACGACGCGCACACCGGGGGCGTGGCGGTTGAAGGCCGTCAGCACCGCCTCCATGTCGAGCGAGAACGGATCGCCCAGGAGCACCACCAGCTCGGCGCCCTCGACACCGGGAGTGTGGCGCGCGAACTCGAGCGGATCGTCGACCGCGTCGCCCCACAGCGAGGACGCGAGGATGAATGGTTTCACCTCCACACCGGGCAGACGCGCGGCCAGCACCGAGAGGGCGGGGCCGCCCTCGATCTCGCGAGTTTCGGTCACCAGGGCGGTGGCGCTGACGCCGGCGATGCAGGTCGGGTTCAGACGGCGCCTGAGCGTGCCCACGAGAGTCTCCGCCTCGGCCGCCAGCGATGCGCTGAAGAACACCCACATCAAATCGACGGGGGGACCGCCCAGCGATTCGAGGAGCGATTTGGCGACCTGGTCGGCGGCGGCCTCGGCGTTGTCGAGCACCGAATCGGCGCCGGCCCAGCGCATCGCCGGGACGGGCGGCGGCGAAGGCGCGGAAGCCGGCCCGGGCATCAGACTCCGGCGAGGATCTCGCGGGCGATGACCAGACGCTGGATCTCGCTGGTGCCCTCGCCGATCTCCATGAGCTTGGCGTCGCGGTGCATGCGCTCGACCGGAACCTCGCGCATGTAACCCATGCCGCCGTAGATCTGGATCGCCTTGTCGGTGACCCAGTTTGCCGCCTCGCTGGCGAACAGCTTGGCCATCGAAGCCTCGGTCACGTAGGGCTTGCCGGCGTCGCGCAGCAGCGCGGCGTGGTAGACCAGCAGCCGCGAAGCTTCGATCTTGGTCGCCATGTCGGCCAGCATGAATTGCACCGCCTGGAAATTGGCGATCGGCTGATTGAATTGGCGCCGCTGCTTGGCGTACGAACGCGCGTGCTCGTACGCGCCCTGCGCGATCCCGAGCGCCAGCGCGCCGATCGAGATGCGCCCACCGGTCAGGGTGCGCATGAAGGCCTTGAAGCCGCCGGTTGGCTCGCCGATCAGGTTGCCCTCGGGAACCAGGCAATCCTCGAAAAACACCGCCACGGTGTCCGAGCCGCGCAGCCCCATCTTCTTCTCCCGCACGCCCGCGCGGTAGCCCGGGGTGGCGGTGTCGAGAATGAAGGCGGAGATTCCGTTGGCACCCCGTCCCGGCTCGGTGACCGCGGTGAAGGTGATGTACTTCGCCACGCTGCCGTTGGTGATGTAGATCTTCTCGCCGTTGACCCGCCATCCGCCGGAGACCTTCTCGGCCCGGGTCTGGGTGCCTGCGGCGTCCGAGCCCGCTCCCGGCTCGGTGAGCCCGAAGGCGCCGAGCGCCTCCCCGCGCGCCATCGGGACCAGGAACTTCATTTTCTGCTCCTCGGTGCCGTTGGCCGCCACCGGTCCGCAGCCCAGGGAAACGTGAGCCGCCAGCGTGATCCCGGTGGAAGCACAGGCGCGCGAAACCTCCTCCACGGCGATCGCATAAGCCAGCATGTCGAGTCCCGCCCCTCCGTATTTTTCGGGGTACGGGAGTCCGAGGAATCCCAGATCCGCCATCTGACGCACGACGCCGGTGGGGAACTCCTCCTTTTCGTCGATCTCCCGCGCCCGGGGGGCGAGCACCTCGTCGGCAAACTTGCGCGCGGTCTCGCGGACCTGGTGGTGTTCCTCTTTGAGGAAGAGCATGCGGTGGGTCCTGTGGGTGAGCACGTCCCCGGTCGGCTCTACCGGGGCGCTCGAAGCGCCGGACTATGACTGCAATTCCCAGTCCATACAAGTGCGGGCCGGCGGGGCGGGGAACCGTATCGACGTGCGTGCGCCTCCGCTAGTATCGCCCCATGCGACGCGTCGCCTGCCTTGCGATCCTCGCCGCGCTCGGACTGGGCGGACCGGCGTGCGCACCGCGGGCGCCGCTCGATTCGCTGACCATCGTGGCCGACCCCGGCCCGTTCCAGACCCTCGATGAAGCCGCCGTCGCCGAAACCGCGGTGGATTGGTGGGACTCCGACCCCACCGACGACGACGGCTGCGTGGCCGGATTCGCGGCCACCGAGTTGCGGCGTTGGCTCCCCGAGGTGCTGCCGCTGACCGCGGAGACGATCGCGCTGTCGACCTCGATGCCCAGCGGCGGCGACGTCGTGGTGCTGCGGCAATCGCCGGTGTCGGGCGCGCCTTCGGATCGGTTTCACATCCAGCTCGAGCGCGCCGGGCGAAGGCGCGTCGTCACCATCGAAGGGGGCGGCCGCGCCGGTCTGCTCTACGGCTCGTACGCCCTGCTCGAGGCGCTGGGACTGCGCTTCCAGGCGCTCGGGGACTCGGGCGCGACACGCCCGGCAACAAAGGGGCCGTGGCCGGAGCACTTCACGATCGAGGAATCGGCCGGCTTCGCGAGCCGCGGCTTCTGGGCCTGGGAGTCGCGCGGGACCCCGGAGTTCGTCCTGTGGATGGCGCGCAACCGGCTCAATCGGTGGACCGCCTCCGACTCCGCCCTGGTGCCTCTCATGAAAAAGCTCGGCTTGCGGCTCAGTGGCGGCGGCCACCTGGTGCAGCGCGACTTCCTGCCGGCCAGCCGATTCTTCGGCCCGCACCCCCAGTGGTACGGCTTGCAGGCCGGTCGGCGTAGCCCGCGCGTGGAGGGCGACGGTGGCGACAACTTCTGCACCTCGAATGCGGCGGCGCGTCACGCTCTGGCCGAGCAAGTGGTCACGAGCCTGATTTCGGGAAGCCTGCGCCACGTCGACGTGCTCGAGCTGTGGATGTTCGACCAGGGCCACTGGTGCGAGTGCGGGCCTTGCGCGGCACAGGGACCTGCGGGCCGGCGCTGGTGGGCGGTGGCCGGGGACGTGGCGGCGGCGACCGAAGCCGCGCGGCGCGACGGGCGTCTGGCGCGGGCGGTGGAGGTGTCGGTCCCGGCCTACATGGAGACCCTGACACCAGCCCTGAGCTCGCGGGACACGACGGCGGCGCGCTCGGTCACGTTCTTTCCCTACTCTCGCTGCTAT
>Ga0075428_100008313_pt1 | contig 11501 bp, 13 predicted proteins | sample RhiMetdeltSRZDD2_FD_75291 | JGI IMG/M metagenome (GOLD analysis project Ga0075428, IMG submission 75291) | Populus rhizosphere microbial communities from Tennessee, USA - Rhizosphere MetaG P. deltoides SRZDD2 | ecosystem: Host-associated > Plants > Roots > Rhizosphere > Soil | place: USA...
CGGACACGAAGTCCGTCCGCTCGACGATCAACCGACCGAACCCTCCATCTGCAGCTGGATGAGCCGGTTCAGCTCGACCGCGTACTCGAGCGGGAGCTCCTTCGTGATCGGCTCGACGAAGCCGGAGACGATCATCGCGGCCGCCTCGGCCTCGGAGAGCCCGCGGCTCATGAGGTAGAAGAGCTGCTCCTCGCCGATCTTGGAGACGGTCGCCTCGTGTCCGACGTCCACGTCGTTTTCGTCGATGCGAATGTACGGATACGTGTCGGTGCGCGACTCGTCGTCGAGGATGAGCGCGTCGCAGACGACCTTCGAGCGAGCGCCGTGCGCGCCCTTGGCGACCTCGAGGAGGCCGCGGTAGCTCGACCGGCCGCCGTCCTTGGAGATCGACTTGGACGTGATCACCGATGAGGTGTTCGGCGCGACGTGGACGGCCTTGCCGCCCGCGTCCTGGTGCTGGCCGTCGCCCGCGAAGGCGATCGAGAGCACCTCGCCGTGCGCACCCTCGCCCATCAGCCAGATGGCCGGGTACTTCATCGTCTGCTTCGAGCCGAGGTTCCCGTCCACCCACTCCATGGTCGCGTTCTCGTAGGCGACCGCGCGCTTCGTGACGAGGTTGTAGACGTTGTTCGACCAGTTCTGGATCGTCGTATAGCGGCAGCGGCCGCCAGGCTTGACGACGATCTCGACGACCGCCGAATGCAGCGAGTCGGTCGTGTAGATCGGGGCGGTGCAGCCTTCGACGTAGTGCACGTAGGCGCCCTCGTCGACGATGATCAGCGTGCGCTCGAACTGGCCCATGTTCTCCGCGTTGATGCGGAAATAGGCCTGGAGCGGCATCTCGATGGAAACGCCCGGGGGCACGTAGATGAACGACCCGCCCGACCAGACGGCCGAGTTGAGCGCGGCGAACTTGTTGTCGTTCTGCGGGATGATCGTCCCGAAGTACTGGCGCACGAGCTCCTCGTGCTCGCGCAGGCCGGAGTCCATGTCGAGGAAGAGCACGCCTTTCGCCTCGAGATCGGCCTGGAGCTTGTGGTACACGACCTCCGACTCGTACTGCGCGCCGACGCCGGCGAGGAACTTGCGCTCGGCCTCCGGGATGCCGAGGCGATCCCAGGTCTGCTTGATGTCGGGCGGCAGGTCCTCCCAGGACTTGGCCTGGTTCTCGGTCGGCTTGATGTAGTAGTAGATGTTGTTGAAGTCGATCCCCGAGAGATCGCCGCCCCACTCGGGCATCGGACGGGCAATGAAGTAGTCGTAGGACTTCAGGCGGAAGTCGCGCATCCAGGCCGGCTCGTTCTTGTGCTCGGAGATCGCCGCGACGATCTCGCGCGAGAGCCCGCGCTGCGACTTGAAGAAGTAGTTCTCGGGATCGTGGAATCCGAACTTGTAGTCGTTGCCGATCTCCGCGACGACCTGGGTCTCTGGAGTCGCCATCAGGCTGCCTCCTCCTCTACTCCGAAGGCCTTGTAGCCCTCGGCTTCGAGCTGCTCGGCGAGCTCGGGCCCGCCTTCACGAACGATACGCCCGTCGACGAACACGTGCACGAAGTCGGGCTTCACGTAGTTGAGAATCCGCTGGTAGTGCGTGATCACGAGCGCGCCGGTCTCGGGCCCGACGAGGGTGCGCACGCCCGAGGCGACGACGCGCAGCGCGTCGATGTCGAGGCCGGAGTCGGTCTCGTCGAGCACCGCGATCCGCGGGCGGAGCATGGCCATCTGGAGGATCTCGACACGCTTCTTCTCGCCGCCCGAGAAGCCGTCGTTGAGATACCTGCCCGCCATCTCCTTCGGGACCTGCAGCTGCTTCATTGCCTCGTCGAGCTGCTTGCGGAACTCGGGAATCTTCACCGGGTCGTCCTCACCGTCGTTCGCGGCCTTGCGCATCGCGTTGACCGCCGAGCGCAGGAAGCTCGCGACCGTCACGCCCGGCACGGCGTGCGGGTACTGGAACGCGAGGAAGAGGCCGCGCTGCGCGCGCTCGTCCGCCTCGAGCTCCAGGATCGACTCACCGTCCAGGAGGATGTCCCCGTCCGTGATCTCGTACGCGGGGTGCCCCATGAGCGCATACGCGAGCGTGGACTTGCCGGAACCGTTCGGCCCCATGATCGCGTGCACCTCGTTCGAGTCCACGGCAAGGTCGAGACCGCGGACGATCTCGGTCCCGTCCTCGGTGGCGACGTGCAAGTTCTTGATCTCGAGCAGAGCCATGGTTTGTAACACCCCGGTGTCTATGAGGAAACGGCCTCACGAGCCGCCTCGTGACAGGGACAGTGTAGCTGCTGCGGTGTTCCGGCCTTCCGTCCCCATGCTGGTATCCTGAGCCCATGCCCGGAAACATCGGCTGGCAGGGAATCGTCATCATCCTGCTCGTCCTGCTCCTCATCTTCGGCCCCAAGCGGCTGCCGGAGATGGGCCGCTCGATCGGTCACGGAATCCGCGAGTTCAAGGACTCGCTGACGGGGAACGACGACGAGCCCGAGCGCGTCGAGATCGCCGAGCCCGCTTCCACCGTCACGTCCGAGGACCGCACGCAGCAGCCCGAGGGCGAGCGGGTCTCGAGCAGCAAGACCTAGGGACCCCCGATGCCCCGCCTTCCGCGGCGCCTCGGGCACGCCGATCGCGTCACGCTGGTCGAGCACCTCGACGAGCTTCGGACGCGCATCATCATCTCCGGCGTCGCGCTCGTCGGCGCGCTGGTCGTCACCTGGATCTTCCGCGCGACCATCATCGGGTGGCTGAACAGGCCGCTCCCCGTGCGCTGCGCGACCAATCCCGAGACCCTCGAGGAAGTCTGCCGGAAGCCCGAGCCGCTCACCTTCAACCCGCTGGAGGCCTTCTCCACGTCCTTCAAGGTGGCGTTCCTCGCCGCGCTCGCGATCGCGCTGCCGATCCTGCTCTGGCAGCTCTGGGGCTTCCTGGCGCCGGCGTTCGAGGAGACGAGCCAGGCGGTCGTCGCCAAGCTCGTCGTGGCCGGCACCATCCTCTTCGTCGCGGGTGCCTCGTTCGCGTACTGGGTCGCCCTGCCGGCCGCGATCCCGTTCCTCTTGGACTTCGACAGCGAGCTCTACCGCAACGAGATCCGCGCCGGGCCCTACTACTCGTTCGCCGCGACCAGCATCTTCGGCATGGGGCTCCTCTTCGAGCTGCCCATCGTGATCCTGGCCCTCGTGCGCCTCGGGATCACCTCGTCCGCACAGCTGCGGCGCAACCGCCGCATCGGCCTCGGGCTGTGCGTCATCGCGGGCGTCCTCCTCCCGGGCGTGGACTTCGTCTCCACCGCAATTCAGACGATCCCGATCCTCCTCCTCTTCGAGATGTCCATCTGGGTGGCGGCCTTCTTCGAACGGCGCTGGGCCGACCAGATCGCGGCGCGGCGCGAGGCCTTCGCGAGCTCCGAGCAATAGTGGGGACAGTCGTCTACGAGGCCGACTGGGTCGTCCCGGTCGAGGGGGAGCCCGTGCGCGACGGGGGCGTCGCGATCGAGGGCGAGCGAATCGTCGCCGTCGGGCCCGCCGCAGACCTCGAGGGCGAGCGGCGCCGCTTCGACGACGCGGTCATCGTCCCCGCGTTCGTCAATGCCCACTCCCACCTCGAGTACGCGGTCTACTCGGGCTTCGGCGACACGCTCTCGTTCGCGCCCTGGATCGCCCTCCACATCCAGCGCAAGGCCCGGCTGCTCGACGGCGACGCCGTGGCGATCGCCCGCCTCGGGGCCGCGGAGTGTCTCCGCTCGGGGATCGGCACGATCGCCGACGCCAGCTTCACCGGCGCGGCCGCGCCCGCGTGCGACGAGCTCGGGCTGCGCGCCCTCGTGGCGCTGGAGGTCTTCGGCGCCGACCCCGACGCCGCCCTCGAGCGCTTCGAGGCCTTGCGCGAGACGATTGCGGGCTCGCTCACCGGCCGCGTCAGGCTCGGCGTCTCGCCGCACGCGCCGTACAGCGTCACCGCGGACGTCTATGCCGCCTGCGCGGAGCTCGGCCTCCCCGTCGTCACCCACCTCGCCGAGAGCGAGGCCGAGCAGGAATGGCTCCTCCATGGGACCGGCCTGATTGCCGACGCCCCGGGCGTCCCGGTGGAGCCGGCGGGCCAGACGGGCATCCGCCTCCTGGCGGGCCGCGGCCTGCTCGGGCCGGACGTTCTCGCCGCCCACTGCGTGCACGTCGAGGCTGACGAGATCGCGCTTCTCGCCGAGCACGACGTCGCGGTCGCCCACTGCCCGCGCTCGAACGCGATCCTCGGCTGCGGAGCGGCACCGGTCGCCGAGATGCGCGCCGCGGGGGTCCGCGTCGGTCTGGGAACGGACAGTCCCGCCTCGACGCCCTCGTTCGACCTCTTCGAGGAGATGCGAACCGCCGTCTACACCGCGCGCGTGCGCGCGCGTCGGGCCGATGCCCTCACGGCGAACGCCGCGCTGGAACTCGCTACTCTTGGCTCAGCGCGTGCGCTCGGGCTCGACGCCGAGACGGGCTCGCTGACCCCCGGAAAGCGCGCCGACCTGACCGTCGTCTCGCTCGCCGGGTCACCGTTCCTCCCCTGGGAGGAGCCAACCACCGCCGTAGTCTTCGGCGGCTCGCCAGACAGGGTGCTCCTCACCCTCGTCGACGGCGAGGTTCGGTACGAGGAAGGAGGATTCGAGTGGCACGATCTTCGACGCAGCGCAAGCGCCGCACGCGGCCGCCTGCTCAGCGAAGCGCCGCCAGCGCCGAAGATCTGATGTTCTTCCCGAAGCTTCGGCGTCGGGCGAAATGGGTCTTCCTCTTTCTCGCAGTCGCCTTCGCCGGCAGCTTCGTCTTCTTCGGCGTCGGCGCCGGCGGCTCGGGCATCGGCGATTACCTCTCGGACCTCCTGAACCGGCCGGTCGCCACCGACGGCCCGAGCCTCGACGACGCGCGCGAGGCCGTCCAGGAGAACCCGGACGACCCGGAGGCCCGCCTCGATCTCGCGACCGCGGCCGCTCGGGAGGGCGAGGTGGACGAGGCGATCGCGGCGCTCGAGCGCTACCGCACCATGGAGCCCGACGACGCCGACGCGCTCCGCACCCTCGCGTCCCTCTACGCGCAGAAGATCGGCGAGGCGCAGGACCGCGCGAACATCGCCGCCAACGAGGCGGCCGAGGCCTCGCTCCCGAAGACCTTCGCGCCCGACGACAGCCCCTTCCTCCAGGAGATCCTCGGCAACGAGATCACCGACTCGGTCAGCGCGCAGGCCGAGGCGCGGGCGCAGGCGGCCAACGCCGAGGTGCAGAGCAACGCCATCCTCCAGCAAAGCGTGCTCGCCGACCTGACCGAGCTCGTGGAGGACGAGCCCCTTCTCCTGCTCCAGTTCGCGCAGGCGGCCGAGACCGCGCAGGACTATCCGACCGCCGTCGAGGCCTACGAAGCGTTCCTCGAGAAGGCCCCGAACAACCCGAACGCCGAGCTGATCGAGCAGCGCGTCGAGAGCCTCAAGGTCATCGCCGGCATCGACCAGGGCGGGACCGGGGACGACGCCGGTGGTGGTTCGGGCGGCGGCTCGGACGGGCAGTAGAGCGGTTAAGGTACGCAACCGCCACACGAGAAGGGGACTCATGAACTTCGACATCAAGACGGAGCACGCCGACGGTGACGTGTACGTGATCGCCCTCACGGGCGAGATCGACCTCTACACGGCGCCGGAGTTCAAGCAGCAGCTCCTCGACGTGATCGAGAAGGGCGGGAAGCAGGTCGTCGTCGATCTCACCGACACCACCTTCATCGACTCGACCACGCTGGGCGTGCTTGTCGGCGGAGTGAAGCGGCTGCGCCCCAACGGCGGGCAGCTCTCGATCGTCTGCAGCGACCGCAACATCACCAAGATCTTCGAGATCACCGGGCTCAACAGGGTCTTCCCCATTCACGAGACCCGCGCGGAGGCGCTCGAGAGCGTCAGCGCGGCAGAAGCCCCCCGTCCGTAGACCGTGGCGCGCCGGCTCGCCGTCCTCCTGCTCGCGCTCGCCGCTCTGGGCGTCGCAGGCTGCGGAGGCGGCGAAACGCCGGCCGAGGGCTTGGAGAGCGCGAACACCGGGGCCGGCAAGCAGCTCTTCGTCGAGAACTGCGCGTCCTGCCACACGCTGGCGGATGCCGGCACGGCCGGGAACGTCGGCCCGAACCTCGACACGGCGCTCGGCTGGTCGTGCGTCCAGGGCTTCGCCGAGGACACGCTCTACTCGGTCGTCCTCGGACAGATCGATCTCGCCCAGGGGACGATGCCCGCGGACATCGTGACCGGCCAGGACGCGGTCGACGTCGCCGGCTACGTCGCGAGCGTCGCGGGCAAGAACCTCGACGGCTGCGACCCGAGCGGCGACAGCGGCACGACGACGGCCGAGACGTCCGGCTAGGGCGCCGGCCCGCGCTCCGCTTCGAGATCCACGACGACGTGCGTGATGGGCACGTCGTAGCGCTCCCTCGCGCGCGCGATGATCTCCTTCTCGAGCCAGTTCGAGCGGCCCGGCGGATGGGTCGAGATGACGATCTCGTCGGCGCCGAATCTCCGGAGCGCGTCGTCCATCGCCTGGATCGGGTCGGCGTCGCCGACCTCGCCGCGCGCCTCGACCCCCTCGGCTGCGAGCGCTCCCAGCGACTCCTCCAGCCGGTCGTGGGCGAGCGCTCGCGCGCCGTCCTCGTCCGAGGCCCAGTGGCGTAGCGGCGAGTTGAGGGCAGGGCAGACGACGAGCACGTCGACGTCGCCCTCCGCCCGGCGCACGACCTCGCCGCGCAGGGCGCGGCCGGCGACGGTCTCGTTGGCGACGACGAGAATGCAGCGCCGGTCGCCGCCCACCGGGGCAACCACGGGGTGCTCGGCCTCCTTCGGCGCTCCCTTGATGTAGTACGCGAGACCGGCGGCGAGGACGAGGAAGACCACGAGTGCCACCCAGCCGCCGAAGAGGACGCCCGCCACCGCGACGACGGCGAACAACCCCGCGCACACGAGCACGAAGCTGAAGGCCTCAGCTTCGCTCCGGAACGGGTTGCGCATGGCGCGCCTCCTTGTGCCGGCCTACAGCGCTAGATCACGTAGACCGTGACGTACACGACGATCCACATTACGTCGACGAAGTGCCAATAGATGCCCGGCAGCTCGACGCCCAGGTGCTTCTCCGTCTCGGGGCCGAAGTGTCCACGCGTCGAGCGGATCAGCGCATAGAGCAAGAGGTTCAGCCCGACGAAGACGTGGGCGCCGTGCAGCCCGGTGAGCCCGTAGAAGGTCGACCCGAAGGCGTTGTCGTACGGGGCGAAGCCGAGGCGGGTGTACTCGCGCGCCTGGATGAGCAGGAACGTGAGCCCGAGCAGGAACGTGAGCGTGAGACCCGCGATCAGCCCCGAGCGGTTGCCGCGCTTCACCGACTGGAGCGCCCAGTGCATGGTGAAGCTCGAGGTGACCAGGATGACCGTGTTCAGGAAGGCCAGGTAGACGGGGAGCTCGTAGCCCTCCGGCGGCCACCCGCCGTCGCCTCCGACCACGACGCGCGCGAAGAAGTACGCGCTGAAGAAGGAGCCGAACAGCATGACCTCGGAGGCGATGAAGAAGTAGATGCCGAGCAGGCGCGAGTCGACGCGCGAGCTCTGGTGCGCCACCGGCGGGTGGTCGTGTGCGTGGTCGACGGTCGCCATCAGGGAATGAGCGCCTCCGCCTGCTCGGGCGAGACGACGACGTGCTTGACCGGGAGCTCCGCACCGCTCTCGATCCGGCCGACGACGTTGCGGCGGAGCCAGCCGGAGCTGGCCTCGGGGAACGTGGAGACGATGATCTCGTCCACCTGCTCGTCGTGGGCGGCGTTCAGCGCGGCGGTGACCGGATCGGGGTCGCCGAGGTGCCCCGTCGCCTCGATGCCGAGCCCCTTGAGTTCGGCGAGCGCAAGGTCGAGGCGCTTCTGCACGCCCGGCTCGTCGGCCGGGGCGACGAGCGTGAACTCGACGGGGCCCGCCTGGGCACGCTCGCGGAGCGCCTCGAGGAGCGGCCCGCCGACGATCGTCTGGTTCGCGATCACGAGCACGTGCGCCCGCTCGCGCCCGGAGCTGAGGTCGACCTCGACGTGCGAGACCGGGATCCCTCCCGCAGCCTTGCGGGCGCGGTCGACGAGCCCTGCGCGCAGCCAGCTCGAGCGGACGGCGCCCGGATGCGTCGAGATGATCACCTCGTCGACCGGCGCGTACTGGTGGAGGCCGTCGCGCAGCGCCTGGAGCGGATCGGGGTCGACGACGGCGCCACGGGCGGCGATGCCCGCCTCGTGCAGCAGGTCGAGCGTCCTGCGCAGGCGGCGCTCGGCGCTCGAGCGGCGGCTTTCTTCGTAGACGACGTAGCCGGCGCGCGGATCGTTCTGCGGCGAGATGACCGTCACGCGGATCGCGCCCCCGGCGGCGCGCTCCTGGATCGCGTCCAGGAGCGGCTGGCCCGCGACGGTCTCGTTCGCAAGGACGAGGATGTGGCGCGGCCGCTCCTCGGCCGACTCGGGCGCCTTCTCCGCGTAGGGGTCGACGTCGCTCATGCCTCGACCTTCTCGCGTGGCTCGACCTCCGCACGGTCGCCGTTCAGCACCGCGTGGCGCGCGCCGCGGACGCCGTACTCGTACGGGCTCCCGACCACCTGCGGGATCTCGTCGAAGTTGAAGACAGGCGGCGGCGAGGAGACCTGCCACTCGAGCGTCAGCGCCCGCCACGGGTTCGACGGGGCCGGCTCGCCGCGGCGCCAGCTCACGATCATGTTGTAGAGGAACACGATCGTGGAGGCCCCCAGCCCGAAGGACGCGATCGAGATGACCAGGTTCCAGTTCCCGAACTCGGGCGAATAGTCGGCCACCCGTCTCGGCATCCCTTGCAGGCCGACCCAGTGCATCGGGAAGAACGTGACGTTGAAGCCGACGAACGTGAGCCAGAAGTGGATCTGCCCGAGGCGCTCGTTGTACATCCGGCCGGTCATCTTGGGGAACCAGTAGTAGATGCCGGCGAAGATCGTGAAGAGCGACCCGCCGAAGAGCACGTAGTGGATGTGGGCGACGACGAAGTACGTGTCGCTCGCGTGGATGTCGATCGGGATCGAGCCGAGGTAGATGCCCGAGAGGCCGCCGATCACGAACATCGACACGAAGCCCAGTGCGAACAGCATGGGCGTCTTGAAGTGGAGACGCCCCTCCCACAGCGTCGCCAGCCAGCTGAAGACCTTGATCCCGGTCGGGACCGCGATCACGAGCGTGGTCACCATCATCGGGATGCGGATCCACGGCTGCATCCCCGACACGAACATGTGGTGCGCCCAGACCGAGAACCCGAGGATGAGGATCGCCATCAGCGAGAGGGCCATCAGCCGGTAGCCGAAGATCGGCTTCCGCGCGAAGACGGAGATCACCTCCGAGGCGATGCCGAAGCCGGGCAGCATCATGATGTAGACCGCCGGGTGCGAGTAGAACCAGAAGATGTGCTGGTAGGCGATGATGTCGCCCCCCAGCTCCGGGTTGAAGAAGTTCGTGTGCAGGACCCGGTCGAACATGATGAAGAACTGCGAGCCGGCCACGAAGGGCGTCGCCAGCACGACCAGCGTCGACGTGGCGAAGTTCGCCCACACGAGGAGCGGCATGCGCCAGAAGGTCATCCCGGGCGCACGCATGGTGATGATCGTGACCAGGAAGTTGAGCGCGGTCATGATCGAGGACGCACCGGCCCACTGGACGCCCATCTGGAACATGAGGTTGCCGTCCGCCTGGTTGACGGCTAACGGGACGTAGTTCGTCCACCCGGCGGCGAACGCGCCTCCGTCCGGCACGAGGTAGCTCGAGAGCATGATCAGGCCGGCGATCGGCAGCAGCCAGAACGAGAGCGCGTTCAGGCGCGGGAAGGCCATGTCCGGCGCGCCGATCATCAGCGGGATGACGTAGTTCCCGAGCCCCGCGAACGCCGGGATGATGAAGAGGAAGATCATCAGCGAGGCGTGCACCGAGAACAAGCCGTTGAACGTGTTCGTGTCCACGTACTGCATCCCGGGGCGCGCCAGCTCCGCGCGCATGAACATCGCCATCAGCCCGGCCGCGACGAAGAAGAAGACCGTCGTGACCAGGTACTGGATCCCGATCACCTTGTGGTCGGTGTTCACGCGGAAGTAGTCCCTCCACGTTCGCGCGCCGTGGCCCGAGTGGTCTTCCGGCCGCGTCGGCTTGCCGGAGATCCAGTAGGCCCAGTAGTCGAAGCCGCCGATCCCGGCGAGGAACGCGAGCGGGACGACGACCGTCCAGGCGACGATCAGGACCTGCAGCTCCCACAGGGGCTCGAACCCCATGGCCGAGCGCGCGCCGATCACGAGCAGGGTCGCGAAGACCCAGCCGAGGGGCATCGTCCAGAGCACCCGGAGCCAGCCGGGCCCGGTCAGACGCTGCATGCCCCGTCGCGGAGGCGGCGGCGCGTGGGCCGTCGTGTGCTCGGCGTGAACGTCGACAGCCATCAGTTGCCGCCTCCGGTCGCCTGGAGCAGATACTCGACGAGCCCTTCTAGCTGCGGTTCCGTGAAGACCTCCCCGAAGTTGTCCGGCATCGCGTCCTCGTACCCCTCCGCGATGCTAGCGCTCGGGTCCACGATCGACTCCATGACGAAGTCGGCGTCGACGCCCTGGAGCGCCTCGTCGAGGTCCGGCCCGACCTCGCCGGTCGTCCCCGCGTCCGCCAGGGTGTGGCAGGACCCGCACTGCTGGGTGAAGAGCTCCTTGCCCTGCACGGCTCCGCCTTCGCGGGCGAGGCGCTGCTGCTCCTCGACCCAGGCCTGGAAGTCGGCCATGGAGAGGACGCGCGCGCGGGAGCGCATCGTCGCGTGCCCGAGGCCGCAGAGCTCCGTGCAGACGACGTCGTACTCCCCGATCTTCGTCGGCTTGACCACCGTCCGCGTCGTCACTCCCTGGACCGCATCCTGCTTCATCCGCCATTCAGGTACCCAGAACGAGTGGATCACGTCCTTCGAGGTGATCTCGAACTCGACGGTCTGGTCGACGGGGACGACGAGCTCGCCGGTCGTCAGCGGGCGGCCGCCCTCCACTTCGATGTCCGGGTACGTGAACGTCCACGCGAACTGCTCGCCCGTCACCGCGATCACCCGGTGGTCCGAGGGCACGTCCTCCGCCTGCGCGAGCGCAACGCCCGAGTAGATCGCGATCGCCGTGACGAGGATCGTGGGGATCAACGTCCACACGATCTCGATGCCCGTGTGCCCGTGGATCGGGCTCCCATCGTCCATGTCCCCGGGAGGCGCCCTGAACTTGTAGACCGCGTAGACGGAGACGCCGGCGACCAGCGCGAAGATGACGACGCAGATGATCGTGACGACCCAGTAGACCGAATCGACGATGCCGGCCTGCTCCGACGCGGCATCGGGAAGCCACGGGATGAAAACCGCGACGACAGCCAGGGCAGCGCCGACGGCCACCCCGACCAGCGTCATCTGGATGATCGAGCGCTTTCGCACGTAGCAAGCAGGGTCTCGCGGCCCGCGAGAACCCTAA
>Ga0075428_100008315_pt1 | contig 11501 bp, 9 predicted proteins | sample RhiMetdeltSRZDD2_FD_75291 | JGI IMG/M metagenome (GOLD analysis project Ga0075428, IMG submission 75291) | Populus rhizosphere microbial communities from Tennessee, USA - Rhizosphere MetaG P. deltoides SRZDD2 | ecosystem: Host-associated > Plants > Roots > Rhizosphere > Soil | place: USA...
TACCGAGGCCAACCAGTATCAGAGAGTGAAGGTGAGGCAGTGGGGCCTAGATCATTCGCGGGTCTTGGAGCACACGTAGTCCTGCTCAGGCATGAAGCTCTTGGGCGTCGCAAATGCCTTGAATCCGTCGTCCAGATACTTCTGAACGTCCTTCAGTCGCTTGGGATCGAGATCCGGCAAGGTCGCAAACGCCTGGTTGATTGTGTCTCGTGCTGCCAGCACTCGCGCCAGAGTCGGCGCTATCCGTTCGGGCGTTCGGCACATGCCCCGATAAAGCCGCTGCCGAACGCTCTTGATCGGCATTCGAGGGTCGGGCCTGGCGTAGCCTGCGTCCACCAGTCCTGAAAAGTCAAAGTCATACGGAACCGGGTAGAGGATGCTCTGCCCCGGGATCTGCACCAGCTCTATGTTGTGCCCCATGATGACCGACCAATCCGTGTTGCCGATCAGATACTCGAAGACACCCACCAGGTCCATCTGGGTCGAATCCATCTCGGAATAGGTGCCGAACGACTTGAAGAGTTGGCCGCCGTTGCGCTTGGCCATGTCCCCGTCGGCCTCCAGAAAAAACCCCCAGCGAGTCAGGTTCTTGGTCGAATCTCGGGAGTCCGCGTAGGTCACGTGGACAAGTCGGGCTCGATGACTCCAATCGGTAAGCCGGTTCAGCGCACGATAGATCCCATATTCGACCAGGAGGTTCTGCTCGTACCGCTGGTTCTTGTCGCAGTGGGTGACCAGCTTGAGCGAACCGTTGCCCGCGAACGGCGTTCCTTTGACCTGATCCTTGGAAAAGAAGACCCGTAGCGGCGGAAAACCGCAGGTGGAGCTGCGCAGTCGAAAATGTCCGCGCGTGGCCAGCTCGACCGGAATCGATTGCGGGCCGGAGTCACCCCGGAACGTGAGACGGGCGGCAAAGCGATTTTTGTTGACGGTATCGCGGTTCGCGGAAACTTCCCGGAAGTCCGCATTCAGCGTCAGGACGAGCGGGGTCTCCTCGCGAAACAATCGTCGTAGCTCAGCCTTCCCGCCACTGCTCTGAGCCAATCCAGCGGTGACGGCAAGACAGGAGACGAGGGGAGCGAGAACCGGCCAGCCTCGGTTCATGAGCTTGTCTCGGGTGGGCCTCGAACGTCTATGCTACTCTGCCGTCCACGGTTCCGCGAGGCTTCAGGAACGTTCGGGAGTCGCCGTTAGAACGCGCCCGGCGGCTCGGCGCCAACGGAGACGGCAGGCTCGGCCGTCAGACGCTGTGAAAGGCTCGCAACCTCACCCAGCAACGAGGCCGATCCACCGTCCAGCCAGACCGACTTGAGCTCAGCATACGCCGTCTCGGCCTCCTCCCGAAGCCTCTGTGCCAGAGCAACCAGCCCCAGCCGCGGGTCGTCTTCACCGGGGGCGGCCTCCCGCGCCTCCGCCTCGGGCGTGGCCCATGCCAGCAGCTCGCGGGAAACCCGCCGTGCCTGTTCCGCCGCCGCCGTCTGCAATGCGAGCGCGAGGTAAGCGGCGAAAACGTGGGCATCGTGCAGGCGTCCGAGACCGTCTTGCAGTGCCTTGAGCCGGGTAATGATCGCCGGCGCACCCTCGATCTTGGATGCCAAAGGCTCGAGCACGTAGCGCAGCCGCTTCCCCGCGATGCGCGCCTGATGAGCCTCGACCTGATCGGCGATGGAGCGCACGGCAGCCAAGCGATGGGCCAACTCCACCCCAAGATCACCGATCAGCCGACCCAGAACGCCACCTCCGGTTGCCGAGTGCGGCACCGGGAGCGGCGGCACCACCAACACCCGGACGCTGGACAAGCCGGCACGCATCCTCAGCTCAGTGCGCTCGAACTCGTCCTCGAGACGCGCCTCCAGCCTCCGATCGGCCCGAACCTTCCTTGCCTCCATTCGGGTGAGCAGCCAGTCGGCGCCGGGTCGCTGATAGTCCTTCAAGTTGGTTGCCCGGGCCCGCACCCAGGCGAGATGGACCTCCAGATCCCGGCTTCGTCCGGTTGCCCTCGCCAGTGCGCGCAGCCGGCGGCGTGAGCGCTTACTGACCGCACCGGTGAGGTGCGGACGCCAGGCGCGCAACGCGCTTCGCAATCGTCGGAGAGCGACCCGGAAATCATGAAGCGCTTCCAGATCCTCCGGGCGACCGAGGCGCAGGCGTGCTGTGGCGACATCCGAGAGCAGGCGGAGCGCGATCAGACGCGCGGCCTCGTCGGCGGGTCGCTCGAGCAGCGTGTCGGGCAGATCGATCAGGCGTGCAGGCACAGGCCGTGAAAGTTACTGTGGCGCGCGGAACACGATACCCCTAAGATCTATCGTATGCTGCGCCGCGTGCTCAAGAGCAAGCAGGCGGACCGGATGCTCTGGTTGACGCTTTTCTTTCTAACCCTCCTCGGCGTCGGCGTCGCGCTCAAGCTCAGCCTCAATGCCGAGAAGCGGGAACGCTGGGTCGGGGGCGAGCCTCCGGATTCAGAGCTCGAGGAGAACCCTCTGGCCGCAGGCGCCCGCCATGCCGACTCCCTCACGCCGGCGCCACCGGGTTCGCTCCGGGATCCCACGCCGGTTCCTTCGCCTGTCAGCCCGACCAAAATCGACACGGCCGCCGCAAAGGCGCCGCCACCCGCGCGAGCGCTTGCGGTCGAGCAGTTCACGACCCCGCTTGAGCCCAAAGCCGCCGCTATGACGCCAGCCTGCCGCAATGCGATGGAGCAGCGAGGCCCCTGGCGCGACAGCCAGTCTGCGCAGCCCTGGCCCGAATGCCAGGATGCCGACGGCAACGCCATGGCCGTGCAACTTTGTACATACGCACGACTGGCCAGCGGAGAATGGGTCCTCTCCCAAAACTCCGCGCATGTCCCCCGCTGTCGCGCGGAGTTTCCGGACGTACGGTCCGGAAAGCTGCGCCCGATCGGGACACGGTGAATCCAATCAACTCCCAAGGAGCTGAGTGACGTGGGGATCGAGGTCGCTGTTCTGGACTGGCCACTCACGTTGCTGATCCTTCTCGCCGCCGTCGGCGCCGGCTGGCTCGCCCGGGAGCTGGCCCTCCGTTTCCGCCGTCCGAAAATGCTGGGAAGCCACGGCGTTCCCATCGCAGACATGCTCGAATCCGCCCTCGGCGCGACGCCGATCGGGATCGGGTTCGCCGATCGCGAGCTGCGGTTCGTTCGGGTCAACAAGGCATTCGCGCAATACAATGGCATCTCCCCGGAGGCACACGTCGGCCGCCCCGTCAAGGAGCTGATTCCGGCGCGGGCGTGGCAGGTGGGCGAGCCGCTGCTTCGCCGAGTGCTAGAAACTGGCGAGCCGGTCCTCGGTGTGCACGTCCGACTCGGCGAGCCAGGTGGGCGCGACTCAGGTCGTGATTTTTACGGCAATATCTTCCCCGTGCGCGGACCATGGGGGCGAGTGCTGTGGGTAGGCGCAACGGTGCTGGATGTGACGGCGCGGGTCCGGAGCGAGGAAGAGCGCGAGCGGCTGCTTGCCGCGCTTCGCGAAAGCGAAGCCCGGTTCCGGGCGCTGTTCGACTCCGGCGTAATGGGCGTCTTGGTGGGCGACCGCGACCGCGTGCTGGAAGCCAACGAAGCCTTCCTCGATCTGGTCGGCTATTCCCGAACGGAAATGCTCGAAGGCCGGCTGCACTGGAAGGCGATCAGCCCGCCCGAACATGCCGAGGCCGACGAGCGTGCGCTCCGCGAGCTGGCCGACACCGGAGTTGTTCGCCCCTTCGAGAAGGAGTTGTTCCGCAAGGATGGCACCCGCGTTCCCGTCGTGGTCGGCGGTGCCGTGACTGGGCACGAGCCCCTCGAGTGGACCTCCTTCATTCTGGACGCGAGCGAGCGGAAGCGGGCCGAGGCGGAAATCCTGGCCAGCGAAACCCGATATCGCAGCCTGTTCGAGCGCATCCCTGCACCCATGTGGGTCTACGACTTCGAATCGCTTCGCTTTCTCGACGTCAATCAGGCTGCGATCGACCAGTACGGCTGGACGCGCGAAGAATTTCTCCGGATGACGATCCGCGATATCCGGCCGCCGGAAGATCTCCCCGCCTTTGACGAGCGACTGCGCCGCAGAGCCCCCGGCCTCACCCTGGGTGGGCGGTTTCGCCATTGTCGCAAGGACGGCAGCCGGATCGAGGCGGAGGTCTCCAGTCAGGAAGTCCTCTATGGCGGGATGCGGTCCCGGCTGGTACTGGCCACCGATATCACGGGTCGCGTGCGGATGCAGGAAGACGTCCAGCGGTTCGTGTCGCTGGTGGACAACGCCGGCGACTTTATCGCGATGGTCGCCCCTGATTGGCGGGTTCTGTACCTCAACAAGGCCGGGCGCGATCTGATCGGTATCAGCGAGGAGTCGCTGGCTGCGGGGATTTCGCTTATGAGTTTCTGGCACGAGGACTCGCGCGCAACCATCACCCGCGACGTGCTGCCCCGGCTCTGGCAGGGTGAATCCTGGGACTTCGACGGCCAGCTCCGGCACGTCGAAACCGGGGAGCCGATTGCGGTCGAGTGCAATGCCTTCGGAATCCAGGACGCGCACTCCGGGCGCTTGCTCGCCGGCGCGTTCGTGCTGCGAGACCTGACCGAGCGGAAGCGCGTGGAAGAACATCTGCGGCAGGCGCAGCGTATGGAGGCCATCGGACGCCTGGCAGGAGGTGTCGCCCACGAAGTCAACAACATGATGACGGTGATCCTCGGATTCTGCACCTTCCTCACCAAGAGCCTCGATGAGTCGGATGAGCGCCACCAGGACGTCGCCCAGATCGCGCGGGCCGCAGAGCGATCGGCGGAGGTCAGCCGGCAGCTGCTGGCCTACAGCCGCCGACAGCTGCTGCAGCCGCGAGTGCTCGAGCTCAACAGCGTGCTGATGGATATGGAGTCGGTGCTCCGCCGGCTGATGGGCGAGGACCGCGAGGTCGCGCTGCGTCTGGGCGGCGACCTCAACTGGATCAAGACAGATCGCACTCAGCTGGAACAGGTGATTTTGAACCTGGCCCTCAATGCTCGCGATGCCATGCCGCAAGGAGGCCGCCTCGCGATGGAGACGAGCTGTGTGGTGCTCGATAGCGAATACGCCCACCGGCACCCCGCCACAATTGTGCGCCCCGGCCCCTACGTCAGGCTGATCGTTACCGACACAGGGCGAGGCATGGACCCGGACACTCAGGCCCAGGTCTTCGACCCATTTTTCACGACCAAACCCGTGGGCCATGGTACCGGGCTCGGGCTTTCGATGGCATACGGTATCGTGAAGCAGAGCGGCGGCTACATCTGGGTCTACAGCGAGCCGGGTCAAGGCACCGTTTTCAAGATCTACCTGCCACAGGTGGAACAAACCGGCGAGTCGGCAAACTGGAAGCCCGTAGAGGTGCCACCGCGGGGGGCCGGAGAAACCATTCTGGTTGTGGAAGACGAAGACCTGGTTCGCGGATTCGCCTGCCGCTATCTCCGGAACGAGGGGTACGTCACCCAGGAGAGTACCGACGGCGAGCGGGCGCTGGAGCTGCTCGCCGGAGAAGCCAACGCCGTCGATCTGGTGCTCACGGACGCCGTCATGCCACGCATGGGCGGACGTGAGCTTGCCGACCACGTGGCTCGGCTCCGCCCTGGACTGCCTGTCCTGTTCATGTCCGGCTACACCAACGACGAGATTATTCGCCGCGGCCTCTTGAGCCCGGGAGTACCCTTCCTCCAGAAACCGTTTTCGCCGGAAGCCCTGGCCAACAAGGTTCGCGAGGTTCTGGACGCCTCGCGGGGACAACGCACCGAAGCGGCGGTGGTCTCGTGATGCGGTGCCTGGTAGTGGATGACGAGGCGATCGTGAGGAAGTCCGTGGTGCGGATGCTCGAGGCCCAGGGGTTCACCTGCCTGGAGGCAGGCAGCGGTCGGGAGGGCTTGGAGTTGCTCGCCGACAACGGAGAATTGCCACTGATTATCTCCGACCTGCGCATGCCCGAGCTGGACGGCATCGGCTTTCTCAGCGAAGTACGTCGCCAATTTCCCGACACGGCCGTTGTGATGTTGAGCGGCATGGCCGAGACCAACGTCGCGGTGGAGTGCCTCCATCTCGGCGCCGCGGATTTTCTAGTCAAGCCCGTTTCAGTGAGCGAGATGCACGCGAGGGTAGCGCGTGCCCTCGAAAAGCGCTCGCTGGTCATGCAGAATCGGTATTACCAGGCCCATCTAGAACGCCGCATCCAGGAGCAGGCGCAGCGCATCCGCGAGTTGTTTCTGGAAGGAGTTCAGATGCTCGCTCGCGCAATGGAGGCGAAGGACGCCTACTTGCGCGGCCATTCGGTTCGGGTGAGCCGTTACGCGGTAGAAACCGGCCGGTTGCTAGGGCTGGACCCGTCGGAGCTGGAGCAGATTCGAATCGGTGGGGAGCTCCACGACATCGGCAAGATCGGCACCCGTGAGTCCCTCCTGCAAAAACCGGGTTCGCTCACCGAAGACGAGCGCCATCACATCAGCGAGCACCCGGTGCTCGGCGAACGTATGCTGGCACCGCTCGCCCGCGAGTCACCCGCCGTGCTCCGAATCGTGCGATCCCATCACGAGCGCCTCGACGGGAGCGGATTTCCCGACGGACTGCGGGGGAACGACATTCCCATCGAGGCTCGCATCGTCGCGGTCGCCGACTCGTTCGATGCGATGACGTCGGAACGGCCCTATCGCGATCCGCGGCAACCGGACGACGCCATTGATGAGTTGCGGCGAGTAGCAGGGAGTCAGCTCGACCCCGAAGCGGTCGAGGCATTCAGTATTGCGTTTCGTGATCTCGGAGCCCTGCCCGTCGGCTCCGAACCGGGCTAGAGCACGCCCCGTCGCTTGAGCTGATGATAGCGTTCGACCACGGCCTCGGCGGCTGCGGCGGGAAGCACATCGAGCACCAGGATCCCACGTCGCCGCATCTCGCCCAACGCGTCTTCTCGCGCCAGCAGCAGCTCCTCCGCGGCAGCTCGCTCGAAAGCGCGCTGTTCATTCAGCGGCCGTCGAACGGCCAAACGCTCGAGCGCCGGGTCGCGCAGCGTCACGGCGAGCGGCACATGCCGGCCCCGTAAGCTGGCCACCTGCCCCACCACTGCGTCACTCGCAGTGCGGTCGATGACGTCGGTAAAGAAAACGGTAAGGGCCCGGCGCCGGTTGCGGACCGCCAGGTACCGGAATGCAGCCGGATAGTCCGGCTCCACCAGCCGGGCTTCAGCCGCCGCCAACGCCCCCAGAACCCCCCGAAGCCCGCGTCGTCCGCGGGTGGGCGGCACGAAGCTCTGGATTACGTCAGCGAAAATCATCACGCCCACGTTGTCGTCATGCTCCACGGCCGCATGCGCCAGGCGAACTGCCGCATCGATCGCCGCTTCGATGCGCGGCACTCCGTCTATCTCGGCAGTGAGCTGGCGGCCGGCGTCGATCAAAATCAGCAGGTGCTCCCGTCGCTCATCTTCGTACTGACGTGCGATCGGCTTTCCGCGGCGCGCGGTAGCCTTCCAATCGATGATGCGGGTGTCGTCTCCCGGCACCCATTCGCGGAGGCCTTCGAAGAGCCGGCCCTCCCCGCGACGCTGGACACTTCGGAGGCCCGCCTGTCGGCGGCGGCGTGCCTGAGGAGGAAGCGCGCGGAGGGACGACCCGACCAGGCTGGGGAACACCGTGACGTCCCAGGGCAGCTCTAGGCGTCTCTGCCACCAGGCCAGGCCCAGGGGTCCCAACACCCGCAAGGTCATTCGTCCACCCTTGCCGCGTCCGCGGCTCACCGGCCGCATCAGCAGCTCCTCGGTCGTGCTAATGGCGGGCGCGAGCGCAAGACGACGCACCCCGGTAGCGAGACCGAGCGGCGCCGGCAGCGTTTCCTGCACGAGGATGGTGAGCCGCCGTCTCTTGGCATGGCGCCAGCGATAGCGCACGGGAAAGCTCCGCCCAACTGAAAACGCGGGCGGCGCGTTGCGTTCGACCTGGAGAAGGAACGAATCCGCTGCAGCAACGGCATCGAACGCGAGCGCGGCAACCCAGAGAGCGTCCAGAAACAGGAGAAGACCTAACGCGCCAGGCCAGATCAGGCCTGCCAATCCGATAAGAGCGAGACACGCTCCGACCGCAAGCCACCGTTGTGAAGGGATTGCGATCACCGGGGCGCTTCTACCTGCTCCAGAATCGCCGCGAGCGCCGCATCGGGGGTGACGCCCTCCAATTCGAGCTCGGGGGCGACGCTGATCCGGTGTCGCAGCACCGCTGGAGCAACGCTCTTCACATCATCCGGGACGACGTAATCGCGCCCGTCGAGCAGAGCGGTCGCTTGAGCCAGCTTGAGAAGGGCGACGCTGCCTCGGGGGGATGCTCCCAGCGTAAGCGAGGGAGTCGTGCGCGTCGCCCGAACTATCGTGGTCACGTACCGGACCAGCGAAGCTTCCACCCGAACCTGCCTCGCTGCCGCCCGGAGATCGGCCAGGCCGACACCGCCCACGCCGGGCTCGATCCCATAGCTCCCGGGATCGTCCGCTTCGAACCCACTCAGCACCCGATGGAGCACTCCCTGCTCCGTCTCCGCAGCGGGATAGCCGAGGACGATCTTGACCAGGAATCGATCGAGCTCGGCCTCGGGCAATGGATAGGTGCCTTCGAACTCGATCGGGTTCTGAGTAGCGAAGACTGTGAATGCCGGGGAAAGCGGGTGCGACACCCCGTCCACCGTGACACTCCGCTCCTGCATGGCTTCGAGGAGCGCTGCCTGAGTCTTGGCGGGCGCACGATTGATCTCGTCACCAAGAATCAGGTCGCCGAAGATCGGACCGGCGCGAAAGGAAAACGTCCCCAGCGCAGTGAGCTGATTGACGCCGGTGATGTCGGAAGGCATGAGGTCCGGCGTGAACTGAATGCGACGGAATTCGAGTCCAAGGCTGAGGCTCAGACTTCGAACCAGCAGGGTCTTCGCCGTTCCCGGGACTCCCTCCAGCAGAACATGGCCACGAGCGATGAGCGCGGCCACCGCTTCACGAATGACCGGCTCCTGACCCAGGACGACGCCCCCCAACGCCGCAACCAGATCGTTCGCGGCTTTGCAGTGCCGTCCGATGTCGCCAACCGTTCCTATGGCTTCAGGTCCTCCCATACCTCCTCCACCACGTTGGCTGCCTGCAGCACGCCTTCCCCGCTCTGAGGATGGGTCGTAAGGTCGCTGAGAGAAGTCAGGGCCTCCCGCGCGCGGGGCGACCTGGCTCTGCGGGTCAACTCGCGCACCCAGGGACGCGGATCGGCGCGAAGCCCGGCTTCTGCAGCGTGTGGATGGCGCGAGAGACGGCGCCGCAGACCCTGCACCATCAATTGAATGGCGAGGTCGTGCCCCTCGGCGGCCGACAGAACAGTGGCCAGGGCGCGGACGTGCTCCAGCGAGGAACGCCGCCGGCGTTCGGGCGAGGGTCGCACCGGACCGAATCGTACCGCAGCAGCCGCCAATGCCACCAAACCGATCCCGGCAAGCTGCCAGCCGGCCCAGCCCCACGGCGACCGAGTGCTCCAGCCCAGCACGGAGCCGGCAAGCGAGCCCGAGGGTCCGTAGCCATGATGATACTCGTCGAAGATGATCCGATCGTAACGCCCCGCCACGAGGCGTAGTGAGAACGGACCCGCGCCCGAGGATCGTAGCGCCCGATTCGAAAAAGGAAGGTCATCAGCCACCAGCGTGACGGCTCGACCTCCGACGATCTCCAGACGCAGGGCAACCACCCGACCTCCGACAGTTCGGAGCAGGGTGTCAGCCCGCAGGGTGGTCGGCGTATCGCAGACAGCGTAGCCCTCGTCGTCCCAGGCAGTGGGCCGGCGGCGCGGACGGGGCTGAGCCCGCGCGAGCACAGCCCCGACGCGGAGGTCGCTCGCAGACATTGGCTGACCCGGGGTTATGGCCAGCATGGGCTGGAGCCGCGTCTCGACTACGTAGCCATAGCATCGCATGGCGGCTTCCGCGCCCTCACCGGCGAGAAGCAGGTCGTGGCGAGTACCGAATCGGGCAATGGCCGCCGCCTCGAGCGGATCGATCTCCTCGGTCGGACCGACCACCGCGAGCACGGGATTGCCGGTGTCCGACAGGCGACGCAGCTCCATGGGGCGACGACGAAAGCGCTCGACCCGCACCTGCAGACGCTCCAAGGCCTCGGCATAGCCACGTGCGCCAGCGGGGCCGGTCAAGAAAGTAGAGCGACGGGGATCGAAGTCCGGCTGCCGCCGGCCTTTGCTGCCGAGCGCAGCCGCACCGATCGCAAGGGCGGCGAAAATCGCCAAACCGATGGCGAACTCAACCTGGGGTCGCATGCCAGTTGCCCGCGGCGGCTCCTCGGAGGACGGCATACTCCGATGCGCCGCAAGGAACGCCACTGTACACGTGGCGATAGAGAACGCCTACGAGCCCGCCGAGACGCTCCCGGTCCAACGGTAGAAGGCGCGCCTCGCGGGAGTAGTCGCGCGCGGTCTTCCCTGGCCCCCAACGGACCGACCCCATGGCATCGAGTCGAAGGATGAGTGCCTCGAAGGCCAGCCGAAGCGCATCGCCGTAGCGCCCGGCTGCGGCGGCCTGGTCGGCTGCCGCGAGATACCAGGCTGCGTCCCGCCGCACCTGCGCCGATTGCAGCATGGTTTTCGACTCGCGACCTGCGGCCGCCTTGATGGTCTGCTGAAAGACGTATCCGGCATGAACCAGAATCGCCACCAGAACAGCGGCGAGCGCGAAGACGAGGAGTTGGAAGAGCAGCGCGTGTAGCGATCGCGTAGCAGTGATCCAATCTGCCAGCCGTCCCCACCAGTCACGCACGAACGCCAGCGGCTGCGGCTCATCGACCCAGGCGTAGGCCGGTTCAGCAAAAACCGAGTCCAGAACCGCTCGCAGCGAATCTGTGGGAAGCTGCATCGTCCGGGGCGAGCTGACCCTTCAGTCAGACGGGTTGAAGGACGGAGGCGAGGACCTCGAGATCGAAGCCCTCCTTACGAACCCGAAGATCGTAGTACGCGATGACCAGCGCCGCCTGGTACAAGGGCGAGAGGAGAAGCTGCACGATCGCCGCCAGGACCGTCCCCAGAAGGATGATGGTCGTGCTGACCCCCTTTGCCCCGGTCGCGCCGAACACGGCGCCCGCAACTCCGGCCATTCCCATGATGGCGATATATGGAATGAGGATCAGCAGAAAGATGAGCACGAACAGCCCGAACATCCGCAGTCGGTACCCGCGAGTGAGGGCCCAGGACCGCCCCATAGCATCGGTCGGTGCCAGAGACTCCACTACCAGCGCCGGAACCGTGACAGCGAGCCCACACACGGCGATCAAGCCAGGGACAACGATTAGCAGGAACCCCACAAATGCCACCAACCCAACCAGCAACGATACGATGATCAGTGGAACGACGAAGGGCAGCGCCCGGTTGAGCGCCTCCCGCGCCGTGATCGAGCGGCCCAGATAGCTCTCGGAGACCACGAACACGGTAGCCCCCGTGGCGACCAGGCTCAGAACCACGACCAGAACCATGTACA
>Ga0075428_100008316_pt1 | contig 11500 bp, 8 predicted proteins | sample RhiMetdeltSRZDD2_FD_75291 | JGI IMG/M metagenome (GOLD analysis project Ga0075428, IMG submission 75291) | Populus rhizosphere microbial communities from Tennessee, USA - Rhizosphere MetaG P. deltoides SRZDD2 | ecosystem: Host-associated > Plants > Roots > Rhizosphere > Soil | place: USA...
CCCGAGTCCGTGCGTCCGGAAAAACGTGATCGCAGGCGTCACTGCCATCACTGCGCGCTCCGGATCGGAGCGGCGCGCGATCGCCGATTCCACGATCGCGATCTCGGCCTCGGTTCTCGCGCGTTTCTCTTTCTCCATGAAAGCGGCGGCGCGCTTCGCTTCCCGCAGCGCGGTCTCCGCTTCCCGGACGCCGCGGGCGTGAAGCAGCACACGCGCCTCGCGGTGAATGGCCGCCGCGGTCAGCAAAGGAACGGCGACGCGGTCTGCTTCGTGCCGCGCCACGTGGACCAGCGACAGCGCGCTCTCGTAATCTCCGCGCACGATCTCCGCGTCGACCGCACCGACCAGCACGGGAACCGAACGCTGATCCGGAGGCGAGCGGGTCAGCACGTCGAGGGCCGCAATGCGGTGACGCCAGCCTTGCTCGAAGTCTCCGATGAGATCCGAGGCCTCGCCCGCGATCGCCTCGACGAACGCAGCGTTCACGCGTTCCCCGCGAGTGGCGAAGAGCATTCGCGATCGCTCGAGATGCGTGAGCGAGACGGTCCACATTTCGCGGAAGCCGTAATACAAACCGAGCTGTTTTTCCGCCCCCGCCGCGAGCGAGGGATAACGCGCGGTATCGATCGAAGCGAGTACCTGATCGAGGAGCCGCCGCGCCGGGTCGGGGCGGTTGCTGTCGAAAAACGCGTTCGCACCGTAATAGCGCGCCACGTGCTCCATCGGACTGCGCTCGCGCGCGAACAGCTCTGCTGCGTTTGCGATCTCCTCGGCGCTGCTCGCGGCGCCTGCCCGGTAATGCACGCGCCCGTCGCGATATGCGAGATGCGCTTTCGCCAGCCGGAGGCGGACGTTCATTGGCGCCGTCGCGATCATCGTCACGATGTCGCTCACCAAACGATCGCCATTGACAACGACGAGCAGATCCCCGATGCGCTGCGTTGTGGCGAGGATGCGCTCCGCTGCGACGGGATCGTTTTTGTCGATCGCCTCGGCCCACGACGTCAACATCCGCGTCTCGGCGTGGGAACGCGTTTCCTGCGGGTACTCCGTCACGAGCGCGCGCAGCGGCTTCGGGTCACCGCGCTCTGCGGATTGCAACGCCTGTTCGAGTCTCGGGCCGAGTGGAGCAACGGCTGCCTGCTCGATCATCGCGATGTGCTTGTCGATTTCTGCGGCCCATGAAGGATCGCGTTCGACCTCGCGCGCGCTGCGCCATGCTTGCAGCGCCTCGTTGCGAATGCCGAGGCGCGTCAGGATGAGCGCGCGATTGAAACGCGTCTGCGGAGAAGATGGAGAAAGGCGCAGCGCGAGGTCGGCGTCGCTCAAGGCCCCGGGAAGACGGTGCGGATCATCGTGACCGACGGCCAGCGCGTAGCGCGCGGCTGCAAGGTCGTTCCATGCCGCCGCACTCGCCGGAGCGGCATGAGCGACGTAATCGAGCCGGCTCACGGCGTCCGCAAAGGAGCCCAACAATGCCCGGGCGACGCCTGCAGCATGCTGATTGTTTGCGTCCGGCAGAAACTCCGCCGCCAACGCTTCGACTGGCCACTCTTCGTCGGAGCGCTTGTTCCTTTCCCCGCCGCGCAAGGGCGCCCAGCGAAAATCACCACTGAAGCGCGCTTCGACCCGGCGATCGGATTGGGGGGCCGCGCGCGCGAGCCGCTCCATCGGAGCGGGCACGGGACGCGTTTCGCTCTCACTGCACGCCATCAACGCCATGCAGACAACGACGGCGATGAGGTCACTGTCCCTGCTGATAAAGCGCAAGCCGTTCCTTCGCCTCGTCCGACCATTCTCCCGATGGATCGCGCCGGAGATAATCGCTCCAAGCGGCTTTGATCTGCTCTTTCGTTCCAATTCCCCGTTCGAGGATCAATGCGACATTGAAATACGCCTCGGTCAGACATGCGTCGAGACGGGCTGCATTTCTCGCGGCCGTGAGCGCTTCACGCAATTCTACGTCGGACTGCGCAAACACATAAAGCGCGGCCGCGAGATCATTCCAAATACGCGCGTCGCGCGGCTTCAGCTGCGCCGCCTGGCGCAGCAGAGGAACCGCCGCCGCGGCATTGTCGCGGACGAGAAAGGCGACGCCTTTGGCGTGCCGCGCGCGCGCGGAACCGTCGTTCTTGAGCTCCTGCAGCACTTCCCCGGCCACGCTGCCGGCCTTCAATTCCTCAACCGATGGATCCGGAACGCCGGACATGACATTGCGAAACGGCGCCCAGCGATATCCGCCGCTCAGCCGCGGCTTGATCGTGCGCGTCGAGACTGGCGCGGCCGACGCCATGCGCGTAATGGGATCGGCGTCGGGAGGCCGCACAGAATCCATGACAATCCAAGTCACCGCGAGCGCAGCTAGCGCAACCACAATGGCAACGGCGGATTTGGGCACGACGCGCCACCGACGGACGGAACGACGCTCCCGCGAATGCCGCCGGCGCTGCGGCAACCAGTGCCGCGGCTCCACCGCATTTCCTTCCTCGAGCTCTTCTTCGATCTCCGCGGCGCGGCCGACGACGAGGCGGCATCGGGCGCAGCGGCTCAGGTGGCGAATTACATGCGCAGCTTTGTTGGGGTCGAGCTGCCCTTCAATGAAAGCGCTCTGGACTTCGAGATCGGGATGATCGGACTCTTCGCTCAACCTGGTATCTCCACCGCCAACGTTCCTTCTTTGACTCCTGACGGACCTATTTCTCTATTTTCTCGAACCCGAAGTCCGCGATCTTCGCAATGTAACGATAGAGTTCAGCCGCGTCTTTCGGCCCGATGCCCGCTTTTTCCAGTTCTACGCGCAGCCGTGCCAGCAGCTCGTCGCGGCGACGATAAAGACCCTTCTGATCCTTCATCAGCATCCGGGAGATGGTGGAAATTTTGAGGTTCCGCTCGAACAAGAATTGCAACAACTTACGGTCCGTGTCCTCCAATTCGTTCATGAACCGCCGCACCAGGGCCGCGACGCGCTCGGACAGCCGGAATCGCTCCCCGGTAATCATCAGGATGTCGGAATCGGAATTCGTGGAAATCATGTCCTCGACGTCTTTCATCGAAACCATAGACGGACGGTGCTGTTTGATTGGAAGCGATTCCAGCGTCTTTTCCAGCGTCGCCCGCGAAATTTCGGGGTGGGACGTGAGCAATACGGAAATGGCCTCGGATTGCGTATAGCCCTCGCGGTAGATCATGCGCTCCAGATTCTTGGCCATCGGTCCGAGACGCTCGGCGGCGGCAGAATGGTGCCACTTGCCGAAGCGCTCCATGCGCAGATCGTGAAACGTTCGTTGCACGATCGTCCGCAGATAAACTGGGAATGACGACTCGCGCCGGAAATTACGGATGATTTCGAAATTGTTCGCGTAGAGCTTCAATTTGACCTTCGACTCGACGGTCTCACCCTCCTCCTCGTCCGCCCCTAATTTCCTGCGCGACCGCTCCACGACGTCCGTGATCATCTGCCATTGAAGTGCAAGTGCGAGCTCTTGAATCGGCCGCACTCGTACGCGCACACAGGCCACCTCGATTTCTTCAGAAGTCGCGCTATCGGCGTCGGAAAGGGCGGCCTCGACGCGCTCGATCTCGTCACAGATATCTCGCCAGAACTGTTCACGCTGGACTCCGGTCAACGAGAGCCCTTCGGAGAACCTCACATACAGCTCGACCAGATTCGGCTCAGTCACCCCACCGCCCCGCCATCACCTGACCGATTCTTCGGAACGCGCCGCCGCAGAGGTCCATCCAAAGGTGCGCGAATAACGCTTCGTCGCTTTGCGCCCGCTCCGATGGAACCGTCATCTCGATGCGGCAGCCGTGATTGCACGTAAGCACGATGAGCTTCGCGCCGGCAGGCGCGTCTTCCGTGAAATACGAAAGCGCCTTCTGTGCGGCCGCGACGGCCTCCGCTTCTTCGCTGCTGTACATCCGGCAATCGACGAGCGACGAGGGAACGCGACGGAGATCGCGAATCAGCGGATCGTCGAGCGCCGTGACGCCGAAAAAGAAGCCCGAAAAGATCGCATGGCGCTCATACCGGCGGGACTTTCGATACGACAGCGCCTTAGCCACTTGGCGGATGGTGTCGACGAGAGTCCTGCCACCGAACGGTTTGAATCTCTGAATCTGATCCCCGCTCCGAGCCTGCGGCGAGAGGACGAGCAGAGGACACTCGCAATTCGTCATCGCGCCTCCCTCAATATGGAATGGCTTAGCGACGGCATGATAGCCGATCTCGCCGAATTCGAATCGATCCGTCCGACTAGTGCAACAGAACACAGCACCGCCCATTCGAAGCCCACAATGAGGTGACCATGACGATCGCTGCCGAAGCACCGGGAACCGAGACATTCCCCACGCGGGTGCCTAACGCGCCCGGCGAACCGCCGCATCCTCACGAACCGCCGCCTCCTCACGGATCGGCGCCTCTCGATCCATCGCCGTGCCCACGAGACCTCCGCAACGCCGGCGTCGCATTCGCCTTGAGCAACATCTCGGTCGAAGCGGGACGAACGCTTCTGAAGTCGATGCACGAGAACCATCGCAAGCGCGTAGAGGCGCAGCTCACCGCAGAGATCGAACGGACGCGTGGTGCGGAACAATGTGCAGTGGAAGAGCTCCTGCGCGCCCGCACGGATCACATCACCGCCGTCGAGAATCTTCGTGCGAAAAACGCGCTGGAAGAACGCAGGTCCGCGCTCGGCGACGCGATTCGCATCAAGCGACATGAGTTCGAAGCGAAGAAACTGACGGACGAGCTCGACCGCCTCGACTCCGAGCGTACCGAAAGCATCGAGCGACTCGGCCGCGAGCGCACGATGCGTCACGAGGCCAATGTCGCCGCATGGAAAGAGCGCGCGAACGAGCGCAACGCGCAGGCGGAACAGCTCACGTCCCTGCGTGAGCAACTCGCCGAGGGCGAAAAAGAGATTCGAACCGCGGCTGCGGAGCGCATGAACCGCTGGATGACGCGAACCGCCTGCGGGTTTCTGATTTGGGCCGGTTATACGGTGATCGGCACCACCGGAATCGCCGTCTCAGCGCTGCTCAACGACGTGAAGGGACGCAGCCTCCTTATCGACGTCGGTACTTCCGCGGTCAAGCTGATGAGCGACTTCCAACGCGGTTCACTCCACCCAATGATCGCCGCACCGCTCAGCATGCTCGCGTTTCTCAGCACGGTTGTCCTGCTCCTCGTGCTCATCGACGCGCTGATGCGCTGGTTCGAGAAGCGCTGGCTCGAACGCCGCGAGCAGCCCCGCCGATTCGTTTTTCCGTCGAAAGAGGAGATCAGCCGGAGCACGTTCTCGAAACTGCTCGTCGCCGTTCCGTTCATCTACATCTCCGGCGTCGTCATCGCGTTCATAGCCTACGGCGGGCAGGTGTCCGCGGATCCGCTGCTCCTCGGCAAGACCAACGGCGTGTTCAACGCGATGATTGGGAGCGCGTTAAGCCTGCTGTCGGCGTCGATCTTCCTGCTGTATTTCGCGAACATCCTCGAGCCGCGAGCTTCCTCACAAGGTTGGCGATGGCGCACGCGATGGGAAGTCGGCATGGTGCCGTTCGTGATGCTGCTGGCGATCGTGCTGATCGCGATCTTCGGGCCGCAAAGTCGTTGGGCGTGGGCGGGCGTGACGGCGTTCATGCTCCTCGGCGCGATGGCGCTTGCGTACGGACTGCTGTACCGCGGGATGTTTCGCGAGCTGGACTACGCCGCGCGTGGCGTAATTGATTGCGATCGCCGGATCGAGGAAATCCTGAAGCCGCCGGAGAAAGAGGATCCCGATCGCGCCGAACAACGCGAGATCGAGGGCGTGCTCTCCGACTATCGAGCGCGCAGGCAGCATATCCTCGATCTCGATCGCGCTCGGCGGATCCGAAGGACGTTCCTGACCTCGGACGAAAACGATCCGACGCTCGTCGCCGCGTATCAGGCCGCCGCGAGCTTTCTGTGGAAAGTGTGGGTACGCTTCCGCCGCATCGGGCCGCAGCCGGATTTCTATCGCGTGACCGACTACGAAGCCGCGCCCATCGAGACCGAGCAGCGGCAGTCCTGCGAACAGCAGATCCGTCGGATCGAGCTCGAATTGCAGATTCTCAATCCGGAAGCGACGCGAATCCGGAGAGAAACGCACGAGCAGGACTTCGAAAAAGCACAGCGGGAACGCAAGCGCGCGGAGCGCGCGCAGCCGCTCACGCTGGCCGCCACCGACGAGCGCGAGTCCCAAGAGTGCTTCGACTTCGAAGGCGCATTCGCCGTCGGCCTGTCGACGAAGCCGTCGTACGACCTGATCGCGAGACGACGCGACGAAACTATCGGCAAGGCGGAGAGGCCTCGCGTGAAAAGGCCTCCGGTCCCATCACACGCCGAGGAGGTGCAAAGTGACCACTGAATCCTTCTTCCCGCGGACCATCCGCCGCTTCTGCGCATGGATCGTGCGGCGCGGCGCCGGCGATCCGCAGCCGGCGGTGGTGATCACGCCTCTCATCACGCAACCGGGCGAAGAGCCCGTTAGTCCGATTCCTGTGTTCGATCTCACGTCGCACGTCGTCGATGACAACACGGTCGTTCGCTCCGACGGATCGGCCGGCGATCCGCTCCACGCGGCGCGCTATGAGCACGGCCTCTGGCGGATCGCATGGAGCGACGGACGCCTCGGCGTCAATCCCTATGCCCAGAATGAGTTGATTCGTGCCCAGGCAGCCATCACGCGACAGACCAGGATCGCCCGCGTCCGTGCGGATTTCGACAGAGCGAAAGCCGCGGAGAACTTTCGCAAAGAGGATTACGAGCGAACGCAAAGCGATTGGGGCCATACAGACAAGGAATACAAAACTGTTTCTGCCGAGCAGCGCCGTGACCCGGCGGGGTTTTCGCGCCTGTTGAGTGCGGTCTATTTCGCGTTCGCGTTGTTCATTCTCGTTGCCGACCTCCCGCTCTCGCTTCTGGTCGCCGAAGGCCTCGGCGTGAAGCTCCAAATCTCGGGCGGAAACGCGCACGACCTTCTCGTGCTTCTGCGGAACTGGAGCACGTCGTGGGAAGCGATCGCCGTGTCGATCGGCGTGGCGGCGCTCACGATCGCGTTCAAGCTGATCATCGACCGCATGCACATCCGCGACGACGAGTCGGACAGCCGGTGGATGCGCTACGCCCGCGCCACCCTTCGCGTCGGAACGCTGGCTACGGCCACGGTGGCGACCATTTACGCCTTCTATGTCATCGGACGCGTTCGCGGATTCCTCGCCACCGGTAAGTCGCCACTGTTCTCCGATCAGCAATACCTCTTCACGATCCTGGCAATTCTGTTCCCGGTCGTGGCGGCATTTTGCTTATCCATGGGCCGCCTCTGCTGGCAAAACGCGAAGCGGCTTCGGCTCGCAGATAAGGAGCGTGACAAAACGTGGCGCCGCTTCCGATTGGCGCAGGAGCCTTATGAAGCCGCACAAGCCGCACGAAGCGCGATCGAGTCACGCCTTCAGGCCATGACTGATCATCAGATCGATGAGATGTTCCTTCGAGAACTCTATACGCACGCCTTCGAGCGCGGATGGGCGGTTCCCGAGACGAGAATGCCGGCCGCGGGGCTCTATGACCGTTGCGAGCATCTGATACATCGCACGCTTGCGCAGATCGAGCAGTTGGACAATGCCTGAGGAGAACGTATGCGTATCACCGCAGTTTGCCTCGCCTTGCTTTTCTATAGCTGCCCGGAGCCCAAACCGGAGACGCGCCGACGAATCATCATTTTTGAAGACCTCACGATGAGCCTCGCATCGGATGAAACGAACAAAGCGCAGGCCATCGTCGACGAGATTATCGAAAAGACGCCGGGCGGCACCGACGTCGTGATCATTCCGATTTGCGAGAACACGGACCTCGCTCCTGACAAAACGTTCACAATGCCGTTCCCAGAGGGCACCTCCGCGTATGCAGAACGGGAAGCTCTCGCTGCTCGCAATCAATTGAAAAAGGAGATCCACGCATTCATCCAGGAGGTCGCGCGCACCAATGCCCTCCGGCGCGAGTACTCCAGTTGCATTTCTCCTGCCCTTCGGCGCGCGAATACGGTCATGCGAGTGCCGCAGGGAAAGGTACAGTGGAAGACGGACGTGATCATCGTCAGCGACATGGTCGAAGAGTGCCGCGCGTCGGTGTTAGGCCAACCGGTGCGTCTAAAGCTCGCCGGCCACCAATTCGATGAAGCGCAGCGGCTCGTCGGCCACACCCAACCGCTGCCCGCGCTTCCCGGTGCAAACGTGTTCGTGATGATTCCCAAAGCCATGTCGACCATCGTCGAGGATCCGACTTATCCCAAGCCGCACCAAGTGAAAGACTTTTGGGAGCGTCTCTTCGCGCGAAGCGGAGTGACCGGCGACCGCCTCTGGTGGGACATCGATCCGGCGAAATACTGCGAATCGATCCGCAGATAATTGCCAGCCGGAGGCTCTTCGCATCGTCCACGTGCAGCGTTATTCAGAGTTCCGGACCTATAGAAAACCGCTGACCTTGTGAGACACGTTGTGAACTCCAATTTTCTTTAACGCGTTCGCGGGTAACAAAAAAGCCGTCAGGAGTGAGTGCTTACTTTGGCGGGGTCGACGGGCTCGAACCCGCAACCTCCGGCGTGACAGGCCGGGCGTTCTAACCAACTGAACTACGACCCGCGGTCGGACTCCCTGCAACGCTACGACGGAGCGTGGCGCTGCCGGAGAGCGGCGCCTCGTAACCGCCGCACCCTGCCGCAGTACGGCAAAGGCGCAGGCGTGTCTGGAAGAGCCATGAGCTCGTCGCGATGGCGTGCGCCGTCCTCTGTCCGCTGCGCGGCTTCGACGAACTCGAAATACAGCACGATCTGTCGCGAGTACTAGTTCACCGCTGCGACGAGAGCGACGACACGTACGTGAACGTTTGTGCTGCCTTACGCCACTATTTCTCACCGGCTGAACGAGTTCCAACACGTGAGGAGATTGTATGTCCATCTACAAATCAGGGACGCGATCGGCTCCGAAAGCACGTTCAGGAGCGAAAGTTCCACAGTCCTGACGCGGAAATGCGCGCTTCCCGTTCGACAAGGATGGTATGAGGCGCATCTCCGAGGTGGCAGCGGCCTTGTCGCTCGTGATTGCACTCGCGGTGCAAGCGGCGGAGCAGGGAGGCTCACCATTCTCCGCCGTGGATGAGGCGGTGCGGCTTCGAAGGGCGATGCGGCTTGCGGAGTTGCGAGATCTCGTCGAGAAGCGCGTCAGGGACTGGTCTTTCCGAACGGCGCAGGATGCGTTTCTGACCGCCGAGCTGATGAAGTACCTCGGAGATGAGCGCGCTAGCGAGTTTTACGAACTGGCGATCTCGCGCGCTGACGGAGAACCAGGGTACGAGCTGTTCTACGGCGACTATCTGCGCAACTTCCGCGGTCCTCGTCCTGTCTTTGGCGAAGCGGAGGTGCACTACTTGGCCGCATTGCGAAAGCTGGCGAAACTGAAGCTCACGGCCGGCGAACTCGACGCCGCCGCGCTGTGGAGCCGCGTCGACCGAGGGCTGGTGGCGCTGTATCAGGAAGATGGAGTGCCAGTCGCGTGGAGCGAGTCGGGAAGGCCGACGATGTTCGTCGCCACGGTGAATCGCGCCGCCCGTTCGACGGCGAACCTCGATGAGGTCCATGACACACGAGACTTCACCGCCGAGGCGCTTTACGCATCGAGTGCGACACGGCTCGGACGCCCGCTGACACCGGACGAGCTGAGATCGATCGTCCGTACGAAAGTCCCGTTCGTCACTTACGAGCGAATCCGTTTTCGCGCGGAAGAAGGCGTGGCCTTCGACTTCTTCTATCAGGGTCGCGACATCGCGAATGCGCAGATCACCCGATACGATCGTCCCGCAGCGTTCAACGACGTCGACGTGAAGAGCTTCGGCTCCGCCATCGACGCGGCGTTCGATGGAGTGGGCTGGCGTGTCGGCTATGCGAGGATCCAGCGCACCGGCATCATCGAGTGTCGCCCGCAGTCGCGGGAAGACATCGATCAGTTCGACCTTCATCTCGCCACCTCGCATTTTGACGGTCCCGACAGACTGACCATCGAGGCTGCGTATGTGCATGCGGACATCAAACAGGACGTCCCGGATCCGCAACCGCGAAACCGGAGAACTGCAGCCGTCTCCGCCGATTACACAGTGATTCGGAGGAGAAGAGGCTACCGGCAGCTCTTCGGTACGCGCGGGGTGCATTTCGGCGGCGGCCTGGTTTATGACCGGGAGCGATACGGCGCGGTAACCGTTACTCATGGCGATGTTTTCGCTGTGACTTCGGTCCAGGGAATCGGTCCGTTCGATCTTTTCGTGCAGCCTAGCGTCAGCGGTGCTTCCGTTAGTAACGACCGGCATCAGAGGAGTGCACAACTCCGCACGGATGTGGCGCTCGTCGCGCGGCTGATCGACGAAGAGCGGCAGCCGGCATCCCGATCGGATTCGCCGGGATCCATCCGGCCTTTTCGTCATCTGGTCGTGTCATTCAGAAGAGACCGCGCGGTGCACGGACTAGACGCCTTCGAGAGCGACCGGATCGGCGCGGGGCTCACGATGAAGTTGTTCCGGCGTGCGTTGACGAGGGTCCCCGGAGGAGAGACGTGCGTGCGTCCGACGAGTGTTCTTCTTTCATTCCGCAAGGATCGCCAGCGCTTCCCGCGGCTCGACAGGGAAGAGCGGCTTTGGAGCGCCGGCGCCAGTGTGGGGTATTGAGCAGTCAGGCTAGGAGGAGTTATGGCAACGAGGAGATGGTGGACTCAGGCGGCGGTGGTGGCCGCTGTCATTACGGGGATCTTGGGGCTGATCGGCGTGTGCCTCACGATCTGGGCGCCGCAGTCCCGCGGCAACGCGCGGGCGACTGAACAAACAACTCAGACTCCTGAAAAAGCTACGCTGCGGTTTCCGTTATCGCTCACGTCTGAATACTTCCCGTCGGGCTGGATGGGCGACGGAGAAGAAGGTGTCAAGTATCTGACAATCACCAAACTTAGCCAGAACATTCGTGGCGAGAATAAGGTCGCGACGAAGATCGTGTATCGCGGCGGCGGGCCGAAGGGATTTGCCGGCGTGTACTGGCAACATCCGGACGGCAATTCGGGCGGCAAGCGAGGTCTCAATCTTACTGGCGCGCGCAGCATTGCTTTCCTGGCGCGTGGAGAAAAGGGCGGAGAAATCGTCGAGTTTTTCGCGGGAGGAAGCGCAGGACAGCCCTTCCCGGACAGCTTCAGCAAAGTATCGATTGGCGACAAGGTGTTGACGACGGACTGGCAACAGTTCGAGATCGGTCTCGACAAGCTCAATCTCGCAAACGTAGTGGGCGCGTTCGCATGGTCCGCACCAGCGCCGGCAAGAGGAAGCGAGATAACCTTTTATATCGCGGACTTGCAAATTCAGTAGGGCTCTGGCCGAAACGAGGGGCGGCAGGCGCCTACCAGGATCTTTTCCGCAACCATGCTTTGTAGGCCGCGACCTCAGCGCGCGTCG
>Ga0075428_100008320_pt1 | contig 11496 bp, 9 predicted proteins | sample RhiMetdeltSRZDD2_FD_75291 | JGI IMG/M metagenome (GOLD analysis project Ga0075428, IMG submission 75291) | Populus rhizosphere microbial communities from Tennessee, USA - Rhizosphere MetaG P. deltoides SRZDD2 | ecosystem: Host-associated > Plants > Roots > Rhizosphere > Soil | place: USA...
GCACCTTCACGGCCAGATCCGGCCGGTTGGTAATGAGCGCGTCCACGCCCCACTCCAGCAGCCGTACCATGTCGGCGGGATCGTCCACGGTCCACACCTGCACCTTGAAGCCCGCGTCGTGGGCGTACCGGATGAACTGCGGCGACACGACGCGCATCGTGCCAGCGCGTTCGGGCACCTGATAGCCGCCGTACGGAGCGTCGCGCACCGGCCAGCGCGCCCACGAGCGGTACAGCGCGAGACGCACTTCCCATTGCGAGGCGCTGGTGGCGAGGGCCGGAAGCGCCTCCCTCACCGCACGCAGGCTTCGATCGCCGAACCCGGCCGCGCAGACGCGTCCCACGGCGCCTGCGGTCCGGATCTCTTCAGCCACGGCCACTCCCATCCGCTCCGAGTCCACCTTCATCTCGACGATGATCGGCGTCGTCGCGTAGCGGCGAAGCACGTCGCGCAAGGTCGGCACGCCGGTCATCGTGCCCGGGGGGTCGTCGCTGTCCGCCGCGGCAGTCCCTCCCCTCGACACGCTCAGCCCGTTGCCGGCGTTGACCGCAGCGAGCTCAGCCGCGGTGAGCGCTGCGACAGGGCCCGAAGCGTCTGTCGTCCGATCGAGGGTGACATCGTGGAGGACCACCACGATCCCGTCCGACGACAGGTGCACGTCGAGTTCAAGGCCGTCAGCGCCGGCCGCCATGCCCAGGTCGAACGCCGCGAGCGTGTTTTCGGGGCCGAGGGCGCAGCCGCCTCGATGCGCGAACACGAGGGGGCGGGAAGCGTCGAAGAAGGGCACGATGCTCGAGGCTCACGTATTAAGGGGCTGCGGGGCGCCCGAGGCGATCCTTCAGCATTGTGCATTGTGCATTGTGCATTTAGGATCAGGTATGCCCAATCTCGGTGCGATCACGACGCTTGGTGAGCTGCAGCGCGCCATCGATGCCGGTCTCGTCAAGCGCCGGAGCGTTCACGAGGAAGTCCGCGACAACCTGATTGGAAAGCTGCGCAGCGGCGAGCCGCTGTTCCCGGGCATCGTCGGCTACGACGACTCGGTCATCCCGCAGCTCGTCAACGCCCTCCTCTCGCAGCACAACTTCATCCTGCTCGGGCTCCGCGGACAGGCCAAGACGCGTCTGCTCCGCGCCCTGGTCACCCTGCTCGACGAACAGCTGCCGGTGGTCGCGGGATGCGAGATCAACGATGACCCGCTGGATCCCATCTGCAGCGCCTGCCGCGCCCGGATCGGGGCCGAGGGCGACCGGACGCCGGTGGTGTGGCGGCCGCGCGAGGCGCGGTACGTGGAAAAGCTGGCCACCCCCGATGTCACGATCGCCGACATGGTCGGCGACATCGATCCGATCAAGGCCGCACGTGCGGGCCTCGAGCTGTCGAGCGAGCTGACGATGCACTACGGGCTGCTGCCGCGGGCGAACCGGGGCATCTTCGCGATCAACGAGCTGCCCGACCTCGCCGGCAAGATTCAGGTCGGCCTGTTCAATATCCTGCAGGAAGGCGACGTCCAGATTAAGGGCTATCCGGTTCGGCTGCCGCTCGACGTGCTGATCGCCTTCACCGCCAACCCCGAGGACTACACGGCCAGGGGCAAGATCATCACGCCGCTCAAGGACCGCATCGGCTCGGAGATCCGCACGCACTATCCCGCAGGCCGCACGGAAGCGATGATGATCACTGCGCAGGAGGCGTGGACGCTTCGCAACGGGGCCGGCCCCAGGGCCGAGGTGCCGAACTTCGTGGCGGAGGTCGTCGAGGAGATCGCGTTCCAGGCGCGTCAGGACCGGCGCATCGACAAGCGCTCCGGCGTCAGCCAGCGGCTGCCGATTTCCGCCATGGAGAACGTGCTCTCGAACGCCGAGCGGCGCGCGCTGATGACGAACGAGGACGTCGCCGTCCCGCGCGTCACCGACGTGTACGCGGCGCTTCCGTCCATCACCGGCAAGTTCGAAATGGAGTACGAGGGCGAGCTCAAGGGCGCCGAGGTCGTCGGCCGCGACCTCGTTCGTGCTGCGGTGGCCACCGTGGCGGACGGCTACCTGTCGCATCTCGACACCCGTCAGGTGCTCGAGTGGTTCGACCTCGGCGGCAGCCTCCAGCTGGGCGACACGATGAGCGCCGACGATGTCCTCACCGCCGCCCGGCAGGTGCAGGGGCTGGTCGACCTCGCCCATGCCGCGGGGATCCCGCGGAACGCGGCGCCGCCGCTGCTGGCTGCCGGCGTCGACTTCGTGCTGGAGGGTTTCTACGCCACCAAGAAGATCAGCCGGAACGACGAGCGTGGCTACCATGCGACCGAGCCGGTGCGCCGGCCCTCACGGGAGTCGCTGACGAATGACGATTCGGCGATGCCCTCGAGCGGGCCGTCGAAGAAGAAGTATTACAACTGATGAAGTACCGCTACACGAAATACACCGGCGACCTTCTCGATCAGATCGATCTGGAGGATCTCGTGTCGCGGTTGTCGGACCTGCTCCTGTCGAGCGGCTTCAGCAACCCGTGGGGAGACCCGTCGGCCGACGACGAGGATCGCTCGATGCAGGCGCTGCACGATGCCATCCTCGAGGCGTTGTTCAGCGGCGGCGTGCTGTCGGACGAGGCGCTGCAGCAGCTCCTCGGCGAGCCGGCCGACGGCGATCAGGAGGGGGCGCGCCAGAAGCTCGAGGAGCTGATTCAGCAGATCATCGACCGGATGATGGAGCAGGGCTTCGTCACCGGAGCGCCCGATCTGCAGAGCGAGCGTGAGCAGCGGCAGCAGCAGGGCTCCGGGGGACGCCAGGGGGACGACCAGACGCCGGTGAAGTTCGAGGTCACCGACAAGGCGCTCGACTTCCTCGGCTACCGCGCCCTCCGCGACCTGCTCGGCTCCATGGGACGCAGCAGCGCCGGGCGCCACGACACGCGGCACCTCAGCACCGGCATCGAAGCGATCGCGGCGCCGAAGCCCTATGAGTTTGGCGACACGCTGAATCTCGATCCGAGCAGCACCATCCTGAACGCCGTCCAGCGCCTGTACGCGGAACAGCGCGAGCAGGCCGGGAGTGGCGAGGTCCGGATGAAGCCGGACACTACGAGAGGCGTTACGACGGACGCGACGAACGTCGTGTCCGGCTTCGGCCGGACCCCATCAGACGTGGCGTCCGGCTCCAGCCGGACACCTACGGCCGCGACCGCCGCGCTGACGTCGGGCATCGAAGTCTCCTACGAAGATCTCATGGTGGCGCAGAGCGAGTATCAGAGCTCCTGCTCCACCGTGATCATGCTCGACTGCAGCCACAGCATGATCCTCTATGGGGAGGATCGCTTCACTCCGGCCAAGCGCGTGGCGCTGGCGCTGTCGCACCTCATACGCACGCAGTATCCCGGCGACTCGCTGCACGCGGTGCTGTTTCACGACTCGGCGGAGGAGATCCCGCTCAAGCAGCTCGGGCGCGTCCGCGTCGGCCCCTACTACACGAACACTCGCGCGGGGCTGCGGCTCGCCCGCCGGATCCTGGAACGCCAGAAGCAGGACATGCGGCAGATCGTGATGATCACCGACGGCAAGCCGTCGGCGCTGACGCGCCCCGACGGGCAGATCTACAAGAATGCGTTCGGCCTCGATCCGTTCATCGTCGCGGAAACGTTTGCGGAAGTGAGCGCGTGCCAGAAGGCGGGCATCATGATCAACACCTTCATGCTCGCGCGCGACCACGATCTGGTGGCCTTCGTCCGCCGCGTGGCGTCCATCTGCCGCGGCAAGGCCTATTTCACGACGCCCTACACCCTCGGGCAGTACGTGCTGATGGACTACATGGACCGCAAGACGAAGACGATTCACTAGTGATTTGTGATCGGTGATTTCGGGTTGGCGATTCGTTGGTGATTGGCGAGTCGCGAATGGTGATTTGAATTGACGAGTGTTCGATCGTCCAGAGTGAGTCAACCAAGCCAGAATCAATCAGGTGTTCCGGCAAATCATCAATACTTCACCAATCACCAATCGCCAATCACCACCCAATCACAAATCCAGAATCACCAATCACCAATGGCCTGATGCCCTCCACGCTGCCCGCCACGATCCCGATCTTCCCGCTGCCGAACGTGGTGCTGTTCGCCAACGTGTTCCTGCCGCTGCACATCTTCGAGCCGCGCTACCGGGCGATGGTCGCCGACGCGCTGGCCGGCGATCGCATCATCGGCATGGTGCTCCTGCAGCCGGGATACGAGATCAACTACGAGGGACGCCCGCCGGTGTACCAGATCGGCTGCGCCGGCGTGATTACCCACGCTGAGCCACTTCCCGACGGCCGCTCCAACATCGTCCTGCGCGGCATGGAGAAGTTCCGCATCGTCGCCGAGGACGAGAGCCGCTCGTATCGGCTGGCCACGATCGAGGCGCTGCCCGAGCCGCTCCTCGAGGGCGATCGCCTCACGCTGCGGCAGCAGCGGCAGCGGCTCGAAGCGGTGCTGGTGGCGGCAATCGAGCGCAGTGGATCGGACCCGAAGTTCCCGCCGGCCATTCCCGACGAGGACCTCGTCAACGCGCTGGCGCAGTATCTGGATCTGCAGGCGATCGAGCGCCAGGCGCTGCTCGAATGCGACGGGATCCTGGCCCGCTGCCGGGCGCTCATCGAGCTCCTCGAGATGAAGACCCTCGCGCCGCGCGGCACCGCCTGGAACAGCTCGGTGCATTGAAGAAGGCCGGGCTCCAGGCTTCGGGCTCCGGATTCCAGGCCTATAGCTCGTTCCCCTACTCGGCTCGCAGGGCTGCCGCCGGGTTCAGTCGCGCCGCGCGCGCCGTCGGGATGAGCGACGCGGTGAGCACTGCCACCGTGAGCAGCAACGGCACACCTGCGAAGGTCAGCGGGTCGCTTGCGGAGACACCCTCGAGGCCACCTTCCAGGATCCGGCCCACGGCCCAGGCGCCAGGCATGCCGATCGTCAGCCCGATCAGGAGACGCGCCGACGCCTGGCGCGTCAGCAGCCACAACAGCTGCCGCCCCGTCGCCCCGAGCGCCACACGAATGCCGATCTCGCGCGTTCGCAGGCTCACCGCGTAGGCGGTGACGGCGTACACGCCGACCGTCGCGAGCACGAGCGCGATGCCAGCGAAGATTCCGAACGCCACGCTCACGAAGTGGACCTCCCAGCGATCGCGAGCCAGCTCGGCGTCGAGCGTCATCACGGACTGGACCGGCAGATCGGGATCGAGCGCACGCACGCCGTCGCGCAGGGTCCGGGCCACGGCTTCGACGCCGGCCGCCGAGCGCGCCAGGATCGTCGCAAACGGCAGCGGCGATGCCGAGTACGGGACATACACGATTGGGTCGAATCCGGGTTCGTCGCCAGCCCGCTGGCGAACGTTCGGCGCGATGCCGACGATGGTCAGCCAGGGCGTTTCCGGCGCGTCAGGATTCGCGCCGATGCGGATGCGCCGGCCGATGGCATCACCAGCGAAGTGCATCATGGCGAATCGCTCGTTGACGATGGCCATATCGCCGCGATCGGCATCGGTGAAGTCGCGGCCGCGGACGGCGAGGGTGCCGAGCGTCTCGAAGTAGCGAAGGCCGACGGTCAGATAGGTCGTCCGGGGCCTCCGGCCGGTTCCGGGATCGACACGGCCGTCGATAACCACCTCGGGCGCGACGCCGCCGCCGCGCGGCCACGCGCTGGCGATCGTCGCGCGTATGCCGGGAGTCGAGGTCAGGCGCTGATCGAGCCGGCGATAGAACGCGGCGCGATCCTCGGCTGTCGGATAGGCCGCCGCCGGCAGGCCGAGCTGCGCGATGATCAGCCCCGAGGTCTCGATGCCGAGATCCGTCTGCAGACGCGCCACGAGGTCGTGCGTGCTGAGCGCCGCCCCGGTCATCAGAATCAGCGTGAGCGCCACCTGAACGACAACGAAGCCGCCGGTCCAGCGGCGGTTGCTGCGTCCGCCCGAGTGCGCCCGGCTCGCCTCGTGGAGCATGCCGGCGAGGTCGACGCGCGACGCGTGCAGCGCCGGCACGAGGCCGACCGCGACAACGGTGACCAGGCAGATCACGGTCGTAAAGGCGAAGACCTGTCCGTCGATCGCCAGGTTGAGCCAGTACGGCGCGCCCTGGCCCTCCAGCGAGCGACGAAACGCGCCAACACCGGCGACGGAAATCGCCAGCGCTCCCCCGCCGGCAGCCATCGCGAGGAGCAGACTCTCGGCGAGCAGCTGGCGGACAACGCGCCACCGGCTCGCGCCGAGCGAGATCCGGACGGAGACCTCCCGTGTACGCCGGGACGCTCGCGCCAGCATGAGATTCGCGACGTTGGCGCAGGCAACGAGCAGCACGAAGCCGACGGCGGCCATCAGCGTCGTCATCATGATGCGCCCGCGCGTGCTCATCCTGTCCTCGCGAAGCGTCACCACCCGCGGCCGAACGCCCGCGTTCGTATCCGGATACCGCCTGGCCAGGCCCGCGGCGACACCCTCCAGGTCAGCCCGCGCCTGCTCGATCGTGACGCCGGACTTCATGCGGCCCACGCCGACGATCGGACGCATCGTCCCGTTCTCCCGCACCGCCTCGGGCAGCTGCGAAAGGGGTTGCCAGATCTCGGCGACCTGTGGAAAGCCGAACCCTTCCCGCATCACCCCAATCACCGTCACGGGCGTGCCGTTGACACGAATGACGCGCCCGACAATGCCTCGATCGCCGCCGTAGCGCGACGTCCAGAGGGAATGGCCAATCACGACCACAGGCTCGGCACCGGCGCGATCGTCGTCGGGGAGAAAGTCTCTGCCCGCAACCGGCCGTTCGCCGATCAGGCTGAAGGTATTCGCCGACACGAAGCTCCCCTCGACGCGAACGGGCGGCGTTGCGTCGCCCGCCACGTTCATCTCCACATCGAGATGACCGGCAATCGCATCGAACGTCCGCGCCCCGGCCTGCCATTCGCCGAAGTCGCGATAGGAAAGGGCGCCGAACCGCGCCCGTGGGTTGGACGCGTTCTCGGTGGTCAACACCAGCATCCGATCGGCGCCATCGATCGGCAGGTCGCGCAGCATGGCCGCGTTCACCACCGTGAAGATCGTGGTGTTCGCGCCGATGCCGAGGGCCAGGGCCGAGACTGCCGCGATCGAGAACCAGCGCTCTCGCCGCAGCAGCCGCGCCGCAAGACGGACATCGTTCCACATGATGTGTCCTCAGCGATCTCGCGTCGGGCATGTAGGGAATTCCGACTCCCGAAGCCGTCACGATAGAGCGAGCATGGATTGTCGGGCCCGAAGCCTGGAGCCGGCAGATGCGAAGCCTGGGGCCTGGAGACCGAAGCCGGCTCGTGTCGTTCAGTCGTTCTCGTGCAGCAACGCGACGCACAACACGAGCAGCGGCGCCAGCACCACGCACCCGGCGGCGCCGAGCATCAGTGGCAGACTGCTCTTCATCGCGGCAACAACCGGCGCGGCGGCGTCGAGCACTCCCGGGTTCAGGTTCACCGCGACACTCAGGGCACTCCGACCAGCCGCTTGAAGCGGCGACCACAGCAGCACGATCATCGCGCACATCAAACCAGCGGCAGCGGCACCGGCCACCCCCTGAAGCCACGTAATCGGCCTCGCGGCCACCTGCGCCGCCTCCATCCTGGCGCGAACCGTGGCGCGCCACCAGACCTGCCCTGCTGCCGGCACCCGCACCTGGCGGGCGGCGTCCTGTTCACTGCGAAAGATCATGGCGACCTGCTCGATGTCGGCGCAGGAGGCACAGCTCTGCGCATGCGTCCGCAGCTCGCTGGCCGAATCATCCAGCCAGCGCCCGCCGACCACGGCACCGGCCACTGCCGCTTCGAACGGGCATTCAGGCGGCGTTCTCATCGGCGCGCCTCCGTTTCACCGAGCGCCCGAAGCAGTCGGCGACGGGCTCGGAAGAGCAACGCCTTGAGGCTGCCGGTCCTCAAGCCCAGAGACGAGGCGATCTCTGCGTGCGAGCACCCTTGCGCGTAGGCCAGCCACAGCAGGCTGCGCTCGCGCGGCTTGAGCCGCTCGAGTGCGCGCGTCAGATCGATGCGGCGCGCCGCGCGCTCAGCGGTATGGGGATCCACGCGATCGGGCGTCTCCTCGATGGTCTCTGCCGGGACGGCGAGGCTCGCCGCCGGGCGGCGCCGATGATCGCGCACCAGGTTGGTGGCGATGCGAAAGAGGTAGTTGCGCCGGTGATCGTCTCCCGAGAACTCGGCCTTCGCGCGCAGAAAGCGGTAATAGGTTTCCTGCAGCAGGTCGTCGGCCAGCCTGTCGTCCCCCGTCATCCTCGCCAGATACGTCCACAGCGGGCGCGCCGTCTGCTCGTAGAAGCCACGGAAGGCCTCCTCGGTCATATGCAGCGCCTGCTCGGCTTCGTCGAGACTACCGAGCCGATCGACTGTCGAGAGCGTCAACTCCCCCATTCCCTATTCCTTCGCCGGCAACAGCCCGAGCCGCGCCGACAGCACGTACGCCAGCGCCGAGGAGCAGATGGCACCCACGCCGAGCACCACCGCGATCGTCCCCATCGCACCGAACGCCGGAGCGAGATCTTCCAACGCGTTTCGCTGCACGAGCCAGAATCCGATCCCGAGCGCGAGGAGCATCACCCCAGCCTGCACCGACCAGAGGATGCGTCCGAGCGGGGCGCCGATCGCCCTCGGCTCCGGTTCGCGCTTCGGGCTCGGCCCCGCCTCGAGGAACCGCTGGCCGGCCGGCGTCTGAATATACGCGAGCACCTCTTCATTGGACTGCAGGCGGTCCAGGATCTTCGTATGGACCTCGGTCTGCACCCGTGACTGCCGCAGCCACCGGCGATGGCCGAAGACCTGCCGGACGAGCGAGGCCACGACGAACAGCAGGGCCAACCCGACGGTGAAGGCGGCCATCCCAGCCAGCACCTCCTGAAGGGCCTCCGTGGCGCGCTCCTGCGAGGTCCTCTCGCGCGCATACCAGCCAAAATCCGACTGGCCAAAGAAGAATGCCGGGTTGCGGGCTATCTCCGGGTGCTCTTTCAGGAAGGCCGCGAGCCGGGGGTACGGCGCCAGATAGTCCGCCCGCTCGATGAGGGTGGGGTCGGCCTGCAGCACGACCCGGAGATTCGGTGGGTGCTCGTTGAGCAGCCGCCTGAGCTCCATCTGTACGCGCCTGGCGTCGCTCGGGTTCTGACCCAGGGCCTCGAGGGCCCGGCTGCGTTCACTGTCGGGGACCTGAAGCTGGGCAGAGGCGGCGGCTGGCAGCGTCAGGATGGCGGCGAGCAACAGGGGGAACACACGAGTCATACCCCTTATTACGGGCCGGCCCGAGGAAGGTTAACGAGGCTGGAGCCCGGAGCCAATGCCCGGCGGGGCGCCCGCTCATGCGCCTCGCCTCGTGAAGGGCACGAACTGCACCGGGATGGTTCGCTTCTGGACCAGCCCGCCCGCGGTCTTCTCGACCAGGATCAGCCACTGCGTCTGATTCCGGGCCCCGACCGGCGCGATGAGCTTTCCCCCGGACGCCAGCTGATCGAGGAGCGGTTTCGGGATCTCTTCGGGGGCGGCAGTCAGCATGATGCGATCGAAGGGGGCGCGTTCCGGCCATCCGGCGTAGCCGTCTCCCTCGCGCACCTGGACGTTCGTATATCCGAGCGCGCGGAGCGTGTCGGCCGCCTGACGGGCGAGCTCCGGAACGATTTCTATCGTCGCGACCTCCTTCGCGAGCTCGGCAAGTACCGCCGCCTGATATCCGGAGCCGGTGCCAATCTCCAGCACCCGATGGTCGGGCCGCACGTCGAGCGCCTCGCTCATATACGCCACGATGTACGGCTGCGAGATCGTCTGCCCGTGACCGATGGGGAGCGGCGAGTCGTCGTAGGCGCGAGACGCCAGGTCGGGAGGAACGAAACGCTCGCGCGCCACTTTGCCGATCGCCTCGAGCACGCGCGGGCTGGTGACCCCGCGCTGCCTGATCTGCTCATCGATCATGACCTGCCGCCTCACGCGCAGATCCGGCCGGGCGGGCTGGGCCAGGCACGTGGCCGACGCGAGCAACAGCAGCGCCGCCACGCGCAGCCTGGATGCGTCACACGACTTGCGCAAGCCGTTCGGCGAGCACGTTGATGATCTTCTCACCATGGAAGCGCCCGTTCTCGATGAAGATCGAGCCGGTGTTCCTCCCTGCCACCGCGCCGCCGGCGATGAACAGGTTCGGGACGTTCGTTTCGAACGTTTCCTGATCGAGCGCGGGGGTGAGGCTCTCGGGGTCGCAGCGGACGCCGGCCGCCCTCATCAGGTCCACGTCGGGATGATAGCCGCTCAACAGGAAGACCGCATCCGCCGGCAAGGTCTCGTTCCGTCCGTCGTGTTCGACAATCACCTCGGTAGGGCGGATCTCGACCACACGCGTGTCGAAGCGCGCCCCGATCGAGCCTTCTTTGATCCGGTTTTCGATGTCGGGCCGCACCCAGTACTTGATCGAATCGCCAAGCGTCGAGCGCCGGTGCACGAGCGTCACGTGGGCGCCGCCGCGAAACAGCTCGAGCGCGGCTTCAGCAGCTGAGTTCTTTCCGCCGACCACCACCACCCGCTGCCGGTAATACGGGTGCACATCGTTGTAATAGTGGTTGACGTGCGGCAGATCCTCGCCGCGAACGCCCAGCCGGTTGGGGATGTCGTAGTAGCCGGTGGCCAGCACGACCGCTCTGGCCTGCCGGACGCGCTTGACGCCGCCACCCTCGGCACGCGGCCCACGGCCGGGCTCCGTCACGGGCCGTGTCGCCTGCGTCGTCACCGTGAAGACATCGCCCTCACGTTCGATCGCGAGCACCTCCTCGTGCACGGAAATCTGGAGGCCGTACGTGTCCACGACACGGCGGTAATAGCGCAGCGCCTCGAGGCGCGTCGGCTTGTCATACGGCGTGATCAGGGGCAACCCTCCCACTTCGAGCAGCTCTGGCGTGGTGAAGAACACCATGTGCACCGGAAAGTGGAACACGGAGTTGACGAGCACACCGCGTTCAACCACCACGTAATCGAGGCCGCGCTGCTTGGCGGCAATCGCGGTGGCCAGGCCTGACGGCCCGGCGCCGACGATGAGGACATCACGAACGGACATGTATTCAGGATACCCGGGACCCGGGGCTCGGGGCTCGGGGCTCGACTCGGGACTCGGGGCCCCGGGTTTCACGTTCAGCGCTACAATCCCGCCTGCCTGTCTTCAGGTCGCCCCACATGTCAACCGCCGTTCTCGACCGCCAGCCAGCCATACCGCCTTCGCGTCGTGGCCTGGCAATCGTGCTCTGTCTCGTCGCCGCCGTCGGTCTGGTCTTCGTCGCCGGTGTCGCGCTTCCTTACTTCGGGATGGACCCGGCCCAGTTCAAGAGCTACTGGCCCCGCCGGTGGTGGCTGCTGCTGCACATCAGCACCGGCATCGTCGCTCTGCTGACCGGGCCGGTTCAGCTGTGGCTCGGCATCACCGACCGCCGACCGGGGCTGCATCGGCGGCTCGGCATCGTGTACCTCCTGGCGGTCCTCGTCAGCTCCATG
>Ga0075428_100008327_pt1 | contig 11493 bp, 9 predicted proteins | sample RhiMetdeltSRZDD2_FD_75291 | JGI IMG/M metagenome (GOLD analysis project Ga0075428, IMG submission 75291) | Populus rhizosphere microbial communities from Tennessee, USA - Rhizosphere MetaG P. deltoides SRZDD2 | ecosystem: Host-associated > Plants > Roots > Rhizosphere > Soil | place: USA...
TGGCCAAGCAGCGGGTGCTGGTGGAGAGTCTCGGCGGCACCTACCACGAGGTGGTCGGTACCGACATCCCGGCCGCGCTGCTCGCCTTCGCCCGCGGCGTGAACGCCACCCAGCTGGTAATCGGCGCCAGCCGCCGGGGCCGGTTCGCACAGCTGTTCTCGCCCGGTGTCGGCGTGACGACGACCCAGCGGTCCGGCCCGATCGACGTGCACCTGGTGACCCACGAGGAGATCGGCCGCGGGCGGCGTCCCGTGCTGGCGGGCTCGACCGCGCTGTCGACCCGACGCCGGCTGGCCGGCTTCGCTTTGGCCCTGCTCGGCCTGCCGCTGCTCACGTACGTGCTCTGGCTCGTGGACGAGGACCTGTCGATCACCAGCGAGCTGCTGCTGTTCCTGGCGGCCACCGTGGCGGTGGCGCTCGTGGGTGGGCTGTGGCCCGCCCTGCTAGCGGCGGTCGGTGGGTCGGTGCTGATCAACTACTACTTCACGCCGCCGGTGCACACGTTCACGATCGCCGAGCGGGAGAACGTGCTCGCCCTGATCGTGTTCGTGGTCATCGCCGTGGCGGTCAGCGCTGTCGTGGATCTGGCCGCCCGGCGTACCCGGGAGGCGGCGCGGGCCAGCGCGGACGCGCAGACCCTGGCCACCGTGGCCGGCGGCGTGCTGCGCGGCGCGCGGCCCCTCGCGGCGCTGCTGGAGCGGCTGCGGGAGACGTTCGGCCTGGAGTCGGTGACGCTGCTCGAGCGGCGGCCCGACGCACCTCCCGACCCGGGCCGGCAACGGGACCCGGGTGCGTGGCGGGTGGCGGCGACGGTGGGCGGCCAACCGTGCGTGGCGCCCGGCGAGGGTGACGCAGACGTACCCGTCGACGACGACCTCGCGCTGGTTCTCCGCGGCCACCCGCTACCGGCCGAGGACCGGCGCGTCGTCGAGGCGTTCGCCGCGCAGGCCGCCGTCGCGCTGCGCCAGGAGCGCCTAGCCGAGGAGGCCGCAAAGGCGGGGACGCTGGCCGAGGCGGACAAGATGCGTACCGCGCTGCTCGCCGCGGTCAGCCACGACCTGCGTACCCCGCTCGCCTCCGCCAAGGCCGCGGTAACCAGCCTGCGCAGCGACGAGGTGGCGTTCTCGGACGACGACCGCGACGAGTTGCTCGCTACCGCGGACGAGTCACTCGACCGGCTCTCCCGGCTGGTGGCCAACCTGCTCGACATGAGCCGGCTGCAGGCCGGCGCGCTCGGCGTGACGACCACGGCGATCGGGCTGGAGGACGCGGTACCGCGGGCGCTGGACGAACTGGGGGAGCAGGCTCGCGCGGTCGTGGTCCGCATCTCCGACGACCTGCCGGCCGTGGAGGCCGATCCCGGCCTGCTGGAACGGGTACTCGTCAACGTCATCGGCAACGCGTTGCGCTTCAGCCCGGCCGGCCAGCCGCCGCTGCTGACCGCGAGCGAGCACGAGGGCCGCGTCGAGCTGCGGATCGTCGACCGTGGACCGGGAATTCCGGAGGCTGAACGCGACGACGTGTTCCTGCCGTTCCAGCGGCTCGGCGACCGCGACAACGCAACTGGTGTCGGGTTGGGGCTGGCTCTCGCGCGTGGGCTCGCCGAGGCGATGGGCGGCAGCCTGGTACCCGAGACGACTCCGGGCGGCGGCCTCACGATGGTGCTGTCCCTGCCGTCGGCCGAGACCGCCACCACCGAGGTCGACATCACGGCGACCGAGCTGACCGACCGCGCGATCGTCGAGCGTCTACACCGGCGTCCATCCACTGTGGAGGATGAGCCATGACGCGCCTTCCCTCCGCCGATCAAGGGCAAATCGTTGTGCGGAAGAGATCAAGTCACGCCGTTTTGCCCTTGATCGACGCAGCGGCACGGAAGGGATGAGCCATGACGCGGATCCTGGTCGTTGACGACGAGCCGCAGATCCTGCGGGCGCTGCGCATCAACCTGCGCGCGCGGGCGTACGACGTCGACGTGGCCCTCGACGGGGCCGGGGCACTGCGGGTAGCCGCCGACCACCGCCCGGATCTCGTCGTGCTCGACCTCGGGCTACCGGACATGGACGGCGTGGACGTGATCCGTGGCCTGCGCGGCTGGACCGCCGTACCCATCATCGTGCTCTCCGGCCGCGTCGGCAGCTCCGACAAGGTGGCCGCGCTGGACGCGGGAGCCGACGACTACGTCACCAAGCCGTTCGGGGTCGACGAGCTGCTCGCCCGCATCCGTGCGGTCACCCGCCGGCAGGGCGGTGGTACCACCAACCTGCCCACTGTCCAGATCGGACAGTTCACAGTGGACCTCAGCGCACACGAGGTGCGAGACGAGTCGGGCCGGGATGTCCGGCTGACCCCGACCGAGTGGCACCTGCTGGAGATCCTGGTACGCAATCCCGGCAAGCTCGTCAGCCAGCGCCACCTGCTGAAGGAGGTATGGGGTCCGCGGTACGAGAAGGAGACGCACTATCTGCGGCAGTACATGGCTCAGTTGCGGCACAAGCTGGAACCCGACCCGGCCCATCCGAGGCACCTGCTGACCGAGCCGGGCATGGGCTATCGCTTCCGGCCCGAACCCGACAACGGGCCCACCTGAGCCGCCGCGGTACCGACCCGTTGCCACCACGCGCGTTGGACGAGCAGCGTGACCACGCCGGCGGTGACGATCGCGGCGAGGTTGATGAGCAGCTGCAGGGCCGACCCGGCGGCCTCTCCCGGTACCCCGTATGCCGTTGCCACGGCCGCATTGGCCGCGGCCGGAACGGTCGTCACCGAGATGAGCACGCCGATGAGCGCGCCGGAGCGCGCAGCGGTGACGGAGAGCATCCCGGCTATCCCGGCCAGGAAGCCGATGACCCAAGAGAGCGCGTCGGGTCGCCAGATGAAGTCGGTGAGCGGTCGCTCGGCCAGCAACATCGACCGGTCGACTAGACCCACGGCGGTCAGCAGCCAGGTGGCCAGCACCGTGAACCCCATCGCGATCGGGAAGCCCACCACGAGCGCCAGCGCCGAGCGGCGGATCACCTCGAGCCGGCGCTGGACGAGCCCGACGCACAGCGCGGCGAGCGGCCCGAACTCGGGACCGACCACCATCGCGCCGACGATGAGAATCGGCTGGTCGAGCAGCACCCCGATGCCGGCGATGATCGTGGCGACCGTCAGCAGGGCGAGGTAGGTGGCCGACAGCCGGGTCTCCTGCCCGGTCTTGTGCTCGACCTCGTCCCACACGACCGCGTCCACACCGAGGCCGGGCGCCTCCTCGGCGGCGCGATCGGCCGATGTGGACAGTGTGACGTCGACGTTCTCGATGGCGATCGACCCGGCCCGGTCGATGCCCAGCTCCCGCAGCGCGTCGAGGACGGCGTTGGCCCCCTCCCGCACGACATCGCAGAGCACGACGTCGCCGGCCGGCTCCCGTGCCGCGCCCGGCAGCACGATCAGATGGGTGACGGCGGCGTCGCCGGAGAGCATGTCTACCACGGCCTGCGACCGGTCGGTCGGGGCGATCAATCGCAAGTGCAGCACGCGCGGAATGTACCGCGTCAAGAAAGCGTCAAGAACCCCGAGGGATGGTGATCTTCGAACGTACGCTTGCAGCGTGCCCTCCCCGACGGTCTGGCTGAAACGGATCGTGCTGGGCCGGCCGTTCCGCAGCGATCGGCTCGGAGAGACGCTGCTCTCGAAGCGCCTCGCGTTGCCCATCTTCGCCAGCGATCCGCTGTCCTCGGTCGCGTACGCCACCCAGGAGATCCTGCTGGTGCTCACGCTCGGCGGGTTGGCCTACCTGTACCTGGCACCGTGGGTGGCGCTCTGCGTGGTGGTGCTGCTGACCGTCGTGGTGGTGTCGTACCGGCAGGTGGTGCGGGCCTACCCGTCGGGCGGCGGTTCGTACGAGGTCGCCTCCCGCAACCTCGGTGCCTCGGCGGGACTCGTCGTGGCGGCCGCGCTGCTCGTCGACTACATCATGACCGTCGCGGTGTCCGTGGCCGCCGGCGTCGACAACATCATCTCCGCGGCACCGGGCCTGAACCCCTGGCGGATTCCCATCAACATCGGGTTCGTCGTGCTGCTCGCCGCGATGAACTTGCGCGGGGTACGCGAGTCGGGCCGCGCGTTCGCCGTACCGACCTACCTGTTCGTGGCCGGTGTGCTGGCGATGATCGCGGTCGGGCTGGGCCGGTGGCTGGCCGGTGACCCGCCGGTGGCCGAGAGCGCGGGTTGGGGCGTGCGGCCCGAACAGGTCGGGCTGGCCGGGCTCGGCCTGACCCTGCTGGCCCTGCGCGCGTTCTCCTCCGGCTGTACCGCGTTGACCGGCGTCGAAGCCATCTCCAACGGGGTGCCGGCGTTCAAGCCGCCCAAGAGTGAGAACGCTGCCCGCACGATGGTCGCCATGGGGATCATCGCCATCACGATGTTCTCCGGCATCACCGCACTGGCGGTCATCGCCGACGTGCACGTCGCCGAGACCACCTGTGACCTCGTCGGGTTCCCGGGCAACTGCGAGACCGAGCCGCAGCGCACGGTCATCGCCCAGTTGGCGGCGGCGGTGTTCGGCGGTACCGATACCGTCATGTTCTTCTACATCCAGGCGGCGACCGCGGCGATTCTCGTCCTCGCGGCCAACACCGCCTTCAACGGTTTCCCGATGCTGAGCTCGATCCTCGCCCAGGACCGCTACCTGCCGCGGCAACTGCACACCCGCGGCGACCGGCTGGCGTTCTCCAACGGCATCATCGCGCTGTCGGTCGTCGCGGGTGCGCTGATCGCCGCGTTCGACGGTTCGGTCACCCGGCTGATCCAGCTCTACATCCTCGGCGTGTTCACCTCGTTCACTCTCTCGCAGTTCGGCATGGTGCGGCACTGGAACCGTCTACTGTCGACAGAGCGGGACCCGGCGACCCGCCGGCGCATGCACCGCTCGCGGGTCATCAACGCGGTCGGCGGCGTGTTCACCGGGCTCGTCCTGGTCATCGTGCTGGCGACCAAGTTCACCCACGGGGCGTATCTGGTCGTCATCGCGGTACCCCTGCTGTGGCTGATGATGCGCGGCATCCGCCGGCACTACGACTCGGTGCGCACGGAACTGGCCCCGGACGCCGACGACCGCATCCTGCCGAGCCGGGTGCACGCCGTCGTACTGGTGTCCACTGTGCACAAACCGACGCTGCGAGCGGTATCGTTCGCCCGGGCCAGCCACCCGGACACGCTGACGGCGGTCACCGTCAACGTCGACGACGCGGACACCCGGGCGCTGCAACGGCAATGGGAGCAGCTCGACGTCCCGGTACCGCTGGTCGTCATCGAGGCGCCGTACCGGGGCATCACCCGCCCGGTCGTCGAGTATGTCGAGGGGATGCGCCGGGAGAGCCCGCGCGACGTGGTCGCGGTCTACATCCCCGAGTACGTCGTCGGCCGGTGGTGGGAGCAACTGCTGCACAACCAGTCCGCGCTACGGCTGAAGGCCCGGCTGCTGTTCGAGCCGGGTGTGATGGTCATCAACGTTCCGTGGCAGCTGCGGTCCTCCGGCTACTCGAGCAGGGTGAGCGCCCCGGCGACCGTGAACCCCAGCACGGTGAGCAGGCCGGTCAGCTTGCCACCTTCCTCGTACGCCTCGGGAATCATCGAGTCGGCGAGCATCGTGAGCACGGCACCCGCGGCGAACGCCTGCACCAAGCTGCCGTCGGCGCCGGGCACGAAGCGCAGCAGCCCGTAGCCGAGCGCGGCGGCGACCGCCGACACCGCGACGATGCCCCACCACATCAGGTAGATCCGGCGTGCCGGGGTGCCCGAGTCCCGCATGCCCGCGGACGCGCCGAGACCTTCGGGCAGGTTCGACACGAACACCGCGACCAGAAACGCGATGCTCACCCGGCCACCCGCGGCCAGGCTCATGCCGAGGACCAGAGACTCGGGTACGCCGTCGAGCAAGGCGCCGAGCGCGATCGACCGGTTCGCCGTATCGCTACCCGGCCGCTGCCGGCGCGTGACGAGCCGGTCGAGGCCGAAGAACACCAGTGCCCCGATGCCGAGCGAGACGAAGATCCCGCCGTTGTCCAGCGTGCCGGGTGGCACCAGCTCGTAGGCGACCGCCGCCAGCAGCGCGCCCGCGCCGAAGCCCATCGTGCGGCCCACGGCGGGCGCGGCCGGCCGGTAGCTCAGCGCCAGCCATGCGCCCACTACGAGCGCGACGGCACCGATCGCCCCCCACATCGCCGCGGTCAGCGCACCCATCGCCATCACCATACGTCCGGTACCCTGCATTCCGTGCGTGACTTCCACGGGGTTTACCGGCGCATGGCGCTGGTGGACTTCGGGTGGGAGGTGCTGCTCGCGCTGAACCTGGCCTTCTACCGGACGTTCGCGGTACCGAGCATCGGTGGGCTGCTCGCCGCCACCGGGGAGATGACCGGGCGGCCGCAGAAACGGGCCGACGACACGGGTCTGCTGACGTACGAGATGATCTACCACGGGCTCGGTCACCCGCGGGGCCTCACGGCGGTACGCCGGCTCAACCAGATCCACCGGCGGTTCGACATCTCCAACGACGACTATCGGTACGTGCTGAGCACCCTCGCCGTTGTGCCGACCCGCTTCGTCGACCGGTACGGGCGCCGTCGGTTGACCGCGACCGAGCGCGAGGCCACGGCGCTGTTCTACCGCCAGGTCGGCGAGCACATGGCGATCGCCGACCTCCCGGAGTCCTATGTGGACTTCGCCGCGCTGATGGACGGGTACGAGCAACGCCATTTCGCCCCGCATCCGGCCGGCCCGGCGCTGATCGGCGCCACCCGGCAACTCCTCGCCGATCGCTTTCCCGGCTGGGCACGACGGGTGGTACTCGCCGCCGGGGACGCGTTGCTCGACGAGCCGTTGCGACGCGCCCTGCAGGTGGCGGAGCCGCCGGCCGCGGTCCGCATGGCGGTACACGTCGCGCTGCGCGGCAGAGCATGGGCCACGCGGCTCGTGCCCCGGCCGCTCGAGGAGGTGTTCCAGCCGGGCATGCCGACGCCGACGTACCCCGACGGGTACGCCGTGGAAGAGTTGGGGCCGTGAGCACCTTCGTGCTGATTCACGGCGCGGGCGACGTCGGCTGGTACTGGCATCTGGTCGAGGCCGAGCTTCGCGGTCGGGGGCACGACGTGGTAGCCCCCGACCTACCGGCCGGCGACGACTCGGCGAACCTGGACGACTACGCCGACGCGGTCGTCGAGGCGGTGGGCGACAGGCGGGACCTGGTCGTTGCGGGCCAGTCCTTCGGCGCGTTCACCACGCCCCTGGTCGCCGCTCGGTTACCGGTCGACACCTTGGTTCTGGTGGCCGGAATGGTGCCCGCGCCGGGCGAGACGCCGGACGACTGGTGGCGCAACAGCGGCTACTCGGACCTCGGGCTGAGCGGGAGCGACGATCCGTTCGTGACCTTCTACCACGACGTGCCGCGCGAGCTGGCCGAGGAGGCGGTGGGCTACGAGCGCGCGCACCCCTCGGCGGCCGCGATGGCGCAACCGTGGCCGTTGCCGGCGTGGCCGGACGTACCGACGAAATTCGTGCTCTGTACCGAGGACCGCTTCTTCCCGCCGGACTTCTTCCGCCGGCTGGTCGGCGAGCGCCTGGACATCGTGCCGGATGAGATCGAAGCAGGTCACTGCGTCGCGCTCAGTCGCCCGCGGGAGTTGGCCGATCTGCTGGAAGGCTACCGCTCGTGACGAAGAACGTGACCGCGTAGAGGAAGCGGCGCTCGGCTATCGACCGGTCGACGGCCTCTTCGAACTCCGCGACCCTTCCGCTATCGAGGTGACCCCGTTCGGCGGCCGTGGCCGCCCAGGTACGCAGACCCATCACATTGTCCACAGTGGTCGGATCGCGCACGACGAGCGGGTGGGCCTCGACGGCGACGCCGGTCAGGCCGTGGCTGGTGAGCAGGCCGGCGTGCCGGTGGGCGAGGGTGCCGTTGCGCAGCAGGTGGTCGGCCCGGAACCGGAGCACGGCCCGGGCGAGATTCTGGTCCTCGATGTCGAGTACCTGCGTGTCGTAGTCGGGGTCGGCGAGCACGACCCGCCCGCCGGCCGCGGTGACCCGGACCATCTCGGCCATTGCCGCCGTCGGGTCGGCGAGATGCTGCAGCACCCGGTCGGCGACGGTACCGGCGAACGTACCGCCGGCGAACGGCAATGCCGCCGCGTCGGCCACGGCTGATGTGAGACCCCGCGATCGGGCGGCCTTCGCCATCGTGGCCGCCCGGTCCAGGGCGACGACCTCGACCCCGTGCTGCTCCGCGAGGGCGAGCGCGAAGGAGCCGGAACCCGCACCGACATCGAGGTACCGCCCCGGCGCGGCCGGCCGCAGCAGCTCGCGGACCCGGGCCTTGTACGCGCGGTAGAACGGTTCGGCGTCGATCCGGTCGAGCACCCGTACCCAGTCCTCGGGCCGCTCCTGCCCGTCGACGTCGACGAAACCGTGCGTCCGCGTCACTCGTAGCGGATGCTCTCGTGTCTGGTCGCGACGCTCATGAACGGCAACGCGATCAACGATATCGCGAACGCCACCAGCGCTCCGACACCGAGCCCGGCCAGGTAGGTGCCGCTGGGCAACACCCATTCGTTCGGCGGTACGGTCGCGGCCATGTTCAGCGTCGCCAGCCCGACCGCGACGAGCGCGCTGAGCGCCAGCGGAATCCCGATCTCCAGCATCACGATGCCGCGCAGCTCACCGAGGCGCACGCCGGACGCGCGTAGCAACGCGAACGGGCGCCGGCGTTCCAGCACTCCGTTGATCACTGAGATGGTCAGGCTGCATGCCGCGACCAGGAGGACGAACACCATGACATAGGGCAGCATGGTTTCCAGGCCGGTGACCGGCCCGAGCAGACTTCGGCCAGGCAGGTCCTCGCTGGTCTTGCTGCGCGAGAGCGGCACCGTGGCGGCCGCGACGGTCCGGACCCGCTCCTGCGCCGCCGATGTGCCGTCGGTCGGTATGAACAGCGTCTGGACCGGTAGCTGGCCGGCATCCGAGCCCGGTTCCGTGAATCCTTCGGGCAGGTAGATGAAGTCGGCGCCGCTCGCCCCGGGGTAGGGCAGGATGAACAGGTCCTCGTACGCGATGTAGGTCGGGGTCCCGCCCAGGACATTGTCGTACTGCGGCAGCGGACAGCTCAGATCGGTGACCCGGGCGAGATCGGCGCAGGCCACCACGATCCGACCGTGCGGGGTCAACCTGGCCACGACCACTCCCGGAGCCATCAGCGGGGCCAGCGAGGCGTCGGGTACGCCGCGCACGTGTACCGCCACTACACCGTCATCCAACACCGATCGAACGTCGCCAGCGGCCGGAGCGTTGCTGCGATCGTGGGCGGCGAGGAGGCCGATCCCCGTCGCCACATAGATGGCCAACGCGGCGCCGCTGACCGAGCGGAACGTGCTGTACGGGTCGACCGCTATCCGCCGCGCCACCATCAGCGTGGTCGCGCGGCGGCTCGTGCGGGCCAGCCCGCGGCTGAGCCAGTGGCACACCCACGCTCCGGACAGAAAGAATCCGACCAGTATGGACAGTGGGGCGAGGACCGAGATGGCAGCCACGAGCGCCGTCTGCTCGTAGTTCGGATCGCGGGTGAGCATCGTGACGTACCACGAACCCAGGATCCCGGCGGCGATGGGCAACAGCCGCCAAGCCCGCGGGGGTTTGCGTTGCCCACGCCGGAACACACCGAGCGGCCTGAGGTGCACGGCGGTGAGCGTCACCAGAGCGGTGCCGACGGCGATCACCAGTACCAGAACCAGGGCCACCACCGCCTGCGTGGTCGGTACCCGAACGTCCTGCGGGAAGATGGGCGTGCCGTGCCCGAGCGTCACCTGGCTTGCCACGATCGGCCGGAGCGCGAGAAAACCCAAGCAGCCCACCACGATCCCGGCGAGCGCCGCACCGCCGGCTTCGACCACGGTGAGCACCGCGGTCTGCCATCGGGTCGCTCCGGCCATCCGGAGCGCGGCGAACTGCCGTTCGCGGCGTACCCCGCCGACGCGGGCGGCCATGGACACGAAGACCGCCACCGGGCCGACAATCAGCGCGGCCAGCAGTCCAAAGAGGACCCCGAAGATGGCGGCGAAGTCGAGGCGCTCGCCCGGTTGCTCGATGCCGCGGATCTCGATTGCGCCATGGGTGTTGCGCATCTCCTCCGGAGTACGCCCCACGATGCCCACCAGTTCGTCGGGCATGATGAGGCCTTCGGGTCCGATGGTGCCGGCGATCCTTCCAGGGAACCGGTTGCGCAGTTGGTCGTCGGGCACGGACCGCATCAACTCTTCGAGTCGCGGTGAGACGAACACCTCACCCGGGGCGGGCAACCGGTCGATGCCGGGCGGCACCGGCGGTCGCGCCCCGAGCGCGGCAACGTGCACGCGGATGACGTCGCGGCCCGCGTACCGGTCGGTGACGGCGATCCACAGCGCCGGGTCGGGCGCGGTGGCCGGGCTGGTCTCGTCGGTGCGGTGCCAGGCCAGCCGATCGATGTGGGTCTGCATAATCGGCAACCCGGTGAGGCTCAACAGGATCAGGAACACACCGGTCGCGATGCCGATCGCCATCAACGCCATCCGTGCCGTGGCTTCCCGGCCGCCGGCGAACGCCATGCGGAACCCCAACAGAAGGTTCATCGCGCCGCTCCCACTACCGCCGGTTGCACGGTCCGTCCATCCCGGACGGTGATCCGGCGATCCGCGTACGCCGCGACCCGCGGCTCGTGGGTGACCATGACGACGCTGGCGTCCTCTTCCTTGGCCGCGCTCACGAGCAGCTCCATCACCTGGTCGCCGGCTACCGTGTCGAGAGATCCGGTGGGTTCGTCGGCGAAGACGATCCGTGGCCCGGTAACCAACGCTCGGGCGATGGCGACCCGCTGACCCTGCCCGCCGGAGACCTCCCCGGGTAGTCGGCGTTCGAGGCCTTCCAGGCCGAGCCGCGTCAACCAGGTCCGCGCCGCCGCGATCGCCACCCGACGTCCCTTGCCCGAGAGCAGCAGCGGCAGTGCGATGTTGTCCAGCACAGGGAGCTCCGGCACCAACTGTCCAAACTGGAAGACGAAGCCGAACACGCTGCGGCGTAACCGGGTGCGCTGCCCGTCGAGCATCCGGTCGATGCGCCGACCGTCGAAGACGACCTCACCCCGGTCCGGGGTCAGGATGCCTGCCAGGCAATGCAACAGCGTGGACTTGCCGGACCCGCTCGGTCCCATCACCGCGAGCACCTCTCCGGCCGCGACGGACAGGTCCGCCCCCCGCAGTGCATGGGAGAGCCCAAAGCTCTTGTGCAGGCCGCGGCCGGCGAGCAACTCAGTCATGCGGCGGAATATACACGATGGGTATACCCAGCGGGAAGAGTCGTCGCTCAGCCGACCGTTGCCAGGAACTGCGTAGCGGCCAGCTCGGCGTAGAGCGGATCGGCGGCTACCAGCTCGCTGTGCGTACCGACGGCCCGCACCTCACCGGCGTCCATCACGACGATCCGGTC
>Ga0075428_100008330_pt1 | contig 11491 bp, 7 predicted proteins | sample RhiMetdeltSRZDD2_FD_75291 | JGI IMG/M metagenome (GOLD analysis project Ga0075428, IMG submission 75291) | Populus rhizosphere microbial communities from Tennessee, USA - Rhizosphere MetaG P. deltoides SRZDD2 | ecosystem: Host-associated > Plants > Roots > Rhizosphere > Soil | place: USA...
TCTCGGGCGCGAGGAGGGTGACGTTCTACACCTCTCGACTCCGGAGGGTGTGGGCCTTGATTTGCGGCGGTCGTGGAACAGCTATCATAACATGGAGTCGGTGGGCGAGATCAGCGCATGGGAGATACGCCGGTGACTGGTTGCCCAATGCGCGCCATGTCGAATGTGTAGAGACGAGCTTGCCGTGCAGCTCCAAGACCGGAACCCCGCACCCCCTCGCGGAGACTCTTCAGGTCTCGGCAAGGGGCTCTTGCTTGTGAGCTTCCTCGTGACCGTCTTTCTCGTATCGCCGACGGCAGGTGTTCATGCGCCCAGCGGACTCTCACTCACCTGGCGGCGCGACACCGGTGGGTGAGTGTTCATCACGCCCGCAGTTGCGGGAGGGCAAGTATTCGTCGGCTCGTGTTCTGGCAAGCTCTACGCCCTCGCGGATTCGACGGGCGACGTCCTGTGGACCTATGACACGAGCCGCGACGGGCCCCCTATGCAGTTCCATGGTGATCCTCTCCTCAGCGACAACCTCCTCGTCGTGGGGACGGATACCGACTCGATCGGCCATCTGTACGGGTTCGAGCGTTCCACGGGAACGGTTGTATGGAAGCATACCTGCGCGGGGGGTTTCCCATCGCAGGTCGTGTCGCGTGGCGCTACGGCGTTCGCGATGACGGGCGGCAACGAGGTTCTGGCTGTGGAACTCGCGAGTGGGAAGATGCGCTGGCGCGCCCACGGCCCGCCCGATGCCCAGCCGGGGTTCAACACCTCGGATCCCGTCATCTCGGGCACCCGGCTCGTCGTCGCCTGGCGCGCTGGGTGGGCAGATGCCTTCGATGTGGAATCCGGTAACGTCCTCTGGCGCCGCTCGCTCTCGAGTCCTGTGAACACGTCAGTCTACCTGCAGGCCGACACGGTCGCCGTGGGCACCGGGGACGGTCTCATGCACCGGCTGCGACTGTCCGATGGCGTCGAACTGGAGCCCGTCCAGGTCGAAGGGATGCCCTTCGGAGATATCGTGTCTGCGAACGGATTCGTCCTCTTGCTGACCAAGGCAAACGAAATCGACTATCTCTCGGCATGGACACCCGACTTCGGGCGAAGAATGTGGGTGCACCAGTCTGCAAAGCCATGGTCGACGTTCCGCCCGGCGGTGCAGGGCAACTCGGCTCTCGTGGGCTATCCAGGACGCCTCCTGGTCGTCGACCTCACGGGCGGGACCGAATTGGGAGGTTGGGACGTCGACGGCAGCCCACGCGGCCTCGCTCGGCATGGTTCCGCGAGCTACGTGGGCCTGCTCGAGGGAAGCGTGCTGCGCTTGGAAACATCGCAATAACTCGTAGCCGTGCTCGCGCTGCCCGCGCGAACCGATCCCCTCTTGCCCAACTTCCCGGCTTTACGGCTCGCGGCGCCGACCCTGTGGGCCTACGGGACCCGTGAGCCCAACCGCGATCCCGCTTCAGCCCCGGGGCGCGAGCGAACGAAGAGGTTCAGGTTGGCCATGGTGTGGACGATGAGGACGGAGTCCGCCTGGGCGTTCAGCGTGGTGCGTCGAATGCCGAACGACGGGGTCGTCCCGGCCCGGGTCCAGTCCGGAGACTGCCCGAGCTCGTTGCGAAAGTCCGCTGCCGTCAGCTTCTCGCCGAGGAAGGTCAACCATTGGTTCCTGGCAATGGGCGCGTAGGCATGGGCGTACACCGATCCCTCTTGCATGACCACGAGAGCATGTAACACTGCGGCCCGTGGCTCCGGTGGTGACACAAGAGCAGCATCGAACTCGGCGTCCAGTTCCACGATTTCGCCCTGCGTTTCGGGGTCGAAAACTTGTCCCAGCAGCTCGTGAACGACGGCGATCGAGCTGCCCAGGGCGTGCTCGTGCGTCATCCTCCGGTAGAAGCCGCTGTTGCCCAACTCGCCGCTCCCCTGGACGGCAACGTGGCTGGCGCCCCCGGAACTGTCGACGCTGAACACCCTCCAAGAAGTCGGGTGAAAGAACTCGTCGTGGATGACCGTGAGCGCGATTTCGCAGGCGTCACCGATTCCATCGCCGTCGAGATCGGCCTGACTCGCGTTGGCCAGCTGCGGACAGTTGTCGGTGTGATCGGGAATGCCATCGCCGTCGGCATTGGGAGCCGTGGGCGAAGAGTCACAGTCGAGGAGTGCAAGAGGAGCGGCACAGAAGAGTGCAGAGCTCCAGTGAGTGGAGCCATCGGATCGCAAGAGGGATTCCTCGTGTTTCTCGAAGTTGCCGCGGCAATGCCTTGATTCGTGCGCGGTTACGCCTACTCGAGACTCGCTCTTCCGCATCATGCCAGGTTGTGAATCCCGCGTCTGCGTCCCCGCGTGACGTCGCAGTGATTCCAGGGTAAGGTGGGCGCATGCAGTCGAGGCCCGACCCCTCCCCGCCCTTCGCCGACTATCAGCCGCGCGCCGCGACGCCGCCGAGCGGCACCACCTCTTTCTCGCTCTCTCCCGAGCTGCACCGGGATCTCAGCCGCAGGCTGGCGACCGTGGGGCTTTGCTACTCGGGGGCGTACTTCCTCGCCTACGGCAGCTCGTGGGTGCGCTTCTCGTCCGACATGGCGCAGAGCGCCGGGCTGCAGGACGTCGCCGCCGTTCTCTCCATCGCCATGGGCCTCGTCGTGTTCTTCACCGCGCGCCGCGGGAAGCTGCCACAGGCATCGCTGGCGAACGTCGTTCTCGTCTTCCAGGTGCTCGGGGGCCTCGGCATCATGGTGGGTGCCTGGCGCTGGGAGAGCGGATTGGACGAGTTCCAGCGCCACGTCTGGGAGGCGATCGGCTCTGCCGAGGTGAACTTCCCCACCGGCTTCGTCGAGCGCATGCGCGCCGCCGACATTCGCATCGTCTACAACGGGGGTGTGACCTGGGTGGGAGTCTGGCTGCTCGTCGTCCCCATCCTCATTCCGATGTCGCCGAAACGCACGTTGCTGGCGGTCCTCCTCACCGCGTCCACGGTCCCCGGTGTGTACTTTGCTTCCATACTGGCGCACGGTGTGCCGGAGTCGGTCCGGCCCTGGGTCCTGCCGCTGTTTCTCGACTACACGGTGCCCACCTTCATCTGCGCAGGGCTGGCCCTGTTCGCATCGAAAGCGGTGTACCGACTGGCGCGCGAGCTGTCGCGCGCCCAGCAGCTCGGGAGCTACCAGCTCGTCGAACGCATCGGAGCCGGAGGCATGGGCGAAGTCTGGCGGGCGCGTCACCAGCTCCTGGCGCGCCCCGCAGCGATCAAGCTGATCCGCCCCGAGATGCTGGCGGGGCCGGGGCCGTCTGCGCCGGCGGACGTGCTGCGGCGCTTCGAGCGCGAGGCGCAGGCGACGGCGCGGCTACGCTCGCCGCACACGGTGGAGCTGTACGACTTCGGCGTCGCGCAGGACGGCACGTTCTATTACGTCATGGAGCTCCTCGAGGGCTTCGACCTGAAGTCCTTGGTCGAGAAGTTCGGCCCCTTGCCACCGGCGCGCGCGGTCCATCTGCTCTGGCAGGTTTGTCACTCGCTCGAGGACGCGCACCGGTCGGGGCTCGTGCATCGGGACATCAAGCCCTCGAACATCTTCACCTGCCGGAGGGGTCTCGATCACGACTTCGTCAAAGTGCTGGATTTTGGGCTGGTGAAGAACGTGGACAGTGGCAAGGAGACTCTCGAGCTCTCGGTCGAAGGCGTCACCCGCGGCACTCCGGCCTTCATGGCCCCCGAGGTGGCGACCGGAGCCGTGACCGTGGATGCTCGCACCGACATCTATTCTCTGGGCTGCGTCGCCTACTGGCTCGTGACCGGCAGCCTCGTCTTCGAGGGGCCGACGCCGGTCGCGACCCTGTTGATGCACGTGCGCGATCAGCCGCTGTCGCTTTCGAAGCGCTTGGGCGAGCCGATCGCGGCGCCGCTCGAAGCTCTCGTTCTCGATTGCCTGCGCAAGAATCCGGCGGAGCGGCCGGAGAGCGCGGCGGCGGTCGCCTCACTCCTGGCCGAGTGCGCCGCCGCCCTCGGGCCGTGGACGCCCCAGCAGGCCGAGGCCTGGTGGAAGCAGTACGCACCAGAGGTCGTGAACGCAACGACATGAGTGCGCTTGAGCTGGAAGAACGGATACTCACGGCGCAGCTGGTCTGCACTAGGCGCAGCAACCACCGGTCCGCGGTCCTCTGGCTCGCAGCCTGCATCGGCTCTTGCGCGCTCGTGGATCCCGCCTTCGCGGTCACCGTCCCCACAGGCTTCGCAGTCAATGTCTTCGTCGGCGGCTTGGAAATGCCCACCTCGCTAGCGTTCGGCCCCGATGGCACCCTGTACATCACGACGCTCGATGATCGTGTGCACGCCGCGAAGGACCTGGACGGCGATGGCACCGCCGATACCGTCGTCGACTTCGCCGCAGGAATGACGAACCCCACTGGGCTGCTGCACCTCGGAGGTGCCTTGTTCGTTTCCTACCGAGGCGAAGTCGCGCGCTACCGTGACATGGATGGGGACCACGTGGCCGACGTCGTCGACACCATCCTGACCGGCATCCCGGTCGGTGCGGGACGCAACTGCGACCTCACCAGCGGGCCCGATGGGAGGATCTACATGGGGGTGGGCGCGGCGACCAACCTGGGCCAGCAGGCCCATCCTTGGTCGGCAACCGTCTTGCGCTTCACGACTGCCGGGGATTCGTTGACGATCCTCGCCACTGGCGTGCGGGTCGCCTACGACGTGGCTTTCAATCAGGCGGGGGCGCTCTTCGCCGCCGACAATGGCCCGAGCGCCGAATCGACGCAGTGCTTCGAGGCCCCGGACGAGCTCAACTGGATTCGTCAAGGGCACGACTATGGCTTTCCCGACTGCTTCGCGTTCGGCGACTGCGCCGACGTGAGCGAGTTCTGCTCGCCACCGCCATGCGGCACCGGGGATTGCGACTTCGGCGGTTGCGATGCGGCCGTCACCGATCCCATTGCCCTCTTCGATCCGCATAGCTCGCCGGATGGCCTGGTGTTCGGCTCCGGGTTCGCCAGCTTCGGTGCCGAGGATCTGTTCGTCGCCGAGTTCGGGCAGACCGCCTCCTCGGGGGGCTGCGCCACCAGCTTCGGTCACCGGGTTTCCCGTCTCCGAGTCACCTGGAACGGCGCCGCGTGGGAGGCGAGCCCTCCGGAGGCGTTCGCCACCGGGCTCGGCCGGCCGCTCGACGTGGCAGTCGGGCCCGACGGCGCCCTCTACGTCGCCGACTATGAACATGGCTGCGTGTACCGGATCGCGGGCCAGAATCTCGCCGCTGCAGAGGAGGGCGCGTTGCCTGCGTTCCGCCTATGGCCGAATCCGACATCGGCCCGCCTGCACATTGCCAACTCGCTGCTGGCGCCCTGTGCGGGGACGATCGTGGACGTGAGCGGGCGGCGAGTCGCGTTGATGGCGATTCCTGTAGGCGTTGTGGCAACGTGGGATCTGCGTGACCGCGCCGGCAATCGCGTGGCTCCGGGACTCTACTTCTTGCGCGCCCCCTGCGGCGCCGATGTCGCCAGCCGGAAGTTCTTCGTCGTTCGCTGAGACCGGATGGGAATTGCATGGCGGTCTGGAGGAACTCGCCCTTTATCACTCCCCTTCTTTGACGTCCGTCGCCTGCGCCGGGACCTGGTAGCCTGAGAGAAGGTGCAGGACGAGGAGGGCGCATGCAAGGCGAGCCGGGCGCAGCAACGGCGGATCGCGTGAGTGCGGTCGAGGCGCGAAGCGCGACGCTGCGGAAAGAACTCGGCCTCCGGGATCTGGTGCTGACACAGATCCTCTACGTCGTGGGCTCGGGGTGGGTGGGCACGGCGGCGAAGCTCGGTCCCTCGCATCTCGTGTACTGGTGTCTCGCGATCCTCCTCTTCTACCTGCCGCAGGCGGCGGTCGTCATCTATCTGAACCGGATCATGCCCCTCGAGGGCGGGATCTATCAGTGGGCGAGCGCCGGATTGGGCGAGTTCCTCGGGTTCCTGGTGGCCTGGAATCTCTGGGCCTACACGGTCCTGATCATGGCAATGTTCGGCGTCATGATCGCCAATAATCTGGCATACCTCGTCGAACCGATCGTTCCCTGGCTCACCGGCGCGAGCGGGTACACCACCGCGGTCAGCGCCACCACGATCGTCGCCCTCACCGTCGTCTCGCTCCTCGGGCTCCGCGTGGGCAAGTGGCTGCAGAACCTCGGCGGCGCCGCGCAGTTCCTGACCTACATGGCACTCATCCTCGTGCCCTTCGTTGCCTTACAGCGTGGCACCGTGTCGGACCACCACCCATTCCGGGTCGCATTGCCGGCGCTTTCGCTCCTCAGCCTCAATATTTTCGGCAAGATGGCAATGGGGGCGCTGAGCGGTTTCGAATACGTGGCCATTCTCGCCGGCGAGTGCCGGAGCCCGGCGCGGTCGATCGGCCGCGCCGTGCTCATCGCGGCCCCCATCATCGCGGCGATGTTCATCCTCGGCACGGGCAGCGTTCTCACCTTGGTTCCCCAAGATCGCATCGATCTCATCAGCCCCATTCCGCAGACGCTCGGAATCGGGTTTGGGATCTCGGGTGGCGCGCGTCTCCTCGTGCCCCTCCTGATTCTGGCGCTGCTGCTCCGGCAGATCGGCAACGTGGCGCTGATCTTCGCCGGAAACTCGCGCCTGCCCATGGTCGCCGGCTGGGACCGGCTCCTGCCCGCCTGGTTCACGCGGCTGCACCCGCGCTTCCGGACGCCGCGGAACTCGATCCTGTTCGTGGGCGGGCTGACGCTGGTCTTGGCGCTGGCAGGACAGGTCGGCGTGGGCGTGCAAGAGGCGTTTCAACTGCTCGAGAACGCGGGTGGTATCTTCTACGCGTTCACTTACCTGGCTCTGTTCGCGATCCCGATCGCCGGGGTCCGGCGCCTCGGGGTGCGCCCGCCGCTCTGGCTTCGCGCAGCCTCTGCCTGCGGGTTCGCGGTCACCCTGCTGTATGCGGTGCTTTCGGTCTTCCCGATCATCGAGGTCGCGAACTGGAGGGTCTTCGCTGGCAAGATCATCGCGGTCCTGCTCGCAGGGAACCTGATCGGCGTCGGCATCTACGCGTTGGCGCGCCGCGGTTCACGACAGAAACATGCGGTTTGATCGGGCTCGCGCTTGAACCAGCTCACCGCACTCGGCTGCAAGCCGTGGTGCCGCTCAGTGCGAGAGGCGCGGATTTGTTGCCATTCCTGGCTTCCTGTTTGACATACTGACCCCTGGCCAGCCGGTCCGCCGGGCCACCGCCTGGAGTCTTCCGGCAGCTCGAAAACGCCGGCCGCGGCCGTTCTGTCGAGATACCTCTGAGCGCGCCTGGCGAAAACGGCGGCCGAAGCCAGTGACACACCGGCAACTCGAGCAACCCTTCGAGAGCCCGATGCTCACGATTCACGTTCTGGGAGACTTCCAGGTCCTCAAGGGCGGAACCCTTCAAGAGTTCCCCCAGTCGCGCAAGACACGCGCCCTGCTCGCCTACCTCATCCTGACTGGCCGCCGCCACCGCCGCGAGCGGCTTTGCAATCTGCTCTGGGACGTGCCAGACGACCCGCGGGGCTCGCTCCGGTGGTCGCTGAGCAGATTGCGTTCGCTCGTCGACGAGCCCGGTACCCAGCGGATCGTCGCCGATCGTGAACATGTTCTCTTCGATCCCAACGATGCAACGATCGACCTGCTGGAGATTCGCCGGGAGCTCGCCGGCGGTGCCAATGCCCTCACCACCCAACGACTCCTCGCTCTGGCCGGACAGTTTCGCGGCGAGCTCCTGGAAGACCTGGCGATCACCGATCCGCATGAGTTCGAGCTTTGGCTCCTCACGGAGAGAGAGACGGCACGACGGACTCGCGCTTCACTTCTCCAAGCTCTGGTACACAGGCTCCGTGCCGAGGGCCGCGAGGAGGTTGCTGACCATGCACGAGATTGGGTCGCTTCCGATCCCTACTCGGTCCCTGCGCATGCCATGCTCATCCATGCCTTGGCCGCAGCTGGCCGGCGTGAGGAGGCCGAGCGCCAGCAGGAGATCAGCCTGCAAGAGCTGCGCAGCGCCGGCGCCTCAGGCCTCCGGGCACTGAGCGAAGCTCTTTCCTCACGCGGTTCGTCCCCACCAGTCTTGCCAGAGAGGGAGCCCGACATCCGTCTCGTCCAGGAGATCCGCTTCTGCACCACGAGCGACGGCGTGCGCATCGCACATGCAACCGTGGGTGACGGGTCACCCCTGATCAAGACGGCGAACTGGCTCAACCATCTCGAATACGACTGGGACAGTCCGATCTGGCGCCACGTCTTTCGCGGGCTGGCCCGGGATCACCGTTTGATCCGGTATGACGCACGCGGGAATGGTCTTTCCGATTGGGATGTCGAGGCGATCTCCTTCGACGCATTCGTGAACGATCTGGAGGCCGTGGTCGAGGCGGCCGGAGTCGAACGGTTCCCCCTTCTTGGAATCTCGCAAGGCTGCGCCATCTCCATCGAGTACGCGGTCCGGAATCCCGGCCGGGTCACACGCCTCGTCCTGCACGGAGGATACGCTCAAGGCTGGCGAGTCAGCGAGGATCCGGCGGAGATCGCCCGTCGCGAAGCATTGCAAACCTTGATTCTCCACGGCTGGGGGCAGAACAATCCTGCCTTCCGCCAGGTGTTCACCTCGGCTTTCATTCCCGAGGGGACTCCGGAGCAATTCCGCTGGATGAACGAGCTCATGCGGGTTTCCACCTCGCCGCAAAACGCGATCCGCATCCTAGAGGCCCTGAGCAGAGTGGATGTCCGAAACCGGCTTCCCCTCGTGCGTGTACCGACTCTCGTCCTCCACAGCCGCAACGACGGCCGTGTCCCCTATCAGAGAGGCCTCGAGTTGGCTCAGGGGATCCCCAACGCTCGCTTCATCACCCTCGAGAGCAACAATCACTTGATCCTGGAGCACGAACCGGAGTTCCCGCGCTTCATGACTGCGATCCGCGCTTTCCTGAGCGAGGAATGACAGCCCATGCACAGAGCGACAGCACGCACAGCGGGCACCTGCCTCGCGGCGATCGTGACCTGGGCCCTCATCGCGGCTCGTTCCGCTCCGGGCGTAGAGCTCCCGTCGCACCTGAGCATCGCCCCTGGCGATTCCACCACCGTGACCTTCGTCCTGGCGCCAGCGGACACGGCGGGGTTGGCTCTGGAGTTCGATGCACGCCTGCAGTCGAGCTCGTTCGCCGGTTCGAACCTCGTCTTGCGCCTCCAGCTGAACGGAACCTCCCTGCACCAGGAGCGCCTCCTCAACAAGCCACTCCGGTTCGCCACCGCGAACAGCAAGCTCTTGACCTGGGCGGACGGGGATCGCTGGCGTTTGGTGTACAGCCCCAGCATGGATCTCAAGTGGAACGCGCCCGGGGATCCGCACCAGGTCCTGGGAGTCTCCCCTTTTCGGCTGCGTCTACGCGTTGCCGACCGGCTGCGCGTCGGTGGGAACCGCCTCGTTCTGCTTCACCTCGGGCGCGGGCTTCCAGCCATCGAGATCGCCTCTTTGCGTCTCGTCCGAGTCGAGACACCGACTGCCACCCGCTCCAAAGCCCTGCCCCAAGCTCAGGGGCCGACGCAGACGCCGGTGACAACGGCGATGACGATGCGTCCGCTGGCACGCGGCGGTGCAGTGGAGATCGGAGCGGGCAGCGTCCTCTTCCCCGTCGAGACGGAGATCTCCACCAGTGGCAACGGAAGTTTCCGCTTGGGCCGCGAGCCCTCGGGATGGGATCGCCTGCGCGTCGTGCAAGACCGCCTCGAAGCCCAGGCCAAGCCCCTCCTGCTGCGGCGACAGCAGATGCTGCGCGATGGCTTTCTGGAGGTCCGAGACGTGCTCGTGAACCGCACGGCTTCTGATCTCGGAGTGATCGTGCGCGAGGCTCTGCGCGTGCATCCGGACAGCTCCGACACCTACCTCGGTGGCTTTTCGCTGCCGCCGACGCCCCTCGAGCTGTCGAGCTACGAGCTGCAAGCACCGAGCGCCGTCGCGGTCCAAGGTGGGTTTGCGCTCGGGCTGCTCCCCGGGAACGACGTCCTGTGGGTGCACGCCACGACCTACCGCGACCGCGGCGGTATCGGCCTGCTGGACGATCAACTGTGCATCGCGCCGGGCGACTCGGTGATCCTGGTCTGGCGTGTGCTCGCTTGCCCTGGAGGGTACGACGACTGGATCAACGCGGCACGCGCTGGGCTCGGGGCCAACTTCACGCTGGAAGGTGGCTTTGCCTTCGGATCCTTTGCGATGAGCGATTGGCCCCAAGCCCAACTTCGGGAATGGATTCGCGTCCGTGCACTGCGCTTCCTGTCGAGTCCGGCGCCAACGCAGAGTGGCGGCCACGGCTTGCATGGGCCCGCCCTCCTCGACTCGCCAGAGGCGCAGGAGAAGATGCGCCGCTTCGCTGCCGCGGTCCACGCTGCGGCGCCGGAGGTTCGCGTCTTGGCTTACTTCCATGCTTACATCACCAACCGTGCCGGGGCGGAGTCTCTGTACGCCGAAACGCGCCATCTCGGGCCGAATGGCAAACCGGTGTTCTACCCGTACAAGAGTCACCCGGCGGCGTACCCGCTGTTCGTGCCCATCCAGGGTTCGCGCTTCGCCCGCGACCTCGAAACGCTCATTTCCAGATTGTGGGACCTCGGCTTCGACGGCCTGTACTGGGACGAGATGTCGACGAGCGTCACACCGTACACGTACGGAGGGAAGTGGGATGGAACCAGCGGGGAAATCGACTCCAAGTCCCAGCGCCTGATCCGGCGCAAGAGTGCCGTCCCACTCCTCGCGCAACCCTGGATGGAAGAGCAGCTCTCCCGGCTCATCGCCGATCGACGTGTCATCGTGGCCAACACGGAGCCGGTGACGCCGAGCCTGATGCGCTACAGATTCCCGCGCTTCGTCGAGACCCCGGAGAACCAGAGATTCGCTTGGACCCAGCTCTGGTCCCCGATCGGTCTCGCGGACCGCGGCCGGGAACTCCGCCCTGCCGACATCCCCGCCCGCATCCGGGACCACATCGAGCACGGGGCGCTCTACTATTTCTATCTTCCCAACGTGCAGCTCGATGGACCAACGCTGGCTTCCTACATGTTCCCGGCTACACCGATACGCATCCGGCCTGGCATCTTCGAGGCCAAGGAGCGCATCCTCACCACGCGCTCAGGACGCTATGGCTGGGGCGACGCTTCCGCCCACGAGGTGCATGTCTTTTCTGCCGACGGGCGCGAGATCCCCGGCTCGGCCCGCACCTCGGAGATCGACGGTGTACGCTGGACCGAGCTGAATCTCGCGCCCGGAGAGAGCGCGGCCATCGTCAGGATTCGCACACGTTGAGTTGCATGTCCCAAGGAGGGACACGGCTCGAAGGTGGTGCCCCGACTACAGGGTCCAGAAGAATGTGAACCGATAGATCAGGTCCTGGTTTCGCCCCTCGAAGTTGACCGGATCCGGCCGAGCACCAAGGCAGCGGCGCCCGCAAGACCGCAGGCCGCGACGAACCGAATGGCCCTAGATTCC
>Ga0075428_100008331_pt1 | contig 11491 bp, 6 predicted proteins | sample RhiMetdeltSRZDD2_FD_75291 | JGI IMG/M metagenome (GOLD analysis project Ga0075428, IMG submission 75291) | Populus rhizosphere microbial communities from Tennessee, USA - Rhizosphere MetaG P. deltoides SRZDD2 | ecosystem: Host-associated > Plants > Roots > Rhizosphere > Soil | place: USA...
ACGATTCAGTGGCGGCTGGAGACGCTGGCCAAAGTGGTGCAGCAGGCCAATCTCGATGACCAGGAAAACCGGCTGGTCGGGCAGCGTTCCCCGGGCGACCGCCTGTCGCTGGATTTGCCGCGCGACCACCTCGTCTTTGGGCCGGGTGAAAAATTCGAGTTTACGGTCATGCCGCGGCCGCTCGACCTGTCGCCCAATACCGGCTATTTGCTCAACGTCGCGCTGCTCCCCGGCCGCGGAGGCGAGGAACTGACCAGCCAGGACCGCGACTTCAAAACCGATTCGGCGGCGGCGCCTCAACTGGAAGGGATCTTCGCGCTGACGCTTCCCAACGAGGAAGGGGTCTATGACGTGCGAATCTCCCTCTATCCCAAGCGGCTGACGTCGCCCTTGGTGCGCGGCAAACCGATTAGCGAGCGGCGGGTGCAACTGGTGGTCGTGGATCCGGCCCTGGCCCCCAGCCGCGAGACGACCGCCTGGGAGACGGCCCTCGAACTCGACCCGGCTCATCCCCGCTGGTGGGAAAAGATGATCCGCATTCCCTCGATCGGCAGGATCCCGGGCATGGGGCAGCAGACCTACGGTAGCGCCCCGGCGACGACGCGCTTCCACCTGGACCGTACGCTCGTCGAACTGGCGCCCGATCAGTGGCAGGCCTATCCCCTGCCGATCGGCGACGTCGGCCGGCTGCACATGCTCGAAGTCGAATTTCCAAACGACTTGCAACAATCGCTACAGATCAGCCTGGTGGAGCCGAATGCCGCCGGCAAGGTGTTGCCGGTCGGCCTGGACAGCGGCATCGACGTAGCCGAGCCTCTGCCGGGGACGAAAGGGGCCGTGCGGGTACACCGGATTCCCTTCTGGCCGCAAACGAAAGCGCCGCTGGTGCTGCTGGTCAATCGGTCCGCCAACTTGCCGGCCGTTTACGGCAAGATTCGTGTGCAGGTTGGTCCGACCAAATTGCCGCCGGCCAGACTGCCGCCGGCTTCTCATCCCCAGCGGATGCTGGCGGTGTCGCTGGACCGGCCGTTCTTTTGTGAGAATTTCGGCGCGGCCGAGGCACTCGCTGGTTCCACGGGACACACCCGCAAGGACTGGGTGACGTTCTATCAGGGAGCCTCGCGGCTGGTGGACTATCTCCACAATTCCGGGCGCAATGCGGCCATGATCTGCATGGCAGGCGAAGGGAGCGCTCTGTATTCCAGCCCGCTCTTGGAGCCGACCCCGCAGTTCGACACGGGCATCTACTTCGAATCAGGACAAGACCCTCTGCGCAAAGACGTGGCCGAGCTTTTGTTTCGCATGTTCGACCGGGCTGGAGTGCAACTGATCCCGCTGGTGAAGTTCACATCACCGCTGGTGGAACTGGAAGCAGAGCGACAAGACCCCGATCGCGCCATGGGGCTGGTTCCGATCGGCCCCGACGGCCAGCCCTGGCTCGCGCGGCACGCTACGCATCGCGGCGCTGGCGTGCACTACAACCCGCTCGACCCGCGCGTCCAGGAGGCGATGCGGCGCGTGGCGGCTGAGCTTGCCGAGCGATACGGTCACCATCCGTCGTTCGGCGGGTTGGCGGTGCACCTGGCCCCCGATTCGTACACGATCCTCCCTGACGAAGGCTACAGCCTGGACGACGTCACGATGGCGCGGTTCAGCGAGGAGACGAAGACCGCGGTGCCGGGCGCGGGCGCCGATCGCTACGCTCAGCGGGCCCGGTTTTTGCTTCGCGAGGGACGGGCGGCGTGGCTCGACTGGCGGGCTGGTCAACTGGCCAATTTGTACCAGCGGATGGAAGCGGATATCGCCCGCACACACGCGGGGGCACGGCTGTATCTGCACACGGGAGAGCTGCTCACTGCCACCACGCTGCAATCGGCGCTGCGCCCCGCTCTTCCGCAACCGCAACAAGCTCAGGAAGCGCTGCTCCAGGTCGGGATCGATCCCCAGCGGCTGGTGGGACAAGGGACCATGCTGATCCTGCGGCCGCAGCGGATCGTCCCGTCGTTTCTCCCGGGATTGGAATTACAGGAGCACTTCAACCAGTTGTGGCAGCCCAACAGTCCGCTGTCCGCGGCCGCGGGAAGCGGCGTCTTGTTCACGCACCAGCCTGCCCCGCTGAGGTTGTCGTCGTTCGATCAGGCCAGCCCTTTTGGTTCCGAGCAAACGCACACCTGGTTCATCCCCGCCCTGACCCCCGCCGCAGCGAGCAGCCGCCAGCGACTGGTCCACAGCGTGGCGGCATTCGATGCCCAAACGACGATCGACGCCGGCTGGCTCTTGCCGCTGGGCCAGGACGACGCGCTGCGCGGAGTAGCGGCTGTCTATCGGCGTCTACCCGGCGAGACGTTCCAAACCGCAACGCCGCGCAGTAAAGACGACCGCACGCAGCCGGTCGTGGTGCGGTGGCTCGCGCGCGGCGGCAAGACGTACTTCTATGCCGCGAATGATTCGCCCTGGCCGGTGGATCTGGAGATTGAGTTTGAGTCGGCCGAGATTTTCCGGCTGGTATCATACCATCCGGACAAGCCGGGCTCACTGGCTCGACAGGCATCGCGCGGCACGTGGAGCGTGCAGCTCGATCCGTTCGATCTGGTTGGCGGGGAGCTGTCCAGCGACGACATCAAGATCAACACCTGGCGCGTGGCCTTGCCTGCCGAAGCGGAGGCCTGGCTCAAGCAGCAAATCCACGAGTCGCGGCTGCGGGCGGCGGCACTGCGCAATCCCCTGCCGCGCGAGGCGCTGGCCAATCCGTCCTTCGAGCTGCCGCCTGAAGGAGCGGCAATTCCGGGCTGGACTTCCGCGGTCGGGGCTGGAGTGGTCGCCGCCGTAGAGCCGTCGCAGGCGCGCACGGGGACAAATAGCTTGCGCCTGGCCAGCCGCCGCCAGGGCAACCTCCCGCCGCCGGTGGTGTGGATCCGCAGCGAACCGATCGAGCCGGCCGTCACCGGCCGAATCAGCCTGGTGGCATGGATGAAGATCGCCGATCCCAAGTTGCAACCGAAACTGCGGCTGGCCATCGAGGGGAAGCATAACGGCAAGAGCTTCTATCGCTTTGCCAACGTTGGCGCGCCGGAGAACGGCACTCCCGCGCGTCCGCTGGGAACGCAGTGGGCGCCCTATCGCTTCCGGCTCAGTTTGCCGGCGGAGGGGATCAGCGAGCTGCGGTTGGGCTTCGACCTGATGGGGGAAGGGGAAGTGTGGATCGATGACGTGCAGATTTTCGACCTGTGGTTCGAGGATGCAGAGCAGTCGGAGCTGCTCAAGGCGATCGCCAACGCGGACTTTTTGCTCACTTCGGGCTTCGTGGCGGACTGCCAGCGATTCGTGGACGGATACTGGGCGCAATTCTTGAAGCTGCACGTGCCGCTGGAGGCCAATGAAGTCGCACCGGGCGAGCTCTTCACGCCGCCGGTGAGCGGGTCGCCCGCCCTGGAGGGGCAAGCACGCCGCGAGCGACGCGAAGAAAGGAATGCGGAGCAGCCCGAGGAAAAGCCGGGGATGATGGAGCGGATGCGGAACTGGTGGAGCAGGCCGCTGTGGCGCTAGTGATTCGTGATCGCCTCGTCCAGGTTGAGGACGACGCTGGCCACCGTCGTCCAGACTGCCAGTTCCACTGGATCGAGCGCGGGGTCCGCTTTGGACTCACCCACGCTGAGCAAGTCGCGGGCTGCTTGGGGATCGCTGGCAAACGTGCGTCGCTCCTCTGCGAGCTGCGCAAGCAGCAGCGCGACCTCTTCTTCTCGCGGCGGACGCGACAGAACTCGCAGGAATAGGTTCGCCAGCCGTCCCGCGTCATCGGGTGAGTGGCGAATCGCCCGCTGCGCCAAATGCCGGGCCGCTTCGACGTACGTCGGATCGTTGAGCAGCACGAGTGCGGAAAGCGGCGTGCTCGTCCGGCTGCGGCCGACGGTGCAAATTTCGCGGTCGGTCGCGTCGAAGATCGCCATGGCCGGCGGAGGCACCGTCCGCTTCCAGAAGGTATAGAGGCTGCGGCGATACAGGTCCGCGCCACGGCTTTGGACATACGTCTGGGCCGTGTACTCGAGCGGATTGTAGGCCAGTTCCTTCCACAAATCGGCCGGCTGGTAGGGCCGGACGCTCGGCCCGCCAATGCGGCCGTCGAGCAGCCCCGCCGCGGACAAGGCGCTGTCGCGAATTGCCTCGGCACTCAGCCGCAGCCGTGGACCGCGGGCCAGCAGACGATTGGCGCCGTCGCGAGCCAGCAGCTCCGGCGTGACGCTCGACGACTGGCGGTAGGTAGCCGAAGTGACGATGCGGCGACAAAGACGCTTGATGTCCCAGCCGGGCGAATGGTAAGTGGCGAATGGCGAATGGGGAAGGAAGTTCCTTTGTCGCCTCGCCCCATTCGCCATTCGCGATTCGCCATTCGCCTGTCCGGCAAACTCTACCGCCAGCCAGTCGAGCAATTCCGCGTGGCTCGGCGGTTCGCCGCGGACGCCAAAATCGTCGGCCGTTTTCACGAGCCCCGTGCCAAAAAACGCCTGCCAGAATCGATTGACTGTCACGCGGCCGGTGAGCGGATGATCGGGGCGGACCAGCCACTTCGCCAGGTCCAGCCGGCTAGCCGGCAGATCGCTGGCCATCGGCGGCAATATCTCGGGAGTGCCGGCGGAGACCTTTTCCCCCGGCTGGTCGTAGCGGCCGCGCAACAGCACGAACGTGTCGCGCGGCTGCGGCAGCTCCTGCATCACCATCACCGTCGGGGCGTCGCGCTGAATGCCGATCTTGCGGCGGCGAATGTCGCTCTGGCGAGCCAGCAGCTCGCGATAGGCGTCGTCGTGATGCTCAAGGAAGTACTTGCAAATCGTTGCCGTTTGCTCCGGCGTGCGGCGGGCCGGCTCGATCGAGAGCAACTCCTGAATCGGATTGCCTCCGGCCAAAAGCGCCACTTCGGCCGGCGAGAGGGCCCGCGCAAAGAGCTGCACGTCGTCGAGCATGCCGCGGAAGAACGTCTCGCCGTCACCGCGGCCGATGCGGATCGGCTGGTCGGTGGCGATGTGGCCGGAAAGGGTGTCGCTCACCGTTTCCAGCTCCTGGCGCTGGCCGGCGATGTAGATGGCCGCGCCGGCTGCCTTGCCCGAACCGTCGCACGTGACGGCGACATGCTGCCAGCCGCTGGCGAGCTTTTTCGTCGTGCGCACTTTCAGCTCGTCGCGATCGGGAACGTGCGTCAGCCGAAACACCAGCCGCTCCTGCACTCGGGCCAACTCCACGCCGCGGCCGGCCAATGTCTCATCAACCGATGAGATTAGCGACGCCTGGTCCTTGGTCGTGGCAAATACCCACAGCGACAGTGTCAGCGCATCGGTGCGCTCCAGGCCCCCGCCGGCGCGGAAGGCACTCCGCGGCACTTCCGCACTCGTCTCGCCGTCGCACAGCAGCACCTTGCCTCGTTCTTTGTTCGCGATGAATTGCGGCTTTCCCTTCAGCACCAGTCCTGATGGCTGGTCTTTCGGCGGCGGTTCGTCAAGTGGCAAGTGTAGCGCGGCGTCCTGCGGCGGGCGATTGAGCCCGCCCGCTATACCGAGCGCCTCTGCCTCCCAAGCCGCCTGGTCGCGGGCGGAAGCATTCGCACGGCGGGCCAGTTCGACCATCAGTTGCGCGTCTTGCACTTCCAGTCGGGCAAGCTCCGCCTGCTGCAAGGGCGTCGGCGCAACGACGAGCGGCGGCACATTGCCGCTGCGTCCTCCCAGCCCGTTTTCCGGCACGTTGTGGAAGAACGCATACAGACGATAGAAGTCGCGCTGTGGCAGCGGATCGTACTTGTGGTCGTGACAACGGGCGCAGCCGACGGTCAGTCCGAGCCAGACGGTCGCGGTCGTGTTGACGCGATCGGCGATGTACTCGCACAGATACTCTTCGGGAATCGCCCCGTTCTCATCGTTGAGCATGTGGTTGCGGTTGAAGCCGGTCGCGATCCGTTGCTCGAGCGTCGGCTGCGGCAACAGATCACCCGCAAGCTGCTCGATCGTAAACTGGTCGAACGGCATGTTGGCGTTGAAGGCGTCGATCACCCACTGACGCCAGCGCCACATGTCGCGCTGGCTGTCGCTGTGGTAACCGTGCGTATCGCCGTAGCGGGCCGCATCGAGCCAGTCGCTGGCCATCCGCTCGCCGAAACGGGGGGACGCCAAGAGCCGATCGACGGCTCGCTCATACGCGTCCGGCGACGAATCCGCCTGATGGCGCTCGAGATCCGCGGGATCGGGCACGATGCCCGTCAGGTCGAGCGTCACCCGCCGCAAGAGAACGGCCCGATCAGCCTGGGGAGAAGGCGAAAGTTTTTCCTCCACCAGGCGGCGGGCAATGAAGACATCGATGGCGTTTCGCGGCCAGCGGCGCAGCGGCGCAGGAAGCTCGGGCAGCCTGGCCCGCAACGGCGCACCAAACGACCAGTGCTGCGGCCATCTCGCCCCCCCTTCGATCCATCGCTTGAGCAGGTCCTTCTGGGCGGCCGACAGCGGCTTGCCTTCCGGCGGCGGCATTCGCTCCTCGGGCGCCTCGTGCGTAATCCGCCGCCACAGCTCGCTGGCGGCCAGGTTCGACGGGACCACCGCCACTTTGCCGGAAGGGAGCTTTGCCGTGGCGACGCTCGGCAAATCGAGCCGCAAGTCGGCCTTGCGATGAGCGGCATCCGGGCCGTGGCACTGGTAGCAGTGGTCGATCAGGATCGGCCGGACGTCGCGGGCAAAATCGACCGGCTCGGCGGCACCCACCGCCGCCATCGTTGCCATGGCGAACAGCAGGCCAGCGAACTGTCGAAAACGAAGCATCCCTCTATTATTGCACGGCTGACCAGCGGCGTCGGATAGAGCGAAAGCCGACTATCGCGTGTTAGGGTCTCGAAACGTCCGCGCACGGCTGCCTCCCCGCATGTTTCGCGGGCGATACATGCCGGCGAGTTCTGATTGTAGGGGCGCGGCACCCAAGCCATTGCGGCACAAGCGATTGCCGAGCCGACGGCAAACGGACTGACGATGCCACAGCCACTGGCACGCCATCTGCCTTGGTCTGGTCACCGCGGGTCGCGCGCCGACCTGCGCTGGCGACCCTGTCTGGAAAAGAGAAGCGACTATGCACAAGCCTAAGCGACCCCTCCATAGCAAGCGCCGCGGCGTTCTGACGCTGGAATGGATCTTGCTCCTCACGGTGATCGTGATCGGCATCATCGGCGGCCTGGGGGCTGTCCGCGCCGCGACCGTGGCCGAGTTGCAGGACCTGGCCGCGTCGATCGAGGCGATCAACATGGGTCCCTGCCAGAACTGCGACGAGTAACTGCCGCCGAACGCGGGGCGGTGCCGGCGGTCAACTCCCTGGCGAACTGCACAAGGGCCTCGTAAGCTGCACTCTGTCATTTGCCGTGCAGCCCGGGGCCATTTTCATGCGCCAGCTCTATTTCGACTACAACGCCACCACGCCCATCGCCGCCGCCGTGCAGGAGGCGATGCTTCCATTTCTTGCCGAACATTTTGGCAATCCTTCCAGCAATCACACGCTGGGTCGTGCCGCCCAGGAAGCAGTCGAAGACGCGCGGGGGCACGTGGCGGCGCTGTTGGGCGCGGATGCTGACGAGATCGTCTTCACTTCGGGAGGCACGGAGAGCAATAACCTGGCGCTGAAAGGGGTCATGCAGCGGCATGCGCCAGGCGGCGGCGGACACCTGGTGATCTCGGCGATCGAGCATCCCAGCGTTGTCGCACCGGCAAAGTACCTGGAGCGACTGGGATACGACGTCACGGTCGTCAGCGTTTCTGGCCAGGGGCTGGTGCAACCTGCGGCCGTGCGGGGCGCGCTGCGCGGCGACACGGTGCTGGTCAGCATCATGCACGCCAATAACGAGATCGGCACGCTTCAGCCGCTGAAGCAGATTGCCGACGTCTGCCACGAACGGAAGATACTGCTGCACACCGACGCGTCGCAGAGCGTGGGGAAGGTGCGGACGAACGTCGATGAGCTGGACGTCGATCTGCTGACCATTGCCGGGCACAAAGTTTACGCGCCCAAGGGGATCGGCGCGCTGTACATCCGCCGCGGGCTGGCGCTCGAACCGCTCATTCACGGCGCGGGGCACGAAGGGGGCCTGCGGGCCGGGACGGAGAACGTGCCGTACATGGTGGGGCTGGGCAAGGCCTGTTCGCTGGCCGGCAAAAACCTGGATGCCAATCAGGAGCGGACGACAACGCTGCGCGATCGGCTGTGGCACTTGCTCGTGCGCGAAATCGGTGATGGCCTGGTGCTGCACGGCCAGCTTTCCCCGCGACTGCCCAACACGCTGAGCGTGAGCTTTCCGGGTGTTGCCGGGCACGAGCTATTGGCGCGGATTCCGGAGCTGTGCGCTTCGACCGGCTCCGCCTGCCACAGCGGCACCGCGGCCATGTCGCCGACGCTGGCGGCGATGGGCGTTGAAGCCGAAGCGGCTCGCGGGACCGTGCGTCTGAGCCTGGGCTGGTATACCAGCGAGGACGAAGTCGATCGGGCCGCGAGCCTGCTGGCGGGAGCTTGGGAGGCGATTGGCGGCTAAGCCCTGGCCTGGCCGTTTACTGGATTGAACCGTCGAACATCATCGTCGGTCCGCCGCCCCCTTGGGCAAACACGGTGTTGGACATGCCTTCGGTCAGGCTGGCGAGTTTCTTGCCCCACGTGACCTGGACTCCTTTGTCCCTGGCCCGCTGGATGGCCTCGACATTCCCCTTCGATTCGGCGGCGAATTTGATCAGCTCGTCCCAGCTTGCGGGGCCCTGCCGGTTCGTGTCGTGATAAAGCATGTACTGGTCGAAGACCTCTCTGAGGTCCTTGGCCACTGACTGCTCTTCGGCTTTTTGTGCCGCCTGCTCGACGATCTGGCCCAGTTCCTTGGTCGCTTTGTCGAGCTTGCTACCGGGGGTTGGGGCACAGCCCGAAAGGACGAAGGCCACGGTCAGCAGCGCGATAATTCGCGTTTGAATCATTGCGGTAACCTCCTGCGCTCTTATCGAATGTGTTGTTCGGCTGCCGGTCCCGAATATTGACTATCATAACTCATGACGCGCGGGCCTTACCGCAGGAGTGAAACTGTGAAGCAAGTCGATCGACGCACATTTTTGACGGCCAGCGTCGCTGCCTGCGCGGCCGCATCCGCGGCGCGGGGGATCGAGAGCCAAAAACACGTTTCGTGGCTGACGGAGATCCAGACGCCGCCGGAAAAACTGCCAGCCGACACGCCGAAGCTCGCGGACTTGCTCGTGATGGGAGACGGCAGCAAGATCGCCACGCTCGAGGAGTGGAAAAAGCGGCGCGCCGAGCTGCGGAAGTGGTGGCTGGAGTTCCTGGGAAGAATGCCGGCGGAGCGAAAAACGCCGCCGAAGCTGGAGGTGGTCCAGGAGGACCGCGTGGACGGCGTCGTACGGCAACTGGTGAAATACGACGTGGAGCCGGGTATCGCCACGGAAGCCTATCTCTGCAAGCCGGCCAAGATTGAGGAGAAAGTGCCGGGGCTGGCGTCATTTCACAGCACGGTCGATCACTCGATCCGCCAGCCGGCGGGAGTCGAGGGAGAGGCGGAGAAAGCGTTCGGCCTGCGGTACGCGAAAAAAGGGATGATCGTCTTTTGTCCCCGTAACTACCTCTGGCCGGAAACGAAACGCATTGTCGCGCAGGGTGAAGCCGAAAAGTATTTACAACGCGTCAAAGGGAGCAAAGGGATGGCCAAGATGCTCTACGACGCGCTCGTGGCGGTAGACATCCTGGCCGCCATGCCCGCGGTGGACCCCAGGCGGCTCGGCGCCATCGGCCATTCGCTCGGCGCCAAAGAGGTGCTGTACCTGGCCGCCTTCGACGAACGGGTCAAAGTCACCATCAGCAGCGAAGGGGGCATCGGCACTCGCTTCTCCAACTGGGAGGCGCCGTGGTACCTCGGCCCATCGATCAAGGAGCCGTCTTTTACAAACGAGCACCACGAACTGCTCGCGCTGGTGGCGCCGCGGCCATTTCTCCTCGTCGGCGGCGAGTCGGCCGATGGCGACCGCGGCTGGCCGTTCATCGAGCGGGCGCTGGCGGCGTACAAACTCTACGGCGAGCCGTGCCCGATCGGCCAGTACAACCATCGCCAGGGGCACGCTGTACCGCCGCAGGCGCTTGAGCGAATGGACAAGTGGCTGGGGGCCTACCTGTAAGTAGAACGGAATTTATTCCGTTCCAGGCCAGCCGCGGCGGGGGGCGCTGTGCAGCTACGCCAGATCGAACAGCAGCACTTCCGCCGGCGACGCCGCGCGAATGGCAACCTGGGCTTCATCGCTCACCGCCGCTCCGTCGCCGGCCGACAACGTCTGTGCTTCCACTTGCACCTGTCCGCGCACGACCTGAAGCCACGCGTGTCGGCCCCTCGCCAGGGGGTGCGCCAGTTCCGCCCCCGCCGCCAGCGAAGCGCGAAGCAGCGAGACATCCTGGTTGATTTTCATCGAGCCCTCGCGGCCGTCGTGCGAAGCGATGAGCTGAAATCGGTTCTGCATGCCGGCGCTGTCAAATTCGCGATCTTCGTAGCTCGGCTCCAGGCCGGTGCGCTCGGGGACCAGCCAGATCTGGTACAGATGGACCGCCGTTGTCGGCGACGGATTGAACTCGCTGTGGCGAATGCCAGTGCCGGCGGTCATTCGCTGAAATTGCCCTGCTTTCAGGACGGCCGTGGTCCCCAGGCTGTCGCGGTGGGCCAGTTCCCCTTCCAGGACGTAGGTGATGATCTCCATGTCCCGGTGCCCGTGCATGCCGAAGCCCTGGTCCGGGGCGATGAAGTCCTCGTTCATGACCCGCAGCGACCGAAAGCCCATCTGCTGGGGGTCGTAGTAGTCGGCAAACGAGAACGTGTGCCAGGTGTCGAGCCAGCCGTGGTTGGCGTGGCCGCGATCGGGCGCTTTGCGAATGGTGATCATGGAAACCTCTACTTTCCTATGTCTATTATCCAAGCCGAGGCAAGGCGCGTCCCTGAAGCCGGCTTCACCGCAATTGCTGTTGTTGCCGCGGAAGGGGTCGGGAGTCGTTTCGGGGAATTTATCTTGGGGGTGGTGAATTGTCGGCCCGAAACGACTCCCGACCCCAGGCGTTCCTACTTCCGAAGTCCTTCCAGCGCCTGCCTGATGCCGCGAATGAGAATCCCCGTGTCAGTTCCCAGCGCGACCAGCGAAAAGCCCTGCTCGCGCCGCTGGCGGGCTTCATCCACGCTGCCGGCCAGAATGCCGCAGGGGATTTTCGCGGCGCGGACGCGAGACTGAATCGCCATCATCCGGCTCATGGCCTGGGGCTGGTTCCATTCGCCCAAGTAGCCGCTGGAGGCACAGTAGTCGGCAGGCCCGAAGAAAATCGCGTCGATGCCGGGGATGGCCACAATCTGGTCCACCGCGTTGCCGGCCGCCACCGTTTCGATCATCGGAATGACGAGCGTCTCGGCATCGGCGCGGCGGGTCCCCTCGGCCAGCTCCATTCCCCAGCGGGTCGAGCG
>Ga0075428_100008337_pt1 | contig 11489 bp, 9 predicted proteins | sample RhiMetdeltSRZDD2_FD_75291 | JGI IMG/M metagenome (GOLD analysis project Ga0075428, IMG submission 75291) | Populus rhizosphere microbial communities from Tennessee, USA - Rhizosphere MetaG P. deltoides SRZDD2 | ecosystem: Host-associated > Plants > Roots > Rhizosphere > Soil | place: USA...
CGCGCAAGAAACCAAACCTGATCCGCCCAAACGCGACACCCCCCATCAACACAGATCCGAAGGCGTGCCGCTGCAAACCATTGACCGGCACGCCCCTGAGAAATCGCAGCGACCTGATCCAAGCGAATCGCCCTTGATCGATTCGGCTCGTTCAGAGAGCGAAGGGGTCCGCCTCGCTGTCGACTTGGTGGTTCTCGACGCACAGGTAATCCAACAGAAGACCGGTCGAGTTGCCGGTAATCTAAAGAAGGAAGACTTTAGACTTGCAGAAGACGGGGTCGTCCAGCAGGTAACCCATTTCAGCCAGGACACGCTTCCGCTCTCTGTGATACTGCTCGTCGACCGAGGGGGTTGTCTCGATCCGTTCAGCGCCAAGGTCCGGAACGCGACGATGGAAGCGCTTAACCGGCTGCGGCCGCAGGATGAAGTAGCCCTGATGGCTTTTGCGAATCATACCGAACTGGTTGAAGGGTTCGGCCGCGGCAAGTCTCGAATAGTTGCCGGCCTGGATAATCTGCCTCCGCATGACGAGGAGGCTCAACACTGCTTCAACCGTGCTCTATACCAAGCCGCGGATTACATGAGGCAGGCAGGAAATCCCGACGGCAGGCGGGTGATAATAGTTATCAGCACGCTCACGGCTTTTTTTGATTGCGCCGGAACCTCGCCGGAGGAAGCGCGGATGGCGATTCTCGAGTCAGGGAGCGTCGTGTGTGGAATCATACCGAAGACCGCGGGTCAGCAGATAGAGAACGGGATCATGAGAGCGGCGGCAGGTATTGGTGGGATGTTCAAGGCCAAATCCACCAAGCTCGAACAACTCGCCGAGGAGACCGGCGGCGAAGTTCTTATCGATAAGCCGGAGCTTCTGGATCGCACTTTTAACGATCTGATTGATCACCTTCGCACGCGCTACACTCTTGGTTTTGTGTCAACAAACAAGAAACGAGACGGGAGTTTCCGAAAGCTCAAGATCGAGCTGGCCAACCCGCCGGCAAAGCTGGAGGACCGGCTTGTAGTTAAGACGAAGCGAGGATACATCGCAGCGAAGGAGTCAGTGATCACCGGACGGCCGTCCAGGTAAAGAGGGGCCAGACTAACAACATCATTGCTTGACACCCTTTTGACCCGCCGATACAGTCGCTCGTTATGAGCGACCCGCACGACGTCGCGCGCTACATCTTTGTAAACGACGAAAACGAATTACGCTCAGGTTGGCGAGTACTCCTTTTCTTTATCATCCTCGTTACTGTCGCCACTCTCCTGTCGGTCCTGGGAATAGTTTTGGCGACGCTGTTTCCCTCAATTGCATTTGTTTTCACAATACCGCCCGGGCCGGATTATTCCGGTAGCCCTGCGCGGCTTGTTCACCTCTGTGTCTCCACTGCGATGAATCTCCTGGCGGCCGTGATTGCATCGATCGTATGCGCGAGTCTATTGGAGCGCCGGCGATTTGGGTCGGTGGGTTTTAAGCTTCACCGAGGCTGGAGTCGCGACTTTGCGTTTGGTTCGTTGCTGGGGGCAGCGTCGTTGGCGATAGCGGTTGGAATCGCAGCAAGTGTCGGCGCCGTTACTTTCGACTTACAAACCAGGGAATTCGGCCTTTTGCTGCGGGGGTTCCTTGTTACATTGGCGTTCTTTGTTATTGCCGGTGCAAACGAAGAATTGATCTTCCGGGGCTTTCCTTTTCAGGCTCTTGTTCACAACCTGCGCGGGCCAAGGGCGGTTGCAATCACATCGTTAATCTTTGGGCTTGCGCACGCCTCGAATCCGGAGGCATCGGTATTCTCAACAATCAACACAATTCTTGCGGGGATATGGCTCGGAATTGCGTATCTGATGACACGAAGCCTGTGGCTTGCGACAGCTCTCCACTGGTCCTGGAATTTTGCTATGGTGTTTATTTTTGGGCTCCCGGTAAGCGGATTAACAACGCTTGGAGCATTCTCCTGGCTCAGAGGCTCCCCCGGCGAACCGGGCTGGATATCGGGTGGCGGCTACGGACCTGAAGCCGGCGTAGCGGCAACGCTCGCTTTGATTCTCTCGACGCTGGCAATCTGGAAGAGCGGCTTATTCGCTGCTTCTCAAGAAATGTTAAACGCAATCAGGCATGGCAAGGCTCAACCGGACTTCGTGAAAGTCACTCCAGAGTCTGAGGGGTCCGCCGTAACTGATCACGATGGCGCAAGCGAATCCGGTGGTTCAACTATGTCTAATCCATGAGGGCAAATCACTTGGTCACCACCGGCACTCTCGCTTAGCAGTTCTTCTCGGCAATATCACCGATCACTGGCACCTTCCACATCTGATTCTGATAGCCCTTCACGGCACCCATGATGTACAGGATTACAAAAACCGCAAGAAGCGCAAGCTCAACAAGTAAGATCAGCAGACCAAAGAAAAGGATCCGAGCGGTGACGATTGAAACTACCCACAGAACGAAGAAGCAAGCCATCGAAGCACCCGTTAGAAGCAGACTCTGCAAGGCGTGAAACCGAAGGAACCTATTCTCTTTGGGCTCGGTGGCTATCCAGATGATTGAACAAACAAGGTGGACGCAGCAAACCGGCAAATACGCCAACATCGCTGCGACGTTGTAGTCGAGGTTCAACACTTTCGTCTTGCCTGCTGGAGCGCCCGGTGGAGGAAATCCCCCTCCTTGATAACCCTGTTGACCCGGATAACCATACGGCGGCTGATTGCTCATCCTTAATCCCCCTTTTCTGACATTGATTTGAAATGAGAAGCCTGTCTCGACGCAGGATATTACTAAAGACGCCAACGAGTCACAAGACGACCGCGTCCTTATTCATTTTTCGATCTTTTCCGGATCCCGCACCTCTACGTTCTCTTTAGACACCTCAATCATAGAGCCGCCTGCTTGTTCGATAAAATAAACGTTTCCCCGCCGCGAAGTATGTCCTTCACCTCTGATAATCCCGATGTAATACTTCGTACCTTTGTCGAAGGCAAGCTTTCCCGCCGCTGGACTCTTCACTTCTTTCTTCGTGAAATATCGGTCGAACATCGTCCCGCCGTATTGGAAATAGGTGAACAGGTTGACAGCCACGAGCCCGGCAACGACGGCCAACAGCATCCCGACGATCAACGTTCTGATCCGCCGCCAGGAAAACAAGCGCTCTGCTGAGTGGTCAACTTCTTTCTGATCGTACATTTAAAAGCCTGGTAACGCAGGCATCCCGGTCTACACGCCTCCTCCGTCCAATGCAAGTTGGCGGACGTGTGTTTGGTTCACGGGCAAGCTAGGGCTTCAGCTGACGGAGGAGCAGCGTGGCTATTCCCAGATAAAAGAAAAAGGTGATTACGTCGGTCAATGTCACAACAAACATCGAAGAGGCAAGCGCCGGATCTATTCTGAAGCGCTTCAACAGGACAGGAACCAGTGTTCCCAGGGCGCCGGCTACCACAAGGCTCAACACCATAGTGACGCCGAGAATCCCGCCGAACTTCAAGCCAATCCATATCGAGCCAACCTTAATCCCGAACCACACCGCGATTACAATGCATACTATAACGCCTATTATTAAACCGTTGATCAGCCCGACCACTGCTTCTTTGGTCACTACGCGACGGGTCGTTTCCCATCCCACTTCCCCCAGCCCGATTCCTCGAACCACCACTGTCATCGTCTGCGTTGCAGCGTTGCTTCCCATCGTCGCAACCACGGGAATAAGAACCGCAAGCCAGATCGAAGTCTCGATCGTCGTTACGTAATACTGGACTATCGCCACCGCAATCAACGCTGCGCCCAGCGAAAGCAGGAGCCATGGGAGTCTGCGTCGAACCGAGTTGATCGCCGAACCAAGCGCGCGGTCATCAGCCTCCACTCCGGCCAGAGCGTAGATGTCCTCAGTCGCCTCCTCGCGCATCACGTCGAGCACGTCGTCCACCGTAATGATCCCTACCAGCTTGTTCTCCTCGTCGACCACCGGGACAGCCAGCAGGTTGTAGGTTGCGACAATTCGCGCCACTTCCTCCTGATCGGTGTCAGTGGTAACCTTGATCGCATCGCCAATCATAATTTTGCGCAGCGGCGTAGACGGCGGATTCAGCAGCAACTGGCGCAAGCTGACTACCCCGAGCAAGTGATTGCGCGAATCTACGACGTAAAGATAAAACGCCATCTCAAACTCTTCCGAGCGGCGCTGCAATTCGCTAATCGCTTCGGCGACGGTGACATCCTCATCAAGCGCAAAATACTCGGGCGTCATGATTCGCCCGGCCGTCTCATCGGGAAACCCCAGCAACTCGTTTACAACCGTGGAATGCTCGAGCTTCATAGTGTCGAGCAGCTCATCGCGCAATTCCTCGGGCAGCTCAGAGACAATCAGAGTGGCGTCGTCGGAAGGCAACTCTTGTAAGAGTCGGGAAACGTCTCCGCGATTGAGCGTAGTCACTAGCGTCACCGAGCGACTGGTCTCCATCTCAGCAAGCGCTTCGGCAGCCTTGCCGAGATCGTGGTGCACCAGCGCTCCGAAAACTATTTCACTATCGCGTTGTGGGAGTTGACTTAGGATCTGGGCGATGTCAACGGGACGAAGCTTGGTTAAAAGGTTGGCGGCGTTCGACATGGCGCCGCGTCGCGCCAGACGGCCGACAGAGTCCAGCATTAGATTTAGCCGCTGCTCCTGCATCCCTGTCGTCTCCGCTTCGTGCCATGATTTGCAAAGTAGCCGTTAATTACCGTTGCTGATTGAACCCAGAGCTTTATAGCACAGCCGATAGTCGCGACAAAAGAAAAAAGCCGGGCGAGCGTGACGCCGTCAATGCCTGTTGGTTAGAATCCTCGACTTCGAGACGCAAGGGTGTACGTCACTTGAATTATGACCTATCTAACATCAGACTTCTTCGCGCGAGAAACGACCGAAGTTGCGCGTGAACTCATAGGCGCAGAGATGTCCCTGGGAAGCTGCCGCGGACGAATCGTCGAGACCGAGGCCTATACCACCGATGCGGCATCCCACTCTGTTATGCGCCCCAGACAATCAACGGTTATGCGGCAGACATTCGGTTATGTGTATGTTTATTTCATTTACGGGATGTACTACTGCCTCAACTTCACCACCGATCGCGACGCCGCGGGCGCAGTGTTGATTCGCGCCGCCGAGCCAACGCAAGGACTTGATTTGATGCGCGAGAGGCGCGGAATAGAGGACATCAGAAAACTCGCGAGCGGGCCCGGCAGACTCTGCCAGGCTTTCGGGATCGATTTGAGCTTCAACGGCGAGCGCATTGGCCGCCGCATCAAGGTCCATAACCGAAATATCACGCCGGACGTCTCCTCGAGCAAGCGAATCGGCATCACCCGGGCTACAGATCTCGAGTGGCGATTCTATGACCCCAGCAGTCCGTTTGTGAGCAGATAAGTTGAGACCGGTTCCGCCGGTTGTTAGAATGCGCGCTTAACCAGCGCAAGTTAAGGAATTCGATTTCGCGAAAGAAACCAGAAATGAATGATCTACTAGTCCGTGCAGCGCGTGGAGAATCAGTCGAACGAACACCGGTATGGATGATGCGTCAGGCCGGACGTTATCTGCCCGAGTACCGCGCGATTCGAAAGGACACCGATTTCCTCACTCTGTGCAAGACGCCGGAACTTGCAGTCGAAGTCTCCCTTCAGCCGTATCGAATCCTCGGCGTAGATGCGGTCATCATGTTCAGCGATATCCTGATCCCTGTCGAAGCGATGGGTCAGGAAGTAAAGCTGACCGAACAGAAGGGGCCCGAGCTTCCAGATCCCATTCGCTCGCGACAACAAGTCGATCGTCTGACGGTTCCAGACCCGATCGATAAGACCGGCTTTGTAATGGAAATCATTCGAACGCTGCGCCGCGAGCTTGAGGGCGCGGTGCCTCTCATAGGGTTCGCCGGTGCGCCGTGGACGCTTGCGGCGTACATGATCGAAGGCGGCGGTTCAAAGAATTACGCGCAGGTGAAACGCCTGATGTACAGCGACCCGGAGACGTTTCACGTATTGCTCGACAAGATTGCGGACACAATTATCTTGTATCTGAATGCACAGATCGAGGCTGGCGCTCAGGTCGTTCAGTTGTTCGATTCGTGGGCGGGCGAGCTGTCACCGAGGGACTACAGCGAGTTTGCGCTGCCGTACGAGCAGAAGATCTTCGCCTCGATCAACCGTTCGGCGCCGTCGATTATCTACATCAACGGAAGCGGGACATTTTTGGAGCAGATGGCTACTTGCGGCGCCGATGTGTTGAGCATCGACTGGCGGGTAAACCTCGACGCTGCGCGCGCCAGGGTCGGTGAGAAGTTTACGCTTCAAGGCAATCTCGATCCGTGCGTGCTGCTGTCAACGCCTGATATCGTCACCGAGAAAGCTCGTGAGGTCTTACGGGCCGGAGGCGGTCACCGCCACATTCTGAATCTCGGGCATGGTATTCTTCCAATGACGCCGGTGGAAAACGCCCAGGCTTTTGTCGATGCACCACGGAGCCCTTTAGACTAGAATGCTGCTGCACGGCGCACTTTGCCAAGGAGAGCTGGGCTGAAGGTTATTTCTGAGTCGAGTAGCTAGCACTTTCCGCGAACCAAACAGCCACCAAGACGCTCTCTCACTGATCGTGACCGATTCTAGATCAACGAACCAACGCATCGGAGTCCTCCTCTTCAACCTCGGAGGACCGGACACGCTCGACGACGTTCGCCCTTTCCTGTTCAATCTGTTCGCGGACCCCGACATAATTCGTCTCCCCTGGCGCGCGCTGCAAAAGCCGCTCGCGTGGTTGATCTCCGCGCAGCGTCACAAGAAGTCGCGGAGCTATTACGAGCAGATCGGCGGCGGCTCACCACTCAGGCGCATCACCGAAGAGCAAGCGCACGCGCTCGAGCAAGCGCTCGCCAACCGCGGCATAAACGCCCGTGCCTATGTCGGAATGCGGTACTGGAATCCGTTTATAGAGGAAGCGCTCGACAAAATCAGACTGGATCAAATCGATCATTTGGTAGTCCTGCCGCTTTATCCGCAATTCTCCGTGTCTACGACCGGCTCGAGTCTCAATCGAATGCACGCGATCGCAACCGAGACCGGCAATCGTTTACCACCCAATTCGGTAGTCTGCAGCTGGGAAGCCGACCAGAACTATATCGCCGCGATGGCAGCCGCGGCGCGCGAAGAGCTCGCTCTGTTCCCCGACCAAGATCCGTCGCAAACTCACATCCTGTTTAGCGCCCACAGCGTCCCGGTCCGCTATATCGACGAAGGCGACCCGTACCTTGATCAAACAAAACGGACCGTTGAGCTGGTAATGCAACAACTAGGAACCCACCGTCCACACACTCTTTCGTTTCAGAGCAAAGTTGGACCGGTCGAATGGCTTACACCCGCAACCAATGAAATGATTCCCCAGCTTGCGCGCGATGGAGTTTCGCAGCTTATGCTTGTGCCGGTTAGTTTCGTCTCCGAACACAGCGAGACGCTTTATGAAATGGACATCCTCTACCGTGATGCCGCTGCACAAGCCGGGATTCCTCATTACCGACGCGTGCCGGCGATGAATTGCCGGCCGGATTTTATCGAAGCGCTGGCAGCCATCGTTGCTCGCGCTTTGCCCGGCGGTGCGGACCAAACGTCGGGACCGATCTGCATTTATTCTCCGATTGATGCGAACGGCACCCCGCTGTCGTGCGCCTGCGATCGAGCGACTGGCTAGCATTATGCAAACCCATCGCACCGTAGCCGTAATCGGGGCCGGCATCTCGGGTTTGGTTTGCGCCTTTCGGCTAAAGACGCTCGGTATCGACGTCGTTTTGATTGAGAAGTCCGAGCGAGTGGGCGGGGTGATCCAGAGCGCGCGAATAGACGGCTTCTTGATAGAACGAGGACCCAACAGCTCGCAGGGGACCGAGGAGTTCGTGGCTCTGGTCGATGAACTTGGAATCACAAACCAGCTCGTCGAAGGCGACCCGAAGGCCCCGGCCTTCGTTTACTTCAACGGACGGCTTCATCCTGTCCCGTCCGGCCCAGGCGCGTTTTTCAAGAGCAACCTTTTGAGTCTCGCCGGGAAGCTGCGAATACTCAAAGAGCCCTTTGTTCCGGCGCGCCGCTCCGACGAAGAAGAGAGCATCGCATCCTTCGCAAGCCGTCGAATCGGCCGGGAAGCGGCGGAGCGCATGGTTGCGCCGTTCGTTTCAGGAATCTATGCCGGAGATGCGGACCGGCTCAGCGTTCAAGCGGCCTTCCCAAAGCTTGCAAATCTTGAAATACGCTATGGAGGCTTGTTTCGTGGAACCTTCGCAAAGGCCCGTGAAGCGCGTCGCGTCAAAAAGGCCGCCAGCGCGGTACTCGACAAGGCGGCGCCGACCCGACGCCGGCTATGCTCGTTCAAAAGCGGAATGGACTTTCTTCCAAGGACTCTGGCCGCCGAGATCGGCGAAGACCTGTTGACAAGCTGTCAGAATCTGGCGGTCTCCTGGACTGCCCATTCACAATTCGAGGTTAGTTTCGAGCGAGATGCCAATCAACATAAACTGAGTTGCGATCGCGTCATCATCGCGACTCCCTCAAACATCGCATCAGCGCTGGTTGCACCGCTCTCTACTGATCTCAGCCGTCTACTGGCTGAAATCGACTATCCGCCGCTTGCGATCGTAAGCCTTGCCTACCCTCAATCGGCTTTCGAGACATCCCTCGACGGCTTTGGGTTTCTGGTACCGCCGAGCGAAGGAATGAATATTCTCGGCTGTGTGTGGAACTCGAGCTTGTTCAAAGACCGAGCTCCGGTAGGAAGGTCACTGCTAACGACATTCATTGGCGGGGCGCGTAATCCGGCGGCCGGGCAAGCGCCGGACGCTGAACTGATTTCAAGTGTTCATAGCGATCTTCAAAAAGTGCTGGGAATATCAAGCGACCCGCAAGTCGTGGCGATCACCAGATACGAACGATCGATACCCCAGTACAATCTCGGGCACTTCGCGCGCGTTCAGCGTATCGCGAGGCTGGTATCCGATCTCAACGGTCTTGCGCTGATCGGTAATTATCTGCACGGAGTCTCAACCGGTGACTGTATAAAGGAGGCGGACCGAGTGGCGAAGGAGACCGCCGAGTCACTATCGGTCGAGGTTTGACCTGGTCCTCACCATTCTGTCGTTTACAACAACCACTCTATGGAGGAACTAGATGAAACTCGCTAGCCGCGTTTTTCGATTCGCGGGCGTTTATGGTTTGCTCGCGCTAGTGCCGCAGTATTTCACTGAGGCCAGGCTCGGCACCGATTACCCGCCGGCAATCACCCATCCGGAGTTTTATTACGGGTTTCTTGGGGTCGCGATTTCGTGGCAGATTGGATTTCTGCTGATATCAAAAGACCCGCTTCGTTATCGAGCAATGATGATTCCATCGATTCTCGAAAAGACGAGTTTTGGGTTTGCCGTGCTGGTTCTTTTCTTCTGCGGGAGGACTTCGTCGATGATTTTAGCCTTCGGCACCATCGATCTGATGCTAGCAGCGGCGTTTGTTTTGGCTTACCGTAAGACCGCTGACGCCCAAGCCTCAATTCGAGTTTAGTTGTTAGCGAGATCGCATAAATTTCGTAGTCCCGCCTTCAGGCGAAATCTTCTCATCGTGCGAACTAAGAAATAAAAGATTCCGCCTGAAGGCGGGACTACGAAACTTCGCAGCAACCTGATGACAAATGCGCCCGACAGCAGAACCGGCTTTTCTCTTGTTTGTAACCCTGCGCGGGCATAAGATAGTCGCGACAGAGGCCGATTCGATACGCATCCTCACTGTTTTTCGTCGAATCGAGATTAACAGGACTCTGAACAAAACGAACTCCTCAGTGCCTCATTGGCGGTTAACCCGCCGCTTTTCCGCTGCGAACGAGAGCTATAGTTTCAATCTCCAGCGATCAGCAAGAAGGGCCTTTGTCGAGCGAGGATAATACATGCTTGAGACACCGCGATTTGTCATTCTATGCCTGTTGGTGCTTACGCTGGCGTGTTCGACGATAGTTCAAACCAGCGTGCACTGTGACCAGCAGGACTACGAAGCGACGGGAAAAGTAAATGCGCCAACGGCGGTGCAACTCCAGCTCGTCTTAAGCGGTCTTTCAAACACGGTGTATGTCACTAACGCTCACGACGGGACTAATCGGCTCTTCATAATCGAACAGGCGGGACGTATTCGGATCGCCCAGCCTGGCGCAAGCACCTCAACTGTCTTCCTGGACATAGTCAGCCGGGTGTTAAGCGGAGGCGAGCGCGGTTTGCTTGGCCTCGCCTTCCATCCGCAGTATTCGATAAATGGTCGATTCTTTGTCAATTACACAAGGCAGACCGACGGCGCCACGGTAATCGCCGAGTATCACGTCTCAGCGGGCGACCCAAACGTAGCATCCACGGCGGAAGTGGTTTTACTCACCATAAACCAGCCGTTTGCGAATCACAATGGGGGGATGGTTGAGTTCGGACCTGATGGTTATCTTTATGCTGGGATGGGAGATGGCGGCTCGGCGAACGACCCGGGCAACAGAGCGCAGAATCTCTCGGATCTATCCGATCGCGAAGAACTGCTCGGAAAAATGCTTCGGATAGATGTCGATCTGCCGAATGGTCCGGTACCCTATTCATCACCGGCCAGCAATCCGTTTTTTGGTGGATCTACGCACGATGATGAAATATACGCTTACGGTCTTCGAAACCCGTGGCGGTGGTCGTTTGACCGGGTGACCGGACAGCTCGTCGTAGGCGATGTCGGTCAAGGCGTTCGCGAAGAGATAGACATTGTCACGCTTGGCGGTAACTACGGCTGGCGGGTGATGGAAGGGATGATCTGCAATCCCGCCTTTAACGGTGGTGTCTGCACGCCGCCCGCCGGAAGCACTCTGCCGATCTTCGAATACAGTCATTCGGCCGGGCGCTGCTCGATCACTGGTGGATATGTGTATCGAGGGACGCGGGGCACCGTGCCCACTGGCGCTTATGTCTATGCCGACTACTGCACCGGCGAGATTTGGCAACTGCAAAGCGGCGTGAACACGCTGCTGCTCGATACCTCGCTGAACATAACGTCTTTCGGCGAGGACGAGGCCGGCGAGATTTATGTTGTCGGACAGAACGGGACAATCAATCGCCTTACACTTTCTCCGCCGCAGCCGCCGTGCATGTACCTGGTATCACCAACTAGCAAACTTTTTCCAATAGCCGGAACCAAGGGGTCGCTAAGCTTAGCAACGACCAGCGATTGCGGATGGGTTGCCGCTGCAAACGTTGACTGGATCACTTTAGCTGCAAACTCCGGAGCAGGCGGAGATGAGATAGTATTCGCCGTTCGCGACAATCCGACCTCCAGCCCGCGAATCGGAGTCATTAACGTGGGCGGGCAGACATTCACGGTCGTTCAAGACAGTTCGGCTGCGGCGGACTGTTTGTACACGATCACACCCTCATTTCAGTCCTTTTCAGCCGCAGGCGGCACATCTAGCTTCAACTTGTTCACAGAAGAGCGT
>Ga0075428_100008339_pt1 | contig 11489 bp, 12 predicted proteins | sample RhiMetdeltSRZDD2_FD_75291 | JGI IMG/M metagenome (GOLD analysis project Ga0075428, IMG submission 75291) | Populus rhizosphere microbial communities from Tennessee, USA - Rhizosphere MetaG P. deltoides SRZDD2 | ecosystem: Host-associated > Plants > Roots > Rhizosphere > Soil | place: USA...
ACGCAAGCCGTCGAGAAGGTGATCGCCGCGGCGAAGAAGAACGGGATCGGCTCGGGCCTGATGGTCGCATCGGCCGCCTCAGCGCGCGCCTGGCACGACAAGGGCGCCTCAATGATCTCGCTCGCCGCCGAGGCACGTATCCTCTCGGTCGCAGCGACGCAAGCCGTGAAGGAGATCAAGGCCGGCCACTAGGCCCACTCGGACCGGATGGACGGGATTCTCGGGATCAAGACTCTATCCTGAGGATCCTGTCCATCCTGTCGAAGGACGTAGCTTTTCGGTGCTTGACGTTTGCGCGGTCTGTGGCGAGGAGATCGAGGAGGCTGGCATCAGCGTCGGCGTCGGGTCGATGCTGTTCCACCATCGCTGCCTGCCGCGCTGCCGGTTCTGCGAGCGGCCATACGTTGTGCAGGAGGCCGGCTGGGACTTTCGTGGCGGCGTAACGTGGTCAGACGAGTGGGGCTACGTACCCCTGTTGGAGAGTGCCGCCTGCCCGACCTGCACCGACGACGCCGAGCGCCGCGACTACGGGGCCGGCTGGTAGGAGGCACGAGAAGGCGTGCGCGTCCTGATGGTGTCGAAGGCGCTGGTCGTCGCGGCGTACCAGCGTAAGTTGGAGGAGATCGCGGCCCACCCAGACGTCGAGTTGACGGCCGTCATCCCGACAGCCTGGGACGGCCAGCAGTATCAACCGGGCTTCCTCAACGGCTACCGCACGCTGGTGCAGCCGATCCGCTTCGACGGGCAGTTCCACCTGTTTCATTTCCCGACGCTTGGCCGGATCCTGCGACGGCTTCGGCCTGACGTCGTCCACGTGGACGAGGAGCCGTACAACCTGGCGACGGTACTCGCGACGCGCCAGGCGGTGGCTGTTGGCGCCAGGCCCGTCTTCTTCACCTGGCAGAACCTGAACCGGCAGTATCCGCCGCCGTTTCGCTGGTTCGAGCAGTACGTCTACCGGCACTCCTACCACGCCATCGCCGGCAACGCCGAGGCCGTGGAGGTGCTCCGCCGGAAGGGGTATTTCGGCGCGGCCAGCGTCATCCCGCAGTTTGGCGTAGACCCGGACCTGTTCTCGCCGGCGTCCAGGTACGCCGAGCCACCCACGCGGCCATTCACGATCGGCTGGCTCAACCGACTCACCCCCGAGAAAGGGGTCGACGTGCTGCTGGAGGCGGCGGCACAGCTGCCCGGCGAGTGGCGGCTCCGCTTCATCGGGAGCGGCCTGCTACAGGACGCGATACCGGACCGGGCGGCGCGCCTCGGGATCGGAGATCGCGTGACGATGGAGCCGGCCGTGCCGTCGATCGACGTGCCGAACCGGCTCCGAGAATTCGACGTGGTGGTGCTCCCCTCGCTAACGACCCTGGCCTGGAAGGAGCAGTTCGGCCGGGTCCTGCAGGAGGCGATGGCCTGTGCGATCCCGGTGGTGGGCTCGGACAGCGGGGAGATCCCGCACGTTGTCGGCGAGGCGGGCCTCGTGGTGCCGGAGGGCGACGCAGCGGCGCTCTGCGAGGCGCTGCGACGCCTCATGACCGATCCGGAACTCCGCCTCGACCTCGGGCGTCGCGGCCGAGAGCGCGCGTTGGAGTACTTCACCCAGGCCAGCGTGGCGCGGCGAACGGTCGAGGTGTACCGTCAGGTGATGGACCGGCGCCCCTGACCTGAGCGGCGATGAAGTGGTCCCACGGAACTGGTTCCCACTGGCCCTTTCGCTGGGACCGCATCACCGCCTACACTCGCCGTATCTCCCCACGAGAGGCTGCCCGATGACCGTTGCCGATCGCGCCCGCATTCGTACCCATCCAGAGCGCGCCGTTCCGGACGAGGCCGAAGAGATCCTGGAGAAGGGCCTGCTGGCACACGTCGGCTTCGTGGTGGACGGGCAACCGTTCGTGATCCCAATGCTGTACCACTACGAGGAGAACGTCATCTATATCCACGGCCAGCGCGGCGGCCGTCTGCCGCGAACACTGCGGGCCGGCGACAAGGTCTGCGTCGAGATGACGATCGTCGACGGGCTGATCGCCTCACGGGATGCGCTGTACCACTCGGCCAACTATCGGAGCGCGGTCGCGTTCGGGACGGCGCGCGAGGTCGCGGACCCCGACGAGAAAGCGGCGGTCCTGGAGCGTATGACGCGGCGCTACTTCCCCGGCCGGACCGTCGGCGAGCACTACCGGGCGCCGAGCGACAAAGACCTGAACATCACGTCGTTGCTGGCGATCGAGGTCGAAGAGCTCAACGGGAAGAAGCGCACCGGTCCACCCGCTGGACCCGCCGACGCCGACGACGGTCCGGACGCCTTCGGGACACGCGGAATCGTGCCGGTTTCTCCGACCGGCGAGGTCGGCCCCATCGAGTAAGCGCGACATTCTGGTGCCGAATCAGGGTGCCGCTCGGGAGTGCCTGGGAGCGCGGCCATCCTGGCCGCCCCGGTGGGGTGACCGAACCGGGGCGGCCAGGATGGCCGCGCTCCCAGGGGGAAAGCCACATCGACAGATCCGGACCGTGGAACCTCCCGGTGCCGTATGGTGATGCTGGTGCCGACCGTCCGTGACGCGTTGGAGAGTGGCTCGGTCGCACGGGGAGACCGTCGATGATCGTCAGGCAGTGGCGCGCCTGGGCTAGCTACGCCGGCGCCGACCAGTACGAGCAGCACTTTCGCGAGCACGTCATTCCGCACCTCCGCACGATCGAGGGTTTCATCCGGGCGGACCTGCTGCGGCGCGACAACTACGGCGTGATCGAGTTCGTCGCACAGACCCACTTTGAGTCGCTGGACGCGATCCGGGCGTTCGCCGGCGAGCAGTACTCGCGGGCAGTCGTGGCGCCCGAAGCGAAGGAGATGCTGACGCGGTACGACGAGCGGTGCGTCCACTTCGAACTGGCAGCCGAATCCGAGCGAGGCTGAGGCGCGGCCTACCGATCGGGCAGTGTGGCCAGCGTCGCGCGAACCAGCTCCAACACCTCCGCGTACGGGGCGCGCTCCAGAGCGCCCCAGGCCCGGCTCTTTCGGTACGGGCGGGAGCGGGCCGTGGTGACCTGGCAGAGCGCCCTTGCGATGGCGACGTCATCGCGGCCGAACTCCGAGGCCATCCGAAGCACGGCCTGGCGGTCGAAGTCGCGCCGCCAGTCGTGGCGCGACAGCGATGCCTCGTCGAGCGGAGCGTGTCCCCGGCAGACGTCGCAGATGCCGCACGGGCTCACGTCGGCGTCGCCGAGGTACGCGACGGCGTGGGCCTGGCGGCAAATCGTTGCGAGCGCGTAGCTTCGGACCGAGGCCAGGCGACGCCGCTCCCCCTCGACGGCGTCGCTGACGGACGCGAGCAGGACCGGCGTGTCGACCTGGCGATCGGGTCGGCGGAGCACCTGATAGCGATGGAGGATTCCCGAAGCCTTGATCTCGGCGCCGCCGTCCTCCTCTGCCCGCCGGACGATCGCCACGGCTGAGGCGATTGGGATGCCGGCGTCACGGGCGGCCTCGCGCAGCTCGAGCGTCTGCCAGACACGGCCTCGTCGGGCATGGGCCGTCAGCGCCCGCCAGGCGGCACCGTCCCGATCGCCGAGCGCGGTTGCCGTCGCCTCGACGTCGTGGGAGAGCGGAAGCTGGTAGGTGTCGTAGGCGGGCGTCAGCGCGCTGACGATCTCGCGCAGCTCCAGGCGGGCGAACAGCGTCCGCACCGCCACGGCGTCCATGTCGAACTGATCGCCGACCGCGTACGGGCTGAAGGCGACGACGTCAGGCGTCTCCTTTGAGGTGAAAGCCGCGTTCAGGGCGCCACGAACCTGGTCCGCTGTGGGCACCTTCGCCTCCACGAAGTTCGCCAGGGCCGGCAGGTCGCTCTCGTCGTAGAGCAGCACACCCTCCGCCGGCAGGCCGTCGCGACCGGCCCGCCCGACCTCCTGAACGTACCCCTCCAGACTACGTGGAGCGTGGGCGTGGAACACGCGGCGGACGTTCGGCTTGTCGACGCCCATCCCGAAGGCGATCGTCGCCACGACGCAGGCGATCTCATCGCGCAGGAAGGCGTCCTGAGTCTCGGCCCGGAGCTCAGCCACGAGCCCGGCGTGGTACGGCCTCGCGACGATGCCGGCCTGGTCGAGCAGTGCCGCCAGGCGCTCAGTGTCGGCCTGGCGCAGGGCGTAGACGATCGTCGGCGCTGATGGGTCAGCACAGACCAGATCCAGGAGTCGCCTGTCACGGTGCTCCGGCGCCTCGACCCGAAGGGCGAGGTTCGGGCGGCGCGCGCCGGTGTTGACGAGGCCGTCCGCCGGCACGCCGAGCGTTGCCCGAATGTCGGCCTGGACGGCCGGCGGCGCGGTCGCCGTCAGCGCGAGTACGGCCGGGTTGCCGAGCTCCCTGCGCAGCAGCGGCAGGCGCAGGTAGTCCGGTCGGAAATCGTGGCCCCAGGCGCTGATACAGTGCGCTTCATCCACGGCGAGCAACGGCACACGAACCCGGCCGAGGGCGGCTCGGAACCGCTCGTTGGCGAGGCGCTCTGGCGCCACGTACAAGAGGTCGATCTCGCCTCGCGACAGCTCGCGCAGAATGTCGCCGGCCTCGCCGCGCTCCAGTGTGGAATCGAGACGGGCGACCCGGAGCACCTCGCGGGCCTTCTCGACCTGGTCGCGCATCAGCGAGATCAGCGGCGAGACGACCAGCACCGTGCCGTCCAGCAGTGCCGACGCGGCCTGGTAGGTCAGGCTCTTGCCGGATCCCGTCGGCATGACCCCGAGCGACGACTGGCCTGCAAGGGCTCGACCGATGAGCTGGAGCTGGGCGGGACGCGGCGTCAGGCCGAAGCGCGCCTGGATCTGAGCGGAGAGAGCGTTCACGCGCCGATTGTACTGGTGTCGGATGGCGAATCGCGCTGGTACTCTGACGGCCGGTGTGGTCTGTGTCGCGCTTGAGCCTTCCGGCCGGAAATCGGATCTGTCGATGCGGTGACGGCTACACTTCCGGCGAGCGGACGGCGTTCGCCGCCCGGCCAGAGGAGGGGTGTATGCGCGCGGTCCTGTTCCACGGCACCGGCAAGCTCGAGGTCGTCGATCGGCCGTCGCGGCCCCCGGGCGCTGACGAGGTCCGACTGCGCGTCGAGCGGGCCGGTATCTGCGGCTCAGACATCGCGACCTGGAAGGGCGATTGGCCCTCGCCCAACGTCCCGAGTGTCAAGGGTCACGAGGTCTGCGGCTCGGTACTGGAGGTCGGGGCGGCCGTCCAGGGGTTGCAGTCCGGCCAGCTCGTGGCGGTGCGGCCGATCCGAGGCTGTGGTGATTGCCGGCACTGCCAGCGCGGCAACTACAGCCGCTGCTCGCAGTTCATGATGTACGGCCAGCAGGAACCGGGCGGCTGGGCCGAGGAGATGATCGTTCGCCACGACCATGCCCGACCGCTCGCGGCGTCGGTGACGGCTGACCAGGGCCTCTTTGCCGAGCCGGTCGCCGTCGTCGCCCACGCCTACAACCTGGCGGGCTCGCTGAAGGGGGCGTCGGTCGCCATCCTCGGGGCTGGCGTCCTGGGCCTGATCGCGATCCAGGTGGCGTTCGCTCGCGGGGCGACGCGGGTCTTCGCGACCGGCCGCCAGGACAAGAAGCTGGAGCTCGCTCGCCGCTTCGGCGCGATCACCGCCGACGCGCGCACGGACGACGTGGTGAAGGTCGGACTGGAGCACGACGGAGCGTACGACGTGGTGGTGGACTGCATCGGGAGCAGCGAGGCGCTAAACGACGCGATCAAGCTCTCGGAGGCCGGCGGCTGGATCGTGCTGGTGGCCGGACCGCACGAGCCGGAGCTGCATTTCAATTATGTCGAGCACCGCCTGCGCGAGGTCGCCGTCATCGCCTCGCGGATCTACGGCGAAGACTTCGACGACTGCCTGGAGTTGCTGGCTGGCGGCAAGCTCGACCTGGCGCCGCTGCTGACGCACCAGTACGCGATCAACGACGCCGTCGAGGCGATGGCGTTCGCCGCCTCGAACCGCGCCGACGCGATCAAGGTGTCGCTCCAGCCGAACGACTCGCTGTGACGAAGCCCTCACCCCCCAGCCCCCTCTCCCGTGCGCGGGAGAGGGGGAGAGATTCGGACGAGCCGCATGACGATCGCAGCTGATCTCGCGGATGCGCTGGATGCTGTGCTGGCCGGACGGCGCTCGATCCGGACGTACGAGGAACGCGCGGTGCCGCCCGACGTGCTGGAGCGCGTCCTGGCAGCTGCCGCCCAGGCGCCCTCGCCGCACCACTCGATGCCGTGGCGACTGGCGGTGCTGACGGGGCAGGCGGCGAAATCGGCGCTGGCCGGTGCGATGGGCGAGAAGTGGCGGGCTGACCTGCTCGGAGACGGACTCCGCGCGGCCGAAATCGAGGTGGAGCTGGAGAAGTCGCGGCGGCGGCTGACGGCGTCGCCGGTGGTGATCGTCGGCTCGGTGTACCACGAAGTGCTCGACGAGTATCCAGACGCCGCTCGCCAGCAGGCCGAGACGCTCATGGCAGCACATAGTCTCGGGGCGGCACTTCAGAACGTCATGCTGGCCGCCCACGCCAACGGGCTTGCGAGCTGCTGGATGTGCGCGCCGGTGTTCTGCTCGGACGTGGTCCGCGACGCGCTGAACCTGCCGAGTGATCTGATCCCGCATGCGATCGTGACGATGGGGTATCCGGCCAGGCCGCCGAGAGCGCGGGAGCGGCCGTCCGTCGATCAGATCGTCGTGCTGCGGGCCTGAGTGGCCGCGAGCTGTTCCAGGCGGTGATCCACGCCCAGCTCACGAAGGAGCGTGGCGGCCCGGCCAGCGTGGTCGCGTGTCAGCAGCTCGGCGATGTCGGCTGGGGTGTCAAGGTCCAGTTCCAGCCCTGACTGCTCCACGACGATCGTGTACAGGCCTGCCTCGTTAGCCTGGCGAACGTGCCGGGTGTAGCTGCCTTCGCCGAAGCTCGGGGCCAGCACGGCCGGCGGCGTCAGCATGAGCGCGTTGGTGCCCTCCTCGGCTCGATCCGGCACGATCACCACGGACGCGAGCGAGCCGGTCGCCCGAATCGCCTCCAGTGCCGGACGGTCAATCAGCGGGACGTCAGCCGGGACGATCAGGAGGCTCTCGGCGCCGCCAGCCTCGGCGACCTGCTGGGCGTGGCGCAGCGCGCCGTTGAGACCACCGTCGACAACCGAGCCGTCGGGGTCGCGCGGCTCCTCCACGACGATCAGCCGCTGGTGCTGGGGCACCTCAACACCGTCGCTCGATAGCCTCAGCAACAACACGCGCTCGATCCACTCATGCTCGAGGAGCACCTCCAGGACGTCTAAGAGCATCGCCACACTGAGCCGCTCGCGCTCGGCGGCGTCGAGCAGGCCGGCGAGCCGCCGCTTGCTGCCGACCGGGCCTCTGAACGGGACGGCGGCCCAGATCCGCCGAGCGGACCCCGGCCGCGGTGCATCGGTCATGGCAGCCTGGCCTGCTCCAGCGCCACCTGGGCGAGCGCGCGCTTCACGTCAAGCGTCCGCATGATCGTGTCGGTCACCACGGCGCGGACGCCCTCGGCCTCGACGCCGGCCGCCAGGTCGGCATCCTGCTGGTCGATCACCAGGACATCCAGGAAATCTGCGTACGCTCGTGCAACGCCGACCGCCGAGACCTCCATGCCGAGGCCGCGCATCATCCGGTCGGCCGGCCCCTTGATGGTGGCCCCGCCGACGATCGGGCTGACGCCGACGATCGTCGCGTCGGTCGAGCGGAGCGCCTCGCGGATGCCTGGCAGCGAGAGAATCGTGCCGACGCTCACCAGCGGATTGCTCGGGCTGATCAGGACGACTGCGGCATCGTTGATGGCGTCGAGAAGGCCGGGAGCTGGCAACGCGTCTGACGAGCCGTCGTACCGGATCTCCAGCACCTCGTCCTGCTGGCGTCGCTTGACGAAATATTCCTGAAACGGCAGCCAGCCGTCCGGCGTGCGGATGGTGGTGCGCACGGGCTGATCGCTCATCGGCAGGATGCGCACGCCGAGGTCGAGTCGGCGACGAAGGTCGTCGGTGACCTCGGACGGCGTTCTGCCCTGACGGAGCAGCTCGGTCCGGTGGATGTGGACGGCGAGGTCCCGGTCGCCGAGCAGGAACCAGCGCTCTCGTCCGAGCCTGTCGAGCATGTCGAGGGCGTTGAACGTGTCGTCGCGGACGCCCCAGCCCTGGGACGGCTCGACGATCCCCGCCAGCGTGAAGAGGACGATGTCGACGTCCGGCGAGACGGTCAGGCCGTAGAACTCGGCGTCATCGCCGGTGTTGACGATGACGGTGACCCGAGACGGGTCCACGACCTGGACGACGCCTTCCAGGAACCGGGCAGCACCAACGCCGCCGGCCAGCACGACGACGTCGCGAGACGGCTCGTCAATCATGCGCCCACTTCAACTTCAGCATGCCTCCAAATCCCACTAGCCCATACTCCAGGAAACACCCACGAGCCCCGATGTCATCCCGACCTCCTATTGTCATCCCGACGAAGGAGGGATCTCACGCTGACGTGCACGGTTGCATGAGATCCCTCGACTCCGCTCGCAAGCTCGCTCAGCTCGGGAAGACAGGGGGATGTGGCAAGCTCGCGCCGCTCGGGATGACGTGGATATCAGATCGGCAAGCCGCCGCGGGTGCCCCAGGTGCTCGGGTCCGGCATCTCGACGCCGACGAAGCGGCGTGGGTCGAACGGCTCGGTCGGGACCTTCGGCCTGACGCCCGTGATAAGGTCGGCGAGCAGTTCGGCGCTGGCCGGGGCCGGCGCGATGCCGCTCGGGCCGTGCCCGGTGGCGAAGTACAGCCCTTCGACAGTCCCGGAGCCGATTGAGGGCACGCCGTCCAGTGAGTTCGGCCGGAAGCCGGTCCAGATCTCGACGATCGGCGCCTCGGCGAGGGCCGGGATCATGTCGATCGCCTCGCTCAAGAGCCAGTGGACGCCACCGGCCGTGTACGCCGCGTTGTACCCCGTGTACTTGCGGGTCGCGCCGACGATCAGGCGGCCGTCTGCCCTCGGCACGAGGTACGGATCGGGCACCTTGGTCACGACCCGCTTCAGGCCGACCGCGCTCTGGTCGAGCGCAAGGATCTCGCCGCGCTGTGGTACGACCGGGATCATCGGCTCACAGCCCGGGATCTGGCGCGACCAGCTGCCGGCGGCGTTGACGACGACCGGCGCCCGGATCTCGCCTTCGAGCGTGCGCACGCCGACGACCTTGTTGCCGTCGCGCAGGATCTCGGTCACCGAGGCACCGTAGACCAGGTTGACGCCGGCCCGTCGGACGGCGACCTCGAGCGCGCGGCAGAGGCGCCGACTGTCGATCTGACCGCCCGGCCGCAGCAGGCCAGCGACGATGTTCGGTCCGAGCGCGGGCTCGGCGTCGCGCAGGGCCGCCCCTTCGACCAGCTCGGCGTCCAGATCGGTGCGGGCCTGCGCCCGAAACTCATCCGCCTGCTCGACGCTGAACGCCGGGATCACGTGGCCGTGGTACGTCATCTCGGGATCGACGTCGGACTCTTCCTTCAGATCGACGACCAGCTCCGGATAGAGCTGCTCGCTGCGCCGCTTGAGCGCGGTATCCAGGCCGCCACCGTGCCGATCCGCCGTGGACAGGATCCCGGCGGACGCCCACGAGGCCTGGCGGCCCGGACGGTCCCGCTCCACGAGCGTCACGTTGAAGCCGCGCCGGCGCAGCTCACGTGCGCTGAGCAGGCCGATCACGCCGCCGCCGATGACGATCGCGTCTGGCATCAGACTCCTCCGCGTGCCCGGCAGTTTCGTGAGCACGCACCACGAATCGTAGCCCGGCCGGCCCACCCGGCCGCCAGTCGCCTTCGCTCGCGCCCTCAGGGATCAGGCGCGGTGCTCGTCCGACTCGTCGGCGTGGGCGAGCCAGCGCATCGCACTCACGCGGGCCTCGATCTGGGCGCCGAGGTACTCGTGCGCCCGACGTAGCCGATCGGCTGAGCGCCGCAGCTCCTGGACGGTCAGCGGACGATGGCCGCCGCTCAAAACCTCGGTGTCGGCGTTCGAGGGCGGGTAGGCGGGGACGCAGATGAACAGGACCTCGGCGTCCTCCAGACCGCTGTTTCGGAACGAGAGCGTTGACGCGGGCGGCGTCGTGATCGCCTCGCCTGGTCCGAGCTCGACCTCGACGTGGTGCGCATCGGTCGGGCCGCGCTGGAGCGCCGTGACGCGGCCTGAGAGGACGTAGGTGACCTGTTCCAGGCCGTAGTGCAGGTGGACGGGGTAGTCGGTGTCGCGGGGGGCGATCACGCCGACGACGACACTGGTCAGCGCCGAGGCCGCCCCGACGATCGGGCGGATGACGATGCCGTCTGGCGCCACGATCTCACCGCTTCCCGGCACCGTCACGCTGCCACCCCCTGACTCACGCCTCGGGTCGACTATGCGGTACGCTCGACGCAGGCAGCAAACGATTCGATGCGACGGGAGGGGGACGAAGATGGCCGAGGAGCAGAGTCGGTACGAGCGGGGACGCGACGTGATCCTCGACGTCTGGGGGCAGGAGCAGGGCGCCGAGATCCTGACTCGCTGGCGCGACCTCTCGCCCGACCTCGAGCGCCAGATCGTCGAGTACATGTACGGCGACCGCTGGGGGCTCTCGGCGCCTGCCCCAGATTTGAAGACGCGCAGCCTGGTGCAGGTCGCGACGCTCGCGGCCCTCGGCCGCGCGACCCAGCTCCGAGTTCATCTGATCGGCGCGCTCAGGAACGGCGCAACCGAGAAGGAGATCGTCGAGACGATGCTCCAGGTCGGGCTGCTGGCCGGCTTCCCGACCTCGTGGGACGCGCTCGCGGTGTGCAAGGAGGTCTTCGCCGACCTGCGCGGCACGACGGACGCCGAACGCTAACCCTCGGCGCGGCGGCGACGCTCGGCGAGGTAGGCCAGCATCTCGTCCAGCGACTTCGCGTTCAGGACGTCTTGAGGGCCGAGCCAGGCCCGCCGCGCCGTCCCGATCCCGAAGCCGCCCATGCTGAGCTGGCGGGTAGCGTGGGCGTCCGTGCTGATCGTGAACGTCGCACCGGCCTTCCGGGCCTTGTGCGCCGTCAGCCCGTCCAGGTCCATCCGCTCCGGCTGACTGTTGATCTCCAGCGCGATCCGCTGCTTGACGGCCGAGGCGATGACGGCGTCCATGTCGACCTCATACGGCTCGCGCGAGCCGACCAGCCGACCGTGCGGGTGGTTGAGCGTAACGACCCACGGATTGGAGAGCGCCCGCTGAATACGTGCCGTCATGGTCGCCTGATCCTGGTTCATAGCGCTGTGGATCGAGGCCGAGACGTAGTCGAATACGGCCAGGATCTCGTCGTCGTAGTCCAGGGCGCCGTTCCGCTTGATGTCCATCTCGGTACCGTGGAGGATCCGGAACGGGGCGAGGCGCTCGTTGAGGGCGTCGAGGACGCGGCGCTGCTCCAGGACGCGCTCGTCGGTCAGGCCGCGAGCGACGCCGAGCGACTTGCTGTGGTCGGT
>Ga0075428_100008340_pt1 | contig 11489 bp, 10 predicted proteins | sample RhiMetdeltSRZDD2_FD_75291 | JGI IMG/M metagenome (GOLD analysis project Ga0075428, IMG submission 75291) | Populus rhizosphere microbial communities from Tennessee, USA - Rhizosphere MetaG P. deltoides SRZDD2 | ecosystem: Host-associated > Plants > Roots > Rhizosphere > Soil | place: USA...
GAGATCGGCCGGTCGTTGGGCTTCTCGGGCTTCTCGGGCCGGTCGGTCTTGTCCGTCTTCGCGGTCTTCTCCAGCCGCCCCTTCTCCGCCGCGGCCTTCTCTGCCGCGGCCTTCTCCGCCGCCGCCTTCTCCGCCGCGGCCCTGCGCTCGGCCGCCGCTTTCTCCGCCGCGGCCTTCCGCTCCGCCTCGGCCCGGGCCTCCGCCGCCTTCCGCTCTTCTTCGGCCTTGCGCTCCTCGGCTGCCTGGCGCTCCGCCGCCGCTTTCTTCTCGGCCGCGGTCTTCTTCTTCGCCAGCGCCTTCTTGTCGGCCGCTTTCTTATCCGCGGCCGCCTTGTTCTCCGCGGCCGCCTTCTTCTCCGCCGTCGCGACCCGGCGCGCCGCCTCCGCCTGCTCCTCGGCCGCGCGGCTCTCCTCCGCGGCCTTGCGCGCGGCCTCCGCCTGCTGTTCCGCCGCGAGGCGCTCCTGCTCGGCCAGACGCTCGCGAGCCGCGGCCTCGTCGGCCGCCTTGCGCTCCTCCTCGACCTTCTGCTCCTCGGCGGCCTTGCGCGCGGCCTCGGCCTGTCTCTCCGCGACGCGGCGGCTCATGGCCTCGCGCTCCGCGGCGTCGCGCTCGAAGGCCTGGAGCTGGCGGACGGTCAGCCACTGTGTGGTGCCTTGGGGCTGGATGCGGGCGCTCTCGTCCATGAGCCTGCCTTCCAGCCACGTGTGCAGGCCCTTCTCGTCGACGGCAAAGGTCGTCCCGTCGCCGAGCCGGAGCTTATAGCCCTGAGCCATCATCGCTTCCGCCCCACGTCATCCGGGCGACTCCGGACAGGATAGTAACGCAAACGGCCCTAGCGCGCGATGCTCGGCCCAGTGCCGCCGGCACCCTAACAGCCGCCGCTTCGAGGGCGCGTGACCTGGCTCACACGCAGCGGATCAGAAGGGCTTCGCCACCGAGAGCCAGAGGATCACGGGGATACCGAGGCCCAGGAGCGGCGCCGCGATGGCGCGGATCATCTCGTCGACGCCGATGCCGCGCTCGAGGTCCCTCGCGAAGGGTGGCGCGCTCGTCCGGCGCAGCGCGCGGGCGAGCCACACGTGGCAGACGTAGGCGTGGAACCCCTCGAGGGGAACGACCAGGAACGCCACCAGGCCGAGCTTGAGCGCGAGCCACCGCGCATGGCCGAGCCCCCACCCGTGGAGGCGGAGGAGGGCCACGCCGGTGAGCAGCGCCAGCGCCAGCGCGGTGTGCTCACCGACGAGGACGGGCTGGAGGCGGCGGCGTGCGCGGATCTCGGCCTCGGGTCCGCCCCGCCGCGCGAGGGAGAGGACGACCTGCGCGCCGAGGGCCGTGGCCACCCAGGCCACGACCGCGCCCACGTGGAGCGCCGTCAGGAGGGAGTCGATGGCGCGGCCGCCCCGCGGAGGCCGGTCAGTTCGTCTCCTCCATGACGAGGACGTAGTTGATGTTCACCCAGGGCACGAGGTACTGGCTCACCACGTTCTCGATGGTGCCGCCCTCCGACACCGTGCGCTGCACCTCGAAGACGAGGCCGACGGTATCCGAGTGCAACACCGAGCAGTTGGTGAACACGGTGTCCTTGGTGCCGATCTCCTTGAGCCGGACGCCGACGGCCAGGGTGGTCATCGCGGGTCCTCCTCGCTGCCGGCCGTCGCCGGCCGCCGCCTAATCGTAGTACTCCAGGCCCAGGTGGGTGATGAGGTCCTCGCCGCGCAGGTGGCGCAGCGTGTTCTTCAGCTTCATGAGCTGGATGAAGAGGTCGTGCTCGGGATAGAGGCCGGGGGCGGTCATCGGGCTCTTGAAGTAGAACGAGAGCCACTCCTGGATCCCGCTCATGCCCGCGCGCCCGGCCAGGTCGAAGAAGAGGGCCAGATCCAGGACGATGGGGGCCGCGAGGATGGAGTCCCGGCAGAGGAAGTCCACCTTGATCTGCATCGGGTAGCCCATCCACCCGAAGATGTCGATGTTGTCCCATCCTTCCTTGTTGTCGCCGCGTGGCGGGTAGTAGTTGATGCGCACCACGTGGTGGATCTTCCCGTAGAGGTCCGGGTACAGATGGGGCTGGAGGATGTGCTCGAGCACGCCGAGCTTGGAGACCTCCTTGGTCTTGAAGGACTCCGGGTCGTCCAACACCTCCCCATCGCGGTTGCCCAGGATGTTGGTCGAGTACCACCCGTCCATGCCGAGCAGACGCGCCTTGAAGCCGGGGGCCAGGATGGTCTTCATGAGGGTCTGGCCCGTCTTGAAGTCCTTGCCCCCGATCGGCGCGCCGGTCTTCTTCGCGAGGTCCATGAGGGCCGGGATGTCGGCCGAGAGGTTGGGCGCGCCGTTGGCGTAGGGGATGCCGGCCTTGATGGCGGCGTAGGCGTAGATCATCGAGGGAAGGATGTCGGGGTGGCTCTCCTCGAGCCCGCGCTCGAACTTCTCGATGGTGGAGTGCACCTCGCCCGCCTCGCGGTAGACCTCGGTGGACCCGCACCAGACCATGACCATGCGCGACAGGCCGTTGTCCTTCTTGAAGCGCTCGATGTCCGCGGAGACCTGGTCGGTGAGGTCGCGCTTGTTCTTCCCCTTCTTCACGTTCTCGCCGTGCAGCTTCTTGACGTAGGCCGGGTCGAAGACCGCGGGCCAGGGCTTCACGGTCTCCAGGAAGCCCTTCAGCGCGCCGAGGTGCTCGTTGTGCAGCACGCCCGCCTTCTTGGCGGCCACGTAGGCGTTGTCCGTGTAGATGTCCCAGCCGGCGAAGACGACGTCCTCCAGCCGCGCGATCGGCACGAAGTCCTTGATCAGGGGCGAGCGGTTGTCGGTACGCTTGCCCAGGCGGACGGTCCCCATCTGGGTCACGCTTCCGATGGGCCGCGAGAGACCGGTGCGGATGGCCTCCACGCCGGCGATGAACGTGGTGGCGACCGCGCCCATGCCCGGCAGCAGGATGCCCAGCTTGCCCTTGGCGGGCGCGATGTCCCGGCCCTTGTCCTTGCTCATGGAGGCCCCTTCCCGGCGTCGCGTGCGGCCGGCCGTGAAAAACGAGATGCTACCACGCGGCGCGGGGCGCGCGCCTAGGCCAAATCAGGAGGCGGCGGCGGCCAGGCGGCCGGTGCGGGTCAGGAAGTCGAGGGCCGCGCTCGTCAGCTCGCGGTCGTGGCGCGGGCCCACGAAGCGCCCCTCTCCCAGGTGGTAGTGCAGGATGCCGGAGCGCGCCAGGTGCTCCTCGGTCTCGAACGAGTAGAACATGAGGATCCGGCTGTCCCGGGGGAGCCCGCTGTCGTCGAAGAAACCGAAGCTGAGATTACGCATCACCGGGTGAAGCCTCGTCGAGGGATCACTTGTTGTAAGCCACGGAGCGTTGGACGGAACTCTAGAGGCCGGCCCCGGACCCTGTCAAGAATTAATTTTCCCACGCGGACGTGGTCGGGATGAAGGTATGCCTCTGGAATGACCGTACCGCGGGCGTTCTAGAGAAGCTAGGAAATCTGCGAGTCGGGCGTGAGGTCGATCACGGTGGCGCCCCATCCGCCCGACGCCGGCGGCGCGTCGGCCACGGACGCGACGCCGGGCAGCGAGCGCAGCGTCCGCCGCACCTCCGCGCGCTGAACGCCCTTGCCCCGGCCGTGGATCAGGCGCACGCGGAGGATGCCCTTCTCCCGGCAGGCGCGCACGTACTCCGCCACCACGTCCGGGACCTCGCGGGGCGCGAAGGCGTGGAGGTCCAGCTCGCCCGTGATGGGGAGGACGACGGGCTCGCCACCGTCTTCGCCGCTCACGTCGCGACCTGGGCGGACTCGGAGTCGAGCACCGGCGCCAGCCACCGCTCGACGTCGCGCCCTTCCGCGCCCTTGCGCCGCCGGTAGTCCTCGAGCTGGTCGGCGCCGATGGGGCCCACGGTGAAGTAGCGCGCCTCGGGGTGGGAGAGCAGCCAGCCGCAGACGGCCGCCGCCGGGTGCATGGCGAAGGTCTCCGTGAGATGGATGCCCGTCGCCTCCTCGACCCGTAGGAGGTCGAACAGCCCGCGTTTCTCCGAGTGGTCCGGGCAGGCCGGATAGCCCGGGGCCGGGCGGATGCCGCGGTAGCGCTCGCGGATCAGCTCCTCCGGCGTGAGCCGCTCGTCCGTGCCGTAGCCCCAGTCCGCCCGCGCCCGCTTGTGGACCAGCTCCGCAAACGCCTCGGCCAGGCGGTCGGCCAGGGCCTTGACCATGATCGCGCTGTAGTCGTCGTGCTGCGCCTCGAACTCCTCGACCAGCGCCTCGATGCCGATGCCGGTGGTCACGGCAAAGGCCCCGAGGTAGTCCGGCCGGCCGGTCTCCTTCGGCGCCACGAAATCGGCCAGGGCCTGGTTGGGCTGGCCCGCCGGCTTGTCGTTCTGCTGCCGCAGGGTGTGGACCACCTCCAGCACGCGCGCGCGCGACTCGTCGGCGTAGAGCTCGACGTCGTCGCCCACCGAATGGGCCGGGAAGAAGCCGTAGACCGCGCGGGCCGTGAGCCTCCCCTCGTCCACGATCCGGGCCAGCAGGGCCTGCGCGTCGTCGAACAGCTCCTTTGCCCTGTCCCCCCACACCTCGTTCTCGAAGATGCGCGGATAGGTGCCGCGCAGCTCCCACGTGGCGAAGAAGGGCGACCAGTCGATGTAGGGAACGATCTCGGCCAGCGGAAACCGGTCGAGGACGCGCGGCCCCGTGAAGGCCGGCACCGGCGGGGCGTAGCTGTCCCAGTCCAGCCGCGGGCGCCGCCGGCGCGCCTCCTCCAGTCCCAGCAGCGGCCGCTCCGCCACCTTCTCGCGGTGCTTGAGGCGCAGGCGCTCCTGCTCGGCCCGGTTGCGCGCGTCCAGGTCCTTCCGCTGCTCCGGGCTCTTCAGGCTGGCGGCCACGCCCACCGCCCGCGAGGCGTCGAGGACGTGGACCACGGGGTGGCTGTAGACGGGCGCGATCTTCACCGCGGTGTGGGCCTTGCTCGTGGTGGCCCCGCCGATGAGCAACGGGAGGGTCAGGCCAAGGCGTTCCATCTCGCGCCCCACGTGGACCATCTCCTCGAGCGAGGGCGTGATCAGGCCGGAGAGGCCGATCATGTCCGCCTGTTTTTCGAGCGCGGTCTCCAGGATCTTCGTGGCGGGGACCATCACCCCGAGGTCGATCACCTCGTAGTTGTTGCAGCCCAGGACCACGCCCACGATGTTCTTCCCAATGTCGTGGACGTCGCCCTTCACCGTGGCCATGACGATCCGGCCCTCGGTCCGCCGCGACCCCGCCGCCTTCTCCGCCTCCAGGAACGGCTGCAGGTAGGCCACCGCCTTCTTCATGACCCGCGCGCTCTTGACCACCTGGGGCAGGAACATCCGCCCCGACCCGAAGAGCTCTCCCACCACGTTCATTCCGTCCATGAGCGGCCCCTCGATGACGGCCAGGGGGCGCTCGTACTTCTTCCGCGCCTCCTCCGTGTCCGCCTCGATGTGGTCCACGATGCCCTTGACCAGGGCGTGGGACAGCCTCTCCTCGACCGTCCCCCGACGCCAGCCGTCCTCCTCCACCGCGACCTTGCCCCTCTGCTTCACCGAGTCCGCGAAGGCCAGGAGACGCTCCGTCGCGTCGGGGCGGCGGTTCAGGAGCACGTCCTCCACCAGCTCGAGCAGGTCCTTGGGGATCTCCTCGTAGACCTCGAGCTGGCCGGCGTTCACGATCCCCATGTCCATCCCGGCGCGGATCGCGTGGTAGAGAAAGGCCGAGTGCATGGCCTCCCGCACCGCCTTGTTGCCGCGGAAGGAGAAGGAGATGTTGCTCACTCCCCCGCTCACCTTGCACAGCGGCAGCAGGGCCTTGATCCGCCGGGTGGCCTCGATGAAGGCCACCGCGTAGTCGTTGTGCTCCTCCATCCCGGTGGCCACGGTCAGGATGTTGGGGTCGAAGATGATGTCCTGGGGCGGGACGCCGAGCTCTTCCGTCAGGATGCGGTAGGCCCGGGCGCAGATCTCCACCCTGCGGTCCACGGTGGTGGCCTGCCCGGACTCGTCGAAGGCCATGACTACCATCCCCGCCCCATACCTCTTTATGACGCGGGCCTGGCGCTTGAACGCCTCCTCCCCCTCCTTGAGGCTGATGGAATTGACGATGCCCTTCCCCTGGATGCACTTGAGCCCGGCCTCGATGACGCTCCATTTGGAGCTGTCGATCATGACGGGGACGCGGGCGATGTCGGGCTCCGCGGCCACCAGGTTCAGGAAGGTGGTCATGGCGCCTTCGGAGTCCAGCATCCCCTCGTCCATGTTGACGTCGATGATCTGGGCCCCGCCCTCCACCTGGTGGCGCGCCACGGCCAGGGCCTCCTCGTACTGGCCGCCGAGGATCAGCCGCGCGAACTGCGGGGAGCCGGTGACGTTGGTGCGCTCGCCGACGTTGACGAAGTTGGTGTCCGGCCGGATGGTGAGCGGCTCCAGGCCGCTGAAGCGCGGGTACGGCTCGGGGGTGGCGGGCACGTGCGGCTTCACGCCGCGCACCGCCTCTGCGATGGCCTTGATGTGCGCGGGCGTCGTCCCGCAGCAGCCACCCACGACGTTGAGCCATCCGCTGGCCGCGAAGCCGTGGAGGTCCGCGGCCATGATCTCCGGCGTCTCGTCGAACCCGCCGAAGGCGTTGGGCAGCCCCGCGTTGGGATAGCAGCTGATGAAGACGGGCGCGATCCGGGCCAGCTCCTCCATGAACGGCCTCATCTGCTTGGCGCCCAGCGCGCAGTTGATGCCCACGCTCAGCAGGCCGGCGTGCGAGACCGAGTTCCAGAAGGCCTCTACGGTCTGGCCGGACAGCGTGCGCCCGCTCTGGTCCACGATGGTCACGGAGACCATCACGGGCACCCGCCTTCCGCCTTCCGCGAACAGGCGGTCGATGGCGTGCAGGGCCGCCTTTGCGTTCAGGGTGTCGAAGACCGTCTCCACCAGCAGCAGGTCCACGCCGCCGTCCAGCAGCCCGCGGGCCTGCTCGTGGTACGCGGCCTCCAGCTCGTCGAAGGTGGTGGCCCGCGCCCCCGGGTTGTTGACGTCCCGCGAGAGCGATGCGGTCCGGTTGGTGGGCCCCATGGCCCCCGCCACGAAGCGGGGGCGTGCGGGATCGGCGGCCAAGGCCGCCTCCACGGCCCGGCGCGCCGCCCGGGCGCCGGCCAGGTTCAGATCGTAGGCCCGGCCCTCCAGCCCGTAGTCGGCCTGGGCGATGGAGGTCGAGTTGAAGGTGTTGGTCTCGATGATGTCGGCCCCCGCCTCCAGGTACTCCCGGTGGATGGCCTCGACGATCTCCGGCCGGCTGAGGTTCAGGAGGTCGTTGTCCCCTTTGAGGTCGCGGCCGTGGCCGGCGAACTCCTTGCCCCGGTAGCCGGCCTCGTCGAGCGTGTAGCCCTGGATCATGGTCCCCATGGCGCCGTCGATGACGGCGATGCGCTCCTGGAGCAGCGTCCGGATCCGGGCGGCGGCGTCGCTCATGGGCATCGAGTTTAGCAGGGACCTCCGGGGGGCCGCAGGCGTATGACGGGGAACTTGATCCCCGGTGTCCGACACGGTAGCTTTATCAGGGAATGCCCACGCACCCCACGGAGATCCGGCTCACCCTGGACCCCCGCGGCCGCTTCGACGTCATCGACGTCAGCGGACGGATCCGGGCGGAGTTCGGCGACGCCCTGGAGCGGCATCGCGGGGCCCTGTACTGCTCCCCGCACACCACGGCGGGCTACCTGGAGCAGCGACTCGCCGCGCGGCTCCTCGACCACCGCGAGAGGCTCTCGCTCTTCTTCAAGGCCTTCGGCGCCGTCTTCCCCCCGGAGGCCGCCTACGAGCACGACAAGATGCACCTGCGGGCCGAGCTCTCCCCCGAGCAGCGGGCGGTGGAGCCCCGCAACGGCGACTCGCACCTCACCTTCATCGGCACCGGCATGAGCAACTGCGCGACCTACCGCAACCGCGCGGCCTCGCCCGTCTACTTCATCGACCTCGACGGGATGAACCAGGGCACCTGCCGCCAGCGCCGGACGAGCGTGGTGGGATACGACCACCAGAGCGTGGTGGAGCGGTTCCGGGTGACGGTGCCGACGTCGCGCCACCCGATCGACGCCATCAACCTGGCCGACCCGCGCCTGGGCCTGTTCACCGCCATCGACGAGTCGCTGGCCCGGGCGGGCATCGAGAAGGGCCGGGTGGACATCGCCCTCGATCCGGGCGAGCGCAACGTGGGGCTCACCGTCAACGAGTACGAGACGCTCCTCATGCAGCACGACCTCAAGGAGGTCCTGCAGAACCCGCTGAAGTACGCCGCGCAGAAGGGCCGGCACATGTTCGACGATCCCCTGGCCATCCCGGGCAAGACGATCAACTACGCCCGCTACGACGTGGTCCAGGTCCTGAACCTCCTCATCGAGGCGTTCGGCGTCCAGGAGTCCGTGGTGGAGCGGCTCATCGCCAAGGTGATGGCCGCCCCCGCGCGGCGCTTCCTGCGGACGCGGCGGATCTCGTTCCTGGCCTCGGACCATTCGCGGGAGGGGCGGTCGCGGGTCGTGCGCGGCACCTACCAGAGCCCCATCCTCGTCCAATGGCAGGGCGCGGAGGGCCTGTCGCGCGGGCTGGAGATCTCGCTTGTCCGTCTCACCTGAGGCGGGTTCGACGGCGGCCGGGGCCATGCGGGTGGCCGTGTACTACTCCGTGCAGGACATCCGGATCGAGGAGATGCCGGTGCCCGACATCGGGCCCGGCGAGATGCTGGTGAAGGTCCGCGCCAGCGGGATCTGCGGCAGCGACGTCATGGAGTGGTACCGGGCCCGGGCGGCGCCGCTCGTGCTGGGCCACGAGATCGCGGGCGAGGTGGCCGCGGTGGGCGACGGGGTCGCGCGGTACCGTCCCGGGGACCGGGTCTTCGTCACCCACCACGTCCCCTGCGGGGACTGCCGCTACTGCCGGCAGGGCCACTCCTCCGTCTGCGAGACGCTGCGCCGCACGCACTTCCACCCCGGCGGCTTCGCGGAATACGTGCGCGTGCCCCGGATCAACGTCGAGCGCGGGACGCTCCCGCTGCCCCCCGAGCTGTCCTTCGACGAGGGCTCGTTCATCGAGCCCCTGGCCTGCGTCGTGCGCGGGCAGCGCACCGCGAGGCTGCAGCACGGGCAGACCGTGCTCGTGATCGGGAGCGGCACGGCCGGACTCCTCCACGTCCAGATGGCGCGGTCGAAGGGGGCCGCGCGGGTCGTGGCCTCGGACATCCAGGACTGGCGCCTGCGGGCCGCGCGCGACCTGGGCGCGGACGCCACCCTGCACGCGGCGAACCTCCCGGACGGGCTCTACGCGGCCAACGACGGGAGGCTGGCCGACCTGGTGGTCGTCTGCACGGGGGCCGCGTCCGCCATCCGGCAGGCCGTGCGGTCCGTGGACCGCGGAGGGACGGTGCTGTTCTTCGCCCCCACCCCCGAGGGCGTCGAGGTCCCCCTGCCGCTCTTCGAGCTCTGGCGCGACGAGGTCACCCTGGCCACGTCCTACGCCGCCGGCCCGGCGGACATCGCAGAGGCCATCGAGCTGCTGCGCACGCGGCAGGTGCGGGTGGAGGAGATGATCACGCACCGGCTGAGCCTGGCCGAGGCCGCCCGCGGCTTCGAGCTGGTGGCGAGCGGCCGGGAGTCGATCAAGGTGATCATCGACCCCAGCCGGCAGAACGGGCCCGGACGGGGCTGATCAGCGCGCCACGGGCCGCAGCGGCTTTCCGCGGGTGCCCTCGAAGATCCCGAAAGCGTCCTCCACCGACGCCCTGTCGTGCACGACGGCTCGGACCGCCCGGATCATATCCACCGGCGCCTGTGACTGGAAGATGTTGCGGCCCATGTCCACGCCCACGGCGCCCCCCGCCACGGCGTCGAAGGCGAGCTTGAGCGCGTCCCGCTCCGGCGTCTTCTTCCCACCCGCCACGATGACGGGGATCGGGCAGGCCCGCACCACGCTTTCGAAGTCCTCGCAGTAGTACGTCTTCACGAGGTGGGCGCCCATCTCGGCCGCGATGCGGCAGGCCAGGCCGAGGTAGCGCGCGTCGCGGGCCATGTCCTTGCCCACCGCGGTCACCGCCAGCACGGGCATGCCGTAGCGCTGCCCCTCGTCCACCAGGCGCGCCAGGCTGACCAGGGTCTGCTTCTCGAACTCCGCGCCCACGAAGATCGAGAGGGCCACCGCGGAGGCGTCGAGGCGCAGCGCGTCCTCCATGGCCACCGTGACGTCCTCGTTCGAGAGCTCGCGCAGGATGCTCGACCCGCCGGAGACGCGCAGGACGACGCCCTGCGTCGCGGCGGCCGGGTCCACCGACGTCCGGAGGACGCCGCGCGTGAGCATGATCGAGTCCGCGAAGGGCAGGAGCGGGGCGATCGTGCGCCGCGGGTCCTCGAGGCCGGTGGTCGGGCCCATGAAGTAGCCGTGGTCCACGGCCAGCATCACCGCGCGGCCGCCGGGCCCCATCACGCGGGCCAGCCGGTTGCTCATCCCCCAATCCATCGCGCGCCTCCCCGCCCGGCGGTCGCGTCCGGGCCTCCCAGAAGCTAACACGTTTGGGCTAGAATCGTGGGCCCGCAAGAGCAGGAGGATCCGTCATGGCATTGCGCATTGGAGACGAGGCGCCCAACTTCACCGCGGAGACCACGCAGGGGAAGATCAACTTCCACGAGTGGATCGGGGACGGCTGGGCCATCCTCTTCTCGCACCCGAAGGACTTCACGCCCGTGTGCACCACCGAGCTCGGCTACATGGCCAAGCTCAAGCCGGAGTTCGCGAAGCGCGGCTGCAAGGTGATCGGCCTCAGCATCGACCCCGTGGGCGACCACGAGAGATGGGCCAAGGACATCGAGGAGACCCAGGGAGCGGCGCCCAACTACCCGATCATCGGCGACGCCGACCTCGAGGTCGCGAAGCTGTACGACATGATCCATCCCAACGCCATGGGCGGTAAGCGCACGGCGGCGGACAACGCCACCATCCGCTCGGTCTTCGTGGTCGGCCCCGACAAGAAGGTCAAGCTGATCCTGACCTATCCCATGAGCACGGGCCGGAACTTCGACGAGGTCCTGCGGGTGGTGGATTCGATGCAGCTCACGGCCAAGCACAAGGTGGCGACACCCGTGAACTGGAAGAGCGGCGAGGACGTCATCATCGTCCCCGCGGTCTCCGACGAGGAGGCCAAGCAGAAGTTCCCGGGCGGGTGGAAGGCTCCGCGCCCGTACCTGCGGATCGTTCCCCAGCCGAAGTAGCCCGCCCGCGGGCGTGCGGCAGCCGCGCTGCGGCGCGGCCGCACGCCCTACATGAAGTTGGGCGTGTGCAGGTCCGAGATCGTCGCCGCCTGCGCGTCCGTGAAGCCGGCGTGGCGGAGGCGGCGCAGGCGTCCCTCGTGCATGGTCTCGAGCAGCCCGCGGTAGGCGTCGTGGCCGCGGGCCACCGCGCGGGGGTCGGTCCCGCGCGCGGCCAGGACGGTGAGGGCGTCCTGCAAGGGAGCGGGCAC
>Ga0075428_100008341_pt1 | contig 11489 bp, 6 predicted proteins | sample RhiMetdeltSRZDD2_FD_75291 | JGI IMG/M metagenome (GOLD analysis project Ga0075428, IMG submission 75291) | Populus rhizosphere microbial communities from Tennessee, USA - Rhizosphere MetaG P. deltoides SRZDD2 | ecosystem: Host-associated > Plants > Roots > Rhizosphere > Soil | place: USA...
TGGGTGAAGTGAACGCTGTGGCGTAGCCCCTTCTTCCAGTAGTCCACGTCGTGGACTGGCTCACCGCCGGGCCGCAGGTATTTGCCCTCGTGCACCGTCGAGAAGTAGCCGATGGTCAGCGGGTGCGGTTCGATGCCCTGCAGTTCGGCCGCCAGTTCACCGAGCAGCGGGTCCATCTGTGACGTGTGGCTGGCACCCTTGGTCTGGAACTTGCGGGCGAACTTCCCTTCGGACTCGGCGCGCGCGATGATCGCGTCGACCTGGTCCGGCGGTCCGCCGATGACCGTCTGGGTCGGCGCGGCGTACACGCAGACCTCGAGGTCCTTGAAGTCGGCGAACACCGTTTCGATCTCGTCGACCGAGTATTCGACCAGGGCCATCAACCGGATGTACTCGCCGAACAGCATGGCCTCGCCCTCGCCCATCAGATGGGCGCGCGAGCAGATCGTGCGGGTCGCATCGGCCAGCGACAGGCCACCTGCGAAGTACGCCGCAGCGGCCTCGCCGAGTGACTGTCCCACCACCGCAGCGGGTTTCGCGCCGTGCGCCTTGAGCAGCTCACCGAGCGCGACCTGGATCGCGAAAATCACCGTCTGCGTCGTCTCGATGCCGTAGTCCTGCGAGTCGTCGAGGATCAGCTCGACGACCGAGTACCCGCGCTCGTCCTGCACCAGCGCGTCGACCTTGTTTATCCAGTCGGCGAACGTCTCGTTGCGCAGGTACAGGTTCTTCGCCATCTTGCGGTGCTGTGCACCGAAGCCGGCCAGCACCCACACCGGCCCGTTCGTGACGGGTCCGTCGGCGGTGAACACGTTCGGGTTCTGCTTGCCGTCGGCCACCGCACGCAGGCCCTTGATCGCCTCGTCGTGGTCATGGGCGAGAACGACAGCGCGCGAGCGACCATGGTTGCGCCGCGACAGCGAGCGCCCGATGGATTCCAGCGACGATGCGCGGCCTTCCGGGCTGTCGATCCAATCCGCGAGCTCGGCGGCGGTGGCCTTCTTGCGCGAGGTCAGGAAGCCCGAAACCGCGAGCGGCACAACCGGAGTCGGCTGGGTTTCGGCTTCCAGCTCTTCGCGGGCAACCTCGAGCAGGCGCAGCGCCTCGTCGGTCAGGCCTGGCAGTTCGGGCTCTTCGTCGGCAACCGCGACGTGGCCTGGCTCATCTTCGTCATCATCGTCGATGAACTCGCCGTACTCGTCCATCCGCACACCGCCGACGTAAACCGCGTCGGCCTCGGAGACCTTGGGCTTTTCGGGCTCGGCATCCGGTTGCGGTTCCGGTTCAACGAGATCCGACGGCAATACCTCTCGCAGCACCATGTGCGCGTTGGCGCCGCCGAAGCCGAAGCCTGACACACCTGAGATCGCGTGGCCGCTGTAGCGGGGCCAGTCGGTCACGGTGTCGGCGACCTTCAGCCGCACCGCCTCGAAGTCGATGTAGGGGTTGGGCCCGGTGTAGTTGATCGACGGCGGGATCTTGTCGTTCTTGAGCGCAAGCGCCATCTTGGCCAGGCTGGCCGCGCCGGCGGCCGATTCCAGGTGTCCCACATTGGATTTCACCGCGCCGAGCAGCGCGGGCTTGTCGGCCGCGCGGCCCTTGCCGACAACACGGCCGAGCGCGTCGGCCTCGATCGGGTCTCCGAGGATGGTGCCGGTGCCGTGCGCCTCGATGTAGTCGACGTCGCGTGGATTGATGCCTGCGTCCTTGTACGCCTTGCGCAGCACCTCGGCCTGCGCGTCCGGGTTTGGCGCCAGCAGGCCGTTGGACCGGCCGTCGTGGTTGACCGCACTGCCCGCGATCACCGCGATGATCTCGTCGCCGTCGCGGCGCGCGTCGGACAGCCGCTTCAACACCAGCATGCCGCCGCCCTCGGAGCGGGCGTAGCCGTCGGCGTCCTGCGAGAACGACTTGATCCGGCCGTCGGGCGCAAGTACGCCGCCCACCTCGTCGAAGCCGACCGTCACCAATGGCGTGATCAACGCGTTCACGCCACCGACGAGCGCGACATCCGCCTCTCCCGAGCGCAGCGCCTGCACACCCTGATGCGCGGCGACCAGCGAGGAAGAGCATGCGGTGTCGATGGCCACCGACGGTCCACGGAAGTCATAGAAATAGGACACCCGATTGGCGATGATCGAGCTCGCGGTGCCGGTGATCGCGTATGGGTGGGCGATCGACGGGTCGGACATCGCAAGGAAGCTGTAGTCGTTCAGCGAGCTGCCGATGTAGACGGCGACGCTTTCGCCGCGCAGGCTCGAGGCCGGAATGCGCGCGTTCTCCAACGCCTCCCAGGTCAGCTCGAGTGCCATCCGCTGCTGCGGATCGATGTTGTCGGCCTCCATCTTCGACAGCGCGAAGAACTCGGCGTCAAACCCCTTGATGTCGGACAGATAGCCGCCGCGGGTGCGCGCCTTGGCGACGCGCTCGGCGATCCGTGGCTCGTCGAGGAACTCCTCCCAACGGCCATTCGGCAGATCGGTGATCGCGTCGCGACCCTCCAGCAGCGCCTGCCACGTCTCGTCCGGCGTGTTCATGTCGCCGGGGAACCGGGTGGCGATGCCGACGATGGCGATGTCCCTGGCAGCTGAGTCCTCGCGGCCCCAATATTCCTCGCCGCTGTCGGACATGTCGACTTCCGGCTCGCCCTCGACGATGACGGTGGCCAGGGACTCGATGGTCGGATGGCGGAAGGCGACGGTCGCGGTCAGCGTCACACCGGTGAGGTCCTCGATGTCGCTGGCCATCGCGACGGCGTCACGTGACGACAGACCCAGCTCGACCATCGGCGTGGCGTCGTTGATCGCGTCTGGCGCCTGGCCGGTCGCGTTCGAGATCCAGTTGCGCAGCCACTCACGCATCTCGGCGACCGTCATGTCGGTCCGCGCCGGTGCGGCGGCCTTCTCAGGCGCGAGCTGGATCTCGTCGCCGGCGGGTTGCGAATTGTCTTGATTATCAGTCATTTCCACTTCACCTTGGAGCCCGTCGGCGGCTCGTGTAGTCAGTCAGCGTCAGTCGCTCTCGTCCGGGAACGCGTTGGCCACCTTGCCGCTGCGCAGGCTGCCATCCAGATACGCAGTGCGGCAGGCGCGCCGGCCGATCTTGCCGCTGGACGTCCGCGGGATCGCGCCGGCGGCGGTCAGCAGCACGTCGCGTACTGTGACGCCGTGGCGCACCGCGATCGCGGCGCGGATGTCATCGGCGATCGGACCCATCTCGAGCTTGTGGGCACCGGGCGCTCGCTCGCCGACGATCACGAGTTGTTCAGAGGTGTCGTCGGGATCGCGCTTGAGGCCGGCATGCGCATTCTCGAAGACCTCGTCGGGCAGCTGGTTCGCGGGCACCGAGAACGCTGCGACATATCCAACCCGCAGCGCCTTGGTCGACTCCTGCGCCGAGTACTCGAGGTCCTGCGGATAGTGGTTGCGGCCGTCGACGATCACGAGATCCTTTGTGCGGCCGGTGATGTAGAGCTCGCCGTCGTGGAATGCGCCGAGGTCGCCGGTCCGCACCCACGTCGCGTCGTCGGTCGCGCGTTCGGCGTGCGACGGGTTGGTCCGCGACTTGAGGATGTTTTGAAAGGTCTCGACCGTCTCCTCGGGCTTGCCCCAGTAACCGGTGCCCATGTTCTGGCCGCTGATCCAGACCTCGCCGATCTGTCCGTCGGGCAGCTCCGAGGCGGACTCCGCGTCGACTATGACTGCCCACTCGGCCACGCCGACCTTGCCCGCGCCGGCCTGCGCCACGGCACTGGGTGCGTCGTCGGGCACCTCGACGAAGGTGCCTGTGTTCAGAGCCTCGCGGTCGACGGAAATGATCTTCGGGTGATCGCCCATCGGAGTGGTCGACACGAACAGCGTCGCCTCGGCCAGTCCGTACGACGGCTTGATGGCCTGCGGCTTGAAGCCGTACGGGCTGAACGCCTCGTTGAACCGGCGCACCGTGGCAGCAGAGATGGGCTCGCTGCCGTTCAGGATGCACTTGACGACGGACAGATCCAGCGGCGGTTCGTCGTCCTTCGGCACACCGCGCGCCGCGGCGTGATCGAACGCGAAGTTCGGAGCGACCGAGATCACCCCGCCGGTGTCGTCGGGCCTGCGGGACATTTCCCGCAGCCACCGACTGGGCCTGCGCACGAAGGCAGCCGGGGTCATGAAGGTGAAGTAGTGCCCGATCATCGGCGCCAGCATGGCCGTGATCAGACCCATGTCGTGGAAGAACGGCAGCCACGAGCACCCGCGGTCGCCTTCTTCACCATCAAGCGCCTCGATGATCTGGACGATGTTGGTGGCCAGGTTGAGGTGGGTGATCTGCACACCCGTGGGGATGCGGGTCGACCCGGAGGTGTACTGCAGATAGGCGATCGTCTCGGTGGTGACGTCGACCGGCTCCCAGGTGGCACCGACCTCGTTGGGCACCGCGTCGATGGCGATGACGCGGGGACGCTCCTTGGCAGGCCTGCTGCGGAAGAACTTGCGCACACCCTCGGCCGACTCGGTGGTGGTGAGGATGGCCGAAGGCTGGCAGTCGTCGAGCACGGCGTGAAGGCGGCCGACGTGGCCGGGTTCGGACGGATCGAACAGCGGCACCGCGATGCGGCCGGAGTAGAGCGTGCCGTACATCGCGACCACGTACTCGAGGGTCTGCGGGCAGAGGATCGCCACGCGGTCACCCGGCTGGGTCACCTGCTGCAGCCGGGCGGCGACCGCGCGGTTGCGCGCACCGAAGTCGGCCCAGTTCAAATCGCGCGCCACGCCGTCGCGTTCGACCGAAAAGTCGAGGAACCGGTAGGCGAGCTTGTCGCCACGAACCTTGGCCCACTTCTCGACGTGCTTGACCACGCTGCCGTTGTCGGGGAACTTGATCAAGCCGTCTTTGAGAAACGGGTTATGGAAGGCCATCGCACTCTCCTGTCAAAGCCACTCGTGTCGGCGCAAGCCAAACCCCAGGGATCGTACCGGGGAGTAGGCGCAGCCGCTCTTAAGGCCTCTGACCAGCGTTTTCGCGTCCGACGCCAGCCGGTACTCTTACTTTTTCCTTAATGTTAGGCGGCGCGTTGTCGCACGCCAAATCAGGCCGGTCACATGTCAGCCATGTTTTGGGTGCGGAGCGTTATCAATCACGTTCTGCGCCCAACCCAGTGTCCACTGCGTGGCGGGTGCACCGTCGAGATTCCAGAAGTCGGGCGTGGCGTACAGCGCGTGCACCGGCTGCCCGGCGCCACCGGTGAGCACCTGCAGCGTCCTCGGTAGTTCCGTGATGTTGAACGCGGACTCCGGCGCCGCGCAGATGAGATCGCCCCTTGCGCAGATCTCGTTGGTGCGGTTGTTCAGCATGCCGAACCCGCCGGGCCGCGGCCCCGTCATCGTCAGCCCCATCGCCGAAAGCGTCGGCACCTCCTGCAAGGTGATCTCCGCGCCCTGGCCGTCTGGATTGGGGCCGATGTCCTGGCCGACGTTGTCCTGGCGGCGGCCGTCGGCGATCAACGTCACACCGAGCACCAGGTCCTCGTCGACCGGCCCGCGCCCATTGCCGATATCACTGGCCATGTCGCCCGCGATCACCGCGCCTTGAGAGAAGCCGGCCAGCACGTAACTGGTCAACGGACAGCGGTTGTTCATGTCCGTCATCGCCTTCACCGCGTTCCGGGTGCCCTCCGCGCGGCTGTCGTTGTACGACATCTGCTGGTCGGCCGACAGCGGATTGTGGAACTGCGCGGTGTACGGGACGGTGTAGATCTCCAATCGGTCGTTGCCGAACTGGGGCCGGATCGGATTGGTCACCTTCAGCATCAGCGACGCCGGGAACTGCGTCGGGTTGAACGGGTCGTCTGTCGATGCGGACTCCCACGTGCCAGGGATCGAAATCATCATCACATCAGGGCAACTCGCGTCCTGAAACTCCGGACGCGGCTTCTTGCCCGCCGTCGGAGGAACGGCGGTGGGAGGTACCGCGGTCGGAGGAAGGGCGGTCTGCGGAGTCTCGGGTCGGCGCAGCACGACGATCACGACCGCCACGATCAACACGACGACAAGTGCCATCGCCCCGGCTGCGGCGAGCGCGAGGATACGGTGGCGTTTCCGCCTATTGGTCTTGGGCATGTTTTCCTGCTAGCAGAGTTTGTCCGTTGCGATCCGAATGTAGTCAGCCGTCACCGAATTGACCTCATCGGACGACGGCGCCATCGAGCTCATGTGCGCGGTCCGTACATCGCCGCGCACCAGCGGCACCACGACGTCCCACACAGCCTGATCACTCTGCTTGGCGGCGCGGGCCTGGCACACATACGACCCGATGCGCAGCGCCATCAGGTCGCTCGACGGCTTGATCCCGGCAGTGTTGAGCGCGTCGAGGTAGGCGCGCTGCTGCCCGGTAACCACCATGGCATTCGAGTCGGGGTTAGGTGCCGCGGGCGCCTGCGCGGCCTCCGAGACGGGCAGGCCGACGGTTGCCCTCACGTCGTCGACAACGGAGCATCCGGTCAGCAAGGCCGCTGACGAGGCGACCATCAACGAGGTTGCCGACCACTTTGCTAAACCGGTCGGTCGTCGTTCCGAGTGCTGCACTCCTCCAAGGTACCGGCTGCGCCAGGGTGCACCCGGTGACCGAAACAGCGCCTACTTGATGGTGGCGACGAGTTCGCCGGACATCGCCCCCAGCTGTCCTGACCAGCTGCCCCAGTCGTGCTGCGGGCCATCGGGGAAGTCAAAGTGCGCGTTGTGGCCACCCACCGACCGGTAGTGCTGATAGAAGGTGCGGTTGCTGCCCTGGGCCTGATCGCAATAGCCGATCATCGCCGCCGGATCGCTGCACCCCAGCGTCGCCGGGCTGTACACCCACAGCCGGGTGTTGTTGTCGGCCAGCAGCTGCACGTGCACATCCGGGTCGTGCCATTTCCACCGGCCCAGCTGTGGCATGCCCCACATGTTGCGGATGTCCACGCCGCCGTACTGCGCGAGCCCGGCGGTGATGGCGCCATTCATAGTGGTGCTGGACGGGGTGAGGAAACCCGACAGCGAGCCTGCGAAGCGATAGCGGTCCGGATGGAACGTCGCGATCGTCATCGCACCGGTGCCACCCTGCGCGGCGCCGACGATGCCGTGTCCGCCGGGCGCCAAGCCCTTGTTGGCCGCCAGCCAGTTCGGCAGCTCGTCCGCAAGGAACGTTTCCCACTGCATGCTGCCGTCCTGCTCCCAGTTGGTGTACAGGCTCCAGGCGCCGCCAGCGGGGGCCGCCACCGCGATGCCCTTGCCCGCGAGGGTGTTCATCGCGTTGCCCGCGGTCACCCAGTTGCTGACGTCAGGTGCGGCGTTGAACGCGTCGAGCAGAACGACCATGTGCGGGCCGCCGCCGGAGAAGGCGACAGGGATGTCGCGGCCCATCGCCGCCGACGGCACCATCAGCGTTTCGACGTCAGCCTTGGCGGTTGGCGCCATTGCGGTCCACAGCCCAGCGGCCAGCACCACGGTCAAGAGCCCTCGTATCAACCCACGCATAAACCCCACCTCACGTCCCGTCGGCCTGTCCCCGCCGGAAGGTAGTGAACCACACCACGACAAGAGGGCGCTCCCGAAACGGCTGACGGCGGCGACCCCCAGAGGATCGCCGCCGCCTGCCGTTGTTCGTTTTTCGCTTAGCCGCCGTTGGCAGCGGGCTCAGCAGAAGCCAACGGTGTGGTCGGCTGCGGTGTCGCGCCGAGCACCCGCTGGATGTCGGGCTTCATCGCCTGCAGCTGGGAACCCCAGTAGTTCCACTGGTGGGTGCCGTCGGACGGGAAGTTGAACACCCCGTTCTTACCGCCGGCGGCGATGTACTGCTCCTGGAACGTCTTGTTCGTGCGGAGCGTGAAGCCCTCGAGGAACTTCGCGTTGAACAGGTTGCCCGAGCTCATCCCCGCGTCGAGTTCGCCCGGCTTGCCGTTGCCGCAGTAGACCCAGATGCGGGTGCCGTTGGCGACCAGCTTGTCCATGTTGACCATCGGGTCGTTGCGCTTCCACGCGCTGCTTGGGTCCTCGGTCTTGCCCCACATGTCGTCAGCTTTGTAGCCGCCGGCGTCACCCATCGACATGCCAACCAGCATCGGCCACCAGCCCTCGGACAGGTTCAGGAAGCCGGACAGCGATCCCGCGTACTGGAACTGGTTCGGGTGGTAGATCGCCATGATCAATGCGGCCGAACCGGCCATCGACAGACCGACGGCAGCGTTCCGGGTGGGATCGACGCCCTTGTTGGCCGCCAGATAGGCCGGCAGTTCCTGGGAGATGAACGTCTCCCACTTGTAGGTCGAGCACGTGCCGCTCTTGCTGCTGCACGCTGGCTTGTACCAGTCGCTGTAGAAGCTGGACTGGCCGCCGACCGGCATGATCACCGCGAGGCCGGAGTCCAGGTACCACTCGAACGCCGCGGTGTTGATGTCCCAGCCGTTGAAGTCGTCCTGGGCGCGCAGACCGTCAAGTAGATAGACGCCTGGCGCGTTAGGGCCACCATTCTGGAACTGGACCTTGATGTCGTGTCCCATCCCCGCTGACGGAACCATGAGGTACTCGACCGGCAGACCCGGGCGAGAGAAAGCCCCTGCAGTCGCCGAGCCTCCGACGACGCCAACCAGGGCGGGCAACACGGCGGCCACCATTGCCGCTACCGTGAGCCGGCGCGCCCAGGCGCCGCGCATCTTCCCAACGAAAGTCATGCTTCTACCTATCCCATCTGTCGTAAGCCGCACAGCAGACACAAGGCGCCGTGCCCGTGCAGTCAACCACACCTTGCGGTGATCTCTCTATTCAGCGTGTATCGTCCCTGGTCGCTCCTCAGCCGTTGAGGGTCGCGATCAGGTCTGGTTTCAGCGACGTCAATTGCTGCGCCCAGTAAGGCCACGCGTGGTTACCCGAGGACGGAAAGACGAACGTCGCGTTGCTGCCGCCGGCCTTGGCGTAGGCCTCCTGAAAGTCCTTGTTGCTCTTGATGGCCATGCCTTCGAGGCTGTCGGCGTTGAACTGTTGGTTCGGGTCCGGATTCGGGTTGACGGCACTGTTGCCGCCAGGCGCACAGTAGATCCACAGTCTCGTTCCGTTGGCGACGATGCGCGATACCTGCTTGATCGGATCGTTGCGCTTCCACGCGGAATCCCATGGCGCGCCCCACATGTTGTCGACGTTGTAGCTACCGGCGTCGAGCATCGCAATACGGATGGCTTGCTGCATCATCAGCGCCGACGGGTTGAGAAAGCCCGAAAGCGACGCTGCGTATGAGAACTGCCCCGGATGGTAGGCCGACAGGATCAGCGCCGAGCCGCCCGACATGGACAGTCCCACTACGCCGTTGCCGGTCATCGAGACCTGTTTGTTCGACGCCAGCCACAGCGGAAGCTCACTGGTGAGAAACGTCTCCCATTTGTAGGTATAGCCCTGGTTGTTGAAGCTCGACGGCGAGTACCAGTCGGTGTAGAAGCTGGACTGCCCACCGACGGGCATCACCACGGCGACACCGGAGTTGTAGAACCACTCGAACGCGGGGGTCTCGACATCCCAGCCGTTGTAGTCGTCGCGCGCACGCATCCCGTCGAGCAGATACACCGCCTTCTGGACGCCGGGGCTTGCTGCCGGTGTCGGCGTCGGTGTCGGCGCGGGTGCGCCTTCGGCGGTGGGCGCTGGTGCGGCGGCCGGCGCGAATGCGGGCTGGTACTGCACACGGATGTTGCGCCCCATCGACGCGGAGTACACGTCGAGGTACTCGACGGGCAGGCCCTCACGCGAGAACGCGTTGGCGTTCGGCGGAGCCCCGACGACGACCGCCAACGCCGGAAGTGTGAGCACCGCGGCCGCGATCGCCAGCAGGCGACGAAGCCGATTGGGCACAGCGTTAACCACTGATGTCCGACGCATCTGCTGCTCTTACCGTCCGTTCACGTGTCCACGCCGTATGAACGGCGGTCTCGAATAGCTATCGCGCCAACATGGCTGCGGCGTTACCAAGCTCTCAGAAAACCCCGCCAGCTAACAAATCGCCGACGGTTACGGCCCCGTGGCCGGCATGCCAGTGTACGGGGGAGCCGTCGGTGGAGGTATCTCAAGTCCGCAGCGGACAAGTTCATACATTGGAACGCGGTTAATTCGGTAGCTGGTGAATTCTGGCGAGTGCAGCAGGTTTGACGCGAACCTCCGCAAACCCATCGGACTGCGGACCGCGGTGAGCATGGCGTCGGTCGCGGGGCACTTCAGCGCTGCCCGGGCCTGTGTCACCCAGTCCTGGTCCAGGTAGGCCGGAATGAACGGGGGCATCGTCAGGAACGGGCCGTCGGCCACCGCCCAGTCCGGGAAGAGGTTCTTGTCGTGCCCGATGCGGCCGTCCACCAGGCGTTGCGTGTGCGCCGCCAACGGGTTTGCCAGTCCGATCTGGTCGATCACCCGCACGTCCAATCCGACGTTCATACCCAGCATTCCGAGATTGGTGAAAAACACTGTGTGCGGACCCTTGTAGTCCTTCCGTACCTCGGGAGGCATGTCGGGTGGCGGCGGGACAGCGGGTACGACGTCCCACTGGTCGTAGTTGCCAGATGGCAGCAACACCGCGCCGTCGGGGGTGTTGTTCAGCGCGGTAAGGACCGCGCGCATGCGTGGATAGTCGAGATAGTCTGCGGCCGTCAACGGATGCGCATTGCCGGTGGCCTGCGAGTAGAACCGGCGTTCGTCGACTATGCCGGTATAGGTAACCCGGGTGGCGTCCGCACCCATACCCGGGGAATTGGCCGCCCACAACGCCCAAACGGCCACCGCCAGCCACAGCACGCCTGTCGCGCTGGCGAACAAATAGCTTGCGCCACGCGGCATTCGGGCTCCGTCGGGCAGCGTCATCGGAACCACCGCCACCGGCGCGAGCAGACAGAACAGCGGCGTGAGCAGTACCCGGCCGTGCATGAAGTCGCCGCCCTGGCGGATCCAGTAGATGGCCTGCAGAAGTCCGCTGACAATCATGAAAATGACTACGGCGGACGGGCTTTGCACTCTGCGCACCACCCAGCCATAGCCCGGCGGGTTGGCTCGGCGGATCCCCCGAGGCCCGCCGCGGGTGACCAGTGCGACAAGACCGAGACCGACGAGCAGGATCGCGGGTGCCCACAGCAGATAGGGGTGATTGAAGTTGGCGAGATAGACAAAGCCTTGGGCCCATTTGGATCCCGATGCATCCTTGGCGAGCGCGGTGCTTGGGTACAGCAGGCCGTAGTAGCCCATCCGGAAGATCTCGTAGCCGACCGGCACCAGTCCGCCCGCGACGATGATCAGCACGCGTCGCCGCCAGCCCCTGGCGGCCACCAGCATCATGATCAGCGCGAGTCCGCCGATGAGCGCCAACTCCGGGCGTACCAGCACACTCAACCCGGCGACGAAAGCCAGTGCCGCATCAAAGAATCGGGTTGTGACGTTGGCGGTGAGCGGAGGCACGGGGGTGGCGGCGATCGGCGCTCTGCGCAGGGTCGGCGGTGCACCCCTGCG
>Ga0075428_100008343_pt1 | contig 11487 bp, 11 predicted proteins | sample RhiMetdeltSRZDD2_FD_75291 | JGI IMG/M metagenome (GOLD analysis project Ga0075428, IMG submission 75291) | Populus rhizosphere microbial communities from Tennessee, USA - Rhizosphere MetaG P. deltoides SRZDD2 | ecosystem: Host-associated > Plants > Roots > Rhizosphere > Soil | place: USA...
CTCTGAGCCACGTTCCACGGACCGAGTTTCTCCCGCCGTGCCCAGCGGCCGGTGCGAACGAAGATGGCGTCGCCAGGGGAGACCTTCACGCCAGCCATTCGCTCCCATGCCTCGAGATCCTCGACGTAAATCGGGGTGCCCGGCTCGAGATAGGGAAGGCTCTTCAGGCGCGGGATATCGATCAGGATGCCGCGCGTGACGATGCCGTTCTTCAGATTGTCGATACCGAGCTTCGTGCAGCCTTTCTCGGTGTTCACGTCAGCCTGCGCGTACCCGTTGTAGGTCTGTCCCTTGTAGAGGATGTGGCACAGCGCGTCGATGTGGCTGTGCGCGTATCCGTGATACGACACCCGGTAGTTGTCCATGAAGAAGCCCGGAAGCATCGTGTGCTCGAGCGGGCTGGGGTTGTCGATCGCCTTCTCGGTCAGCACGTTGTGGGCAAGCGAGACCGAGAGCCCATTCTTCACGAGCGCGGCCGCCTGCTTCCGTTTGGCCTCCGTGACGAGGTTGGCTGAGCCGAGCTGGTCATCCTTCCCCCAGCGTCCCCAGTTGGAGACCTGCTTGAACAGCTCGTCGAACTCGGCGGCATTGCGCGGCGCGCGCGAGGCGGCTTGCGGAGATGCAGGCGCGGGTGCAGTCGCTCCGCGCTGTCCGAACGCTGCGGCACCACAACCGAGCACCAGCACAATGGCCAGCAACTGAGTTCGCATCGGCTCGCTCCTATGAGATCACCGCGTCGATGACCTGCGAGATGCTACCTCGCGATTGATGATAGCAATCAGGTCCTCGACGGGAACCCCCAAACGAAGTGGAACGGGAATGTTGAATACGGTCGAATCCGGTTCGCTTTGTATCATCCTGCGAATTCGATCCATCTCGCCCGCGAACTGATCATATGACTCGTCAGCGTCGGTCAGGGTCATAAAGGCCCGCATACCCCAATCGACCCCGCCCCCTGGAGAGCTATGTGCGACACGCCGGGATAGCCGCAGCAGTATTCTGCCGACCGCACTCATGCGCAGGGAATGTCGACTCGCGTTGCGCAAGACGAACACTACGTCTTTGGTCGTCCCTCCCGCGTGCTTGGTAACAGAGCACCAGGCTGGACCGATGTCCGCCCACGGCAGCGTAGTTCCGATGTGGGACATATAGATGCCCTGGCTCGATATCTCGCATAACCCGCGCTGACCGGAGTTCGCGAGCGCGTAGATCAGCACGGCTAACGCTCCGCCGAAAAACAGCGCACCGAACGCTCCGATTGCTCTCTGGATCGGGTCCCCCTCGCGCATCGCAACCACGGACGCGGAGAGCAAGAACCCGCCACCGCCCCATAGGAGGAGATGTATCCGCAGTCCGGGCCGCAGCGCGATCGGCCTTGTGAGGCCGAAGCGCCGATACTGGTCGATGACCTTCATGACCGACCTCCGCAGTTCACGGAGTACTCACCGTCCTGCCGTCCGGGTCCTCATCACAGGCTCTGCAAACCACCATCGATGCCCTTCTTCACCATGCACGGCTTGGCCCTCTAGAGTTCGATGGACGCCTGAACCAGGAAGTCGTGCGCGGCTGGGATGTCCTGATAGGTGAGCACAGGAATCACCCGTTCGAAATTTGGCATGAGCGTCTCCGTATTTGTTTGCCGCGGCCTTCACCTGTGGGCCGGGGAGGCCGGGCCGACGTCAACCTCTGCGATCAGGCGCGTGACGAATCGGCGTAGCGGCGCCTTGTGCAGGGAGATAAGAAGCCATGGCCAGACGAATCCCCAGAACACGACCATCACCCAGGCGAGGAGTAGGCTTTCATCGCTCGACAGGCCAGGAATCATCGCGCCCTGATGCCGTGCAATGTAACCGCGAACATCCAGGGTCAGAAGCAGAATCGCGCCGACGAATCCCAGTCCGCCACTCAGGCCAAGGACATACTGGGCCCACTGCCAATACTGCACGTGGTAGCGAATCAGGCCTGGTGGCACATGTCGAATTTCCACCCTGTTGAGACCAACATTGATGGCTGACAACCAGTCGGCTGCACGGACCACGAGATGGTCAGGGCCGTCGTCGCTCACCACATAGTGGGATCGAGGGTGAGGCTGTCCACTAAGAAGACCGGCGCGGACCCGCTGCCGAAACGCCTGCAAGAACCGTTCGGCCGACGACCGAATCAACACCTCGCCGTCGATTTTTGGGAGCGCAGTCATGGATCAATGCTGTGGGCTGCTCCTACGCCCGATCCATTTCAAGCACGGTGCCGAGCAGAACGTTCGCCCCTTCGAACGTATGTTCAGCGGGGGCTGAAGCCCCCGCTCTACGACTACTGCGTGGACTCAGGCGCGAGCCAGCGCGCCCTCGAGTGCCCGGCGCGTGAAGACCGTGAGCATCGCGCGGCGATATTCATCGCTCGCGTGGATATCCGAGTTCAGATCGTCAACCGTGGCCGCGGCTGACGCGGTGGCGATGCTTGCCGTCGTCGCGGGCTTCCCGGCCAGTGCCTGCTCGACCGCTGTCAGACGAGTCGCATGCGTGCTCGCGCCAGTGAGCCCGACCCGCACCGACTGGAACACCCCACCCTTGACCTCCACGGCTGCGGCCACGCCGACGATGGCGAAGTGAGAAGCGCGCTGATGAAGCTTGGCGTAGGCGGCCGCCTTGATTGGTGTGAACTGAACGCCAACGATGATCTCGTTGGGCGCCAGATCCACGGTGAACAGCCCTTGGAAGAAGTCACTCGCCTTGACCTTGCGCCAACCCTGCGGACCTTTGATGTGTATTTCCGCGTCGACGGCCAGCATGGCAGCGGGGTAGTCGGCCGCCGGGTCAGCATGCGCAAGGCTCCCTCCGAGCGTGCCACGGTTGCGCACCTGCGGATCGCCGATTTCCGCCGCTGTCTCAGCGACAACCGGGCAGACTTGTCTGAGTAATGACGACGCGGCGACGTCGCGATGCGTGGTGCCTGCGCCGATCTCGATCTTCCCGTCCTTTTCCTTGATCCCGGAAAGACCCGGAATCCGGGCGACGTCGATCAGCACGGATGGCTCGCTGAGACGCAGCTTCATCAACGGCACCAGGCTGTGCCCACCTGCGATCAGCTTCCCGCCGCTGGCCGCCTGAAGCTTCGCCAGCGCATCGTCGATCGAGGTGGCACGCTGATAGTCGAATATCGTCGGGATCATGCCTGACCTCCTTGGCCCGAGCTCTGTCGAGGGCCGTGGATGATGCGCCACAGCTTCTCGGGCCGCAGCATCATGTCGATGTGCGTCACACCGAACTCGCTCAGTGCGTCGACGACCGCAGACACGATGCTGGGCGTCGAGCCCAGCGTGCCGGCTTCCCCCACGCCCTTGGCGCCGAGAGGATTGACGGGTGTCGGCGTGACTGTGCTGTGAAGCTCGAAGCGCGGAAAGTCGCTCGCCCGGGGCAGAGCGTAATCCATGTAGGACCCGGTCACGAGTTGACCGTCCGAGTTGTAGACCGTCTCCTCGATCATCGCCTGGCCGATCCCTTGTGCGAGACCACCGTGGATCTGTCCCTCGACGATCAGGGGGTTGATGAGATTCCCCGCATCGTCGACCGCCACGAGCTTCAACAGCGTCGGCTCACCAGTTTCGCGATCGATCTCGATCATTGAGATGTGGCAACCGAACGGATAAGTGTTGTTGGTCGGCTCGAAGAACGCTTCCTCACTGACACCCGGCTCGAGACCTTCAGGAAGCGGCACCGGAATGTAAGCGAATCCCGCCACGTCGGCGAATGCCTTGCCGCGCGCGGGTGCGCCCTTCACTGAGATCGTACCGTTCTCGAAGACGAGATCGTCTTCATGCGCTTCCAGCAGGGCAGCGGCGAACTTCGCCATCTTCGTCTTCGCCTTCGTGCCCGCCATGTGCAACGCCGCGCCCCCGACCGCCTGCGACCGGCTGCCGAATGTGCCGATCCCTTGCTTCACGACACTGGTGTCGCCGTGAAGGATCGTCACGTGTTCGATGGGGACGCCGAACTGGTCGGCCAACATCTGTCCGAAGGTCGTCTCGTTCCCTTGGCCGTGCGGCGATGCACCCGTTGTGGCACTGATGCGGCCGTCTCGTTCGACGGTCACAGACGCGTGTTCCCAGCCGCCGGTTGGCAGGGTCGCCGACGGGCCGATACCGCAGACCTCGACGTACATGGAAAGGCCGAGGCCTACCAGCCGGCCTTGAGCCTTGGCCGCATCACGTTCTTTCTTCAGCTCGTTCCACTTCGAGTGCTGCAGCGCCGCGTCGAGTGCTTTGGCGTAGTCACCAGAGTCGTACACGGCACCCATCTGCGTTTGGAAGGGGAACCTGTTCGAGGCGATGAAGTTCTTCCGTCGTACTTCCGCCGGATCCATGTTGAGCTCGCGCGCCAACATATCCATCGCGCGCTCGACGAAGTAGGTCGCCTCGGGCCGTCCGGCGCCGCGGTAGGCATCGGTCGGCGTCTTGTTCGTGAAGACCTCCGTCAAAGTCGTCCGGATGGCGGGGATGTCGTAGGTCGCGTTCGCCATCAGCATCGTGAGCGTCGGAATGGCGGCCGTGAGCAGCATGTTGTAAGCGCCGATGTCGGCGATGAGCCGCATCTTGAGCCCGAGCACGGTGCCATCTCGCTTAGCCGCGAGCTCGACGTAGCCGAGGATGTCGCGACCGTGTGTGGTGGCGACGAAAGCCTCGGCGCGATCCTCGATCCATTTGACGGGAATCCCCAGCCGCTTGGACACGACTGCTGCAACGTACTCTTCGGCGTAGATGTTGATCTTCGCGCCGAACCCGCCACCGACTTCTGGCGCGATCGCGCGGACCTGATCCTGACCCATGCCTGTCATGGCGGCGATCATCGTCCGCAGGATGTGCGGATTCTGCGTCGACGACCAGATGGTCATCGTGCCCTTGCCTGGTTCGAAGTGGGCGACGACGCCGCGCGGTTCCATGGCGTTCGGCACAAGGCGCTGATTGAGCATGCGCTGCTTGATGATCACCTCTGCTTGCGCGAAGGCGCGTTCGACTGCAGTGTCGTCCACGGGGGAGCCGTCGAGTTTCACCCCTGTCCCGCTGGGAACGAGCGGGACCGCCAGGTTGTTCGGGAAGCCCTCATGGATAACGGTGGGCTTGCCAGTCATCGCCAGCTCAGGATCGACGACGGCGGGAAGTGGATCGTAAGACACGGCGATCGCATCCGCCGCATCGCGCGCGACGTATCGATCAGACGCGACCACGACGGCAACCGGTTCCCCGGCAAAGCGGACCACATCGGTCGCAACGGCACGATGCTCAGGTGATGGGAAGGGAGTCCCGATAGGCATCGGCGCGAGGAACTCGGCGATCTGAGCGCCGGTGAAGACGGCCTCGACACCCTCCATCGCCTGCGCAGCGCTGACGTCGATCGACGTGATGCGGCCGTGCGCAATGTCGCTTCGCTTGAACGCGAGGTGTTGCATCCCCGCAATCTTCACGTCGTCAACATAAGTGCCGCGCCCCTGGATCAGGCGCGGGTCTTCCCGGCGCTTGACGCGCTGACCAACGAGCTTGGGGAGAACGGGAGTCGTGGGCACGGCCTACCTCCTCCCCGCCGCGTTCTGCACGGCGTTGACGATGTGCTGGTAGCCCGTGCATCGGCAGAAGTTGCCAGACAGACCCTCGCGAATCTCTCGTTCGCTCGGATTCGGGTTTTCGCCGAGGAGGTTGACGCCGGACATGATCATGCCGGGAGTGCAGTAGCCGCACTGAAGGCCATGTTCTTCCCAGAAGCCGTGCTGCAGTGGGTGCAGCTCACCCTCTTTGGCAAGCCCCTCAATCGTGGTGACCTCAGAGCCGTCGGCTTGCACAGCGAAGATCGTGCAGGACTTGGCGCTCCGGCCGTCCATGAGGATCGTACACGCGCCGCACTGGCTCGTGTCGCAGCCAACGTGAGTGCCTGTCAGATTCAGCTGTTCGCGCAGGAAGTGCACGAGGAGTGTTCGCGGCTCAACATGCGCTTTGCGCAGCTTGCCGTTCACCTTGATCGAAATCTGGGTCATTGATGTCCCTCTTCGGCCCCTAGCCTACACAAGAAGTCGGTCAACACCCAACTCCCAAAGGGACTCGACTCTCAATAACTCCCAACTTCCAACGCCCAACTCCCAAGGCGGTATGGCGACGTCGTTTTTGCGGTTTGGGATTTGGGAGTTGGAGGTTGGGAATTGTGAGTTTGCTATCAGCGCATCGACCAGGTGAGTCCCTGATCGGCCGTGCGCCAGGAACGTCCGTCGGCCGCTGATACCATGGCCGAGCGATCGTCGATCGCGATGACGGAGACCAGGTCGGCCATCTCGGGGAAGGGTAGACGCACGAAACGTGTGCCATCCGTCGTGACGTAGACGGCACCACGTTGTCCGACGACCCAGCACACTGAAGCTGAAGAAGCAGATCCACCCGTCAGTGTGTCGGAAGACGTTATCGTTGCCGGGCTCCAGTCGGTCGCGCCGGCGGTAGACCACTCGACCCGCTGACCGTTCGTAATGCGCCAACGTGCCGCTCCTCCTGGCGCGACGATCTCGAGGGGCAGGTTTGCCTGGCGTGCGGACGTGAGCGGTCGGGGAGCAGCACCGGCCGTAGCAGCACCTGCCGTAGCAGCATCGGCCCTAGCAGGACTGGGCGAAGCAGCACTGGGCGCGCTTTCGCGCTTGTCGGCCTCGACTCGCTGCAGCAACGCGGCATCGGCGGCCGCCCGCTCGTCTGATAGCTCTTCGAGTCTGGCCGCAGACTGGTTCGCGCGTTTCCTGAGTTCGTTGCCTGCGTTGACGGCCACTCTTTCCTGCGGTGCGGACGACCGAGTGAACGATTCGGGAGAGGTGGATGGCGCCGCTGGAGGCGCTGCATCGCGGCTTGTCTGGCCAACCGGTGCAGTGTTGACTTCCTGAATGGACGGGACGGACACGGGCATCGCGTTGTTTCCGGGAAGCGCAATCCACAGAGCAGCCGCAGTGGCTGCGGTCGCGAGCGGAACGACCCAGCCCAACCGCCACCGATGCCAGACTGATTCCACAGCAGGCGCGGGAGGTGTCGTCTGAATGAACGCAGCCATCAAGGAGCGGCATCGCCCGCAGTCAGCCACGTGGCGTTCGACAACTGCAGCCTCATCAGCGCGGAGAGATCCCTCGGTCCAGGCGGCGAGCGTCTCCCCGTCGAGGCATGCGCCCTGCGGAGATTCGCGCACCTCTTGGGACAGCACGCGCCGGAGCACGTGTTCAACCGATTCGTCGCGGTTGCGTTCAGGCACTGGCTCCCTCGGCTCTTTCCTTAGAACGTTTCTCCTCTGAGCCCTTGCGTGGACCACCTGTTCCCAGGAGATCGGCGATGTCGAGCGGACCGACATCTTCTACGACTGCAGCAAAGCACTCGTCAATCTGGCTCGGATTCATATGCGCGTCATCGCGAAGCTGGCGCTCCACGTCGGCTCGAATTTCGCGTCGTGCTCTGGCCAGATTTCGGGAGACGGTAGCTTCGTGCTCCCCGAGTGCGCGGCCAATCTGGGCCAGCGTCAAATCCTGAGAGTAATAGAAGCCCAGCCTGAGCCTGTCCTTCGGAGCGAGGCGGGCAACAGCCGCCGTCACTGTTCGCTGCATAAGCTGAACATATCCAGCCGCGCGTGGTTGCCGTTCTGGTGGCTGTGCCACGTTCACTGCGTCCTCAGCGGGAAGTGGCTCGAAACGCCGCGTGCTTCGCACCCGATCGACGTGACGCTGGGCAAGCACTGCGCGTAGCCATGTACTGAGACTGCTGCGGCCGTGAAAATACTCGAATAGCGACCGCCGTTCGCCTTTGCGCTCGACGAGGCCGAACAACTCACCATATAGAGAATCGGCCAGCTCGCGCGAACCACCCGTCGGATCAATGGCATCGGCCGCCTTGTAGAGCACAGGACGATGCTCGCGGACGAAATGCTCCCACGCGGCTTCGTGTCCATTCGCGCATGCACAGGCCAGCGCGAGATCCTCCAGATGCAACGACGTCAGATGCCGCTCGAGCTCTCGCGGGTCGGGCTGGGTGGCGAACGCCTTCCGCGCGCTTCGCTCCAAAGCGGCGGTAAAGCTGGCCACTGATACGGCCCACCGATCGGCGCGAGCCTGTCGATGGAGACGGTCGACAACGGCAGGCGGAAGCTGCCAATCCTGCATCCACTCCATTATGATCTGAGCCCGATCGCAAATCGTCGCCATCATGAGGCTCAATCAATGCGAATCTCGACCTTGTACTTAGTCGCGGCATGTGCTGTGACCGTGGCCACGGTGACCCCGGCGTCCGCCCAGCGCGGGCCGATTCCCACACCCATAATCCGAGAGGGCGTCACCGAGAAGATCGCCGATCACGTCTATGTGATCCCGGACAACAGTGCTCCGCTGATTCCGAACGTCGCCATCATCGTTGGTAGCCGCGCGGCGTTCGTGGTCGACACCGGCATTGGTGCTCGCAACGGGGAAGTGATTCTGCGCGAGGTCGCCAAAGTCAGTAAGAACAGTGAGCTGTATCTGGCGACGACGCACATCCACCCGGAGCACGATCTCGGCGCACACGGGTTTCCGCCAAGTACGAAGATGGTGCGATCGAGCGATCAGGTCAAAGAGATTGCCGCCGATGGCTTGCAGACGGCTAAGCGGTTCGCCGGTTTCTCGCCTGCGGTCGGAGAGCTCCTCCAGGGTGCCGACTTCCGCAAAGCTGACGTCGTGTTCGACAAGGAACAGGTGATCGATCTGGGCGGCGTGCGCGTGCGCCTGATCGCCATGGGCTTCAACCACACGGCGGGAGATACGGCATTCTTCGTGGAGCCGGACGGCGTTCTCATCTCGGGCGACGTGGCGATGAGCGCGCTGCCGGCGATCGGGGCGGATTCGAAGATCTCGACGTGGCTCACCAGCATGGACCGATTCGAGAAGTTGCAGCCAAAGCGCATCGTCCCCAGCCACGGCCCCATGGGTGACCTTTCGTTTGTCACGAATTATCGGACGTATCTCACCACAGTGCGAGACCGCACTGCGGCGCTGAAGAAGGAAGGCAAGAGCCTGGACGATACGGTGAAGTTGGTGCAGGACGAACTGCAGGGAAAGTACGATCGGAATCGAATGGCGGGTGCGATTCGCGTCGCGTACAACGAAGGGCAATAACGCGCTAGCGGCTCGGGGCTGCGACTGCCTCTGCTTCCCGCTCCATGCGTGCGCCGACCAGCATTCCCGACATGATGTGGTAGTTCCCTTCATGGCAGGCGAACTCGTACAGTGTTTCCTGCCGCGATCGCATCGGCATCATCGCCGTCCATGGCTTCACCCACGTTGTCGGATCAGTGATCGTCATCTCATACGTGATCGTGTCCGGCGCGGTACGGGTGAAGCGCTCGACAACCTGCAGGCGCTCAGTGGATCCCATGAAGTAGCTATTGGGCGAGAAGTTGGTGGTGTCGACGACAAGTGTGTTTCCTTCCCAGTGACCGCGGGAGTCGCCGTTCCACTGACGGAGCGTTGGTGCCAGATGTGGGCGACCATCGATCGGAATGATTCGAGCTTCGTGCCCGGTTTCCATGAAGAGCACAACGTATCCGGGACTCTGAATGATCTGGTAGTACGCCATGTCGCCGGATCCATACCGACCGCCCAGACGTGGCACGCCCCATGAGAGGCAGCGCAGCGCGTTTCCGACGTCGGCGGGAGCAAAGGGTCGGCGGAACGCTGCGTTTGTTGCCGCTTGTCTGTTCCTTCCCTCAATTGTGAGCGCTGGAACGCGTCCGTCCGGCGGATCGACGACGAGCGACGTGCGATTGTCGAACTCGAGATCGATCATGTCCGTGGCGCCATGGGTCGAGTTGGGGTTCGTGTACTTCTCAGGATTGGCCAGCACCGCCTGGAATACGCCATCACCCACGGCGAAATCGCTGTCGGTCGCACCAAACAGACGGGCGGCTCGTCGCCTGAATTCGGCGACCTCTTCGTCGGTCAGTTGCGCTTTGCCCTCGAGGGCTTTCGGCCGCTCGAGCGGCGTGGCCGTGTGAATCAGCCACACGCCTTGTAGATCGGGCTGGCCATCGGCCGTGCGCGGCGGGGTCCAGCCCTTTACGGAGGTCCGGGACGAATCGACAGTGGTCTGGCCCAGCGCCCCGAGGGGCGTCAGTGTCAGGGCGAAGAAGGCAGCGAGGCACGTTCCACGGCGCATGAGCCCTCCGTTCAGTACAATGACTCCTGAGGTAGCGTATGGGCTTGGCCGATCATCGCAAACTGGCGCGGATCGTGACACGAGGCACCGTCGCCTAACAAGCCAATCCTGAATGTCGTCACTCCACATCGCCTTTCTGGGCTGCGGCTTCATCACCCAGGTGCACAGTCGCCACCTCCGCCGGCTCAGCTCAGAGATCGTTTGCAGCTATGCAAGCCGCGATCGCAGCAAAGCGGAGCAGTTCCGGCGTCGTTTCAACGGTCTGCGGAGTTACGGGACCTACGAAGAGGCCATGACCGACGCCAGCGTGGACGCCGTCGTCGTGGCGGTGCCACCGCGCTTTCATCTGGAGCTGACGCTGCAAGCGCTACAGGCCGGGAAGCACGTTCTTGTCGAGAAGCCGGCGTTCCCGCGACTGGCGGACTACGACACCGTCCTGGCGGCGAAGGCGGAGGCACGCAAAGTCGTGCTCATAGGCGAAAACGATCACTACAAACCGCTAGCCTTATGTCTGCGAGCGTTGCTGAAGCAAGGCGCCATTGGCGAGATGGTGTTCGGTCACTTCACGACCCTCGTGAAGAAATTCAAGACCGCCGACGACTGGCGCAACGACGAAACGATGGCCGGGGGAGACGCGTTCTTCGAGGAAGGGATCCATTGGCTGCACCTGGCGGCCAGCCTCGGCCCCCGCATCGTTCGCATCGCGGGGTTCCGGCCGTCTCCCGCCGTTGGTGGTACCGACCGGCGGGCAAAAAGCATGATGGTCGCGTTCGAGTATGACAACGGCGCTGTGGGGTCCCTCTATTACTCACGTGAGGTCCCGTCACTGTTCCAGGGGCTCCGCCTGTCGAAGCTTCTCGGACGAAGCGGCATCATCACATTCGAATCCAATGGACTATTCGTCGTCGTCCGAGGTGAAGGCTTTCCGCGAGTCCTGTTCCCAGGCTTCCGCGATATCCGTGGCTATCAGGCGATGTATCGTGATTTCCATCGCGCCATCCGTGAAGGGCGGTCGCCGGCAATGAATCTCGAACTGGCGATGGAGGACCAGCGTCTCATGGATCGGATCTACGCCAGTCTCACAAGCACTGGCCCCCTCGCCGTGCTTCACTAGGCGATCCGCGCCACGATGCAGAATAACTCCTACGACATTGTCATCATCGGCACGGGTGCCGGGGGCGGAACCATTGCGCAGGCGCTCGCGGGCAGCGGCGCACGGATACTCCTCGTCGAGCGCGGCACGTTCGTCCCGCAAGAGGAAGAGAACTGGAGTCCCGTCGCGGTGTGGAAGCAGCGTCGCTACC
>Ga0075428_100008348_pt1 | contig 11485 bp, 10 predicted proteins | sample RhiMetdeltSRZDD2_FD_75291 | JGI IMG/M metagenome (GOLD analysis project Ga0075428, IMG submission 75291) | Populus rhizosphere microbial communities from Tennessee, USA - Rhizosphere MetaG P. deltoides SRZDD2 | ecosystem: Host-associated > Plants > Roots > Rhizosphere > Soil | place: USA...
GACATCGATCGCCACCAAAGAGGCGCGCCGATAGCCGGAGAGCCGGTCGAGGGTGAAGGCTTGCAGGTCGCGGTCGAGGGTAAGAACCACGTCGTTCCCCGGTTCGCTCGGCGTCGAGCCGAGCTTGCGGACGATGCGTCCATGCGCATCGACCTCGTATTGGATCGTGCCGGGCTGACCTCTGAGCTCGCGGTCGAGGCCTTTCTCGATCCCGGTTTTGCCAATGCGGAATCCCGGGATTCGCATGATCTTGTCCTCGTCGATCTCGCCCTTTCCGGCCATGCCCACATAGCCGACCACATGGGCCACGGCGCGGGCTTCCGTGTAACGGCGGGACGAGGCCCTGTCGGTCTGCACGCCGGGCAGCTGCGGGGCGAGCAGGTTGAGCAAGGCGAATTCGCGCCAAGAGAGGCCTTCGCTGACCAAAATGGGGAAATAGTGGTTTTGCCGCCGGGCCGCCCGGAGTACGCGGTCCCTGTCCGCCGGCGATACCGGCGCAACGGTGGAGATGGCATCGAGTGTCGCCGCGAGGCTCATGCAGAACGCCGGCACCACGATGACGCGAAGATTCTCCTGATCTCTTGCAATCGGCGCGCCAGAACGGTCGTAAATCGTGCCGCGCATCGGCGCCACGAGCTGAAAGCTCAGCCGGTTCTCATCGGAGAGCAGCCGATACTCCGAAGAGTCTTTGATTTGAAGCTGGCGCAGCCGCCAGGTGAGCAGGCCGAACAGCCCCGCTTGTCCCGCGCCGATCAAAAGCGCGCGCCGCGAGAAGCGGTTGCGCAGCTTCTTATCCTGGTCGCGCGGCATCATGTTTGCGAGCTTTGGTCCAATCAGGAGGGTGCGCCACGAAACACGGCGGCGCAGCGAGGGCCCGAAGCCGCGCGATTTCATGCTCGTCCCCGATAGTTGGCACGCGCGGCGAGCGCGAAGCTCCCGCGCTCGATCCAGCGAAGGCCCTTCACCACTACTGGGAAGAGGACGACAGAGGCTGCAGCGCCAACGGCAGTCGGCCACCAATCGACCCAGCGCAGAAAGTAGGCGGAAGCCAATAACCAGCCGAGGAGCGCAAGCCCGGGAGCAAGGCAAGCCCAGAAAAGCCACAAAGTGACCACTTCGAGGCCTGCGCCGAAGTCCTTGGCGTAGCCGCCGGCGCTTGCGCCGATGAGGGTGAGAAGGGCCCAGAAGCCAAGCGGCCCTCCGCTCACGATGTCGGTGAGGAGGCCGAGCAGCATCGCCGCGAGTGGCGACAGCGTGGCGCCAGGAAGCGCGCGCCAGCAAAACACCATCATCACCACGACCAGGGGCAAGATGAAGGTCGCATCCGCCGGAAGGCCCCAGGGGACCGCGGTTGCTACCACTGCAAAGAGCACCGAGAGAGCGGGCAGCATCGTGCTCATTGCTGCGTCTGCGCCTCGACTGACGCTGTGCCTTCCGACCCGCCGACGGTTTGTTTGACGGTTTCGACCGGGGCCACTTCGCTTGGCACGATCGGCGGCGGTGGTGATGCGATGGTGAGTGTTTGTTCAGGCGCAGGCGGCGGTGCCGCTGCCACGGCGGGTGTTTGATCTGTCGCAGACGGCGGCGATGCGACGGCGGGTGTTTGCGCGGCCGTAGGCGACGGTGCCGCTGCCACGGCGGGAGTTGCTTCAGGCGCCGCCGACAAAGCGCGCGGATCGGGGAGGACCGGCGGATCGGTGGTGGTCAAAGTGGGAGTATCGAAGAAGAGCACGCTCACCGCATCGAGCGAGCTAAGCTCGGCATGGGGCCTTACCCTGTAAGCGCCGGGCGAACCGCTGACCACGCCGACGTGGAGACCGCGTGGCAGCACGCCATCGCTCCCGGAAGTGTAGACCTCGTCCCCGGGATAAAGCTTGGCCCCGTCGGGCAGGAAATCGAGCCTGAGCTCGGCGCTGTTGTCGCCCGAGGCGAGCGCGCGCACGCCGGCCGGTCCAACCAATACCGGGATGCGGCTATTCAAGTCGTTCAGCAACAGCACACGGGCGACCGACGCGCCGGCGTCGACCGTGCGGCCGATCAGACCGTCGCCATTGATGACGGCGTAGCCAATGCGCACGCCATTGTCCCTTCCGAGATTAATGAGCGCGCTCCTGAGGAAGGGACCCCGCGCATCGGCAATTACGCTGCCCGTCACGTAATGGAGCGCAGGCTCGTCGACCGCATTCAGCAGCAGCCGAAGATGTTCGACCTTGTTTTCGAGCGACTTGGCGCGCCACTCCCACTGCTTGAGTTCCTCGTTCTCGGCCTTCAGGCGGTCGATCTCGGCAAAAGCGCCGGCGTAGGAGCGCGCATGCTCCAGAGCGTGGCGGCCAAGAATGGCAGGCATGGACGCAGCTTCGAGCAGAGGCGCCGATAGGTCGACAAAGTCGTCACGGACATTAACCAGGAGTCCGTGGCCGATTCGGCTCAGGACCAACAGAACAGCACACAGGAAATAGAGCGTGAAGGAAAGCAGCTCGACCGGCCCGCGCCATCGGCTCGGCCTCGGCCTGAACGGTGATCTAGCCCCGCGCATCTTCGCGTCTCACGTCAAGGAAACGTCGCGACCTCGCGTTTCCTTCAGTCTAATTGGGGCTTGCGGCTCCTGCGCAATCCCTTGGTCGTTGCCTCGGCCTCAGGGCTTGATCAGAAGATCAGCCATGTCGTTAATTTCTTCGAGCGCCTTCCCGGTTCCTCGCACGACACAGCGCAGAGGATCCTCGGCGATCCGGTATTTCACCCCCGTCTCATGGGTTAGTCTCGCATCGAGTCTTTCCAGCAGCGCGCCGCCGCCGGTCAGCCAAATGCCAGAGTCGCAAACATCCGCGGTGAGTTCTGGCGGCACATCGGCGAGCGCGGCCCTGATGCCGCCCACGATCTGCTGAATAGGCAGCGTCAAGGCCTCGGCGATGTCGTGCGGCTCGAGCATAATCTCGGTGGGGAAACCGCGCTGCAAGTCCCGACCCTTGATATGGATCGACACGCGCTCACCGTTGGCCTTGGCGATGGCGCAGCCCGACTCTTTCTTGATGGTCTCGGCAATGGTCGCGCCGATCAGTACGTTGTATTTGAACCGCACATAGTTAACGATCGCCTCGTCGAAGGCGTTGCCGGCGGCCCTGACCGAGCGCGAATAGAGTACGCTGCCCATGGAGAGAACGGCGATATCGGTGGTGCCGCCGCCAATGTCGACAATCATCGAGCCACGCGGCTCGGCGATCGGGAGGCCTGCGCCGATCGCGGCCGCAACCGGCTCCTCGATGAGAAAGACTTTGCGCGCACCGGCCGACAGCCCCGCTTCATGCACGGCTCTCCGCTCGACCGGCGTGGCACTCGCCGGCACGCAGATCATGATGCGGGGGCCCGTGAAGCCTCTCCGCCGGCTCACCCGGCGGATGAAGAGCTTGATCATCTCTTCGGCCGCGGCGAAGTCCGCGATCACACCATCGCGCAGCGGCTGAATGGTCTCGATCTTGCTCGGCGTGCGTCCGAGCATGCCCTTGGCTTCGTGGCCGACGGCGATGACCCTGCGCTCGCCACCTCGCTCAGTCACGGCGACGACGGAGGGTTCGTCGAGAACGATGCCACGTCCCGGCACGTAAACCAGCGTGTTCGCTGTACCTAGATCGATGGCCATGTCGCTTGAGACAAGGCCCAAGGCTGAGAACATTCTCTCGCCCCAAAAATCGGCTTACCCGCGCGGGCAGCCATCAACGCCACGTCACTTGCGAGCGACAGATGGCACTGCCGATCCATCGGTTTTTGGCTGTCTGTCGAGCGCGCCGCTGCGGCGTACTTTGCTGCAAATTGCAATTGCAAGCAATGCGTCTGAGGCCTGTTTTACAAAAACAATTGGCTTGGGCTGACCGGCTGGTCGGGCCCCGCGGGAACCAAAGTCCAACGGGCCAAGAGGCAGTCCGGTTGACGGGGTCCCTTAAGCTTTCAGGGGAATAGGCCGCTCCGCCATCAGATTCCGAGGAGGTGGCTAAGGCGGCCGCCAGACCGCCGGCCGTTTTAACCTTGAGTCGTACTTGCCCGAAAGCCCGATTCTCGGCCCGGAGCGTCGGAGATACCGGCATTTGGGCTGCCGTTTTTCAGCGACAAGCCTCAGGACGCGAGCATCGTCTCGGGCTTCCTCCGTGCCTCGCGGGCAAGGAGCTTGTTGAGCGCACTGACATAGGCCCTGGCCGACGCGACTAGGGTATCGGTGTCGGAGCCCCGGCCGGTGACGGTCTTGCCGTCGGCCTCGAGCCGCACTGCCACTTCGGCTTGCGCGTCGGTTCCTTCCGTCACTGCGCTCACCTGGTAGAGCGGCATGCGCGCCTCGTGCGGCACAATGGCTTTGATGGCCCGGAAGGTGGCATCAACCGGGCCATCTCCAGTCGACTCATGGGTCTGCTGCTTGCCGTCGACGTCGAGCGTCAGCGTCGCCCGCTGCGGGCCGCCAGTGCCGGCGATCACCGTCAAGGCAACAACCTTAATGCGGTCGTGCGCACTTGCGATCTCTTGATCGACCAGAGCCTCGAGATCCTCGTCATAGACGTGCTTCTTGCGGTCGGCGAGCGCCTTGAAGCGCACGAAGGCGTCCTCGAAAGCGTTGTCGCCGAGCTCGTAGCCGAGCTCCTTCAATTTCTCGCGGAAAGCATGACGCCCGGAGTGCTTGCCCATGACGAGAGAGGATTCCTTCAGGCCGACGCTCTCTGGCGTCATGATCTCGAAGGTCTGAGCATGCTTGAGGACGCCGTCCTGGTGAATGCCGCTCTCATGCGCGAACGCGTTCCGTCCGACGATGGCCTTGTTGTACTGAACCGGGAATGCCGTCACGCGCGACACGAGCTTAGAGGCACGCGTCAGCATGGTGGTGTCGATGCCGGTCCAGTACGGCATCACGTCCGACCGCGTCTTGATCGCCATTACGATCTCTTCCAGAGCGGCATTGCCCGCGCGTTCGCCCAGCCCGTTGATGGCGCATTCGACTTGACGGGCCCCTCCTCCAACGCCGGCTAGAGAGTTGGCGACGGCAAGCCCGAGATCGTCATGGCAGTGGGTGGAGAACACGATGCTGTCTGCGCCTGGCACCCGCTCGATGATCATGCGGATCAACTCGGCGAACTCGTCCGGCGTGGCGTAGCCCACCGTGTCGGGAATGTTGACCGTGGTGGCGCCAGCCTTGATCGCAGCCTCGACGCAGCGGCAGAGGAAATCGTGCTCGGTGCGGGTTGCGTCCATTGCCGACCACTCGACATTGTCGGTATAGCCCCGCGCGCGCGTGACCGATTGGGTGATCCGCTCCAGCACCTCGGCCTCGTCGATGCCCATCTGATATTTGCGATGAAGCGGAGAGGTGCCGATGAAGGTGTGGATGCGGCCGCGCTTCGCCGGCTTGATCGCGTCGGCGCAGATGTCGATATCCTTCATTTGCGCGCGCGCAAGACCGCAAATCACCGAATTCTTGGCGCGGCGTGAAATCTCCTGCACGCTGTCGAAATCGCCTTGGCTCGCGATGGGGAAGCCTGCCTCGATAATGTCGACGCCCATCTCGTCCAGCACCTCGGCGACCTCGAGCTTCTCCTCGAAGGTCATGGTGGCGCCGGGGCATTGCTCGCCGTCGCGCAAGGTAGTGTCGAAGATGACGACGCGGTCGCGTTCGTTGCGCGGTGCCGCGGTCTTGTGGTGATTAAACTTCATAAGTCTTGTCCTTAGGGCTTTGCGGCCAATCTAGCATGACCGGCCAGCGAGTTGGATTTTCTTGGATTTATCTTGCCATCCCCTGAACGCCCGACCCGCTTGAGCAGGTTCCGCCGGAGCTCAGGGGCGTCTAAGGACGAGTTTCAGAATGAGCGCGCGAGCGGAGGGGCGCGCCAAAGCGCCATTCTTTGCCCCAATATGCCTGCAAGCGGCCAGCATCAAATCACCTGTCGTTTCGGCCGGGAAGATAATTGGCTGAGCGAGCGGGAGCAAGCATTTCGGTCTGCAGTCAGATTGGCGCGCTCGGTGGGGCGGCATGAATGACCGAGCGCAGAAGCTCGCTGCCGCCGGACCACAGAATCTGAACGCCTAGGCAAAATAGAATGAAGGCCGAAAGCCTGACCGCGATGTCAGTGCCTCCCGGTCCGAGCAGCCGCTGGACTCGATCCGCATAGGCAAAGCACACGAATATGGTTACGGAGATCACGACGACAGCCGCAAGACTGGCCAGAAACGAAAGGACCTCATCGGTAGAACTCGCGTAGGAGGCGCGACCCAGACCGAGGCTGATAACAACCGCGATCGTTCCCGGGCCCGTGGTCAAGGGCAGTGTCAGCGGATAGAAGGCCTGGTCCAGTGGATTGGTTTGCGGGGGGCTATCGCTAGAGGCTTGGCTCTCCTTCTGGCTGCCTTCGTTCAGGAGCTTCCATCCCGAGACGGCAACGATGAGGCCCCCTGCGACCCGGAGCACCGGTATCGAAATGCCATAGAATTCGAGGATCAGTGCGCCGAGCAGCAGAGAGCACAACAGAACGAAAAACGAGTTCCTGGCAACGCGCTTGGCGAGAAGGCGCCGGGTTTCGGGCGAGGCTCCGCGTGTCAAGCCCAAGAAGACCAGCGCCGATCCTGGCGGGTTAACCACCGGAAAGATCGCGGCAAGCACGAGAAGGAAGGTGTTAAGGGCGGAGTTCATGCGAGGAACGGCGACCGGCGCCGCGATTGACAACTTTCAAACCTCTTGCTTCCTTCTGCTGCGGCTGGCCTTGGGTGCAGAGGCCAGAGGTTCAGTTCCAGGAAGATCGACGTCGAGCTGGTTGATGAAGATCAGCACGGCGAGCACGGCGACATAGAAGCGGAATGCGGCTTCCTGTCCATTCCACGTCGCCGACTGCCACATGGCGAACCATTCACCGGCAACCACCATGAAGCCGAAGAACCAGACGAGGAAGGCAAGCGCCGACGCGGCGATGACGTAGGTTTTTGCCCGGTTGAAACGCGCGGCTGGTGCGTTACGGGCCTGGAAGAGGCGGATAGCGCCGGCGAGATAGAGAATGCCGGTGATGCCTTCGGCGACAATGATGGCTGCGTAAGCTGCGCGCCAGAGCACCGGATTGGTGATCGACCGGTACATCAGCGCGTTGCCGGGATAAGTCGTGTCCATGCTCATCACGTGCTGCACGAACAGGTAGTTCGTGCCGTAATCGGTTATGTTGTCGAAGGTGACGAGCAGGCAAAAAGCGGCAAGCACCAGGCTCATGATGATCTTGGCATAGCGCGTGATCAGCATGATAAGCCCGGTTCACCTGTACAGATCATTTCATTGGGCGAGCTTCGCCAAAGCTCCCTGGCAATCGGGCGACAGCGATGCCTTGTTGCTCTCGAGGCAGCGGAGCTGACGGCCGTCACCGTATTCCACGCCAGCGCAATAGGCATCGAGATCCTTGCGGCAGCTGCGAAAGACCATCAATTTCTTGCGCGGCGGGATGATGCCGATAATGGTTGGCGATGTCTCGGGCGCGAGTGCGGCCGCCGGCTGCTTCGCGGGGGCGCTAGAGTTTGGCTCTTCCGCCGCTGCCGATGCTTTCGCCTTCGCCTGAGCCGCTGAGGATGCGGGAGATTGCGTCGTGGCAGAATGGGTTGGCGCTCCCGGCTTTTCCGAGGCCTTTGCTGCAGCCTTAGGCTCCGATTGAGGAGCGGGCTGAGGCGCGCTCTGCGGCGTCGCAGCTGCGGTGCCTGGCTTGGGCGCTTGCGGCGAAGATGGGGCCGCAGCCGTAGCAGGAGGGGCTGCAGTGGCCGACGGCTGTGCTGGCGCAGCGCCGGTGCACCCTCCTGGCTTTGCGGGAGCCGGGGCGGCGCTCGGGGCTTTGGGCGTGGCGGCGGCAATGGCGGCCTGCACAGCCTGCTGGCAAGGAGCGGACAGGCTCGCGAGATTCTTCTTGAGGCATTGAAAGGCCTCAGTCCCACCGCGCGGTACGCCCCAGCATTTCGCCATGAAATCGGACCGGCAGTTGGATTTGACGGCAGCGATCTGGTCCTCGCTTGGCTGTTGCGCTGCCGCCTGACCGGCACCACACAGAGCCGCCGCCAATACGAGGATGCAAATCGAAGTCGTCTCTGCAGACGCAAAGACCCTCATCAAAATCCTCCCCAATATCAGAGTTTCAGTTTTTGCTTTTATCGACCAGCGCCCGCTCGGCAATCCACGGCATCATGGCGCGCAGGCGCTTGCCCACGGCTTCCATATCGTGGTTGTCGCATTTGGCGCGCATCGCCTTGAACGAGGTCTGGTTGACGCGGTTCTCGAGCATCCAGTCCTTGACGAACTTGCCGGACTGGATGTCGTCCAGGACCTGCTTCATCGCCTCACGGCTCGCTTGGCCCACCACCCGCGGTCCCGAGACATACTCGCCATACTCCGCCGTGTTTGATACCGAGTAGTTCATGTTGGCGATGCCGCCCTCATAAATGAGGTCGACGATAAGCTTCACCTCGTGCACGCATTCGAAATAGGCCATCTCCGGCGCGTATCCAGCAGCGACCAGTGTCTCGTAGCCATTCCGCATCAGCTCGACCAGCCCGCCGCACAGCACCGACTGCTCGCCGAACAGGTCGGTCTCGCATTCCTCGCGGAACGTCGTCTCGATGATGCCAGCCCGGCCGCCCCCAATCGCCGCGGCATAAGAGAGCGTCAAGTCGTGGGCATTGCCCGTCGAGTCCTGGGCAATTGCCATGAGACACGGGACGCCGGCGCCGCGCGAATATTCCGCACGCACGGTGTGACCTGGACCCTTGGGCGCAACCATGCACACATCCATGTCTGGACGCGGCTCGATCAGATTGAAGTGGATGTTGAGGCCGTGGGCAAAGAACAGCGCCGAGCCCTGCTTCATATTGGGTTTAAGATCGCGCTCCCAGATCCCGGCCTGGAGCTCGTCGGGGGTGAGCATCATTACGACGTCAGCCCATTTGGCGGCGGCAGGCACATCCATGACTTTGATGCCGGCCTTTTCGGCCTTGGCCGCGGACTTCGAGCCTGGCCTAAGGCCAACGGCAACGTCCTTAACGCCTGAATCGCGCAGGTTCAGAGCGTGGGCGTGTCCCTGGCTGCCATAGCCGATGATGGCGACCTTCTTACCCTTGATCAAATTGAGATCGGCATCCCGATCGTAATAGACACGCATACGAATTTCCCTGCCCTAATGTCTCCCGGTTACGGCTCCGCGGCGTTTGTGCCGTCCGACCAGCCAAATAGCAAGTGGTGAGCTACATGCGCTCGGGGCCGCGCGAGATGGCGGCGAGCCCCGTGCGCGAGACTTCGACCAGGCCGAGGGGCTGCATCAGCACGATGAACTGATCGATCTTCGATTGCTTGCCGGTAATCTCGAACACGAAATGCTCGGTGGAGGCATCGATGACCTGCGCGCGGAAGGCCTCGGCGAGGCGCAAGGCCTCGACCCGCTTCTCGCCTTTGCCTGCGACCTTGACCATCGCGAGCTCGCGCTCGATGGGGTTGCCCTTGACGGTGAGGTCGGTCACTGAGTGCACCGGCACCAGCCGCTCGAGCTGATGCTGGATCTGTTCGATCACCATGGGCGTGCCGGTGGTGACGATGGTAATGCGCGAAAGATGCGCCTCGTGCTCGGTCTCCGACACCGTGAGCGACTCGATGTTGTAGCCGCGGCCGGAAAATAGCCCGATAACGCGCGCGAGCACGCCTGGCTCGTTGTCGACGAGCACGGTCATGGTGTGCGTCTCGAGCTGTTCGTTGCGGTGCTCGAGCGGGTAGGCCGATCCGGGCTGTGCCATTAGTGCCCTCCCCCTGCGTCAGCCTCGCTGGAGTTATGGGATCCCTTCGCGCCGCCGAGCTCGATCATCCGCAGCGCAGTGGCGATGAGGAAGATCGAGGCGGGCAGCACCAGCATCGGCCAATCGAATGGCTTGTCGAGCTCGACGGTACCGACCACCACGCGGGCAAAGATGACGATGAGGACCACGATCACCACCTCGGCAAGAGTCGCCTTGAGCTGGCCGACGCCCTCCACCTTCATCCAGTTCGGTAGTCTGCGCCCATAGCCTTCGGGCAAACTGAACACGAAGCCGATGGCGATGCCATAGGCGAAGATCACGAGGACAATGCCGAACAGGAACGCGTCGACGGCCTCGAGTACGGGCACGACGACCTGCTGGCCTGCGAAGAAATCGTGCCAGGCGTGATAGAGGAACGAGCTGCCCTGAAGGAACATGAGCAGCGCTCCAACCATGGCGCCAGCCGAGCCGATCAGCATGATGGCGCGAAGCCCAAGCAGAAAACCGAGCACGCCGTGCATCGCTACACCATCACCTTGCCTTCTTCGGTGATCGCGTTCTCGATGTCCTCCTCGGTGAGGTCGTCGCCCATCAGCATGTGATTGTGCGCCTCCCCGCTCGGAATCATGGGGAAGCAATTGGCGTGCTTGTCCACCCGGCAATCGAAGATCACGGGCTTGGGCACGGCGATCATCTCGCGGATGGCGTCATCAAGCTCGGAAGGCTTCTCCGCCCTGATGCCGACCGCTTGATAAGCCTCGGCGAGCTTCACGAAATCCGGCAGAGCGGCAGTGTAGGAATGCGAATAGCGGCCGCCATGCAACAGCTCTTGCCACTGGCGCACCATGCCCATGTACTCGTTGTTCAAAATGAAGATCTTGATCGGCAGGTCGTATTGGGCCGCCGTTGACATCTCCTGCATCGTCATCAGCACCGAGGCCTCGCCGGCAATGTCAATGACCAGCGAGTTCGGATGCGCAACCTGCACACCGACGGCTGACGGCAGGCCGTAGCCCATGGTGCCGAGCCCGCCAGAGGTCATCCAGCGGTTCGGCTCCTCGAATTTGAAGAACTGGGCCGCCCACATCTGATGCTGGCCGACTTCGGTGGTGATGTAGGTGTCGTAATCGCGAGTCAGCGCGTAGAGGCGCTCGATCGCGTATTGCGGCATGATCACGTCGTCGCGCTTGCGATAGTGCAGGCATTTCCGTGCGCGCCAGCGGTCGATCTCGGTCCACCACGCCTTTAGCGCGGCCTTGTCCACCTTTGGCTTCTTGGTCTGCCATGCATCGATCATCTGCTGCAGGACATGCGCGCAGTCGCCGACGATAGGCACGTCGACCTTGACGTTCTTGTTGATCGACGAGCGGTCTATATCGACATGGATCTTCTTCGAGCCCGGCGAGAAAGCATCGACGCGCCCCGTGATGCGGTCATCGAAGCGCGCGCCGATGCAAATCATCACGTCGCAATCGTGCATGGCGTTGTTGGCTTCGTAGGTGCCATGCATGCCGAGCATGCCGAGCCACTGCTTGTCGGAAGCGGGGTAGGCGCCGAGGCCCATCAACGTCGAGGTGATGGGGAAGCCCGTCATGCGCACAAGCTCGCGCAGGCGCTGGCTCGCCAGCGGGCCAGAATTGATGATGCCGCCGCCGGTATAGAACAGCGGCCGCTTGGCGTGCGCCATCAAGTCGATGGCGGCTTCGACCGC
>Ga0075428_100008356_pt1 | contig 11478 bp, 13 predicted proteins | sample RhiMetdeltSRZDD2_FD_75291 | JGI IMG/M metagenome (GOLD analysis project Ga0075428, IMG submission 75291) | Populus rhizosphere microbial communities from Tennessee, USA - Rhizosphere MetaG P. deltoides SRZDD2 | ecosystem: Host-associated > Plants > Roots > Rhizosphere > Soil | place: USA...
CGCGGCATGCCGGCGAGGCGCTCGATCTCGCGCACCGTCGCCTCGTCGGAGGCCGCCGCATCGTGCGGATGGATGCCGACGGCCGCCCACACGTCGGCCTCGCGCCCGGCCAGCTCGATCGCCGCCACCGAAGTCGGCACGTCGGTGCCGATCGTCACGAGGCCGGCGACCCCGACCGCACGGGCGCGTTCCAGGACGGCCGGCAGGTCCTCGGCGAACTCCGGGAAGTGCAGATGCGCGTGGGTGTCGAAGAGGGCCGGCGGCGTCACCGCACCACCCGGAAGCGCAGTCGCCCGATGAGCTGGCCGGACGCCGTCACCACGTCCACCGTCCAGCGGCCCACGGGATCGTCGGGAAACGCCGTCTTGCGCGAGAACGTCCGGAATCCCTCGCGGCGACCGCCCTGCACCGGCGAGAGCGACACCCGGTTGATGACCTCACCGTTGCGCCGCCACACGTGCTCGACCGGCTGGAGCAGCCCGGCCGGCGCGTAGATGGCCGTGTAGGCGATGAGCCCGCGCTCGCGCAGCTCGGTGACCGACACGGTCCCCAGCACGGGCTCCAGCGACTCGACGCTGCCGACCGCCCAGCCGATCGCCGTCCGCGCCAGGAACAGTGGGGCGGGCGGAATCACCACCCGGCCCAGGCTCACGAGAATCGCCAGGCCGACGCCGGCCACGATCGTGGCGCCCGCGCCGTAGATCCACGACCAGCCGCGCTCGCGACACACCGCGGGCGTCAGTGCGACCATCGCCATCCAGGCGGCGATCTGCAAGGCGCCGAACGGCGGGACGCCGACCAGCGGCAGGGCCAGGTTCAGCGCACCGAACACGGAGACGAGAAAGAAGACGTTGCCGACCCAGGGATACGGATGCACGAGCCGCCGGTACCACGGATCGAACGTGGCCAGCAGCGCCAGCGCTACCAGCAAGGCCAAGAACAGCACGTTCGGCGAGGTCAGCGTGGTGGCCGCCCAGTAGGCGGGCAGCAGGAACAGCAGCACGCCGTGGTACAGCGTCTGGATCGAGTACTGCGTGGCGGTGAGCACGAAGCGGTGTGCCCGCCGCTCGGAGGCTTCCAGCGTGCCGCGCACCTGCACCAGCACCGCCACCAGCAGCCAGAGCAAGAGCAGGTATCCGACGATCAGGGCGACGTTCGGGATGCCACGACGAAACACGAAGAGCGTGAACACACCACCGACGAGTGACCAGATCGAGATCCCCCACCGCCGGAGCCAGGCGAGTGCTCCGCTCACCCCGGCGGGCCGAGCCGTTCGACGATGCGCTGCGCGACGTCGTCGTGGGACAGCGCCTGCACGCACTCCAGCACGTCGGCCGCGGCGGCGTGTGTGCGCAGGTGGGCGCGCACCAGCTCCAGCGCGCCGGAGCGGACGGCGCCGTCGAGCGCGCAGATCTCGCGGAGCACCCCGGCGATCGAGGCGTCGCGCGCCGCCACTTGCAGAATGGCCTCGACGTACTCGTCGCGCATCAGCGGACCTTGGCCCCGGCCGGCAGGTCGCGGTCGAGCACCAGCACGGCCAGCGCGCCGTCGTCGTCGGTGGAGCCGGCCAGCACCATGCCCTGCGACTCGAGCCCCATGAGCTTGGCCGGCTCGAGGTTGGCCACCACGACCACCTTCTTGCCCACGAGGTCCGCCGGCGCGTAGTGCTGCGCGATGCCGGCCAGGATGGTCCGTTGCTCCTGGCCCAGCGACACCGTGAGCTTGAGCAGCTTCTTGGACTTCGGCAGCGCCTCGGCCGCGACCACCTCCGCCACACGGAGATCGATCCGTCGGAAGTCGTTGATGGTCGCCGGGCCGGCGGACTCGGCGGGACCGCCCGGGCTCGACGGCTGCGCGGCCTTCCCGCCCGTGGCGGCCGCCGGCTGATCGCTGCCCGCGGCCTTGGTGTCGACGCGGGGGAAGAGCCCGGAGAGCTTCTGCACCGCGGGCAGGCGGTCCAGGCCGCCGATCTCGGCATCGGCCATACGCGGCGTCGCCGTGTGGCCGATCGCCGCGCGAATCTTGGTCGCGGCGTCGGGCAGAAACGCGGTGAGCATCACCCCGAGATAGCGGAGCGTGTCGGCCAGCGTGACGAGCACACGGTCGAGCCGCGGGCGCTGCGCGGGATCCTTCGCCAGCGCCCAGGGCTGGTTCGCGTCCACGTAGCGGTTGACGGCGCCGATGAACTCCCAGAGCGCGGCCAGCGCCCGCTGGAAGGCGAACTCTTCCATCGCCGCCTCGACCGCGCCGCGAGCGGTGGCCGCGGCCTCGCGGATCGCCGCCTCCTCGGGCCCCGCGTCAGCCGGCGGGCCGGCCTCGCGCTGGTAGTTCACGATCAGGGTCGTGGCGCGCGCGACCAGATTGCCGAGGTCGTTGGCCAGGTCGGCGTTGAGCCGGCCCACGAACGCCTCCTCGGAGAAATCCGCGTCGAGACCGAACGTCATCTCGCGCATCACGAAGTAGCGGAAGGCGTCGCCCCCGTACTTGTCGGAGAGCGCGAACGCCTCCACCACGTTGCCGATCGACTTCGACATCTTGCCGCCGCCCAGCGTCCAGTACCCGTGCACGTTGAGGTGCTGATAGATGTCGAGCCCGGCCGCCTTCAGCATGCACGGCCAGTACACCGCGTGCGGCTTCAGGATGTCCTTGCCGATCACGTGCTGCACCACCGGCCAGAACGTGTGAAACCGCTCGCCGTCGGGCCAGCCGAGTGCCGAGAAGTAATTGATCAGCGCGTCGAACCAGACGTACGTCACGTACTGGTCGTCGAACGGCAGCGGGATCCCCCACGTGAGCCGGCGCTTGGGCCGGCTGATCGACAGGTCCTGCAGCGGATCCCGCAGGAAGCCGAGGATCTCGTTGCGATACCGCTCGGGCCGGATCAGATCGGGCCGCGCGGTGATGTAGTCGATCAGCCAGCCCTGGTACTTCGACATCTTGAAGAAGTAGTTCTCTTCCTCGATGAACGTCAGCGGCGTCTGGTGATCCGGACACTTGCCGTCGACGATCTCTTTTTCCGTGTAGAACCGCTCACAGCCGTAGCAGTAGTGACCGCCGTACTTGCCGAGATAGATCTCGCCGGCATCCCACAGCTTCTGCAGAATGGCCTGCACCACGGTGCGGTGGCGGGCCTCGGTGGTGCGGATGAAGTCGTCCTGGGTGGTGCCCAGGCGCCGCCAGGCGTCGCGAAACGCCGCCGAGTTCTGATCGGCGAGCGCCTGCGGTGACACACCGGCCTTGGCCGCGGCCTGCGCGATCTTGTCGCCGTGCTCGTCGGTGCCGGTGAGCAGCCACACGCGGTCGCCGGCCAGCCGATGGTAGCGGGCCATGGCGTCGGCCACGATCGTCGTGTAGGCGTGGCCGAGGTGCGGCACCGAGTTGATGTAGTAGATCGGCGTCGTGAGATAGAAGGTCTTGCTCACGGCTGCACTGTAGCATGGCCGACTCCTTGCTATGATGGCTCGCCATGGATATCGGCGAGCTGAGCGCCGCATCGCTGCTGACCTTCGCCACCACGACGACCCTGATGAACGTCTCGCCGGGTCCGGCCGTCATGCAGGTGGTCGGTCATTCGATGAGCAACGGCTGGCGCCCGGCACAGGCGAGCATCCTCGGCATCTTCGCCGCCAACGCGCTCTACTGCGCGCTCTCGGTGCTGGGGCTGGGCGCGCTGATCCTGACCGCGCCGTCGCTGTTCGAGGTCCTCAAGTGGTGCGGCGTGTTCTACCTGGCTTGGCTCGGCGTCAAGGCGCTGCGCGCGGCCGTTCGCCCGGGCGCGCCGTTGCCCGCGCCGGCCCTGCACGCCCGCCCGCGGGCGCTCTTCCGCCAGAGCTTCGTCCTGCAGGGCGCCAATCCCAAATCCGTTTTGTACTTCTGCACGCTGCTGCCGGTCTTCGCCGGCGATGCCGAGGGCGCGCCCCTGCGCATCGCCGTGCTCGGCCTGGTGGCCACCGTGATGGAATATCCGGTGTTGCTCGGCTACTCGCTCCTGGCGGCCAGCGCCAGCCGCTGGTTCCGCGGCTCGGCCGGGCGGCGCGTTCTCGACGGACTCTCGGGCTCGGCCCTGCTGGCCGCCGCCGGGACCGTGGCAGGCAACACGCTCCGTCATCGCTGACGTCGAACGCCGGGCGAATCCTCAGGAGGCTCAAGCCATGACGCGATTCAGCTGTGTGCTCGCGCTCGGGGTCGTCACGCTCCTGGCTCTCACGCTGGGCGCCGCGCACGCGGCCGGTCCTCACCCGATGGACCCGCTCACGCCCGAGGAGATATCGGCGCGGCGACCATCCTGATCGACGGGGGCGCCGCGCAGCCCGGCGCCATCTTCCAGGCCATCGACCTGCGTGAGCCGGCCAAGGACGCGGTCCTCGGCTTTCACGCCGGCAATTCCCTGGCCCGCCGGGCCACGGTCTTCTTCCGCCAGATCAAGAAGAGCTTCAGGAGCAGCACTTCTCGGAAGAATGCGCGGGGCTATCCCACCGCGTTCGTGCTCGAATCGCACGGCCACGCCAGCCCGCTCTTGAAGAAGGCCGACTTCCGGCGGGCCGGATTCATCGAGCACGCGCTGTGGGTGGCCGCGTTCGACGCCGACGAGCGCTTCGCCTCCGGCGACACGCCCAACCAGAATCCGGACGAGCCCGGCTTACCCCGCTACGTGGCCGACAACGAGAGCATCGTCAATCGCGACATCGTGCTCTGGCATACCGTAACGTTCCACCACGTCACCGCCGCCGAGGACTACCCTGTGCTGTCGCGCGAGCACGGATCGTTCGAGCTCAAGCCCCACAACTTCTTCGACCGCAACCCAGCGCTCGACCTCCGCCGCGCCCCCTTCGAGGTGCTGCCGTGAGGGGCTATCTCGGGACTCCATAGCGGACTGCACGTCTACTGCACGTGCGAGCGACCCTCCCAGGTGAGCTGGTCGAGCGGCACCTCGGCCTGGCTGCCGTCGGGGAAGCCGACGATCACGGACTGGGCGAGGACGCGGATCGACTTGACCTTGCCGGTCATGCAGCCGCTGCCGCCGCACGAAGCCTCGCAGGGTGAGTTGACGCGGGGCAGGCGCGCGCGCAGCTCCTGGTAGGTCGAGAACTCGTAGAGCAGGCAGCACTTCAGCCGGCCGCAGTTGCCCAGCAGCCGGCTGTCGGTCAGCGGCATGTCCTGGGTCTTGGCCATCTTGACCGAGATCGGATCGAACTTCCTCAGGTGTGACGAGCAGCAGAGCTGCCGACCGCACGGACCGATGCCGTCCATCACGCGCGTCGTGTCGCGGGCCCCGACCTGCCGCATCTCTACCCGGGCGCGGAACTCGCGGGCCAGGTCGCGCACCAGGTCCCGGAAATCGAGCCGGTCCTCGGCGTTGAAGTAGATCGTCACCCGGCGCTCGGGGCCGTACATCTCCACGTCCACGACCTTCATGGGCATCTCGCGGCTGCGCACCACACGCTGAGCGGTGGCGATGGCGCGCTCCTCGCGCTGGCGCCGGTCGCGGTATTCGCGCGTCTCGGCGTCGGTGGCGACCCGGACCACGCGACGGAACAGCCGGTCACGCTTGAAGTCGGGCACCGCACGGCGCGGGCGACGGACCTCGCCGAGCGCGGTGCCCGAGCCCGTCTCGACCAGCACGATGTCGCCGACCATCACCGCCAGATCCTCGACGAGCTTGAAGTCGTCGGCCGGCACCGTGTCACGCGTGCGGATCCCGATCAGCCACTCGTCGATCTGCTCTGTCATCGCTATCCTCAGGCGGCTCGGGCCAGCAGACGGGTCATCACCGTCTCGACGGTCAGCCGCAAGGTCACATTGTGGAGGAGTGCTTCACGCGCGGCCCGGCACGCTTCGATCACGGCCACCAGCGCCTCGTCGGTCCAGTGGCGGGCCTCGGCGGCGAGGGCCTCGGCGCGCGCCGGATCGCTCAGCAGGGCCGCGGGCGCGCCGGCGCGAATCAGCAGCAGATCGCGGCAGAGGAGCCAGCAGCCGTCGATGAGCATTTCGGTCCGGTCGCGATCCAGGCGATCGGTCCGCCGGAAGAGCGCCGGCACGCCCTCGGCCCGCGCGGCCTCGAGGAGAGCCAACGCCTCGCCCACCGCGGCACCCGCCTGGTCTCCATCCCGGGCGCCGAAGCGAACGATCTGACAGCGCGAGATGACCGTGGCCGGCAGGGCGCGCACCCCGGACAGCACGAGAATCACCACGGTGTCCGGCGGCGGCTCCTCCAGGAACTTGAGGAACGCCTGGGGCGCGTCGTCGGTCATCCGATCGGCCTCGTCCAGGACGAGGACGCGCCGGCCGGCCAGGACCGGCCGCAGTGAGGCCTGGCGCTCCAGCTCGCGGACGGCGCCGATGCGGATGGTCCGGGCGCCCTTGGGATTGCTCTCCGGCGGCGTCGGCACGATCACGTGCAGATCGGGATGCTGACCGCGCGCGACGAGCTGGCAGGCGCGACAACGCTCACACGCCTGCCCCGTCTCGCACAGCAGCGCCTGGGCGAAGGCGCGCGCGGTGGTCATGCGACCGGAGCCGCTCGGACCCACGAACGCGTAGGCGTGCGCGAGACGGCCGCCGGCCAGCGCGCGGCGCAACAGCTCGACGGCGCGCGGCTGATCGCGGATGGCCTCAAGCGCCACGGAGCGCCTCGGCCACGATCGCCTGCACCTCGAGGGTGACCACGGCCGGCGGCCGGGCGGCGTCCACGATCCGCACGCGCTTGGGCTCGGCCCGCTGGATCTCGAGATACCCGCGGCGCACGCGGCGATGAAACGCCAGCGCCTGGCGCTCGAAGTGGTCGAGGCGGCGGCCGCGGATGCGGCGAAAGCCGACGGCCGGATCCATGTCGAAGAGCAGCGTGAGGTCGGGCAGCACGCCGCCCGTGGCGCGCAGGTTCAGCTCGCGGATCAGCTCGGGATCGAGGCCCCGTCCGTAGCCCTGATAGGCGACGGTGGCATCGGTGTAGCGATCGCACAGGATCACGCGGCGCGCGCGGAGCCACGGCTGGATGCGCTCGATGACGTGCTGCCGGCGGGCGGCCAGGAACAGAAACATCTCGGTCAGCGGATCGGGACCGCGCTCGAAGAGGCGGCGCACACCCTGCCCGAGCGGCGTGCCGTCGGGCTCGCGCGTCTGCTCGACCGCGAAGCCCTGACGCTTCAGCCAGCGCGCGAGGCGGAGCATCTGGGTCGTCTTGCCCGAACCCTCGACGCCCTCAAATGTAATGAGCACTCCCCGCACGGCAAGGCCTCCGGTAGCGCGTCACGCAACTGTAGCACGGTGTCCCGCCCGGGCCAGCGGGCTAGCGAGCGGGGCTAGAATGTCGTCACATCGTCGTTGACCCGCTGGCCGCTCCAGGAGGCTCCATGACCCCGTCGATCATTCGCGTGACCCTGCTGGCGCTCGGGCTTCTGCTGCTCCCGATCGCGGCGGGCACGCCGGTCTGGGCCCAGGACACGATCACCCGTGAGCAAGCCGACACACTCATCAAGGAGATCCGCGAGCTCCGGCAAGCGATCGATCGACTCCGGGCGCCGCGGGCCGCCGAGCGACCGCCGGACGAGAAGGTCCGAGTGCCGCTGAACGCGCCCATGGTGCTGGGTCGGGCCGACGCGCCGGTGACCCTGGTGGAGTTCACCGATCTCGAGTGTCCGTTCTGTCGCTCCTTCCACGTCGGCGCCTTCGAAAAGATCAAGCAGACCTACATCGACAGCGGCAAGGTCCGCTTCGTCTCCTTCGACTTTCCGCTCGACATCCATCCCAACGCCCGCCCGGCCGCGGTGGCCGTGCGCTGTGCCGGCGAGCAAGGCAAGTTCTGGGAGATGCGCCACCTGGTGACGGTCAACGCCGCGACGCTCAGCCGCGAGAAGTACGTGGAGCTCGCCAAGGGCCTGGGCTTGGACACCGGCAAGCTCGACCAGTGCATCGACGCCGACCGGTACAAGGCCGACATCGACCGCGACATGGCCGAGGGCCTGAAGCTAGGCGTGAACGGTACGCCCACGTTCTTCGTGGGAAAGACCGCGCCCGACGGCATCGAGGGGCAGCGGATCGTCGGCGCCCAGCCCTTCCCGGCGTTCGAAGCGCAGATCAAGGCCCTGCTCGGCGAACGCTGACGGCGGGCGCCTCGGTGAAGGCGTCCGGTTGATACCCCGCGACCCCAAATGAGGGACCGCGGGGTGCGTAGCTTCACTCGGGCTGGTAACCCAGCACCTCTGGACGGATTCGGCTAGGGCCGGCGGGGGGCCGAGCCCGCCGCCTCGAGGCGGCGCTTGGCCTCGACGTACACGTCGGCTCCCAGCGGGCCCTGCTTCAAGACCTCCACGTTGTGCCGGAGGTGACCGGGATCGATCGTCCCCACGATGTTCGTGTCGAGGTCGGGGTGCGTGAAGGTAAAGCGCAGGACGAATTCCATGGGCGTCATGCCGTCGAGCAGATCGCGCAGCTCCACCTTCTGCCAGCGATCCCACTGCACGCCCTCGTGCTTGCCCTCAGTGGGCGCGCCCTTCGCCGCGCCGCCACGGACGACGATGCCCGCGCCGGCCTTCGAGGCCGCCGCGATGATCCCCTCGTGCTCCCGCTCCACCGCCGAGTACGGAATCTGGAACACGTCGAACACGCCCATGGCGATGTGGTCGACGATGTGGGGCAGTGTGCCGGACATGCCGATGAACCGCGTCGTCCCCGCGCGCTTGAGCTCGAGCACGGTCCCAAGCGCGTCGTCCTGCTCCAGCGTCTGCCGGGATGGCGAGATATGGAACTGCAGCACGTCGAGATGGTCGGTGCGCAGCCGCCGGAGGCTCTGCTCCACGCCCTTGAGGATGTTGTCGCGGGTGAAGACGTGCGGGCTGGTCTGGCCGCGGGGCGCGGGGGGTGCCCCCACCAGGCAACCGCACTTGCTGGCCAGGTAGTATTCCGAGCGCCGGTCGCCGATGTAGCGGCCGATGCGCTCCTCGCTCACGCCGTAGTCGATCGACGTGTCGATGTAGTTGACGCCGGAGTCGAGCACCGCGTGCAGGATGGTCTCCGCCTGCTGGTCGCTGACGTCCCGGCCCCGCGGCGCGCCGCGAATCTCCATGGCGCCGTAGCCGAGCATCGTGACGTCGAGTCCCGTGCGTCCCAGCTGCCGTGTCGGTAACCGATTCATTCGACGCTCCTGGGGTGAGGGCTACATGGTGAGGACGACGCGGAAGCGCGCCTGGCCGCCCATCATGCGGGCGTAGCCCTCCGCGGCCCGGGCCAGCGGCACCTTCTCGATCATCGGACGCACACCCGAGATCTCGGCGAAGCGCAGCGTGTCCTCCGAATCGGTGGCGGTTCCCGAGTACCAGCCCTGGATGCCCTTCCGGCCGGCGATCAGCTGGAGCGGCGTGACCTCGATCGGGTCGGCGCCGGCTCCCACGACGAGCATCGTTCCGTTCGGTCCGAGGCCGTCGATGAGCGCGGACATCGCCTTCGAGCTGGGCGCGGTGGCCAGGATGACGCGGGCGCCACCGAGCTTCTGCAGCTCCGCGGCCGCGTTGGTGGCGGCGCTGTCGATGTAGACGTGGGCGCCCAGCTGCCGGGCGAGGGCGGCATTGCCCGCGCCGCGGCCCACCGCCGCGACGCGGTAGCCGAGCTTCTGCGCGAACTGGATCCCGAGATGACCGAGGCCGCCGATCCCCTGCACCGCGACGAGGTCGCCTCCCAGCGCACCGCTGTGGCGGAGCGCGTTGAACGTCGTCACCCCCGCGCACATGAGCGGCGCCGCCTCGGCCGGATCGAGCGACTCGGGCATGCGCGCCACGGCGGCCACCGGCGCCACCATGTATTCACTGTAGCCGCCGTCGAAGCTGATGCCGCTCACCATGGCATTGGGACAGTTCACGAAGTCGCCACGACGGCAGGCCAGACACGTCCCGTCGTGTCCGCCGTGCCAGCCCACGCCGACCCGCTCGCCCTTCTTCCAGGTCGTGACGCCCTCGCCCGTTTCGTCGATGACGCCGGCGACCTCGTGGCCGGGCGCCCGCGGATAGCTGAGCCCCGGGTACAGGCCGTCCTTGGTGAACGCGTCGCTGTGGCAGATCCCGCAGGCCAGCACCCGAACGCGAACGTGCCCGGCGGGAGGCTGGGGAATCTCACGCTCGACCATCTCGAAGTCGGCGCCGGCCTTCGGCACCTGCACCACCTTCATCTTCGGCATCTCTTGTCTCCTGCGGTGAAGCCCTGAGTACGCGCGTGCTCAGGTCGACTGGCCATCCGGGCGCCGATACTGGCTGATCGACGTCGACAGTGGGATGCCCGATCCCAGACGCAGATCGGCGATCGGGGGGCCCACGTGAGTCTGGAAGGGCAACACACCGGCCCAGCAGCGCAAATCGTATCTTCGTCGTCCACCGGCGGTCCGGTGCGGACCTTGGCAGATGCCTCTTCGATGGGCAGCGGCAGGACCCGCGTGGCCTTGAGCTCCAGCGGATTCGGTGGGCGGACCTCCGTCCAGCGCCCGCGGATGATGTGCTCGGAGATGGTCTCGAGCGCCACCAGGCGCTCCGTCTCGTCCGTGACCTCGACGGCCGTGCCCAGGACCACGACCGAGCGGTAGTTCATGGAGTGATGATAGGCAGATCGTGCCAGCACCACCCCGTCGAGCAGCTCGGGCCGCAACCGGCTCGAAGGCCAGGGGAGCGGGCTCACCATGACCGCCCTGCCCGACACGCTGCGCGTCGGGCCCGAATATGGGGTGGCGGTCCTCACGGCCGCCAGCCCCCAGGCGGTGGCGCTGATGGTCTACATTCTGTCGCCCGCTGGACAGGCGACGCTTGCCCAGCACGGGTTCAGTCCAGTCGGTCTGCCGGCTCCCTGACCTCTTCGGATCAGAGGCGGTGGAAGGGGAAGATCGTCTTCTGGACCGAGTCGACCTGGCGATCGACGTAGTCCTTCACCGCGCGGCCGATGTCGTCGGGGATCGCGGCCGGCGGATCCCACAGCTGGCGTGACGCGAACCCGTGATTCTTCATGTCGGGCGCGAAGGCGTCCGGCAGCTCGCCGGCCAGCTCCACGCCGTTGAGGATCGCCCAGGCGATGGTCCACGCCTTGGCCACGTTGCGGACGTCGTAGCCTCCACCGCCAAGCGCGACGATCTTGGGAGCAAGGGGCAGCAAGCGAGTGAAGGCTTTCGCAAAACCCTGCATGTCCAGCGCGAGGTGCGTGAGCGGATCGGTGCGATGGGCATCGATGCCGAGCTGGGCGACGATGACGTCGGGCTTGAAGCGCTCGAGCAGTGGCGGCACGACGGCCTCGAAGGCCGGAAGATACACGGCGGAGTCGGTGTACGCCTCCAGCGGGAGGTTCACCGAGTAGCCGGCGCCATCGCCCTCGCCGAGCTCGCGCACGAAACCGGTGCCGGGGAACAGGCGCTCGCCGCGCTCGTGGGTCGAGACCGTGAGGACGTTCGGGTCGTCGTAGAACGCGAGCTGCACACCGTCGCCGTGATGGGCGTCGATGTCCACGTAGGCC
>Ga0075428_100008357_pt1 | contig 11476 bp, 9 predicted proteins | sample RhiMetdeltSRZDD2_FD_75291 | JGI IMG/M metagenome (GOLD analysis project Ga0075428, IMG submission 75291) | Populus rhizosphere microbial communities from Tennessee, USA - Rhizosphere MetaG P. deltoides SRZDD2 | ecosystem: Host-associated > Plants > Roots > Rhizosphere > Soil | place: USA...
GAGCCCGTGCTCGGCAAGTTGCCTTTGCAAATCGGCGGCCAAGGCCTCGCCCGAATCGATGAGCGTCACATCGTTCCCCATCACGTCCGAAATAACCTTCTTGAGCAGCGGATAGTGTGTGCATCCCAAGATCAACGTATCCACCCTCGCTTGCCGTACGGGTTCCAGATATTCGGCCGCGACGCGACGCGTCACGTCGTGCGCCACCCAACCCTCTTCGACCAGCGACACAAAGAGCGGACACGCCGCCGAGGTCACGTGGAATCCCGCGCCGAGACGCTCGAGCGCGGCCGGATAACACTGGGATGCGACAGTGGCTCGTGTGCCGATGACGCCAATACGGCGATTTCGCGTCTGGGCGGCGGCTTGCCGCGCTCCGGCTTCGACGACTCCCAGAACCGGCACCGTCGCCTCGTCGTTGAGCACGTCGAGCGCGAGTGCGGAGGCGCTGTTGCACGCGACCACGAACGCCTTGATCTCGAAATGCTCGAGAAACTTGAGCGCCTCGAGCGAGAGCCGGCGTACGGTGCGCGAGGATTTGTTGCCGTAGGGCAGTCGCGCCGTGTCCCCGAAGTAGACCATGGCCTCGCCGGGCAAGCTGTGCGCGATGGCGCGGACCACGGTGAGTCCGCCCAGTCCGGAATCGAAAACCCCCAAGGGGTGGGTGGGTTGCTTCCCGGGCGCGCTCACCATTGGTTGACGGCCACCCAGGGTCCCGGACGCAAATGCCGCCCCCAGCGTTCGATCGGTGCTCCAAGCACGAGCAATCGAACGCGCTTCACTCCGTCCACGTTTTCTCCTAGCGTGCGGGCCAGAGCGGTCAACCGCAGCCGTTCCTCTTCGATGCTTCGCGCGCCCAGATTCGTGACCGACGCATTGAGATCGAGCACGATGCTACCCGGATCGGCTTCGAAATAATGCAACAGCTCGGTTCCCTCAGGGAGTGGAGCCTGATATGAACCCTCGGACCGCGAGAGATAACTCACCAGATCGCTCACCATCCCGCGCCGCCCCAATCCCGACGTCACCTCGCGGGGCCGCGACACCAGGCGGAGAGAATCGGCTTCCACATAGTACACGAGAACGGTCTTGAGCTCGGTGCCGGGATCGGCCATGTCGAGCGGCTGGCGAAACGAATGTGGAGCGCGCAAGTTGAGTCCGAGCGCGACCAATCCCGCCGCCAGCGCGGTGCCGAAGACGCCGAACAACACCACGTTCTTGCCCATGTGGCGCCGAAGCATCAGTGAACTCCCGCCGCTTGCCGGATGCCGGCAGCAATGCTCTCGGCCAAAGCGCGGAGCCGAGCATCGGACCAACCGTTTCGGGGATCGGTACCCATCTCGAGAAGCAGGGCCGGCATGCGCGCTCCGGACAGCTCGGGAACCGATTCGGTCTCGATGCCTGGGCATGGAAGCGTGCTCTGGCCCCCGGCAATCACCGACTGAAGGAGGGCTGCGGCAATGGAGCGGCTGTCCGATTCGTGCGAGCCGTGATCCGTGCCGTAGTGGTGAAACCCGAGGTCATCGAGGGAGGACGCTCCAAGCGATTGGCCGCCGCCCGTGTTCAAGTACGCGATGGGACCGCCGCGCCGTCCGTGAATATGCAAGGACAGAAGGAGATCTGCATTCGCTCGATTGGCGGCATTGGACCGTGCCTCGGGGCTGGGATCATCGCTGTCGGTGCGGGTCAGCACGACTTCCATCCCCGCATTCTGAAGTTGCTCCTGTAAGTATCCGGCCAGAGTCCAATCGAGCTTGGCTTCCTTTCCCCCCTTCACGGTGACGCCGGTGTCTGAACCGCCGTGTCCGGGATCGATGGCGATGCGATGCAGGCGAACCAGCGACGTGCCGGAAAAGGGCTGAAGCGATGGAAGCGTGCCGAGCAGGATCTCGACCCGAGTGGACTCCGAGGACGTGACTTGATATCCGCGCGATGCCGCGGTGGGAAGGAGGTGCACCTCGAGGCCGTGCGCGGTCGCCTCGGCCCGGTAGCCCACGACCCAGGACAGCCAGCGCGAACTCACCTTGGGAAGCGCAACGCGATCGGGGTCATAGCGCGTTTCGGGGAAACGCACCACGAGCTCCGGACCCGCCTCCTGACGCACTTCCGTACGGAGCGCCGACGAGCCTTCGAGTTGCAGCTTCCAGCCGGTATCGGAAACGGTCGCTCGTCCCCCCAGCACGCTCGCTTTGGGCATGCCAATGCGCAGCACGCGTTCCGATTTTGAAAACACGAGTGGCTCTTCCACCCAGGGCAGGGGTTCGCCGCTTACGTCGATGAAGAGATCGAGCGGAAGCATCATTTGTCCGTGGAACAGAAACACGGGGCCGGAGAGGTGTAAGAGCCGTCCGTCATCGATGACGGCAAGATCGGTGCCCTCGGTGACGGTAATGCGGTGCGACTTGCCGGAAAGAATGAGCCGGCCCAGGTCGGCTCGCCAGAACTTTTCGAGCTGGAGCGCGGCGGCAAGCTGGTTGGAGGCAAGATAGATCACGCCTTCATGCTCGATCGCCATGAGTCGCCATGCCTCAGCCGGCGGCGCGGGAATGACTTGGATCTCGAACGGAACCGCGCCGGGAAGGGGTGGCTCCGCGTGTGCACTCGCGACGCCTAGGACGGCTATCGAGGCCATCGTGAAGAGTTGTCTCATACCTGGCGCTTTCGGCTCATGGCGCGGGCCATTTCCCGGTCCGCGTCGCGTTTGGCCACGTCCTCGCGCTTGTCATGCAATTTCTTGCCCCGAACCAGGGCCAGCTCCACCTTCGCCCAGCCCTTCTTGAAATACAACGAGAGCGGAATGAGAGTGAGCCCCTTCTCCCGCGTCTTGCCGATCAACCGCTGAATGTCCCGTCGATGGATGAGGAGCTTGCGTTTGCGTTTGGGCTCGTGATTGAACTGGTTCCCCTGCTCGTAGGGCGATATGTGCAAGTTCATGAGCCACACTTGTCCGCGGTCGACCATGGCGTAGGAATCCACCAGATTGGCTTTCCCGCCTCGGAGCGACTTCACTTCGGTTCCGGTGAGCACGAGTCCCGCTTCGAGAGTTTCCAGAATGTGGTAGAGATGCCGTGCCTTGCGGTTCTGGGCGATGCGCTGGATGTCGGAGGATTCCGCGGGTTCGGTTTTCCGGGCCAAGAAACATCCTTCCCACGGAAGAGCCGCCGGATGGTGTGGTTACGAGCAGGAAAACTTACCGGGGGACGGCCGCCAGAGCAAGCCGAACGCGTTGACACGCGGACGCGTGGCCTGTAGCCTTTTTCGGCCCTATTCGGCGCGCGGAAGTGGCGGAAATGGCAGACGCGCTGGATTCAGGATCCAGTGGTGGTAACACCATGGGGGTTCAAGTCCCCCCTTCCGCACCAAGTAATTGGAAAAGCCACGTCTTTGGAGGCACCGTATTTCGAGGTGCCCGCCCAGGAATCCTCCCGCATTTCGGTAAGAGTTGATCCCCTTCGGGGCGTGTCAGTTCAGGGGTTTGATCTCCACGAGCTTGACCGATTGGCTCTCTGATCCCGCGGTGATCCGGGCAAAATAAATGCCTGCCGCGCCATTCGAACCGTCGGCGACCCTTCCGTTCCAGGTCATTGCGTGAGATCCGGCTTCGAGCGATCCCTGAAAGACGCTCGCCACCTGCCGTCCACTCAAATCGTAGATGGCCAGGGAAACGGGGCCACTCTGGCCGAGCACGAACTGGAAGGTTCGGGCACCCACCAGCGGGCTGCCTTGGGCGTGAAAGCTCACCAGCGCGGGCTGGGCGGCGGACTGCTCGTCGTTATCTTCTCCCTGATCGTCGTCATCGCCGTCATCGTCTTCGTCCGAGCGTCCGTTCTGACCGAGCACGCATCGGAGTCCGGAAAAGGAATCACGGAACTGCAGCATCACGCCGTTGCTCATGAAGTCGGCCATGTCCATGGCCAGGTCGACAATCTGATCGTAGTCGTTGACCTCGGCGGCAAAGTCCCCGGTCAGGTGGTGGACGGCCTCGTCAAATGTGGCATCGAGGTGCTCCGTCCACATGGGATCCCCCATGCTGAGGGGCCAGAACTGCGGGTTCATCTCCGACATCTTGACCGCGATGTCGTGGCCGTTGGCATACCAGCGCGCCTTCGCATCATCGAGCGCCGCGGTGTCGTTGATCTTGGCCGCGTTCAGGATCTCAACTGCGATAAGGAGATGGTCCTGAATCAAATCACCGAGTACTTCCGCGTCCTCCCCGTAGTAGGGCGCGAGCGCGTCCTCCATGTCCTCGTAGTTCTCGATCAGACGGGCCTGGTACGTGGCATTTCCCGGCAACGCATCGAGGACGCTCATGATCACGACCCGCGTCCAGGTGATGTGGTCTTCCCAGAGCTTACGCCAGAGATCGTGGGCGGCGAGCGCGGTCGTGCGCGGGCTGGATGACGGCTTGGCGGCGAACACGCCTTGGAGGGGGAAGGCCACGAGCGTGATCGCCGCCATGAGAGCGATGGCTCCCAGGACAAGTTGATGCTTCAGCTTCATGATGTATTCCTCGTTGCGGAACCTTTGAGGCGATGACGGGGCCGAGGTCCGCTATTGTTTACGTAGATGTCTGTTCTGAATCGAGGATCCATCTCGACTCAGGGACGCGCCAACATTCGGGCGGGTCACCGACATCGTCGCAGAACGGATCGGTCCCTGCAATAATAAAAATAATGGATGTTGGTTTTAGTGTAAAAATCCTTCAAAGTGCAAGGAACGGCGGGGTTGTTCCCAGAAGCTCAGCGTCTTAGGAGCTTCTGACCAGAGCTCTTCTCATTTCCGAAGCTCTTCAATCACTCTATGAGACCTTCTAAAACATCAAACCTAGATAGAAACTCAACCATGGATCTTTCGGCGAGTCGTCATGATGAGCTGTTAGCCGCTGGAAGGTCCGCCATCGCATCCACTTCGGTTTTTCACCGTGGCCATTGGCAATACCCGATTCCCATCCGAGGCGTCTCCTGATCTTGTCCGCCCGCATTAGTGCCCGACCACTGGAATCGTCTCGACAGCTAGCATAAGTCAATTGGTGACAATGCCTGCACGCGAATATCCTGCCGCCGTAAAGAATCGCTACTTTCCGCGTGCAGCCAGCTGCCGGGCAGAGGAACCACCGGCTGCGGGCCAGTAGACGTTCAAGTTTCCACATTGGGCGCGCTGAAGGCTCGCTATCGCTCCTCCCGATAAGTGCATCTAAGCCGCCGAATTCGAGAAGAACGGAACGCCCTTCTATTTAATAATCCCTCCTTCAGAGGACAAACATAGTTGGACCGTTTGTAACGTGAAGTTCACCAACCAAACTCTACTTCAGCTTCTCAACGACAACGGCCTTTGGCGCGATCCTCTGCGGATCCGCATTCTGAGTTCCGAGCTCGGGATTTCAAACATAGCCCTGCTTCATCGAATGAGTCGCCGCCGCATTATTCGGAGTGCGTACGTCATCGACGACCGCGAGCACAGGAGAGTACTCGCCTCTCAGCAGAGCCGAATCGTCAAAAGCTACGCTGAGTTGACGGGCGATCCCAGGTCCAAAGTCGAGAGGACCGCCAAGAAGCTCGGTGTTTCTGAGCAAGTTGTTCGGGCAAAGCTCGAGACTTCATGCGGGGCTTAATGGTATCGACGTGAATTCGACACCGCCAGTTTTGAGGAAAGAAGAGGTTGGTGAAACTCCTGAACCGCAACGGGCGCTGGAAATCCGGCGCGGTCGTGGCAGCGGTTGCCAAGGAGCTAGGGGTTCCCAAGACTTCCTTGCAGAGGAGAATGAGCCATTGGTGCATCCTGCGCGGACCCTATGTACAGCTGCGTTCTCTTCAGGAGTCTGGCCCCAGCAAGCCCGAGCAATATGCTCGTGCCTTCGAGCAAAGTCGCGGTGAGCCTGAGACCAGAATTCGACGTATCGCCAAAGAGAACGGGGTAGGTCCTCAGACCGTGAAGGCTGCCCTAAGGGAATTCTGGGGGCCACAGCGTTATCGCCGCAAGGTACCACCCCGCGGGCAAGGACACGAACCGCAAGCCCTTGTTGCCTTGATGAACGATCCCAAGATTCAAAACGCCACCGATCCGTTAAGCGCAGCCGCGAAGAGACTTGGGATCAAGCGCCAATCGCTCATGAGCATTCTGTCGCGCAAGGGGGTTCGGAAGATCGGGAGACAGTACGTATGGATGCGGGGTCGTTCCTCGGCTTCTTCTTGACCTCCTTTGAACATTGCCCTTAAATAGTTGTCCCCTCTTTGAAAGGACGTAATTCATGGCTCGAAAGAAGGTTGCTCGCAAGAAAGTGGTTCGGACTTAAAGCATAAACAACCCGACTGATGGACCGGTAACTGGATGAAAGTGCTTTCAATCCCCCAAGGATCCAAAACCTACTACGAGCCTCGCATTGCCAAGTTGAGACTCAAGGACTCCACTTGGAATGTTTGCCACGGCAACAACAATGCCGTAATTTCCCCTTACTCCAGACCCCCAGTCTGAAACCAAGTATCTGAGATCCAATCGAAGCACGGAGCCAATTTCCTGCTTCAGTTCCGATGAGAGCAGCCAATCAGCGACTGGATCAGCGTCTCGAACGACCGACCCCGACGCGGATGTTGCTTGCTCTGGGCTCCAACTCGCGACAATTGGGAAGGCAAAAAACTCCTTCTCTCCGGGGGAATTATCAATAATCGGCCATTCCAAATAGGCCCATAACACCCCCTTTCCTTCGCCAAGCTCCATCCCTGAGACATCAAATTCCAAGGCCACGCGGGTCCAGTCGTCTCCCTCCGCTGCCATGATCGCTGTATTCTCAGGAGATATCGTCAGGACATCCGCCCTCGCCTTTTCACCAACCAGAAATATACCAAGGATGGCAAGCATTATTGTCAGGGTTTTTGCTCTCATTTGGACCTCCAGTGCTCCTAGCGCACCACCAAAACCTTGATGGTTTCATCTTGGATTCCATCTGCATGCACCCGTAGGAAGTAGATTCCACTTTGCACGGGACGTTGTTGTTGATCGTCTCCAAACCACGCAACCTCGTGGTCTCCCGGCCCAACCTGCAGGTGGCTAACCTCCCTTACGCGTCGACCAGTAACGTCAAAGACCTCAACGTCAAGATCCGCCATTCCGCGGTCCAAAGTGAACTTAAGACGTCCGCCGGCATGTGTCGGATTCGGCGAAAACCCCTGAACTCGGAATCCCTGGGGTTTTCTCGGTAAGGCCTCCATAGGGATATCAACGCTAAACGGCGCAGTACATAACCAATCTGAAATATCGACGTTACCACTGAAACATGTCGGCAATGGACATCCCGTGGTCGTTCCTAAAAAGTTTCCTTGTGCACTGATCGTCCCTGATGTATTGCGATTGTAAATGCAGTACGTTCCATTGTTCACAATCTTGTTCCCACCAAGACTTAAAGACTTGCCCACATCTGGGTTCGCACTACTCTTCGCCACGATTCCGTGCGTCGTATTCGAAGAAATATCATTCGACCGAATTGTTGGCTTCGCATTTGAGCCCTCGCAAGAAATTCCAACGCTGTTACCCGTGATTGTATTCTTCTCTGAACTCGAGTCCGGCGCCCCGATCGCAGCCTTACTGGTCACAACCTTGATCCCTTGCAAGGAGTTCCTCAGGATGTTCTTTCGTACTGAAGGGATCTTGTTCGCCGCCCCACTGGCTCCCCCAACGTAAAGAGCAGGACCGGCAGAAACATCCTGCACCGTGTTCCCCGAGATCAGTTGATCTGACGATTCCGCCTCAAGATCGATTCCGTAGATAGTGGACCCATTTCCGGTAATTGTGTTCCCACTCACAGTTGCCTTGGAGGCCATCACGACTATTCCGGATCCGGAACCCACCGTAAGCGTGTTGCCGGTGAGCGTGATCACTGCTCCGCTATTTCCGGCTGCAGTAACGTCAGTCACTTGGTTGTTTGCCAGAAGACTATTCGTAAGCTTCAGGCTATTGACTCCACTCTCGCTCCTCAGGCCTGTTTTTCCGTACTGAATGTCAGCATGGTCAATGTCCACGTAACCACCCGATTTTCCGACAACACCCGCCCATTCCCCTTCGCTGGGCGAGGCGAGCGAGGAGGTAAAGCGGACCGGCTTCGCTGCGGTCCCGTCGACATCCAGGGAACCAATAATCAGGAGCTCATTCTCTGTGTCACTGCCACCCCCCGAATTGTCGTTCTCATCGAATTTCAGGCTGGACCCCTCCTTCATCGTGAGCGTCTTTCCAGAAGGCACCGTCAAATCCTCGAGGACGGTGCCCACGACGTCAGCCTTCATTGTTGTGCTTCGGGCAAGGGAACCCCACGCGCATTCCACTCCATCAGCTCCGATATCCAAACCGAAGCTATTGTTGCCTGCGGCCGCAGGAGAATCAATCCGCAACGAGTACTGCTTCACTTTGTTTTCGCGAGCATGGCAAAAAAGAGGATATTCGGGGTCAGTCGTATTTAATAGGTTCGTAGACGAACTTATGCTGCCACAACCAAGTGAGGAGTAATTATACAAAATATTGTGTTCAACTACATCGGTTGGACATGCGCTAAAGACCGGATTGAATCCCCCAACAATTGACTGCTCAATGCGCGCGTCCCTGCCGTTGGCTAGGTCAAATGCATAGCCACCACTTCCGTAAAGCCTCAGCATTGTTGATTTTATGAGTTCCGTCTTTCCACCCAGCTCCAGATAAAATCCCCGCTCCCCAAAGAGATGACAATTCTCAAATCTAAGCCGACCCGAGTAAGATCCGCCGAAGAAATTTGGGTATGCCAACTCCTTTACACTATCTACCGTGCAATTGATGAAAGTAACATTTCCATCGTTGTAACCAACCCCGCGCGATCCCGCCGCACTCCCCCGACCCATAAGCACGCAATCCCGCACGGTTACATTGTCACTCTGCAGTAGGCCAGTCTTCACAACACTCCAGTTTCCAGATACATCCTTCAGCTTTAATCGGCGCACCTCTCCTTTTTGCAACGTGCACATCCCATTGATTACAGGCATTTCTCCCGACTCCCCCGTAATCAGAATATCCTTCGCGAGATAGAAGGGAGAGTACGAACCCTCGTTTCCATTCGTCGTGAGAATGATGACATCCCCCGTGCAACTTGCAGACATCGCGCTGCCAAGGCTTGCGTAATTTCCTGGAGTTGTCAGAGTGTCAGGAACAAGCTGATAAGTCAGCTCGTAGTCCATGTCCTTAACTAGGCCCGAGCTGCTAAAGCCAGCGGAAAGGTTTGCCTCCACCATGGAGAACACCAATACGACGCCCTTCTTCAGGGCTCCAAAGTCGCTTATCGTGAACTGAGTATCGAGCGTATTGCCTGAGATCGTGACGGGGACTGTTTCCACAACGCCTGTAAGGGCATTGTCATAGAGCGTCGAGTCGTTGCCATTAAACACCATGTACCCGATTCTGAAGTCCTGATTTGTGGGAACGGTTTCGGTACCCCGGATTCGAATACTGAGATCTCGCGAACAGCCATGATTGATCAGTGAACTGTCCGCAAGAAACAGATAATAATCGCTCCCGGTCGTCAGGACACGAAAAGGCTCGGATCCGGCCGACGGCTGTACTGGATCTGTCCAGCTTGTCATCGCGTGTGGCGACGTGTCATCCATGGCATCGCCAATTAGGAAAACCGGTGGAACAACGCGTTTTCGATCCAGCCCTGAGTTCACCCACTCGAACACACGAAAACTCCTTGCGGACACGGCCCCAAAACCGTAAATGCCGCCCGCATAAGTGTTGTCGTTTGCGTACCGGGCCATCGCAAAGCGCTGGTAAAGATTCCCCACTTTCTGATTGGGCGTAGTTCCCGGGATTCTGCCACTGAGAGGGGGATCCATGAGGACATTGCCAAGCGCTCTGAGATCTTGAATGTGTTGCCCATTCTCCACGTATCGCACCATCCTGTAGACGGCATCGTCTGAAGCTACAGAGCCACGAAAATGCTGATAAAGGTATGCGTTGAAAAGACGAAACAAATCATACTTGCAATCCAACTCTCCACGTGGCCCACACGAGAAGTTGTTGCTGTTTGTTCCCATTAAACTGTAGTCGTACTCTGTGGGGTTCTCCCCATGGCCTTCGCTCCAGGTATCGCCGATCAACCGTTCCGCCCCGGTTGAAAGAAATTCCGAGAAAGCTACATCCACTATGCTATTCTTATTTATGTAGTCTGTGAGATGTTGCAATTCGTGAGCGAATCCGGAACCGGCTGTATATTGAGGAGAATACTTATCACCGTTACACGAAACGCCAAGCGTGAACTTATTCGTGCCTCCTGAATATGAGGCCCAACAGTTACATTCAAGATTGAAGGGCGTACAAGAACCACCGCGACAGGTGAAGTCATCTTGATTATAGACAAATATGCCTATGTCTGAGTGCCAACCTGAAACGTAAAAATAAACTGAATCGCTTGAGGTGGCTTGATCTCCAAGACAATAGTAGTTCCACACTCGATCGAACGTCCCAATTCCCTGACTGTTGTGGGCTAGACCAGCAAACGTTGAGATTTCTGACTGGGACCAACCTGTGCCAACGCTATCCGTGACGGATGATGTGAAGTATAACTTGAAGATCTTATTGAAGGGTGCAGGGGTCTGGCTGTATGGCGTGTAGCTGCATCCCGTCGGGGGATTCTCGATTATCGTGGCATTAGACTGGGAAGCCACACAAATGAAAGCAGCAACCAGGAGCGGCTGCCAGGTATGAGCCACGGCTCTTTGGGCCACCACAGCGTGACTTGCGATTTTCATTTTAGGGTACCTTTCCTCTCCCATACTTCACCTTTATGTTTCCCCAAGTTGTTCTCGCGACTGGCGCGCCAGGGATAAAAATTCCGGTTCCATCTGGCTGGAACTTGTAGAGAAAAGTCATTCCATTGGAGAGTGAAAGGCTCAAAGGCGTAATCAGGGCGTGCCCTCCCCCCATGGTTCGTAAAACATAAGTATGACCAATCGTCAACTCCTCGTTGTCGATCGCATTTATTGAACCCACATAGCCACTGTCCGGAGCGACTGCCACGCTATCAAGAGGAACATCTCCCAGTGGCTGGCCACCGTAGGGCGTCACCAAAGACCAGAAAATTGGCGGTTCGAGTACAAATACCAAGTTGAAATCGCGCGGCGTTTGGTCACCCGGAGAACAACCTAGGCTACACGGTTCGCATACGCAATTCTCTCGCGCGAAGTCCCATGTCCAGGTTGGAGTCAATACGGAATCCCGGAGAACGGCTGCCACTGAAACCGAAGAGATTGCGAGTGAACAAACAACAACTAATGACAATGCCAGGGTCTGAAAGAGTTTGCTTCTGATGACGAAGCTGAGTTTTCCAATGAGCGAAGGGAACTCACGCATTTTGACTTCGCTCCGCTTTTCTGGCCGCGGACATTTTCATGAGCAGTCCTCCGCCAAGTTCGCTCAGGGTCGGGGCCGAGGTAGGTAGCGCTGAATTGCGTCACGATACTCGGCG
>Ga0075428_100008359_pt1 | contig 11476 bp, 6 predicted proteins | sample RhiMetdeltSRZDD2_FD_75291 | JGI IMG/M metagenome (GOLD analysis project Ga0075428, IMG submission 75291) | Populus rhizosphere microbial communities from Tennessee, USA - Rhizosphere MetaG P. deltoides SRZDD2 | ecosystem: Host-associated > Plants > Roots > Rhizosphere > Soil | place: USA...
CGCGCGATCTCCATAGCGGCGTCGAGGTCGACGAAGACGTGCGGATCAAGTCCCGCCGGCATGCCGAGATCGTCATAGACGATGCCGGATCGGCCGTCACCGAAGAGAAACCATCGGACCACCGTGAATCCGAGCGATGCCATGTCCGCGAAGTCACGCTCGACCGCGGCGCGCCTCGTGGACACGCCCAGATGCGACCCCCAGACGTTGGCGCCGAAGTCGAGGGCGTAGAACGCAGTCATCCCGTCCGTGGACCACGGATAGTTGCAGCCGTGCCAGTAGGTGAGCGGCCTCACGGTGTCATTGTGAGGCCGACGGAGAATCCAAAAAGGAGGACTTCAGGCTCCCGACTCCGGGCAACGGGCCTCGAGCCTGGTTAAGCGGCCGGCGCCTCGGGCACGAGCAGGCGCGGCCGCACGGTCTTCTCGGGCACGAGGCCGTGAGGCACGCGCTCGTCGAGAAGGCGCTCGGTGGATTGCACGTACGCGTTCGAGTGAAACGCGCGCTGCAGTGGACGACCGCAGAGGACTTCGCTCAACGCGAGCAGGCTCATCCCCTGATGATGCGCCATCCAGCAGCGAACCGGTTCGGCAGCGTCCCGGGAACAGTCGACGGCTTCGTAGAAGCCATACCGCCCGAGCCATCCGAGGCCGGCCATCCGGCGCAGGTTGCGCACGGCCGCCGGCGCATCCACGAGGAGCGCAAGACACGACGAGTACGGCGAAACGACCACCGGCGCACCGTCCATTGGCTTGAGCGCGAGCTCGGGGAGACCGCAGGCGGCATAGCCGTGTTCGTCGGATCCGTCGACGACGTGCGCCGACTCCGAGAATCCCCAGGGGACGCCGCGCGACCGCGCGAACCGCCGCTGAACGGCGATTGCCGCGCGCATGCTGTCAGCCATGACGGTCCGGTGTCCGTCGTGCAGCCACAGCGCCGGCATCACGTACTCGAAGAGCGTTCCGGTCCACGAGATCAGCACCCGTTTCCCGCGCGACAGGATGTGCGTTCGCCCGAGATGCAGCCAGCTCTCCTGCGGCACGTCGCCTTTGGCGATGGCGACGAAGTTCGCCATCCGCGCCTCGGACGCCAGGAGACCATACGTGGACGGCGACAGGTGGCCGGTCGCCGCATCGAAGCCGATCGACAGCACCTTTTTGCGGCGATCGTAGAGGAAGGCGAAGTCCATCGCCGACACCAGCGCGTCCGCGGCCGACGCGATATCCCGGAGCCCGCGACGCACCTCGCCGGTCATGCCTTGGTCGAGCCAGGCCCGCGCCTCCACCAGACGAACGACGAGCTCGTTCGCCCACCACGCGTCGTCCGGATCGAGCGGCTGGCCTGCGTACGCGCGCGCCCTGTCCTCGAGGTCCGGCACCTGCTCGCGCCACGCGTCGCCGGCGGCGGCGATACGTCGCGACAGAGCGCAAGCATCGACTCTGCCGCTCTCCGCGATCAGGCGCGCCACGTCCTGCAGCCCGGACAAGACCACCTCGTCGCGCGGCGGCTCCTGCGCCCAGGCAAGCGCCGACTCTTTGAGCGTCCAGAGACAGACGGCCAGGTTGCCGCTGTCGACGGTGGACGCGAACCGCGGTTCGAGGGCTTCCAGGCTGCTCGTGTCGTGCCAGTTCAACAGATGACCGCGGTGTGTCGTCAGATGCGGGATGGTGTCGAGCGTGTGCAGCGTCGTCCGAACGAATTCCGGCAGCGTCAGGTAGCCGAAGTGCACGGCCGCCACGCGGGCGTCGAGGAGAAAACCGAGGTTCGTCGGTGACAGGCGCTCCGCGGCGCCGCCATCTTCCTGGACGAAGTCAGGCACCAGCCAGTTGTTGCGCTCGCTGCTCTGTTCGCGGAAGAAGCGCCAGGTGCGCAAGGCGACGCCACGCAGGAGCGGGTCGTCCTTCTGCGACAGCTCGCGCTGCCCCGAGCGCGGCGCCCGATTGAGCCATCCCGCGATGACGCGCACGAGCATCCACGCCGCCAGCACCGGCGCGGCGGCGGGAAGCGCCGACGGCCTGAGCAACGCGAGCGCCGCGGCCAGCGCACACGCAATCCAGGGCGACCAGCGCAGACACTTGTCGATCGCGCCACGGTCGCGCAACGCCGTCTCGGCGGCCGTCTCCCACTCGAGCAGCCGCCGGCGGGTCACGAACATGCGGGCGAGGGCGCGCACGATCGCGTCGCCGGCGAGCAGCCCGTCGTGGAGCAGACACGCCACGTGCAAGCCGACGGCAAGGTGAGCGCGAGCGAACCCGCTCAGCTCTCGGCCGAGGTATCTGGGTAGCGACCTGCGCCACCAGGGTGCCCGGGTCAGCGCGAAGGCGAGGTGCCAGTACGCGGGCGCGAGGAGCAGCCCCACGGCCGCCATCGTCCAGCGGGCCGCCGGACCAGGCAGGAAGAACCAACCCGCCACGAGAAGCGCGATCGTCGCCGGGTGCACCAGACTGCGGCGCAGGTTGTCCAGAATCTTCCAACGCGAGCGGACGTGTAGCGGGTTCGGCACCCACTGCCCGCTGACGTCTGGCACCAGCGTGGCCAGCCAGCGGAGGATCTGCCAGTCGCCTCTGATCCAGCGATGGCTCCGCCGGCAGTACGCGGTGAAGTGCGCCGGATAGTCGTCGATCAGCTCGATGTCCGACACGAGGCCTGAACGGGCGAACAGCCCTTCGATGAGATCGTGACTGAGCAGCGTATTTGCCGGAAAGCGGTGCTCGAGCGACTCGCGAAAGACGTCGATTTCGTAGATGCCCTTCCCCGTGTAGATGCCTTCCCTGAACAGATCCTGATAGACGTCCGACACCGCACGCGTGTAGATGTCGAAGCCGGGCTCGCCCGCGAAGAGCACCGCCAGCCAGCTGCGTCGCGACGAGCGCCCGCTGACGGCAATACGAGGCTGCAGGATGCCGTAGCCGTCGGTGACCAGCCTGGTGATCGGGTCGACGACCGCGCGGTTCAACGGATGCGCCATCGTCCCGACCAGGCGGCGTGCCGCGTCGCGCGGCAGCTGCGTGTCGGAGTCGAGCGTGATGACGTATCGGATCCGCGGCAGGCGCTCGAGATTGCCGACCTTCACCGGAAATCGATCGCGGACGCCGCGCAGCAGCTGGTTGAGATCGTGGAGCTTCCCTCTCTTGCGCTCCCACCCCATCCACCGCTGTTCGCCTGGGTTGTAGGCACGGAAGCGGTGGAAGAGGAAGAACGGCGTGTGTCCATGCCTTCCATGGCGCTCGTTCAGCTCGCGAACCAGGCGCTCGCACAGCCAGAGCAGCTGATTGTGCTCGTCCGAGGGCTCATTCGAGTCCGGAGAATTGGTGACGAGGGCAAACCACAGGTTGCGGTCGCGGTTGCCGAGGTATCGCACCTCCATGTCCTTCACGAGCTCGTGCACGTGACGCTGGTTCAGGAGCAGCGCCGGCACCGCCACCATCGTCGCGCACTCATCGGGTATCCCTTCCGAGAAGTCCAGTTTCGGCAGCAGCGACGGCCCGAGTCTGGACGTCGCCAGCGAGTTCATGATGCCGACGGCCCCATGCGTGGCGGGTATGACGAGCAGCACAATGCTGACGAGCGTTGCCCAGGGGCCAAGGCCGGTCGCAAATGCGGCCACGAAGATCGCCGTGAGAGCGACGATGCCGCCGAGATAACACAGCGTGGCATGTTGCCGTACGGCATCCTCCACGCGGCGCTTCCATGGCGTACGGTAGCCGACGCGACGGCGCAGCTCGGGCAGGCCATCGTCGACGAGGTAGTAGCCGACGTGGGCGCGACGGTACCCGACCCGATCCGTGTCGTTCGCCGCCTCGGTCCGACACGCCAGGCGAACCGCGATCTCAGCGACGTCGGCTTCCGTCCGCTTCGAATGCTTGGCCAGCTCGGCAACCACGTGCCGGTACTGGTCCTGCGAGACCTCCTCCATCGACTGGTAGACGTCGACCGGATCGCACGCCAGCACGGGATCGACGGCGTTGGTCGACGCAAACACCGTCTTCCAGTCGGAGTCGGCGAGGGCGCGAAGACTGGTGATGAGCGCTGGCAGAACGGCGCGCTCGGACACTGCGGCGTGGACGAGACGCTCGAGCAGCCACAGCTGCAGCATCGGCCGCGCCGCGAAGATCTCGCCCATCTCGAGGTCGCGAACTTCCTGGGCGCCGCACACGAAGGCCACGAAGCTCTGCTCGTCGAAGCGCCAGTCGTGCGCGAGCAGATAGCTCTCGCACAACGCCTCGACGCGAAGCATGGGCGGGGCGCCGGCCGTGACGACCGCTGGATAGTCGCGAGCGGTTGCCAGGAGATCGCGCGCGTCCTTTTCCGCGGCGACGATGAGCCGGAGATTCTCCGAGAGCCAGTCCTGATGGAGCTGTGAGACCGGCTTCGAAGCGGCTCCGTGGTGCAGCGACCGCCTGACCGCGAGCGCCCTCCGGCGCAGGCGGCGATACACGCCGCGCGCGTCGCGAACCGCCTGCAGGCCCACCATCGCCCTGCGTCCGGCGGCACGCGTCCGTTCGACCGCGAAGAACTCGACCTGACGATCGGTCCCCTCCGGCAATGCCGGCAGCACCGCCGCCCCGGTTACCCGCTTATCGAGAATCGATACAGTCACACGAGCACCTCGCACGCCGTATCAGCGATAGCTGGACGCCTGCAGCTCGAACATGTCCGCGTAACGCCCGCCCCTGGCCACCAGATCGCGGTGTCTTCCCTGCTCGACGATTCGTCCACCGTCCAGCACCACGATGCGATCGGCCATCCGCACGGTTGAAAAACGATGAGAAATGAGGAGCGACATCCTTCCGGCAGTCAGCTCGGCGAACCGCTGGAACACGTCGTACTCGGAGGGCGCGTCGAGCGCCGCCGTCGGCTCGTCCAGGACGAGCAGCTGCGCGTCGCGCAGGTACGCACGCGCGAGCGCCACCTTCTGCCACTCGCCGCCCGAGAGGTCGACACCGCCTTCGAACCGGCGGCCGAGCTGCTGCCGGTAGCCCTGCGGAAGGCGTCCGATGACCGCGCTCGCCAGGCTCTTGCGCGCGGCGAGCTCGATTTCATCGTCCCGCGCCGCGACGGCGATCCGCCCGATGGCGATGTTCTCGCGGGCGGTCATCTCGTAGCGGACGAAGTCCTGGAAGATGACGCCAATCTCCCGGTGAAGCTCCTCCAGCCGGTAGTCGCGGAGATCGACGCCGTCGAGCAGGATGCGCCCGCCGCTCGGGTCGTAGAGCCGCGTCAGCAGCTTGACGATGGTCGTCTTGCCTTCGCCGTTGCGGCCGACGAGCGCCACGCGCTCGCCGAGCGAGAGGCGGAAATCGAAGCCGTCGAGCACCGGACGCGAGCGCCCGGGATAGGTGAACGACACGTGCTCGAAGACGATGCCGTCACGAATCGGACGGGGCGCCGGGAGCGCGTCGGGCTTCGACGTGACCGAGGGACGCGTTTCCAGGAACTCGACGAGGTCAGTGAGGAACAGCGACTGATCCGCAATGTTCGAGAAGGTCGAGAACACCCCCTGGATGGCGCTGCTCGCACCGCCAATCGACGCAGCCAGCAGCTGCATCGTTCCGAGCGTCAGCTGCCCGCCGACCGTCTGAAACACCACGTACGCGTACGCCGCGTAGTAGCTGCTGGTGCTGATCAGCGCGAGCAGCGTCCCGAACCAGAGGCGCCGGCGCGAAAGAGCCAGGTTCTGCGCGAAGAGCTCGTCGGAGAGTCGCTCATAGCGCTCGCTCACCATTGGGGCCAGGCCAAAGAGCTTCAGCTCCTTTGCCGACTCTCTGCTGGCACCGAGCTGGCGCAGGTAGTCGAGCTGGCGCCTGAGCGGCGTCTGCCTGAGGCCGAGCGAGTAGCCGAGGAAGGCGTAGTGGCTTTCGCCGACGAACACCGGCACGACGGCGGCCACGAGCAGCACGAGCAGCCACGGCGAGAAGTAGAAGACGGTGGCAGCCAGCGAGACCGCCGTGATGAGCTGCTGCAGCATCGAGCCGATCGCGTGGACCATGCCGATGCGATCGGTCGCCTGGGCCCGCGCCCGCTCGAGCTTGTCGTGGAAGACGGGGTCTTCATACGTGGCGAGGTCGAGCTGCGCGGCGTGCGCCATGACGCGGGCGCTCACATGGCGCGTGAACCGATCGGCGAACAGACCGTCGAAGAAGCCGGTCACCCGGCCGATGACGACACCGGCGAGCGACAGCGCGCACTCGAGCCCGACGAACCACCAGAAATCTGATCGCAGCGGCGCTCCGCTGAAGTGCTGCTGGAGCGCGTCGAGAATCGTCTTCGCCACCGCGAGCATCGCGAGCGGCAGGAGCGCGCCCACGGCCCGGCCGCAGAACGCGGCGCAGAGGAGCCGGGGCCCCGATTCCCACGACAACCGCAGCAGCGCTGGAACGTGCCGGAGCGCTCGTGCCCTCGCACGCCACGCTGATCGTTTTGGCGATTCCTCTTCCAACATCCCTACTGATCCTTTGAAGGCGAGGTCGGCAGGGACACCCGCTGTTCACCACGACCCGAAGGCACCCGGAAGACGCCGGGCTCGGGAAGACGCAACGGGCTGGGTTGCGTCCCAGATGAAGCTCACGGGGGGAGCTTCGACGACGCCGCTCACTGCAAATCAGTAGCCAGGTGCAGGCGACGCGCGCGCTGCGCCTGCTCCGGCCGTGCCGCAGCCGTTAAATGCGCGTGGAAATCATCGACCTGGGCTACGGTTGCGTCTGATTCGCGGTCAGGGCCGGTAAAAATTGTCCCCCTGCAGGGAACTCCCAGTCCGCACCTTCGTCCCTGCTTGGCGGTGCCGACCCGCCTTCGCCGAGCGCTGGGGTGGGGAGGCCGGCTCTACCCGGACCGAAACTTTCCCGCCGCCCATGGGTTCTAGCTGTAGTGAACGCCGGGCGACGTGCCGACGATGAGCGACGCCGACCGGTTTGAGGCGTTCGTGCGGATTCACCAGGACATGGTGTACGGCGTGGCCGTACGGCTGCTCGGGAATCCGGCCGAGGCTGAGGACGTGGCGCAAACGGTCTTCCTGAAGGCATTTCAGCGATTTGACGAGATTGGCGCGAGCGCCTCGGCCGCCGGCTGGCTGAGGACCGTGACCAGGAACGCCTGCCTCAATCACCTGTCGCGCTACCGCGCACGGTGGCGGTTCTTCAGCGAGCTGGAGGGCGGCGAGCAGAGCGATCAAGGTTTCGCGGACACGCTGCCCTCGGCGTCCTCGCCCGTGCTCGACTTCGAGCGGCACGATCAACGGCAGCAGATCGAACAGGCGCTGAGGGGCCTTCCGGACCACCAGCGCGTCCCGCTCGTGCTGTTCCATCTCGAGGGCACCAGCTACCAGGAGATCGCCGCTCTTCTGGGAATCTCGCTCGCGAAGGTAAAGACCGACATCCACCGCGGCCGCGAGGCGCTCAGAAGGCAGCTCGCTCACGTCCATGCATCCCGCTGAACTCGCTGCATTCGTCGATCGGGCCCTCGAGGGGCTGCCCGCGCCGCGCGCGCCGCGCACGCTGCTGCCGCGCGTGCTCGCCGTGGTGCAGCGGTGGAAAGAGCGGCCCTGGTACCAGCGTTCCTGGCTCACGTGGCCGCTCGGCTGGCAGACCGCATCGCTGACCGCGGTGGCGTGCCTCGTTCTCGCCGCCGCCCTGGTCGCGCCGGTGGCGCTCGAGGCGCTGCGCGACACTTCGGCGTCGGTCGCGATGACTCGCCTGGGCCAGGCGGTCGGCGTCGTTCAGGAGATCGAGCGCGGAGCACGCGGCGTGGAAGCGACGACGACCGCGGTCTGGACGATCTGGCGCGTGGTGCTGCTGCCGTTCGTGGCGTACGCGTGCGGAGTGCTCGCCCTGATGGGCGCCGCCTGCGCGGCCTCCATCGTCACAATCAAGACGTTCGCGTTTGGAAAGGCGATCTCACGATGACGCACCGCGCAACCGCCCTGTGTCTCCTGCTCCTGACCTTTTGCGCGGTGCCTCAGGACGCCGGCGCCCAGCCGCCGCCGATTCCGCCTCCAGTCGAGCGTCCCGACGCAGCCCAGCCCGGCGACGTGACGCCGCCGATCGTGGATGTCGAGGTCCCGCGAAACCGGGGGGGCCAGCCAGCCCTCCGGATTGGGAGCAACTACTCGCTCGCAGCGGGCGACGAGAGCCCCGAAGTGGCCGTCATCTCGGGCTCGGCCACCATCGCCGGACACGTCCACGGCGACGTCGTGGTGGTGCTCGGCCAGCTGCAGCTCGCGAGCACCGCCGTGGTCGACGGCGACGTCGTGGTGGTGGGAGGCAACGCGACGATTCAGTCCGGCGCTACGGTCGACCGCGACCTGATCGTGATCGGTGGAATCCTCGACGCCCCGCCAGGGTTCATGCCTGGAGGCGAGCACGTGGCCATCGGCTCACAGGTGCTCGGCGGCGACCTCCAGGCGCTTGTGCCCTGGATCACCCGTGGATTGATGTGGGGACGGCTCATCGTCCCGGACGTGCTCTGGGTATGGGCAATCGTCGGCGGCTTCTTTCTGCTCTACCTGCTAATCAACCTGATCGCGGAACGTCCCGTACGCGCATGCGCAGAGGTTATTGCCGCCAAGCCATTGACCACGTTCCTGATGGGACTGCTGGTGCTGCTCCTGTCCGGACCCGTGATGCTGCTCCTCACCGTGTCGGTGATCGGTATCATCGTGGTGCCGTTCGTGGTGTGCGCGCTGCTGCTGGCGATGCTGGTCGGTCGGGTGGGCGTGGCACGCTGGCTCGGCATGCGGGTCGTCGCCGAGGACGAACCGAGTGTCGCGCAGGCGACGCGCTCGTTCGTCATCGGATTCGCCGTGCTCTGCGTGGGCTACATGATCCCGGTGCTCGGGCTGATGCTCTGGGCGTCGGTCGGCGTCCTGGCCATCGGCGCCGGCGTGTCCTCGTTCATTGCCGCCTATCGCCACGAAAACCCGGCGCCACCGCGCGTCGAGCCACCGCCGCGCGTCGAGCCCACAATCCCCACGACGCCGTCCGGAGGCTTCGGCACGGCGCCAGCCCCTGGCGTCACCCAAGCCGCCGCGTACGAGCCGCCACTTTCACAGCCACCGCCGCAGGCGGCCTATGTTCCGCGGATCGATATTCGCCCCTCGCCGCAACCCGCGGCCGCCGTTTCGCTCGCCGGCTTTCCGTTTGCGTCGTTTCGCGACCGCCTGATGGCGTTCGTCCTCGACATCCTGCTGGTGCTCATCGCGAGCGGTTTGCTCGACCTCGGACGCAACGGTCCCCGACGATTCCTGATGCTGCTGCTCATCTACCATATCGGTTTCTGGACCTGGAGGGCGACGACCGTTGGCGGCATCATCTGCCAGCTGCGCGTCACGCTGCTGAACGGCGAGCCACCGCGGTTCATCGACGCGCTCGTGCGAGGTCTGGGCAGCATCCTGTCGCTCGCCGCGCTCGGTCTGGGCGCGCTGTGGATTCTGAAAGATCCCGAGCGGCAGGCCTGGCACGACCGAATCGCCGGCACTTACGTCGTCAAGGTGCCGAGACATTTTCCGGTGTAGCGATCCGGATCCGGGGGGTCGGGCCTCGGGATCCGGGCCCCGACGACTTTCACCGTCTGACCGGTGTCCCATACACCTCGATGCGCGAGACGTTGACGAACCCTCCCCAGCCGTGGCCGCTGCCCGGCAGCAGATCGGCAAATCCGATCTCGTCCACGCGGCTCAGGTTCGGCTTGTCCACCCACGTGCCTCGCGTCACCACCCGCTCGATGTCGAGCGCGAGCCAGCGCACGTTGGCAATCGCGAACTCGCTCTCGAGGAACAGCGTCGAGTTCGAAGACGCAGCGCCCTCAGCGTAGTCACCCACGAGCCAGGTGCCGTCGGCCAGCTTGATCGCCGGCCGCACGACGTGAAATCCCGACGTCCGGGTGACCCAGCGGATCCTGGCGAGACCGGTGAGATCCACGAAGTTGTTCCTGTCGCGCAGCGTGACGGCCACCGCGGTCTGGCACACGCCGGTCCAGAGGTTCGGCGGATCGGTCGGCTGGCCGGCCACCACCTGTTTCGGCCGCGGGTTCTGGTTGTAGCCCGCCAGCTGTACGCAAGATGGCCCGCTCCAATCGCGTGCGATCGATCCGGGCGGCGGGCTCTTGAGGTTCCTCGGCACGTCTGCAGCCCGCGGGTCGTACAGCTTCAGCTCGAGGTTGGCGGTCGTGACCGCTTGCGGCGTCACGCCGCGCTCGGGCTCGTAGTTCGTGCTGGCGTCGAACGGCGTCGTCTGCCGCCATTCCTCGCGGAAGAAGAGCGGCGGCGGCGGTGTCGGCGTCGCGAACTTCGGCGCCGTGCCGGCCGGCGGCTGCTGCGCAGCAGCGGTGAGGACCCCGAGCGCGCAGGCGATACCAAGACCGGAAAGCCATGCCAGGCGAGTGCTCCGAGCAGGTTGCCACATCGTTCCCTCCCAGGCGGCCGCGGTGAGCGTCCGGTGTCGGTGAGTCTACACTCCGCGGCTCACTTCGCCATCGCCGTCGCCACCTGGCCACCGCGGACGCGCCCCACGAGCCGCATCAGCAGCTTGTCGATCTCCCTGAGCCAGAGCACGGCACTCGCCGTCGCGAGACAAAGCAGCCAGTCGCCTCCGCTCAGATCGACGGTCCCGAACGCCCGTTGCAGGAACGGCGTGTGCACGACGATGGCCTGCATGGCGAGCGACACGCCGATCGCCGCCCACAGCCACCGGTTCGCGAAGAGCTGCTGGAACGCGCTGCGCTCGTCCGATCGTGCGTTGACGACGTTGAACACCTGAAACAGCATCAGCGTCGTGAATGTCATGGTCCGGGCATGCGGCAGGTCGCCAGAACCGTCGACGAAGCCCCCCGGCAGCGAGGCATCGAGCACGAAGAGCGTGCCGGCGGCCATGATCACGGCCACGAACAGGATGCCGCGCCACATGCGTGACGTCAGCACCCCTTCGCCGACCGGGCGCGGAGGCTGGCGCATCTGATCGTCGTCCGGCGGATCGAGCCCGAGTGCGAGCGCCGGCGGTCCGTCGGTCACGAGGTTGATCCAGAGGATCTGCGTCGCGAGAAGCGGCAGTACCAGCCCATCGGAGTCGGCCTGCAGGCCGATCTGGTTCGCCAGCACCACGCCCAGGAACATGGTCAGCACCTCGCCGATGTTCGACGAGAGCAGGTAACGCAGGAACTTGCGGATGTTGGTGAAGATGGCCCTCCCCTCTTCGACCGCCGCCACGATCGTCGCGAAGTTGTCGTCGGCGAGCACCATGTCCGCCGCCTCCTTCGCCACGTCCGTGCCCGTGATGCCCATGGCGATGCCGATGTCGGCCTTCTTCAGCGCCGGCGCGTCGTTCACGCCGTCGCCAGTCATGGCCACGACGGCGCCGCGTTGCCGCAGCGCATCGACGATGTGCAGCTTGTGCTCGGGGTTGACACGCGCGTACACGGACACTTCGGCGACGACGCGGGCGCGGGCCTCATCGGAGAGCCGCTCCAGCTCTCCGCCGGTCATGAC
>Ga0075428_100008360_pt1 | contig 11475 bp, 7 predicted proteins | sample RhiMetdeltSRZDD2_FD_75291 | JGI IMG/M metagenome (GOLD analysis project Ga0075428, IMG submission 75291) | Populus rhizosphere microbial communities from Tennessee, USA - Rhizosphere MetaG P. deltoides SRZDD2 | ecosystem: Host-associated > Plants > Roots > Rhizosphere > Soil | place: USA...
GCCCGAGGCGCCCAGATGCTCGCCCAGGCTCAGTACTGCAGGCAAAACCAAGACGCTGGGGTGACCGATCTTCACGCCGCAGTCGTCATAGTCCAGAGCGTGAGCAATGCAGCCATTGGCCAGAGCAGCGTCTGCAACCGAAACTTTGACACCGGCCCCGAGTACGGATGCCTGAGCCGGCCCACCGAGCTTTTTTACGTAACCGGTAATGGTCTGGCTAACCGGCTCGGAAACCCCGGCAAGGGCGGCTCCAACACAGTCCAGAGCCGTGCGCTTGGCCTTCTCCACGGTGTCCCGCGGTATGCTCTTGTAGCCGGTGTCTACTATGAACCGAGCAATTTTCTCAGTTGCGCCCATGCTTCACCTCGTCGGGGACTCGTTTAAACTCGAAGGGCGGGTTTGAAACCCGCCCTTACTGTTCCCAATATTCTATTCGCGCTTTGCGATTTAATTGCCGTACTGGAAAACCTTGAACCTTTGAACCGTTGAACTCTTAAACGACACGCGCAGTGCGTCTAACTACGCCGCCGCTTGCAGCCCATGGCCGTTGCCGCCACCCAACACACTGCCGGGGAGCGCGCCCGTGTGGTTAGCTTTTTCCACCAGCACTTCACCGTTGACGATGGTCATTTCGATACCCACTGCTTTTTGAATGAAGCGCTTTTCGTTGCCGGGCAGGTCCTGCACCATCTCAGCATCGCACTCGCGGACGGTCGCCGGATCGAAGACGCACAAATCCGCCGCCATCCCGCGGCGTAATAAACCACGATCCGGTAATCCAAAGATCGAGGCAACCATAAAAGTCAGTTTGCGCACGGCCTCTTCCACCGTCATGATTTGCTTCTCGCGCACCCAGTAACCGAGCAATCGCGTTGCGTAGCCGAAGCCGGCATCGTAGATCAGATGCGCGCCGGCGTCGGACTGACCCACGAGCACGAATGGGCTGCGGATGATTTCAGCCACCGCCTCTTCGTCGCCGTTGGTGCTGGAAGTTTGAAACTCGGTGTCCAATCCCTCTTCGAGCGAAAGATCGAGAAAAGCGTCGATCACATCCTGGCCGCGAATCTTGGCGATCTCCGCCACGCTCTTTTTTTCCAGATGTTTGTTTGCCGGGGTGGCCGCGTTGATCAGATACACCAGATCCCAGCGCCGCGAGAAGCGCGACGATTTTTTCTCTTCGACGGCTTCATAGCGCATCTTCTTGCGCGTCTCCGGGTCTTTGATCGCCGCGATGCGCGCTTCCAGTGGCAAGAAGAGGATCGTCTTCCACGTCGGTAGATCGTCGAACACCTGGGCGTTTTTCATCGTCAACCGGTTGTTGAACAGGCGCGCGTTGCACAGCGGATAGGATTGCACGCCGCGGTCAATCGATTCTTTGGCAAGATCCAAAAGCTGGCGCCATTCATTCGGCTTGTCCCAGCGGTGCGTCACGCTCTGCCAGATCACCGGCCGGCCCGACCGGCTGGAGATCTCGTCGAATAACTGCACGCTCTCGCGCATCGGCACCGATACTCCGAGAGAGCCGCGCGAAATCTGTATCGCGCCCTGATTGATCTCGCCGAGCGCGCAGGCGAGCTCGATAATTTCTTCGTCGGTGGCAAAGCGGCTCTGAATCGGCGTGCCGTCGGCATACATATGAACCGGATTTTGATTGGTGGAAAACCCAGCGGCACCGGCGCGCACGCTGGCTTTCAGCACTTCCTTCATCTGATGGATTTCCGCCGGCGTCGCCGCCCGTTCGATGGAAGCCTCGCCCATCACGAATTGGCGCAGCGCGCAGTGGCCCACCAGCGACGCGACATTAACGCCGAGTTTGCCGCGCAACGCGTCCAGATATTGCCCAAATGTAGTGAAGCCCCACTTCACCCCGGCCCTTAAAGCCGGCAGCGTGATTGCTTCGACGCGCTCGAAACTTTTCAAGATCGTGTCGCGGTCCGGTTCTTTACACGGCGCCAATGACAACCCGCAGTTGCCGGGGATGACCGTAGTCACACCGTGGTAGCAGGAAGAAGTCGCCAACGGGTCCCACAATAGCTGGGCATCGAGATGGGTGTGAAAGTCGATAAAGCCGGGCGATACGGCCAAGCCGTCGGCATTGACGACCCGCTTGGCGCTGCCGTTGATTCTGCCCGTGTCGACGATCCGGCCGTCTTGCACCGCGACGTCGCCGAGGTAAGACGGCAACCCGCTGCCATCGTAAATCCGTCCGCCTTTGATCAATACGTCATAGGCCATCAGAGATCCTCCTTGGCGTTTCGAACATTTGGTTGAGCTTACAGAGTCGCATACGCGGATGTCAACCAAAGCCCGGTTGGTAAGCGCGCCTGATTGCGTTATGGATAGAAACCGGTCCATCTCAATCGAGGTGCACGACTATGGCGATCCCTCCGGACGAACCGAAGAGTTCCGAACAAGTACAGCAATGGATTGAAAAGCACGCGCGACAGCACGATCGCTTCGCTCATGTCGCGGCAAAATACGATGGCCATCGCGTCACGCACGGCTGCTACGATGTGCATCCCTATCCGAACGGCTCGTTGCTCGGAACCCTGGCGGCAACGCATCGTGCCGGACGTATACTCGAAGTCGGCTGCGGTCTCGGTTACAGCGCCCTCTGGTTTGCGTATGGCGCCGGACCCGGAACTATTGTCGAATCCGTCGAGCGCGACCCTCAGCACGCCGCCATCGCGCGCGATCACTTCAAAGCTGAAGGTCTAGGCGAGCGGATCAAAGTTCTTGCAGGCCTAGGCGCAACGGTTTTGCCGATGCTCAAGGACACCTACGATCTCGGTTACTTCGATACCGACCCGGCAGAGTCGCTGATCGATCTGGAACAATTCGAACGGCTGCTGAAACCTGCCGGCCTACTGATATCCGCGAATTTATTCCTTGCGCAATATGCGCCCGACCTACCCGGTTTGGAAAAAACCGCCGAATATCGGGAGCGAATCCTCGACAGCACGCGTTGGCTGACCAGCTATTTGCCGGATGGTACAGCGCTGAGCATCAAGCGGTGAAAATTTTAGCAACTTTCGTGACGTTGACTACGAAACATCTTGTCGCGACGATAGTTGTTCTGTTGTTTGTGCACACCCAGAGATTGCCATCCCCACACGGCGCCGTCATACCACCCGACTGTTTCCCCGAGCCTCTGAACTGTGTCGCCGTCGCGACACTCCCATGACGTCATTCTGAGCGTCAGCGAAGAATCTCGCCTTTTTTGCCGCTTACGCAGACGAGATCCTTCGGAGAAGTTTATCCTGAGCGAAGCCGAAGCCTCAGGAGGACATTCGACACAGTCGCGTCAGCTGGAAGATCGCTTCCAAAAAAAACGGGCCGTGTAGTCGTCTCTAGATTGTCAGGATAACAGCAACTCCAAATCTTCGCGTGTGAGATTGCGCATGACGCTATTGTCGGCGCTGATGATCGCGTCAGCGAGATCGCGCTTGGACTGCTGCAGCGTGAGAACTTTTTCTTCGACGGTATCACGGGCGATCAGTCGGTAAGCGAACACCTGGCGGGTTTGGCCGATGCGATGAGCGCGGTCGATCGCCTGCGCTTCCACGGCGGGGTTCCACCAGGGATCGAGCAGATAGACATACTCCGCGGCGTGCAGATTGAGACCCAAACCGCCGGCCTTCAAGCTGATGAGAAAAAGCTTCACGTTAGGATCGTTCTGAAACTGTTCGACGGGCGCCTGGCGGTCGCGAGTGCGGCCGTCGAGATAAACGTAGGGAATCTTCGCCGCATCGAGGCGGCGGCGCACGATGGCGAGCAAACTGGTGAACTGAGAGAAAACCAAGACCTTGTGATTTTCTTCGAGCACCTGATCGAGCTGAGCAAGCAAGGTATCGAGCTTGGCGCTCGACTCGGCGCTTTTCTTTTTATCGATCAATCCCGGATGGCAAGCCGCCTGGCGCAAGCGCAACAGCGCTTCGAGCACTTGTATCTTGAATTGCCCGGCTCCATTCGCGCCGGCGCCTTTCAGCAGGCGCGCGCGGTAGTAATCGCGCAGCTCGTTGTAGAGCTTTTTGTCGTTGGCTTCGAGATCACAATAAATCGTTTGCTCGGTCTTTTCCGGCAGCTCGGTGGCGACCTGGCTTTTCGTGCGCCGGAGAATAAAAGGCCGCAGCGTTTTTCTCAGTAGGGCGCGAGTGGTTTCGTCCGGATTGCGCCCGGCGTTGGTGAAAACCGAAGCGCTGCCGAGCATGCCCGGGTTGAGAAACTCGAACAGGCTCCACAGCTCGCCGAGGTGATTTTCCACCGGCGTGCCGCTCATCGCCAAGCGATGGTCGGCACGTAACAAGCGGACGGCCTTGGCGGCAAGCGTGCCGGCGTTTTTGATCGCCTGGGCTTCGTCGAGAATGCAGTAATCGAAACGCTGCTCCTTGAAATGAAGCGCGTCGCGCGTCAGCGTGCCGTAGGTGGTAATGACGAGATCGTACTCGCCGAAGTGTTCCCCGGGTTTGCGCCGCGCCGCGCCGGAGTGATCGAGAATTTTTAAATAGGGCGCAAAGCGCTCCGCCTCTTTTTTCCAATGAAACACGAGCGAGCGCGGCACCACGACGAGAGAGGGGCCCGTTACATTTTCGCCGGCGCTCGAACGGCGCTCGCGGCGCGCTTCGAGGAGCGCCAGCACTTGGATGGTTTTACCCAAGCCCATGTCGTCGGCCAGGCAGCCACCGAAGCCGAAGCGCTGGAGGAAAAACAACCAGCCCAAGCCGTCGCGTTGGTAACCGCGCAGCTCACCGGCGAAGTGCTTCGTCGGCTCGGCGGGCTCGATACCGGAAAAATCGACGAGCTCCTCGCGCACCCGCGCGAATATCGCATCGACGGCGACGGCTGGCTCGCCGGTGAGCAAAGCGTCCAACAGCCCGGCCTGCGGCCGCGTGAAGCGCAAATGTTTTTCCTTGAGAGTGCCGAGTCCGGCGAGCAGACCGTATTTTTTCATCCACTCTTCGGGAACAATGCCGAGAGTGCCGTCGTCGAGCTTGACCATCGACTCGCCTTGTTTGATCGCGCGCAAGAGCTCCGGCAATGAAATTTTGGCGTCGCCGAACACCGCGCTGCCGTCGAGCTCGAACCAATCGACACCGGATTTGACCTCCATCGTCAGCTTCTCTGGGGTGCGATAGAGTTTGCCCTCCGCCTCGATATGCCAACCTTCGTTGGTCAACGCGCGCACCACTTTCGGCAACTGCGCAGCGTACAGCTCCGCGTCGGCATCGCCGCCGTTATTGATGGCGCGAAAGCCGAGCTGGATTATTCTCCGGTGCGCGTTGGCTTCGAAGCCGGCATCACGCCGAATCAGCCGGCGTTGCTCTTTTTGATAGACGTTGCCGCCGCGCGCGCCGTAAGCGATTTTCTCGCCTGCGTAATCGAAGGAAAGTTTGCCCCACAGTCGGGGATGGCGAAATGGATGACGCGGTCCGGGCTTGATGACCAAACTCGCTTTCGGCGCTGGCGCAACCTCCTCGAATTGAAGCTCGTCGGGCAGTTCCAAACGCGGCTTTTGACCGAGACGCAAAAGCTCGCCGAGAAACGACTCGCTCTCTTGCCTCGGAATCGACAGCTCTGCGCGCGCCCGCAGCAGCGAAATCCAGCCGAAAGCGCCATGATCGTTAAGTCGGGCCACAAGCCCGTCATAAAAAACCAAGCCGCCGGCCAACAGGAGCGAAGGCTTGGACAGCGGCATGTCCGCGTCGCCACGGCGGAGCCCGCCCGTGACTCGGTAGTGCGCACCGTCTTCCGCCGGCGCGACTCGCAAATAAAACTCCCAAGGCGCGCCATCGTCCCACTGAACGGTCGGAAGATGTTCGTTATTTAGGGAAAAGCGCAGCAGGCAGCGCCCGCTGGCGCACATGAGCGGCAGCACAACATCCCAGAGCGGCGCGGGCAGAGCGAAGTTGGGATCGGTCGACTCGCGATAATAGGGCGAGTAGGCGTAACTTAAGTCGCGCCGGGAGCCGAAGAGAATGGCCAATATCCGTCGATCCACCGGATCGGCAATATCGCCGAGCTCATTTAAGCCAAGTTTTTTTGTCTTGAGCTTGCCCCACAAGCCATTGGTCCGCCGCTCGCGCTGCGCAACGTCAATGACCAGACGATCGGCGCTCCGCGTGCTGGAAACGTCGATGATATAAAGAAACTCCCGCTCCGCCGGCGCGGAAAATCGCGAACGGTTTTCCGCCGCCTGCAAAGAATTCAACAGCGGTTCCAGCTGTTTTTTCCAGGACGGCGCTGGTTGAGAATCTTTGACCTGGATGGGTTTGGTTACGGGCGCGAAACTATCGAGCCCGCTAAAACTTTCCCGGCCGCGAAGATAGCCCTCCTGTTCCGCCGCCAGAGACGCTGCCCAGATGTGCTTGCAGGGCTCTAAATCTCGCTCGAAGTACGGACAACTGCACGAGTAATCCAAGAACTCGTCGATGCTGGTGATCTCGACGTCGTAGCGCATCGTTCCTTGCACGACCGCATGCACCGACGAATGATCGCCGTCGATGCTTTTGACCGCGCCGCGATGAAAATACTGCCGGCCTCGCTCTTGCGTTAGCCGACCTACTTCGTCAGCAATTTGCTCCGTCAAATAACCCATGATTGAAATAGAGTAGTTTACCAAAATATTGAACGGCCAACTAGCTGTTTGACATGCGTTGACAGAAAGACGAACTCCGTGCAAGAAAAGCGACAGCTGCCGAGAAGGAAACCGCTATGAAAAATCATCAGCCCAAAAGCCGTATCATCGACGCCGACGGCCACGTGCGCGAAACAGATGAGGAAATTATCGAATACATGTCGGCAGGTTACCGCGCACGCCGCGACGCCTTGCTTTACTTTCCTTTGACGCCGCACCATGGCTGGCATCGCTCGATTCCGGCCAATGATTTCCGCCACCAAGATTTTCGCGTGCCCGACTGGCGCGAATGGGTGGGCAAGCTCGATGAAGGAAAGTTCGCGCTGACCGTGCTCTATCCGACCCGCTTCATGCACATCGGCCAGATCGGCAACCCGCCCTACGCCGTCGAGCTTTGCCGCGCCTACAACGACTACCTGCATGACAAATTTCTCACCCACGACCGCCGCTTTCGCGGCATGGCGTTATTGCCGCTGCAAGATCCGAGTGGCGCGGTCAAGGAATTGCGCCGGGCGGTGAAGAAGTATGGCATGCTCGGCGGCATCTTGCCGGCGGACGGTTTGCCGCTGCCGTTGGGACACCGCCAGTATTGGCCGGTCTTCCAAGAAGCCGATCGTCTCGACTGCGCCCTGTCGATCCACTCGTGTAATTCGCTGCGCGACAACGACCGATATCTTCAACCTAACGAAGCCGCCGCGCTCACCCATGTGATCCCGCAGATGCGCCAGTTCAACAACATCATGTTTTCCGGCTTGATGAACAAACTGAAAACTCTTCGGCTCGGCTTCCTCGAAGCCGGCTGCGGTTGGGTGGCATTTTTAATGAGCAAGATCGAGGAACGTCTCGAGCGCGTCGCGCCCAACGAGCGACCGGTTCTGCCCAGCGAACTGCTGAAGAAAAATCAGCTCTACTTTCAGTGCGGTGAAGAAGTGACAACGAAACGCGACGTCGAGATCCTCGGTGACGACTGCTTGCTATGGGCCTCGGACTTCCCCCACGAGGCCACCCGCACCGATATGCGCAAGCTCGTGAGAGAGCATTTCGACCGCAAAGACCTGAGCCGGGAAGCAAAGAAGAAAATCATCTACGACAACGCGAAAAGGTTCTACGCGCTGTAAGGCGCACGCCGAATCAAAATTTTAAAACTTGAACTTTTGAATGGCCGAAAATGGATTCGCGAGCTCACCTCGTTCGGTCGGCGATCCTTTCGGCTACCGCAATCCGAAGCTCTTGCGAAAATCTTCCGGGTCCATTTCGTCGCTGCTGACGTGCAACGGAAACAAATCGAGATCCTTTGCATCGAGCCGTTTGGCAGAGGGCATTACGTCGCTGCGAGTGGGAACGCGGCCCATGGACTTAAGGATTTCCGATCCCTCTTTGGATAACACCAGATCAACAAATAGATTTGCGGCATTTGGATTCATAGGCCGCGCCGCCAAGGCAATGGAGATCGGCGCTGCGACCATCGGTTTAAGCGCGACCCAGTCAACTGGCGCTCCACGCGTTCTTAGACGCTCGATAAGATGCGCATAAGTGATCCCAATGGGAAACTCACCAGCCGCCAGCAAGTTGGCGATTAATACGTTGCCGTCGCGAAAGGCTGGCTTTTGCTGGTTAAGTTTGCGCATGAAATCGCCACCCCTTTGGCCACCCCACGCGGTCAGCATGCCGAAATACCAATCATAGGAACGCGGATCGAGCGCAATCTTGCCGTCACGCCATCTGGGATCGAGCAGACCATCCCACGCGACCGGAACTTCCGACGGCCTAACCCGTTGGCTGTTGTAAGCAATCGTGTAGTAGTTGTTGTAGATGTCGACCCACCGACTTTGTTTGTCTCTGAATTTGTCCGGGTAGGCGGCCAACTCAGAAGACGACATCGTCCCCAGCAAGCCCCGCTTTTGCAGCAAGAGAAGATCGGAAACTTTCCCTAACACCACATCGAAAAGAAACCGCCCGGCACGGCTCTCGGTCAAAATGCGGTTCAGTAGCGGCGCGCTGCCGGCGCGAAAGAAACTCGCGTCGACAAACGGGAATCGGCTGCGATACAATTCGATCAGCTTAGTCGAATCTTCCGGCTGCATCGCCGTATAAAGAACGAACTTACCCTCTTTTTTAGCTCCATCGATCGCCGCGTTCTGGCTTGCTGCGAATGATAGACCGGGAAAAAGTACGGCAACAATTATGATTAGAGATAGAAATGTCTTACCCCAGCTTCCCGTGGACTGCTCTGATTCTGTAGGCTCTACCTTGAATGAAATAGATGTAAGCCTCCCTATGGGTGTGTCCATCGCTGGCCTACGAGTGCGGCAGAATCTCCGAGATCGCAATGTTCGCAAATTTGTGCCTGCAGTTGTCATCACTCCCCTCATGCCGGCTTTTCGTCGTTGAATTGACTTTTTTATCGAATGCCAGGTCGTCCGGCGTAGCGCGCTGCCACTGCCTTCACGCGCGGATCGTCGGCGACGGCGAGCCGACCGCGGTCATGCAACACGTTGCTGCCGACCTTGAACGTCGCGCCGCGCGCTTCCGCCGCCGTGTGCAAATTGAACGGAAACGAAGCACTCTTGCCCGCCTGGCCGAGGTGCATGTGCACCGCACCGGTGTGGAACGAGGCGACGAATTCGCGATATTCCTCATCCGGGCACTGCGCGGGCGACACGAGCGCGTGCGGATGCACGCCGCCGTGCGGTCCCCGAATTTCGAACGCGTTCTTCTCCCCGACGCGCCGCGCGAGAGCTTCGAGGAATCCACGAATGGCTGTCGCTTCCGCGCCTCCCTCGATTTTCGTCATCTGATTGTCTTCAACCGAGATGCGCACCGGGGCTGAGAAACGGACCGGCACCCCGATCTCTTTCGCCCAGACCGGCATCATCTGATCGAACACATAGATGCCGTTCGTCCCGACAGGATTCACCGCCGGATAGATGCCGTCCGGGAACGGACGATAGTAGCCGTCTCGACGCCAGTAGGCGTAGGCTTCGCCGCCACGGCCCGGCGCCCCGACCTTGCCTTCCAGATGCGTGCCGTTCGGGTGGGTTACGCTCCACGTTTCGTCGGGCTTGATCAGTTCCGCCATGCGGTAGCGGATCTCGGCGATGAGATCGTGCGGCGTGCGCGCCCAGTCGCTCATAAGCAGACCCGTCGTGGTCGCCATATTGCGGACCATCGGCAGCTTCAGCTCCTTGAGGAGCTCCGGAAATTCCTTGAGGTGTTCTTCGGACGAGAGATCGCTGATGTGATTGATCAGCAGATCGGCGCCCTTCATCGCCGCCTTGACGATCGGGGGAATCTTCCAGGCCGTCTCCGGCGTCGGAATATCGGGCCAGATCACATTCGGCCGGCTCGGCATGTCGGCCCATATAACAGTAGGATGCGCGCCGCGCGCCTGCACTCCCGCCTGAATCCATACTATTGTTTGTTCGTCAACGAGATTGCGGCCACTGTGCAATCCGTCGATAGCCGCGAGAATCAGCACGTTCTGGCCCGGCCTCACGACCGCGCAGCAATCGAGCATATCGTTGATCGCGACTGCGGCGTCCCCCGGGATGTAAGCGATGGACATTGCATTCCTCCCGAGACTGCTGGTGCTATTTGGCGCGCAGTCTTCCTGTTGTTGCGCCGCCGTCGAGAACGAGCGTCGCGCCTGTTATGTATCGTCCGGCGTTCGACGCGAGAAAGGCGACCATCTCGGCCACATCGGTGGGTCTGCCGTGGTAGCCCATCGGAATGTTTGGAGCCTCCGCTTCAGGATCGGCGCCGGCTCGATGACGGATCGATCCGGGTGCGATGCAATTCACGGTGATCCCGTAGCGACCGACTTCGAGCGCCAGGGCGCGCGTCAGCATCGCCACTGCCGCTTTCGAAGCCGCATAGGCAGCGCCGGTCGCGTAAGGCAATACGCCACTGACCGAGCCGATGTTGACGATCGTGCCATAGCCCTGTTGCCGCATCCCCGGAATGGCTGCGCGGCAACAGAGCATCGTCCCGTCGACGTTCACCCGGAAGGTCTCTCGCCACGTGTCGAGCTTGTGCGCCTCGATCGTCTCCAGCGGATGATAGGCTGCGTTGTTGCACAGAAGATCGAGCGAGCCGAAGGCCTGCAAGGCGGCGTCGACGGCCGACGCCGCGCCCTGCTCGGAACCGATGTCGGCTTCGACGACCCTGATGCGATCGCCGAATTCTGTCAGCGCACCCCGCGCACTTGCACAGGCTTGCGCATCGCGATCGACGGCGACGACTGAGCCGCCGAGCGCGAGAAAATGGCGGACGATCCCAAGCCCGATCCCCGAAGCGCCGCCCGTGACGACGGTCGAGCGCGGATGATCAGGAAACTCGGCCCGACGCACAGGCGTTAGCTCAGGCACGGCTGCGGCCATTTGATTCGGCCATCGAGCGTAGGCGGCTTGAGGCCGGACGCCTCGTAGGCCCACGCGCCGATCTGGTCGGACCAAATGCGGTTGACCGCCTGGCGATCGCGGATCGCCTGCAGGCAGGCGTCTTGCTTCTCCTTCGTGTCGGCGTACTTGGCGAGAATATCGAGCGGCGCGTCGCCGTGGCCGCCGTCGGACGAATCCGCCTCGTCGGCCGCATCCCAGTGCGCTAGAGCTTTATCGTCGAGCTTCAACTTGTCCCAGTTTTTGCGAGACGTGCGGGCGCGATCACCGACCCGCTTGATCATCGCCTTGCCGCGGGCGACCTCGTTGCCGGCGATGCTTGCGAAGGCTTCGAGCCAGGGGCGATAGCGGCTCACATATTCGCAATAGGTGATGCGCATCTTGGTGATCGGCGCGCCCTGATAGTTGTAGATGTAGTCGCGATCGAGGCCGAGCGCGACCGCG
>Ga0075428_100008361_pt1 | contig 11475 bp, 11 predicted proteins | sample RhiMetdeltSRZDD2_FD_75291 | JGI IMG/M metagenome (GOLD analysis project Ga0075428, IMG submission 75291) | Populus rhizosphere microbial communities from Tennessee, USA - Rhizosphere MetaG P. deltoides SRZDD2 | ecosystem: Host-associated > Plants > Roots > Rhizosphere > Soil | place: USA...
CAGTGTCAAGGTCGCCGGCGGCGCCGTTCGTCGTTGCGCCATAGAACACCCGTTCGGCGGCGCGCCCGCCCATCAGCACCACAAGCTCTTCCAGCAGCAAATCTTTGCTCTGGATATTTTGGTCCTCGTCTGGCAGCAGCGTCGTCACGCCCAGTGCCTGGCCGCGCGGGATGATGCTCACCTTGTAAAGCGGCGGCATGAGCGACTTCTGCAAATTGATAACCGCGTGACCCGCCTCGTGATACGCGACCATCGCGCGCTCCTCCCGCTTGAGCACCATCGACTTCCGCTCTTTGCCGAAGCGCACCTTGTCACGCGCGGCTTCAAGTTCCGTAAGCGTGATCGACGAGGAATTTTGCTGCGCGCACAAAATCGCCGCTTCGTTGATGAGATTCGCCAGGTCAGCGCCGGACATTCCCGGCGTGGTCTGCGCGATCACATCAAGAGCTTTCGCGTCGTCGTCGATCGGTTTATTGCGCGCATGCGTTCCCAGAATGGCTCGTCGCCCCTTCATGTCCGGATACGGCACGTAAACTTTGCGATCAAAACGGCCGGGACGCGTCAGCGCTTCGTCCAGATCTTCGGGACGATTCGTGGCCGCGAGCACGACGATGCCTTCGCTGCTTTCGAAACCGTCCATCGCGGCCAGCAGCGCATTGTTCGTCTGCTGCAACTCACTGTGTGTGTCGAGCCCGCGCTTCTTGCCGAGACAGTCAATTTCATCGATGAAGATAATCGCCGGCTTGTGCTTCGCGGCCTTTTTAAAAATCTCGCGTACGCGCTTCGCGCCGACGCCCACAAACATTTCGTTGAAATCGCTCCCGTGGGCGCTGAAAAAATTCGCATGGGCTTCGCCGGCGATCGCCTTGGCCAGCATTGTTTTGCCGGTCCCCGGAGGACCGATCAGCAGTACGCCTTTGGGCAACTTCCCGCCCAGCTTGCGATAACGCTTCGGGTCGCGGAGAAAGTCAACGATCTCCTGCACCTCGGACTTGGCCTCTTCGATTCCCGCGACATCGGCAAACCGAACGTTAGGTCGTTCCTGGATGCGGTGTGCTTTCTTCAATTTGCCAAAATTCATCTGTTGCATGAAGAGCACCGAAATCACGGCCGCGATGATGATCGTGGCCACGATGATTTCCCATTGGCCGCCGCCACGGCCTGGCACCGCCACTTTGACGCTGCCCTGTGCGAACAGGTTCGCGAGTTGTGCTTCAGTAAGATGGGTAGTCACCGCGAACGGCTTTGGCTTCGCGCCTTTGAGCGTGCCGCGGACGGTGTAAATGCCGTCGTAAAAGCTCGGGTGCGCGGTCGCTTTGGCGATCTCATCTTTTTCGATCGCCTGGAAAAGTTGCGCGCGCGTGATTTCGCTCGATGGGATTCGCGCGCGGTACGTGACAATTGAGCCGACTGTCACCGCGACAATGAGAATTAAACCTGCAACCTTGAGTTTCTTAAATTTCTTCATCTGCCTTTTCTTTCTTCAACCTCGCATCTCTTAACATAGCGAAGCGGGGGAGGGATTGAATCGGAGCGACTGTTAATCTGGTGTCGGAACCCATGCCCAAGCCGTGTCAGCGTTAGTCCTACAACGCGCCAGGCTCGACGGCACAGGCGCTTCCCGTAAACTCAAGCCATGAAACGAATGCTGCTTGGATTTCTGCTGGGGATGTGCGCCGGGGCGTTCGCCTATTGGTATTACGATCAGCCGTCGACCAGCGTGCACGTCCAGTCGGCACGCGGTTCCGTGACCGGCGCCGCCGATCGCGTGAAGTCTGCCGTGCAAACCAAAGTCGGTGAAATCCGCACCGAAGATATCAAGCGCGAACTCGAGCGCGTCGGAGTAATCGTGCGCGAGAAGTTGACGAAAGCCGGCGAGGTGATTTCGGATGCAACGGCGGATGCCCGCACCACCACCACCATCAAAGGAAAATTCCTGAAAGAGCCAGGACTTTCCTCCCTGGGGATCAGCGTGGACACCACCGACGGCCTGGTCACTCTCTCAGGGACGGCGCGCTCCGACGATGAAGTGGCCAAAGCGGTTCGCCTGGCGCTCGAAACCGACGGCGTACGAAAAGTCGTTTCCACCCTGCAGGTAAAACCGTCGCAGTGACGGCCGGCTACGCGCCCATGCCTTCTTCGAACGATCCCGCGGCAATCGGGAAGCAAAGATTGTTGCGCACGAACTGAATCCCGTTCGCGCTCGTCGCGTCGAGATCGCGGTAGGCGCTTTCGGCTTCGACGATCAACGGCGCGGTCTTCGTCTTCATCACCTGGCAATAGCGTTGCGGATAGCCCACGTGGATCAGCATCTCGACGTAGCGCGTCATGTTCAGGTCGCCCGTCCCGATATCCACGAATTGCATCGCGCGCGATTGCCAGCCCGATTCCATTTTGCGCAACGGAACGCGCGGCCGGATGACGAAGTTTTTCACGTGGCACGCGTAAACCCGCGGCGCAACTTTCAGAAAGCGCGTTTCCCAATCTTCACCTTCCCAGCAATGCGAAGGGTCCGCGTTCACCGCCAGGCATTTGTCATTGTCGCAGGCTTCGACCAACAAATTGAAATCGTCGGCGCACATCGCGGCCGTGCCGGGATGAATCTCGTGGGCAAGATAAATCCCGAGCGAGTTCGCGTGCTTGCGAATCTTCGCCGTCTTTTTCACGAACCGCTCCGAACCTTCCTTGATCAAATCATAGTCTCCGCCCTTCCAGAATCCCCACGGATAACCGGTGGCCATTTCCCAGCCGTACGCAACGCCCCAAAACATCGGAACGATTTTCACCCCCAGTTCCGCGCACAGATCGAGCAACTGCACGAGGTAATCCTCGGCCCACTTCTCAATTTGGTCGGGCGATTTCTTCGCCACGTCGCCGGGAATGAAGGGCCGGATCGTGGGGCTTCCGGTCCATGCCGTCGTGTGGACCCAAAACGGGCAATGCGCCGACACGCCGTCCAGCCGCATCTGCGCCTTTTCGAAGGTCTGTTTGATCTCTTTGGCGCTCTTGAACCCCTTGGGGCCCTGCAACATATAATTGGACGGTTGCACCCCTTCGGCGCCGGATTTCTTTGCGTAATCGAGGAATTCGGAAAGGCTTTTGGCCCCGTGTTGAGCTCCCTCGACACTGGGGTGAAAACAGCTTTGCGGTTTACTTTGCATTGGTCGCATGAGTTGTAGGCACTTTAAAAGGAAAAGCAATCCGAAACCGGCAGGGCGCATTATGTAGCGCAGGATGGCATCCTGCTGTATCGCCGGGCATCAATGTTGCCCATTTGTTTCGGATTCGCCGCGCTGGCCGTGCTACCTTCCGCCCGTGCAACGGGCCACACACGCCGTAATTGATGTGGGCACCAACTCGATCAAGTTGTTGGTCGGGTCCGTCGACGAGTCCGGCGTCATCACACCCGTCCTGGAGAAGAGCCGGCAGACGCGCCTCGGCCAGGGCTTTTATGAGCATCACCTCTTGCAACCCGAGCCCATCGCGGCGACGGCGGAAACCGTAGCGAAGTTCACTGCGCTCGCCCGCGAGCATCGGGCGCAATCGATCCGCGCCATCGCGACGAGTGCCGCACGTGAGGCGAGCAATCAAGCCGAACTGGTCACGGCCATAAAGCAGTCCAGCGGCGTGGATTTGGAGATTATTTCCGGCGAGCAGGAAGCGGAGTGGGCTTACCGGGGCGTCATTACCGACCCGCAACTGGGAAGACGCAAGCTCATGATCCTGGATGTCGGCGGCGGAAGCACCGAGATCATCGTTGGGGAACGGGACCGCCATTCCTTCAGCCAAAGCTTCGATTTTGGGAGCGTGCGTTTGCTTGAACTCCTCAGGCCAAACGATCCTCCCACGCCCGGCGATCTGGCGAATTGCCGTGCGTGGCTGCGCGCCTTCCTGGACCGCCACATCGGCGCCGCGCTCACCGGCGCAGGATGCCACACCGCGGCGGACCGCTTACTCGTCGGAACCGGCGGCACGACAACGATCCTCGCCCGCATGGAACGCCAGCTAACAAAGTACGACCGCGACAAAACCGACGGCACAGTTCTGTCGAGCGCGGAAATTCATCGATGGATGACCGAGCTGTGGCAGCGGTCCGTTGAACAACGGCGACAGCTTCCCGGACTGCCGCCGAAGCGGGCCGATATTATGCCTTTCGGCGTGGCCATTTACGAAGCGGTGATGGCCTATTTTGGCTTCGGCGAGGTTTACGTCAGCACCCGCGGCCTTCGCTACGGCGCCCTTTTGAGCTCGTCCGGAGGCCAAAACCACTTAGCAGCGCCCCGTACCCGACCCTAGTACTTTCCCGGTGCGTTCGAATGTAACCATGCCCGATAGCGCCATTTTCAGCCAAAGAGTAGATATGGGCATGAACAAATCGAACTTCCTGAAGACCCTCGAAGAAAAACCTCTGCGCATGCTCCCGCAAGCCAAACTTCCCCGGCCCGACCTTGTGATCCACCGGACCACTCCTGCCTCGAAGACCTCGGACAGTCCGGTGCCGACAATCGTCATCGTGACTCTGGCCTTCTGTCTGGTCTATGCATTTCTTCGCGGCGTGCAGGTCTAGCGCTTTCGCGGCCTGAATTGACAGGCTAATTCGATTGACAGCATCCCGCGCCGGGCGTAGCGTTTTCTTGTAATGGAAACGAACGCGGACATTCAGGTTCAGCCGATCGTTTCGCTGACCGAAAGCGCGGCTTCACAGGTCAAGTCTCTCCTCGACCAGCCCGATAATGCCGACAAATTTCTCCGCATCTACGTCGAATCCGGCGGCTGCTCCGGCATGCAGTACGGCATGGTGTTCGACGAGCGCCGCGCGGATGACGCTGTGGGCGAAGTTCATGGAATAACTGTCCTGGTCGATCCTTTTAGCGCAGATTACCTCCAGGGCACGGTCGTTGATTACGTGGACGCCCTGACCGGAGGCGGTTTCAAAATATCCAACCCCAAGGCCCGCCACAGTTGCGGCTGCGGGAAGTCATTCGAAGCCTAGCTGGAATTAACATTCTGCCTGGGTTCAAAACGCCGTTGCGTGCGATGCGCAACGGCTTCTTGGTATTAGACGAGTTCCTTCTGCTTGTACTGAAACTTGTCGATGCCTAGTTTCTTAATGCGAAATTCCAGGGTGGAATGCGGCAAGCCCAGCCGCGCTGCTGCTCCCTTCGGCCCGGAAACCCGACCACGCGAGACACGCAATGCCGCTTCGATCGCGTCGCGTTCGCGGGCCTCCAGTTCCCCGGCAAGCTCCTGAGGAGCGTCCGCGGTCGGAAGCGATGCTGGATCGACCTGCAAGCGGCCATTCTGTGAGAGAATGACAGCCCGCTCGATCACGTTCTGCATTTCGCGAACGTTGCCGGGCCAGGAATATCGAACCAGCGCATTAATCACCTCGGTGGGAATCGTCTCGATCTTCCGGCTCATCCGCCGGGCAAACTGTTTCGTGAAATGGCGCGCGAGCATCGGGATGTCTTCGGGCCGCTCGCGCAACGGAGGCAGTATTACCGGGAAGACGTTGAGGCGATAATAGAGATCATTGCGAAAGCGGCCATCGCTGACCATCTGCGCAAGGTCGCGATTCGTCGCCGCGACCAGGCGCACATTGACGCGGACCGTGCGCGTGCTGCCGAGGCGCTCGAACTCCTGCTCCTGCAACGCCCGCAGAAGTTTCGGCTGCAGTTCCGAAGGAATATCGCCGACCTCGTCCAGGAACAGCGTGCCGCCGTTTGCCAGCTCAAATCGCCCAATTCGTTGCGTGATCGCGCCGGTAAACGCCCCCTTCTCGTGACCAAAGAGTTCGCTCTCGAGCAGGCCAGTCGGAATGGCGGCGCAGTTCAGCTTCACGAACGTGCGGTCCCGGCGGCTGCTCAAGCCATGAAGCGCGCGCGCGATCAACTCCTTGCCCGTGCCCGTTTCGCCGTGGATAAGCACTGTGGAATCCGTTGGGGCGACGGTCTCGACTTCCTTCAACACGCGTCGCAGAGCGGGACTTTTCCCGACCACTTCCCCAAAATTATGTTCCGTGCGGACCTCTTCTTCGAGGTAAACCTTTTCCTTCGCCAGCTTGTCCTTGAGTTCGGAGAGTTCCTGGTACGATTGCGCGTTCTCGACAGCGATTGCGATCTGCTTTGCAATTTCGCTCAGTAATTCAACATCGATCGCGGCAAACGGCTCATCGCGCCGCCGGCCCACGTTCAGGGCGCCCAGCGCACGGTCATGCGCAATCAGCGGCACCGCGCAGAAAGCTTTCAAACCCTCTGCGAGAAGTTGTTGGACGATGGGCGAGCCCGCAGCGAGTTCTTTCAAACCCTGTTCATTGAATACCGCGGGCTTTCTCGTATTGATGGCGATGCTCCCCGGCGTGCCGCAATCGGCCGCGGCGATCCCTTCCTCGATGAACGACTTGTTCTCCGCGAAATGCAGCACGTGCACGCGGAACCGTCGGCTCTGCTCGTCAAACAACATCAGGGCCGAGCCATCGTGCTGTATCACCTTTCGCAGGCACCCGCTCACGGCGTGAAAAAGCTCGTCAAGATTCAAATGTGACACCACGGCGTTATTCACTTCGAGCACGAGACGCAATCGATCGCGTTCGCGCGCAAGCTGCTGCTGCGCCTCACGGGCGCTCTCTTCGTGCAACACGTTGTCCACCGCGACGGCGACCTGCCTCGCGACTTGCTGCAGGAAGGCAATCTCCGATTCGCTGAACGTTCGCTTTTGCGCGCTGGCGAATGACATATCGCCCAGCCGGCGCAGCGGCGTGGTCAAGGGAACAGTGCAATAGGATCGCACGCCGTTCTCACGCAACACCGCCATCAGTTTGGGAAAGCCAGTTTCTGCCTCAACGTCCTCGATCATCACAGGTTGTTGATTCTCCCACACGACTTTTGACGTGGTTTCGTCCATGGAAAATTCCAGGCCTGGCCGGGTCTTGTTGAATTCGGGCGCGACCAACGCGTGCAGGCGCATGGAGTTGCGAACGGGATCGTGCAACACAATATTGACTACATCGAAGGGGACGATACGCGGCAGCCGCTGCGCGAGATCATGAAGCAGAGCATCGGCGTCATGATGCGACGTGATGGACTCGGTCACCTCGAGCAGGAGACGCAGCCGGTCGCGCTCACGCTCCAACGCGTTCCAGCGCTCCGCTTGCGGCGCGACGGCCAGACTTTCCACACGATCGTCCACAGTCTGCATCACTCGAACGCTAGGGCCGGACGAAAGTTTTGTAAATTTACTATTTTTTGTAAGTCGTGACTGGCGAGTTAACGGTACGAAAAACAGAACTCGCGGAATGACTGGGGCTTACGTCGTCACAATTGGTTGGCACGAGCTTTGCCTATGGCTGGCGTCGGAAGAATCTAAAACACGTGAGTAAAAAAGTTTCGCCAAATCTGCCCGCCAAAAATCCTTTCAAGGTGATAGATTTCTCTGAGGAGAGGCGCCGATCCCAATTCAGTGGATTGTGGCGTCGGAAGGCAGGAAAACATGAAAGATACAAATCGTTACCGAATTGTCCCAAACCTTTTCCCTCGTTCGTTGTACCAGTGAAGTGACACAAATTAACTACAGGAGCAAAGCACATATGAAACACGTTGGTTACATTTGTTCCGGCCTGGTTCTGGCCGGAACGCTCATCACGAGTTTGGCCTTGGCCGATGACAAAGCGGCGAAGCCGGACCCGAAAACGGAAGAGGCATTCAAGAAAGCGCAAGAAGCCTCCACACCAGGCCCCGCCCACAAGGCGCTCCAACCGCTCGTTGGCGATTGGAATGCGGAAGTGAAAATGTGGATGGAGCCGGACAAGCCACCCACAGTGTCCAGGGCGACGGCGAAGTCCACCTGGACGCTCAAGGATCGTTTCGTCCAGCAGGAGTTCAACGGCGAATTCATGGGCCAGCCGTTTCGCGGGTTGAGTTTTCTCGGCTACGACAACGTGAGGCAGCAATACCGCAGCGTCTGGCTCGATGACATGAGCACCTCCATGGTCACGGGCGATGGCGAAGCGGCCGGCAAAGTGATCACGCTCGAGGGCACCTACGCCTGTGCCATGACCGGAGAAAAGCACAAACCGGCGAAGCAGATTTATCGGATCCTCAGCAACGACAAACACATCTTCGAAATGCACGACCCGACCTTGGGCGACAAGTCCAAGACCATGGAGATTACCTACACACGTAAATAAACGAGTTCAAAAATCAACAATGAAAGGAAGATTATGACTAATCGAGTTAAAGCCATTCCGAGCGACCATCACACATTGACAGCTCACCTGGTGGTGAAGGGCGCAAGCAAAGCCATTGAATTCTACAAAAAGGCCTTCGGCGCACAGGAGGTCGGCCGTCTGACGGGGCCGGACGGAAAATCAATCATGCACGCCGATCTCAAAATCGGCGATTCCCACGTCTTTCTCTGTGACGAGTTCCCGGAGATGGATAATCGCGGCCCGCAAAGTATCGGCGGCACCCCCGTCACCATCCACATGTATGTGGAGGATGTGGACGCTGCCTTCAAAAAGGCTGTGGCCGCCGGCGCGGAAGTGCGCATGCCGGTGTCGGATATGTTCTGGGGCGATCGCTACGGTCTCCTCGCTGATCCGTTTGGCCATGCATGGTCGATCGCCACGCACAAAGAGGACCTGACGCCGGAAGAAATCCGCAAGCGCGCTCAGACGGCGTGCAGCGAAGCGGCACACTGAGTCAAATGAAGATTCTCATCACCAGCCCGGTGAGCAGCGTGGGACGGAAGGTCCTGCGCGAGTTGCTCGCGCCGGAGTTCTCGGTGCGCGTGCTTGCGCGGGACCCATCCGCCCTGCCTCAGGAAATTCAGGAAAAGGCAGAAGTCGTCCGCGGCTCGATGGGCGACCCGGCCGCCCTGACTCAAGCCCTCGACGGCGTGGACGCGCTATTCTGGTGCGTGCCGGGCGCTTCGTTGCACGAAACAAACGTTCGTGGCCACTACGAACGCTTCGCGTGCGCCGGGTTCCTCGCCATCCGCGACACCGGAACTCCGCGCGTTGTCACCATTTCAGCCGGCGGCAAGGGCGTTGCTCGCAACGCCGGGCCCATTTCAGGCCTGCACGCGATGGAAGAGATTCTCAACGGTTCCGGCGCGGCCATCCGCCACCTGCGCTCTGCCTGGTTCATGGAGAATTTCCTGCGGCAGGCTCGCTCCATCGCGCGGCGCAAGCTCATCTCCTATCCGATGCCGGCGCACATTCCAATTCCCATGGCCGCGGTGACCGATGTCGCGGACGCAGCTCTGCGATGGCTCGTGCGACGGGATTGGAAAGGTATCGATTGCGTCGCTGTGCACGGTCCGGAAGATCTCTCTTACACCCAGGCGGCTGCCGTCATCGAACAAACGCTTGAGCGCCCCGTGCAATACAAGGAGGTCTCCGCAGATCACTACGCGCGAGTCTTGGTTCGGCTCGGCGCCAGCGCCGAGTATGCGCGCAGCCGGGTTGAGATGTTCTCCGAGTTGGCAAATGGCGTTAGCCGCGCCGAACCGAGAACGGCTGAATCGACCACCGCAACGACTCTGGGTCTTTGGACGGAAACCGACTTGCGCCCTCTGGTCGAGTCGCTCCACCGCAATGCCCAGGGGCCGCCGCGCGCTTGCGCCATCTAAGCCGGGCGGTTATCAAGACGGAACTGCGAAGAGAGGAAACAACTACTATGAAGAATAATCGCCTGCCGCAAAGAATCACCGTCATCGTCGGCCTGTCTTGTTTGGCCGCCGGACTCGTTCTCGGCCAAATCCCCGACCGCTCGGGCACCAACGTGCTGGTGAAGAAGCGCGAATCCCTCAACACCATTCCAAAAGAATATGGCCGCCTCGTCGGCGTTGAGCGCTCCTCCGACAACACGGTGCTGTATTTCGAAGCCGACGACGGTACGATTCGTTTCGTGACCGTCGTCCAGGGCGTCGATTATGGTTCGTTGAAATTTCGAGCCGTGACCGTCCCGCGCACTTGATGGCAACAGAGGGCGTTTCTAACACCGAATCTGATGAAAATATTGATTGCACTGGCAGTGGGAATGTTGACGAGCACCGTATTCGGCGCGCAAAAGGAACTGGCATGGCCGCAGTTTCGCGGTCCCAACGGCTCGGGCGTTGCGGACCGCCAGAAGCCGCCTGTGGAATTTGGCCCGGACAAGAACCTGAAATGGAAGGTGCCAGTCCCGACGGGACTCTCCTCCCCGATTGTCGCCGGAAACAGAGTGGTGATTACCGCCTTCGACGACGGGAAGCTCTACACGATCGCGTACGGCCGCGCTGATGGAAAAGAGCTTTGGCGCGCGGAGGTCCCTGCGAAAGAGATCGAGGCCTACCACAAAACGGAAGGCAGCCCAGCCGCGTCCACGTCCGCGACCGATGGCGAGCGGATCGTCTCCTACTTCGGGTCCTGTGGGCTCATTTGCCACGACCTGTCAGGAAAGCAGCTCTGGAAATTTGAGATGCCAACTGCGGTCACCGGGGGAGGTTTCGGCAGTGGAGTCTCGCCCATCCTCGCTGACGGCGTTGTCATCCTCGTTCGCGACGAGACCAGGGATCCAAAAATCTTCGCGGTCGACGCCATCACGGGTTCCCTCAAGTGGCAGAAGCCTCGGGTATCGCGGATGTCGTACTGCACGCCCGTCGCCTGGGACACTCCGGCTGGCAAACAAATCGTGGCTGCCGGTCACGCGCGCATGATCGGCTACGACCTCAAGACGGGCGCGGAGAATTGGTCCATGACCGGCATACCATCCGCCTGCTGCTCCTCTCCCGTCACCGCCAGCGGCAATCTTTTCTTCGCCGGTTCATCTGCCGGCGCCGACAGCGCGGAAATGCAGATGCCAACCTACGACTCGCTGCTCAAGGACCTCGACACAGACAAAGACGGTGCCTTGTCACGTGCTGAGGCGGACAAGGCATTCCAGGGATTCTTTGACAACCAGGACGCGAACAAAGACGGCAAGGTCACTCGAGACGAGTGGGACGCGATCGTCAAACTCATGTCCGAGGGGAAGAACAGCGCCTTTGCGCTGAAGCCCGGCGCCAGCGGAGACGTGACCGATTCTCACGTGCTTTGGAAGAACACCAGGGGCCTCCCGTACATCGCGTCTGCGCTCGTGTACCGCGGGCAGTACATCATGGTGAAAGACGGCGGGATTGTGACCGGTTACGACACGAAGACCGGCGCGGAGATTTACCAGGAACGAATCGCCGCGGCAGGCAAGTATTACGCTTCACCGGTTGCCGCCAACGGCCACATCTATTTCACAACGTTGGAGGACGGCACAACCACCGTCCTCAAAACGGGGTCGAGCAAGCCCGAGGTCGCCACCAAAAACCCGAAGCTCGGCGAGCGGACCGCAGCCACGCCCGCGATAGCCGATGACACGATCTTCATCAGGACCGACAAACACCTCTACGCTTTCACACAGAAAAAGCAGGAAAACTAAACATCGAAAGGAAAGAGATTATGAC
>Ga0075428_100008362_pt1 | contig 11474 bp, 11 predicted proteins | sample RhiMetdeltSRZDD2_FD_75291 | JGI IMG/M metagenome (GOLD analysis project Ga0075428, IMG submission 75291) | Populus rhizosphere microbial communities from Tennessee, USA - Rhizosphere MetaG P. deltoides SRZDD2 | ecosystem: Host-associated > Plants > Roots > Rhizosphere > Soil | place: USA...
GTCGTAGTGTCGCACCACGCTGTCCACGGTGTCGGCGTCCAGCGGCAGGGTTCGCAGGTAGTAGATGAACGACAGCTCGTCGAGCGGAGCGCTCGTCGGACTCTCACCGTGACGGCCACGATGGTCTTCCCAGCGGCGATCTTCGGGGAAGAGCTCGACCTTTTGCTCTTCGTCGCGCGTGAGCGCGCCGTGCGTGCGCTTCTGGTAGCGGAGCGTCGTCATCCGGATCGGATCGATCCAGGATTCCGCCCGTTCGGTGGTCTTGACGAAACCGACCCTGGCCGAGACCCGTGACCTGAGCACGAGCGTCGCGGTTCCGCGAACGTCCTCGGGTCCGGCGACCGACATCTCCCCTTCGCCGACGGTGCCGAGCCTGCCTAACGATACGCGGTAGTGGAGTCGCTCGCCCACGTCGAAGGGGAGGTCTGGCGTCTGCGCACTGGCCCGGGCGAGCATCGCGCATCCGAGCAGTCCCGCGAGGGCGCAAGCGTTCCGCACCCACCTCGCGGCAGTCGAACGTGCCAGCTTCGGCATAACGGCCTCCATTCCAGGATGGCGAACATCCGTTCGCTCCCCGGAACGATCGACCCCGGCGGCAGTGGAGAGCGTCGGGTGACCAGTGGAACCGTCGTGCGGAGGATCCGGTCGAGGTGTGTGGGAGAAACCCCTACCGGGGTAAGGGTCGGATCCGGATCTATTGGGGTCATACGACCAATTGGGGTCAGAGTCGAATTTCATCATTCGAACGCCTGGGCGGCTCACTCGAGCGCCGACGGCACTCGATTGGTCGCGCGGTGCAACCGATTGATGAAATGCGACTCTGACCCCAATTCCCCGACAAGGATGCGGTGGTCCCCGGACACAAACGGCACTGCCGCGGGTGGATACTTGGTTTCGACCGCTCGACGCATTGCCATCCGCGAGGCCACCATGAATTCGTTACTCGATCGCCGCGAAGCTGGCCGGTTGCTCGCCACACGCCTCGGTGAATACGCCAAGCGACCCGACGTCACTGTGCTTGCGCTCCCGCGCGGTGGCATGCCCATCGCCTACGAGATCGCCCGCATGCTCTCGGTCCCGCTCGATGTATTCCTTGTCCAGAAGGTCTACCATCCCCACAACGACGGCGTGCTGATCGGAACGCTCACGAGCGGCGGGTTCGAGAACGTCGACACCGACGCCATCGCCGCTTGTGGTATCGACCGGCATGACGTGGAGCGCGAGCTCGCGCGCGGACGACAGGCGCTCGCCGACCAGGAACGGATGTACCGCGGGACTGGACCGGCGAGGGACATTGGCGGGCGGACGATCATTCTGGTCTACGACGGCATGGCGACTGGCGAGTCAATGCTCGCCGCCATCGCCGCGGTCCGCGCGATGGGCGCCGCTCGCGTGATCGTCGCCGTGCCGGTGGCCGCGCCTAACGCGCGAGCGGCCGTGCAGCGAGTGGCCGACGCGTGCCTGTGCCTCATGACTCCGGAACCGTTCTACCGCATTGGCGTCTGGTATGACGATTTCGCTCCCGTGAGCGACGCCAGTGTGCTCGTCCTTCTCGACAGCGCCGCCCGCGGGCTGCGCGCGGCAGCCGCAGCCTGAAGTGGGAGGTCCTGTGAGTGCATTCGTTCCGACGACTTCACCGATCGACAACGACGGCAAGTCACCAGACACCCGGCCGCTCACCCTGCATCGCGACGTGCTCCTCGCGACCGACGCATCCCCTGCCGCTTCGGCCGCGACTCGCGTGGTCGCCGCGCTTGCGGCGCGGTGGTCCACGACCCCGCACGTTTGCACGGTGATTCCATCGCCGCCCACGGCCATCGACCCGATCGGCGTGAGCATCGCGTACGCGCCCGGCATCGCGGAGGCCGTGCGCCGCGAGGTGACGGGTCAGCTCGCGTTGTGCGCCGAGTCGTCAGGCTGGTCGCGAGAGACGGCGGCCGGTGCGCCAGCGGCGGAGATCGTCCGCATCGCGGCCGCGCGCGGGTCGGACCTCATCGTGCTCGGGCTCCGGCCGCATGCGTTCTTCGACCGAATGTTCCGCGACGAGACCGCGCTCTCGGTCATGCGCCAGGCGTCGGTGCCGGTGCTCGCCGTCACCCCGCTCCTCACTCGCCTCCCCCGGCGCATCGCAGTGGCGATCGACTTCAGCCGCGCGAGCATCGCGGCCGCGCGGGCCGCGCTCACCCTGCTCGATGATGACGGCTTGCTCATGCTCGTCTACGTCGAGCCGCCTGGCGAGCCGAGGTCTCCGGCGGCGGAGGGCTTCACGACCATCTACACACAGGGCGTTGCCGCGGCGTTCACCCGCCTTCGGTCCGAGCTCGCTTCGCGGACGAACGCGCGCATCGAGACCGTGGTACTGCGCGGCAATGTGGCCGCGGAGCTGCAATCGTTCGCGCACCGGGCCGAGGTCGACGTCATCGCCGTGGGCAGCCAGCGCCACAGCATCGCTCGCCAGGCGGTCGTGGGGAGCGTGACCAGTGCCCTGGCTCGCGCGGCCACCACGTCGTTGTTCGTCATCCCGCCCGGTCGGCGTTCCTAGCGCGATCCAGGGATTGGGGTTCGGCGAACTTTTTTCGGTAACAACGATGAAGCGGATCTTGCGGAAGCGGCCGGATAAAGCCTAACGGGATGACGCCTCACCCAACGCGCCGAAGATCTTTGGGAACGGCCCCGGGACGCTCATTTCATGCGTCTCGGGGCCGTTCCATTCACAATCCTGGCCTCGTCGCGAGACCAGCGTCGATGCAAAGCCGGATCCGGCCGTTTTCAGCTTCTTCCGCCAAATCGTTGTTGACCTAGGAAAGCTTGCCCTCGCACCGACGCCGTACGCAGCTCGCGAAGCAATCCGTGCGGTGCGGTCAGTGAGTAGGGAGCGAGAAAGTAAACACGCTTCCCCGCCCCACCTCGCTTTCCACCCAGATGCGCCCGCCGTGCGCCTCGACGATGCCGCGCGCGATCGCCAGCCCGAGACCGCTGCCTCGCCGCGGCGTGGGACGCGCCTGCCAGAACCGGTCGAAGATCCGCGTCAACGCCTCGGGCTCGATGCCGATCCCCGAGTCCTCCACCGACACCACCACCGACGACGGCCCATTCGCCGCCCGCACGATGACCGTGCCGCTTGCGTTGGTGAACTTGATCGCGTTGCCTAACAGGTTCGTGATCACCTGCACGATGCGACTCGCGTCCACATTGACGGTGCGCAGGTCCTGCGGGATGTCGACGGACAGCCGGATGGACCGCTGCTCCACCTCGCCGCGCACCATTCCCACCGCCGTGGAAATGATCGAAGCTAACGCGGCTGGCTGGCGTTCTACCGCCAGCCGGCCGGCCTCGATCGCGGAGACGTCCAGCAGGTCACGGATCAGCCCCTGCATCCACACCGTGGCCTCGGTGATCGCCGTCAGCATCCGATCGCGCTCGGCCAGGTCGGTGGGCGGCGCCTCGCGGAGAATCCGCGCGCACATCGCGATCGCGCTGATGGGGTTCCGGAGGTCGTGCGAGACCACCGCGAGCACCTCGTCACGCGCGCTCGTCGCACGTTTCGCCGCCGCGTAGAGCCTCGCGTTCTCGAGCGCGAGCGCTGCCGCCAGCGCGAACCGCTGCGCGAGCGCCCGCGCCTCCGGCGTGAACCGGTTGCCGCCTTTCACATCGAGCAGTGTCAGGGCGGCAACCGTCCGGTCGCCAACCACGAGCGGCACGATGTACAGCGAACGCGCCCCGACTTCGCGCCAGAGCGCGATCGCTTCGGCGTACTCCTCCGTCCGGCTCAGCCAGTCGTCATCGATGCACTCCACGAGCTCCGGGCGTCCGCGTCGCAATACGTCCACTACCGGCGATGGCGAGTCCCATGTCCGCGGGAATTCCGCCGCGAGGCGGTTCATGAGGTGCTGCCGCTCGTCGTCGACCGCCCAAGCGACCCGCCGAATCGTGGTGTCTTCCACCACGTCGATGACGCACGCATCCGCGAGCATCGGGAGTGCCATGTCACCGATCGCGCCGAGAACGGCCTCGCGATGCAGCGACCGCGACAGCCGCGTACCCGACTCCGTGAGGAACCGATCGGCGTCCTCCGCCCACTTTCGCTCGGTGATGTCGCGGAGCACCACCGTATAGATGCGTTCCCCGGTCGGAAGATCGAGCTTCGAGATCGACGCTTCAGCCGGGAATTCCTCGCCGTTCTTCCGGCGACCCGAAACCGCGCGGCGGTGACCCATGCGCCGTGCGGTCTCGTTGCTGTCGCCGAACGCGCGGATCTGCGCGTCGTGAGTTGCACGGAAGCGCTCGGGAAGCAGGATCGACAGCGGCTGTCCGATTGCTTCCGCCGCGGCGTAGCCGAAAATCTCCTCGGCTCCGCGGTTGAAGTGGATGACGCGATGCGTATCGTCGATGGTGATGATGGCGTCGGCCGCGATCGCCAGAATCCCGGCGAACTTTGCTTCCGACGCCCGGAGCTCTTCATCGCTCCGCCACCGGTCCGCGCTCAGCTCAGTCATGAGCGTTAGGCTGTCCCGCGCTAAATCCTCGTCGGAGAGTTCGCCGCGCCCAGGATACCCACCTTCAGCGCGAAGTCCACGTACTCCGAGCGATGAGAGATCCCGAGCTTCTCATTGATGCGCTGCTTGTACGTGTCAACGGTCTTCGGGCTGATGAACAGCTGCTCGCCAATCTCCGGTGCCGAATAGCCCTGCGCAACGAGTCGGAGTACGTCGCGTTCCCGCTGCGTCAGGGAGTTGTATCGATCGTGATCGACCTGCGCCGGATCCTTCTTCGTCAGCCCCTTGATCAGCACGTGCGACGCCGACGAGCTCACGTACGGATCACCGTGAGCGACTGCCCGCACCGCGGTGACGAGCTCCAGATCCGCCGCACTCTTCACCAGGTACCCGGACGCGCCGGCCTCTAGCAGGGGCAGCAGGTATTCCTCCTCCGCGTGCATGGTGAGAACGAGAACGCGCGTGGTGGTTTCCTTTGCGAGGATCGTTTTCGTGGCCGTGGCGCCGTCCATGTCGGGCATCGTCAGGTCCATGATCACGACGTCCGGATTGAAGCGCTCGGCCAGCGCGACGGCTTCCTTCCCATTGGTCGCTTCTCCAATCACGGAGATGTCCTTCGCGGGGCTCAGCACGGCGCGTAACCCGGCTCGAACGACCGCGTGGTCATCCGCGAGTATCACCCGAATCACATCACCTGGCATGTTGATTCTCCATTTCGGTCGTTCCGAGAGTCGTAGTGGTCCGGCGACCCAGGTTGACCGGGACACGCACTCGTACCTCGGTGCCCTGCTGCGGTCCGGACATGATCTCGACCCTCCCATTCACTAGTGCGATTCGCTCCCGCATCTGAAAAAGACCCATCGCCTGTCCTTCCTTCTCGGCGTCCGCAGGATCGAAGCCGTTTCCGTCATCGTGAACGTGCATGACGAGATTGTCCCCGGCGAGCCTCACGCGGATGTCGATGGTGCTCGGCGCTCCATGGCGAAGCGCGTTCGCCACCGACTCCCGCGCGACACGGTAGACAGCCACCGCGATGTCGCTCGGAAGGTCGCGAAGCTGCGACTCGACGTCCGGCGTGACGCTCACCGAGATCACCGCACCGTCGGTCGCTGTGCGCGCCAGATGGCGGAGCGCCGCGACGAGCCCGAGATCATCCAGAATCTGCGGGTGGACCGCGAGCGAAAGAAGGCGCACCTGTTCGAGCACCTCGCCAGCCGCCTGTCTGACCGTGCGGAGCTTCTCGGTCAGCTCCGCGTCCTGCGATTCCCGCTCGATCGCGATCAACTGGTATCGCAGCGCGGCGAGCGATTGTGCGACCGAATCGTGAAGCTCCTTCCCAACGCGCGACCGTTCTTGGTCGCCGGTGCGCACGACTTCCTTCGCCAGCGTCCGCACGCGCGCGCGGTCTTCCGAGAGCGCGGTCAGGAGGACGTTCAGCATGCCGCCAACCTGCGCGAGATCCGCATCCGCGACGGCGGAGCGCGGGACGCGCGTCTCGAGGTCACCGGCCCAGACGCGCGTCGCAGTTTCCTCGAGGTCGCGGATGGGCCGCAGTGCGATCGACACGAGCAGGAGGTTCACGGCGAGACCGAGCGCCAGCGCGATGGTCATCACCGACAGCATCCGCCATTCCGCGGCCGGGTCGTGGTACACCGCATAGGCGCCCCACGCGGCCAGTACGATGAGCACATTCGCGCCGGCCAGCTTGTAGGCAAGCGGCACGCGCAGCATGCGATGCACCAAACCGCCTCCGTGCGATCCTGGGCTGACGTTCTGGGTCAGGGTGGCCCTGTCTGCGCGAGTAGTCACGACCGCCGTCCTATTTCTGAACCACGAGCGCTGTCACCATCCCGAACATACCGTGATCGGATTCGGCGTGAGGGAGAATGTGGCAGTGGAACGCCCACGTGCCGGGGTTGTTGCAGTTGACGATGACGTCCCAGCGCTCGCCCGGCGCGACGTTGAGCGTGTCGCACTTCCACGGCGCCGGCTGCGGCCAGCCGTCCTTGTCGATCACCGTCATGTGCATCCCGTGCAGATGCATCGGGTGAATCATCATCCCTTCGTTCATGAAGCGGATGCGGATCTTTTCGCCCAGCTTGGCCACGAGTGGCTCGGTCGCGGGAAAGCCTTTGCCGTTGAACGTATAGCCGTGCACACCGTCGTTGAGGATGAACACGTAGTCGTGATCGACCTGCTCGATGGAGCGCGGCGACTTCGGCTCCACGATGAACGCACCGAGCAACCCCATGCCCACCTGCTTCGCCGCGTTGTGGTGCGAGTGGTACATGTGCGAGCCCGAGTTGCCGAGTGGCACCGTGAACTCGTAGGTGTACGTCTCGCCGGGCTTGATGGGCGGCTGGGTGATGAACGGCACGCCGTCCTGGTCGACGGGGAGCTCGAGGCCGTGGAAATGGATCGCAGTGGACTCGTCGAGCTTGTTCGTCAGTACGACCCTAACGCGGTCGCCTTCGCGCACGCGGATCTGCGGGCCGGGCACCTCCTCGTTGTAGGCCAGCGCCTTCACGGATTTCTCCGGGCTAACCTCCCAGTCGATCTCGCGCGCGGTGAGCTCGTAGACCTTCACGCCGCCATCCAGACGCGGCGTCATGAGCTGATTGCCCTTGCCCTTCGTCTTCGCCGGAAACGCCTTGATTCCGGCCTCGTGCATGCGGTCCATCTCATCGGCTTTTTCGCGAGGCGACAGCGCGGCGGGCGCGGGCGTCGCTGGCGGGTGCCCGGCCGGCCCGTGCGACGCGGTCTTGGCGGCGGCCTCGCCCTTACGGCAGGCAGCGAGCGTCCCGGCGGCGAGCGCGGCCAGCGCGCTGTCACGAATGAAGCGGCGGCGTTGTGTAGCGTGGGCCGTCAGCGGCCTATCCTTCAGCGTCGTCTCAGACATGATGATCCTCAGATATTGGTGTATCGACTTGTCCTGAGGATCGCCTGGCGCATGCCCTAACTGTGTCGGGAGGGGAACGGAAGTTCGGTCGGGAAACGGGATTGACCGTGTAGGGGAAGCCCTTACACGGTCAATCTCGTTTCAAGGGGTCAGAGCCCTTGAGCTTGGGATCAAGGGCTCTGACCCCTTGAAATTCAACTCCCGATTGTAAGCCGCCTTACCTGGAGTCGCTCGAGCTCGCCGAGCGTCCCCGCAGGTTGGCGAGGTGGAGCTTGAGGATGACCTGGCGTGTTGGCGTCGGGTCCCGCGGGGTGAGCGCCGCCGGGACGAGCTGCCGAATGCGGCTGAGCGCGACGCGATACGTCTCCCGGGCGATCTCGCCACCGCCCTCCTGAAGCACGTACACCGTGCCGTGTGCCACGACGCTGCGCCAGTCGAACGGGCCCTCCACCTCATCGACCTCGAACGCCACCCACGGGGAGTGGGCGAGTATCTCGAGCTTGGACCCCGGTGCGGTGCGCATGTAGATCGCGCCATCCGCAAAGACGTAGCTCAGGGGCTCGATGTCGACACGATCGTGGAAGCTGTACGCAAGGCGGCCGATATGGTTGCGCGCGAGCAGCTCGGTCGCTTCGTCCGCTCGGAGGTCGCGGAACGTCGGCTCGAGTGTGCGTGTCATGGGTCGCTCCCACGTGTCGGGTCTCATGTGAAAGGTAGTGAGTCACCGGCAGCGGAGTGTCAGGTATCACAGGGCCTCGGGCCGGCAAGCCCCCGACACCCGAGTGGAAATCGCGTCGCTAGCGTGCGGTTGTCCCTAACGATTGAGCGACGCGATGTCTCCGACCCTCTCAGCCGCACCCCACACCGGGGTCGAGGTGGAAGCCCGCCAGCGCGCAGTCCTGCGCAATCCCGCTCTGCATGGCCCGATCCTGCTGGCGACCGATGGGACGAGCCAGAGTGGTGCCGCCGTCGTCGCGGCTCGTCTGCTCGCCGAACAGCTGGGCGTCCCGTTCGAGGTCGTCACCGTGCTCGAGCCGGACCTGGCCTACGGCGTCACGCTCGGGGGCATGCCACACTATGTGCCAGAAGTGGATGAGGCGAGACGCACGAGACGCATGGCCGCAGTGCTCGACCATCTCGCTCGGTTTTCCGGTGACGCGCCGCCGCCCACCATGCACGTGCGATTCGGCGCGATCGCGGAAGAGATCGCGGACGTGGCTCGCGACCGGTCGGCCACGCTCGTCGTCGTGGGAGCGGCGCCGCATCAGCGGGTGAATCGCATGATCGCCGGAGAGCGTGCGGTGCACGTGCTGCGTGCCTCGCGCGTACCGGTGCTCTCCGTGCCGCCGGGCTTTGCGGCGCTGCCACGAAACATTCTCGTGGCCGTCGACTTCGCGCCGGCGAGCGTCCACGCGGCGCGGGTTGCGCTGCTGCTGTTGGCCAATGGCGGCACGCTGACTCTGCTTCACGTGCTGTCGCCGTTGTTAGGCGACGCACCGCTCCGCGATGCCACCGGACGCGACCCTGCCGATGCGATTCAAACGGTGTTCGAGCGGGTCCGCGATGAGCTGCGCCCGTACGTTCCCGATCATGTCACGATCGAGACCCGCGTGCGAACGGGCGATGACGCCGACGGCATCGTGCGATGCGCCACCAGTATTGGGGCCGACCTGGTTGCCGTGGGCACACACGGGCCGCGCCTGCTCGAGCGCGTGTTTCTCGGGAGTGTCGCGTCGAGCGTCGTCCACACCGCGGCACAGACGGTGTTGGCCGTCCCACCCCCATCGTCGACCGAAGCGCTGGAGCTGTGGCTCCGCATCACCGGCACGGCGACGTCGGCCGAGCCTCGCGACTGGAGCAATGCGCTGAACGATTTCACGCGGCGCAACGTGGGCCGCCGAACGACGATCGAAGTCGACGACCCGGAGATCGGCGCTCAGATGCTCGGGCGCGGAGCACTCATGGGCGTGACATACGACCCGCACGATCGGCGCGTGGAAATCATGGTTGGCGACGCGCACCGCGCGCGGCGTCATCTGATGCACTCGATCCCGAAAGTGGAATCGATCGCGATGACGGCGGACGACCGCGGCGCGACTGAGGCGCTCGAGCTTCGACACGGTCGCGGACACACGTTGGTGCTCATCACGAGGTAGCGGTGAAAGCCTGGTCCGCACGCTGGCGGTCCGAAGGCGCAGCCAACCCGGAGGGGGCAATGCTGAGACTATGCGACATCATGACCATCGATCTCGTCACGGTGGACCCGAACCTCACCATCCGCGAGGCGATGGACACGTTCGCTTCCAGGCGAATCAGTGGCGCGCCCGTGGTCGAGGGCGGCGTCGTGGTCGGCGTGGTCTCGGCGACGGACCTGTTGCAGTTCGCCGCGTCGTTGCCGGGGGTGCCGACGCAGCGCGATCTCGGGACGGACATGCTTGACGACGTGAGCGGTGACGACATCGACGTGGGCCGATTCCCTGACGAGAGCCGCGATTATCCGTCGGCAATGTTCTTCACCGATCTTTGGGATGATGCCGGCGCGACGGTGGTCGAGCGCATGGCGGTCCCCTTCACGGCGGAGTGGAATTCCCTCGAGGAGCACACGGTGTCGGAGGCGATGACGCACGCGCCGGTGCACTCGCTCACGCCCGAGACTTTCGTGACGACGGCGGCGGACTACATGCGCCGCGAGCGGATCCATCGCGTGCTGGTGATGACGGGCCGGACGCTCGTTGGCCTGGTAACGACCAGCGACATCACTGCCGCGGTCGCGGATGGCAAGCTGACGGTACATACGTACGTATTCGACTCGCCAAAGCGGTCGCCGGTGGTCAATCGATGGGCGCGCCGGAGGTGACCTCGTGAGACTGCGCTATCTGATAGCGATCCGTCGTCACGGCGCCGTTAGGCACCGCATCGGGATCACCGATTTCGGGGTCGCACCACCGCGGCGGTTCGCCGGGCTGCTCCGCGTGCGTGACCGAGTGACCGTGCACTTCGATGTCGCGCTCGATCAGGGCGGTGACGTCATCGACGACCTCACCTGCCGATTGATCGAGCGCATCACCACAAAGGATGGAATCCATGCCTCGCATTTCTGAGAACGCGGCGCCCACGCCCGTCGCGCCACTCATCACCACATCGGGCGGACTCCTCGTCGCTTCGGACGGCACGCCGGAATCCGACGGCGCCGTACGTGTCGGTCTCGCGCTTGCGCGACGCGACGGCATGAAAGCGGACGTGTTCAGCGTGGTCGAAGCCCCACCGCTCGTCGATCTCGACGGCACGCCCGTTCCCGATCTGGACCAACTCGTGGCAATCGCGCGTGACGAGCGCGGCGCGATGCTGTTGGCGCAGCGCGACCGTACGCACCCTGGCATTCATGAATGGCCGTACGACCTGGCCGTGGGCCAGCGTGTGGAGACGATCGTCGACCGCGCTCGGGCCACCGGCGCGTCGTTCATCCTGCTGGGCCTCGGCGCGCACGGCCTTGGCGCGCGCCTCGGTTTGCGGGAGACGGCGCTGCGCGTCATTCGCGCTGCGCGCCTGCCCGTGCTCGCGCTGCCGAGCGATGCGTGGGGGGTGCCGCACAGTGTGCTCGTGGCGGTGGATTTCACCGCGTCGAGCGAGCACGCCGCGCGGGCTGCGCTCGATCTGCTCGGAGACAACGGGACGCTCTACGTCGCGCACGTGACGACCCGGGTCGCGATCCCGCAAGGTGACGCGAGAACGTGGGATGAGATCACGACGGGCGCGGGGATTCCGAAGCTCGAGGACGTCGTGCGGCGACTGGCTCCATCGCCGGGCATTCGGGTCGAGTACGTGCTGCTCCACGGCGATCCGGCCCACGAGCTCGTCGCGTTCGCAGAACAGATGCGCATCGACGTGATCGCCGCCGGGACGCACGGGCGTTCGGCGCTGGGACGGTTGATGCTGGGAAGCGTGTCCACGAGACTGGTCCGCACCGCGAAATGCTGGGTGCTCGTCGCGCCGCCGCACCGCGATGCGTCATCCCCGGACGACCACCGCGACGCGCCTAACGACTGACCGTGACGAGGGTATGAGGGTGCGCGGTGCAG